>JGI1357J11328_10003478_pt1 | contig 10806 bp, 9 predicted proteins | sample Subgrocontami54m_FD_11328 | JGI IMG/M metagenome (IMG submission 11328)
CGGCCATCGTAGAGCAGATCCACGACCTGCTCCCCCGGCAGGTGACCTCCCTTGATCAGGACGTGATTCGCGCCCATGGCGTGAATCGCCCGAGCCGCTTCCTCCATCTCCTCCACCGTTCGGATCTTCCGCTCGCAGAGAAAGGTGGCTTCATCCAGGTTGGGGGTCACCACCATGGCCAGGGGGAAGAGGTGTTCCCGCATCACCGGCGCCGCCTCGTGCTGCATCAGGGCGTCGCCGCTGGCGGCGATCATCACCGGATCCACCACCAGGTTCCGCAGACCGAAGTCCCGAATGATGGCGGCCACCGTGCGTATGATCTCACCCGTGGCCAGCATCCCCGTCTTGGCGGCGTCGGCTCCGATGTCCTCCAGGACCGCGCGGAGTTGGGCCGCAATGAAGTCCGTGGTGGGCAGTTCCACCCCTTGCACGCCCCGGGTGTTCTGGGCCGTCAACCCGGTGACGGCGGAGAGACCGAACACCTTGAACGCCGTGAAGGTCTTCAGGTCGGCCTGGATCCCAGCACCGCCGCCCGAATCCGATCCGGCGATGGTTAATGCCCTGCGCATCCGTTCCCCCTCTAAACTCCGCCTTCTCCCCTCTCAGCGCGTCTCCCGGGGAAGGTGGCCTTGGCTTCCACTGTTTCGCGGCTCGTGGCTCGTGGCTCGCGCCTCGTGGCCCTCGGCTCTCGGCTCCAGGTTCGTGGCTCGTGGCTCGTGGCTCCCGGCTCTCCTCGACCCGTAGAGGGTTGAGTACCGCTGGTAGCTGCCCAGCACCCGCTTGACGTAGTTCCGGGTCTCGGTGTACGGGATGTCCTCGGTGAACTCCTCCTCGTCGGCGAACCGGAAGCGCTGGAGCCAGCGCCGCACCTGCTGCTGACCCGCATTGTACGACGCCAGCGCCAGGCTGAGGCTGCCCCCATGGTCCCGAAGCAGCTCCGCCAGGTGGATTGTTCCCAGACGGATGTTCACCTCGGGCGCCTCCAGGGGCGCCGACCCCCCGAGAGGGACGTGGTACTGCCGCGCCACCTGTTCCGCCGTCTGGGGCAGCAGTTGCATCAGCCCGCGCGCGCCCGCCCGCGACACGGCCCGCGGGGCGAAGGCGCTCTCCTCGCGGATCACGGCCGTCACCAGGAAGGGGTCCAGGCCCTGCTTGACGGCCTGCTCGCTTACGACCGGCCAGTGACCCCGCGGGTACAGGCACTGCCAGAACTCACGAATCGGCGGCTTCCCGCTCTCCTGCACGAAGAGGGGGCGGAGGATCTGCCCCGCCAGCCAGACCGCCTTGTCGTAGCGCTGGAGATCCAGGAACGCCCGGCACGCCTCCGCCAGCGCCCCGCGGTTCTCGGGGTGCGTCCGGGCCTGCTCGCTGTATTCGTCGATCGCCTCGTCGTCGAGAGCCAGGCCGTGAAGCGCGCGCGCCTTTTTGGAGTGGAGCGGGTCGCTTCCCGCCGGTCGCTTACCGACGGCGCGGTCCGCGACCATCGCGGACACCTGCACCTTGCTCAGGCGCCCCAGACGCTCCCTGGCGCGGAACCAGTAATAGTTCTGGTCCGGCGCCGTCTGCAGGATCGTCCGGAATGCCTCCGCCGCCTCCCGCGGTTTCTTCGCCCTCTCCAGCGCGCGCCCCCGCCAGTACAGCGCCGGCGTCCGCAGCCGTGACCCCGGCTCCTCGGCGAGAAGGCGATCCCATGCGACCAGGGCCGCCTCCGAGTCCCGCTCCTTGTAGGCCAGCCATCCCTGGAGCCAGAGGGCCGCGTCCCTCCAGGCCCCCTTGGGGTAGTCGTGCAGGAGTCGCGTGAGATACGCCCGCGACTGCGCCAGCTCTCCCGCGTCGGCGGCCGCCAGCCCCAGGAGGTACAGCGCCTCCTCCGCCCAGCGACTCTGGGGGGCCGCATCCATCAGAAGCGTCATCTGCTCGGTGAACCGCGCGGTGTCACCCGATCGGCCGAGGCTGCGTCCCAGCCAGTAGATCGCCTCCCCCCGCTCCGCCCCGGGGGCATCCCGCAGCGGCTCGAGCCACTGAATGGCCTGGCTGTACTGCCGCAGCTTGAACGATCCGATCCCCAGGAGCAGGCGCGTCTGGGACTCCCTCGGATTGCCGGCCATCGCGAAGGGCAGGAGCTCCGGCAGCGCCTGGCCGAAGCGCCCGAGATGGTAGAGCGTCATCGCGCGCTGGAACTGCTCGTCCGGCGAAAACGGCCGGGCGCCGGGAATCGTGGCCAGGAGATCCTTCGCCCGCTGGCTCTCCGCGCTGGCCGGGAGTTCCACCCAGACCCGGCGGAGAACTTCCTCCGCACGCTCGGCCCGGCCGGATCGCAGCAGGACCTCTCCCAGCGTCGTCCATACCTCCGCCCGTCCAGGCCCCTGGGGGAACGCCGCCAGATACACCCCTGCCGCTTCCTCTGCCCGCCCAAGGTCCCCTGCCTCGAGCCAGACCCGGGGGAGGTCCCGGCTCGCTCGCTCGGCGAAGAGGCTCTCCGGATGCTGGTCAAGGAGGCGCCGTAGGGTTGAGGCCGCGGCGCCGCGATTGCCGGCCTTGCGGTACGCCCCGGCCAGGTGCCAGAGCCCATAATCCGCCAGCAAGGAGTATGTGGCGGCCGCCCGCTCGAGTCGGGGGATGGCCTCGTCGCGCTGGCCCTGCCGCAGCAGGAGGATCCCCAGCAAAAGGTCAGCCTGCCGTCGCACGGCGGAGGGAACGGTGTCGGCCTCCAGCGCCTGCAGCGCAGAAACGGCAGTGGCCAGGTTCCCCGCCGCCACGTCCCGCGCGGCACCTTGGAGGATCGCCTCGGGCGATGGTGCCGCCACCGGCGCCGGCGGCATAGGTGGGGCATCGCCGGCCCCGGCCGCGACGGGCAGGCTGGCCAGCACTAGGCCGGCAACCAGCCACTTACTCATGCTGGGTCTCGTCTGGACTCTCATCTTCGATCTGCCGGCGTTCGCGCTGGCGGTCGTAGCCCTTCTCGCCCTTTGGGGTGGAGTGTGGGCGCGCCACGGGGCGGATGGCCCAGGTGCGGCGTCGTGCGGGCCGCAGCACCTTGGGACGCTGGCGGGACACCATCGGTTCCTGCCGCCCTCTCACGCCTCGCCGGCCAGGCGCGGAAGGCTCAAGTCGTAGGGGGGGCGGGCCACGCCGCGCTCCGTGATGATGGCGTCCACGAAACTCGCGGGCGTGACGTCGAAGGCGGGGTTGGCCACGCGGATCCCGGCCGGCGCCACCCGACGCCCGCCGACATGGGTCACCTCGTCCGGCGCCCGTTCCTCGATCGGGATCTGGGAGCCGTCGGTCAGGCTGAGGTCCAGCGTCGAGATCGGCGCCGCCACATAGAACGGGATGCCGTGGGCGCGGGCCAGGAGGGCCACACTGTAGGTGCCGATCTTGTTGGCGACGTCCCCATTTCGCGCGATCCGGTCGGCGCCAACCACCACAACATCCACCTGGCCGCGGGCCATGAAGTGGCCAGCCATGTTGTCGGTGATGAGGGTCGCGGGGATGCCGGCCCGCTGGAGTTCCCACGCCGTCAGCCGCGCCCCCTGCAAGAGCGGACGCGTCTCGTCCACCCACACCATGATGCGCTTGCCCGCCTCGGTCGCGGCCCGGATCACGCCCACCGCCGTCCCGTACCCCGCCGTGGCCAGGCCTCCGGCGTTGCAGTGCGTGAGGACGCGGGCCGGGTCGGGGAGCAGGCTCTGCCCGTGCTGGCCCATGGCCCGATTGATCCGGATGTCCTCCTCTTGCATCGCCCGCGCCTCGGCCACCAGCGCCGCCTTGATCTCCGGCAGCGGCAGGTCCCGCGATTTCCGCGCCAGGTTCAGGAGCCGCCGGACGCCCCACGCCAGGTTCACCGCCGTCGGCCGGGTCCGCATGAGGAGCGACCCCATCGCTTCCAGGGCCGTGAAGAACTCCTTGAAGTTCTCTGTCTGGATGGTCTGGGCGCCCAGGGCCAGGCCCATGGCCGCCGTGACCCCGATGGCCGGCGCCCCACGGACGCGCATCGTCCGGATGGCGTCCGTCACCTCTTCGATGGTCCGGCATTCGATATAGACCTCCTCCGTGGGCAGCCGGGTCTGGTCAATCAGCCGGACGCNGCCGGANGNGGTCCANNCNACNGTGACGAAGTCTTCAGCCATTATGCACCTCGTGGGAGCGAGGAATTTTCCTCAATGAGCCTAGCACGCCCCCTCACCGATGCAAACCAAAAACTGACTCCTGCTCCTCGGAGGAGAAAGGGCTTGACAGAAACGGCGTCAGGATGGTACACGTCTCAAATCTTTGGAGCCAGAGGGAACGGGAATGCGTGTCAACCGGACGACCAGGTATTACTTTTGGTTTAGCTTTCTGGGCGTCTGCCCTCTCGGCTCGAGGCGTCGGATGAGCTAGACCGCATCACATCCACAACTCAGGGCCACGGGGCAGATGAGGCTCCGTGGCCCTTTCGTTTTTCTGGGGGCGGAGCCGCCCGGCCCGTTCCGCGCAAGGAGGCGGAGGAACATGATCATTGTCATGAAGGGCACAGCTACCGAAGAGGACCTGCAACGCGTGATCCACACCATAGATGAACTGGGCTACCAGTCCCACGTCATCCGGGGGACGCAGCGGAGCGTCATCGGGGCCGTCGGCGACGAGCGGGGCAAGGCCCGCCTCCAGTCCCTGGAGGCGATGCCGGGCGTGGAGAGCGTCGTCCCCATCCTGCAGCCGTTCAAGCTGGCCAGCCGGGAGTTCAAGCCGACCCGGACCGTGGTCAAGGTCCGGGACGTGGAAATCGGCGGCGACCGCGTGGTGGTCATGGCCGGCCCCTGCTCGGTCGAGAACAAGGACCAAATCCTGGAGACGGCCAGGGCGGTCAAGGAGGCTGGGGCCACCATCCTGCGTGGCGGGGCCTTCAAGCCCCGGACCTCGCCCTACGCTTTCCAGGGACTGGGCGAGGAGGGCCTGCGCCTGCTGGCGGCGGCCCGGGAAGAAACGGGGCTGGCCATCGTCACCGAGGTGCTGAAGTCCGAGGACGTGGACCTGGTGGCCGAGACCGCCGACATGATCCAGATCGGGGCCCGGAATGTGCAGAACTTCGCCCTGCTGAAGCGAGTCGGCGAGGTGGGCAAGCCGGTCCTCCTGAAGCGGGGCATGGCCACCACTATCCAGGAGTTCCTCATGGCCGCCGAGTACGTGCTCTCGGAGGGCACGTACGACGTCGTGCTCTGCGAACGGGGCATCCGGACGTTCGAGACGGCCACTCGCTTCACCCTGGACCTCAATGCCGTCCCGGTCCTCAAGAAACACAGCCACCTGCCAGTGATCGTGGATCCCAGCCACGGGACCGGTCACTGGGAGTACGTGACCCCCATGGCCAAGGCCGCCATCGCCTGCGGCGCCGACGGCCTGATGGTCGAGGTGCACATACGACCCGAGGTGGCGATGAGCGACGGGGTCCAATCGCTCAAGCCGGCCACCTTCCGCCGGCTCATGCAAGAGATCGCGCCCTTCGTGGAGGCCGCCGGGCGCAAACTGTAGGCCATTCCACCCCGGTCTCCCAGGCCCAGGCGTCGCTCGCGGTGTGCCAAGCCGCAGGTGTGCAGGAATCTGCCGCCCTCCAAAGCCGGGCTCTGGTTCAGAGACCCTCGCGTTCCCGCCAGGCCCGGATCTGCACGGCGTGATGGCGATAGTGATCCATACCTACCTCGTGGATGATCTTATCAGCCGTGCGACCAGGGGCCAGTCGATTTTCCGGGAGGGCCCCAACCCCCTGCCGGAAACCCACAAAGGAGTCGGCCAGCTCCCGTTCCACCGCCGTTACCGGCGTCTGTCGGGACGCCTCGACCCAGCGGGCGTTCCACGCGTCCACGTCCGTGTAGTCCACCCCCTCCGGGACCGGCTTCTCGCCCCGTGCCAGGCGTGCCAGCGCGGCCGCCATCTCGCGATGCCAGCCCGCGATGTGGACCAGGATGTCCTTCACGCTCCAGGTGCCCTGCATCACGACCCGCTTCTGCGCGTCGGATAGATCACGATACGTGCGCTGGAGGTCGGCAAAGGCCTCGTCCAGTTCTGCCAGCAACGCATCTCGCCTCCCGGCTTCCGTCGTCATGGCCCCCTCCCCCTCGCGGATACTCTCTCTCACATTGCCCGACGTGCCACCGTGCCAGAGGCTCCAGGGTCGCCAACCCTTGCAGAGACGCCGGCAGCGCCATCGACGCGGCCAATGCCATCCCCACGGTTCCCAGTACGGCGCCCGCCCGCCGCAGGCTCCAGCCCCGCCAGTCCGTGGAGAGGACCGGCCGTTCCTCCTCCGGGTCTGCCCCGCGGTTCATGGCCTTCCAGGCCAGGACCCGCGCCGCCTCCCACTCGCGATCGCGAATCACCTGCTCGGCGTAATACCTCTCGAACATCTTGCTTCCCCTCCCTCGTGCCTTCTGCCTTCTGCTTCGTGCCTTCTGCCTTCTGCTCCCTGTCTCCGCCTCACCGCTTCTCCGGCGCGGCCGCCTGCTCTCTCCCGAGGCGCACCCTGGCCTGCCGCCACGCTGCCTGCATCGCGCCCGGCCCCTGGCACACCCACACCCCCGCCACGGTCAGCAAGCCGCCGAAAAGCTGGAGGGGCGTCAAGCGCTCTCCCAGCACCCACCAGGCCAGTAGCACGCCGAATACGGGTACCAGATTGGTGAACACCGCCGTGCGTCCCGCCCCCACGCGCTGGATGGCTAGGTTCCACCAGAAGAAGGCCAGGAGCGTCCCCGCCACGATGAGGTAGAGGACCGAGGCCCAGGCCAAGGGTGAAGCGCTTGCCAGGGCGACCCAGGGCCGCTCCATGGCCGCGACCGGGATCAGGAACACACAGCCGATGGCCATGCCGTAGGCGAGCGTGGCCAGGGCGCTCAGCCGGTGCATCGCCACCTTGGACAGAAACGAGTACAACCCCCAGGCCATGCCGCCCAGAATGTAGAACAGGTCTCCTAGCAGGACCCTCGCGCCGGCGGTGCCCGTCAGACCCTCGGGCCGTGCCACCAGGACGACCCCCACCATGCACACCAGCGTCCCGGCGATCTGGCCGCGGGTGATCCGCTCCCGCGCGAGCCGCGCCGCCAGCAGCATGGTCCAGATCGGGCTGGTGGTGGACGGGAGGATCGCCGCATGCGAGGCCGGCGCAAAGAGGAGGCCCAGGAAGAACAGCATGTGATTCAGGAATGTCCCGAGCACGCCCACCCCCAGCAGGGTCCACAGATCCGACCGGCGCAACGTCCTCCAGGCGGGGAGGTGACGGCGGAAGAGGAGGATCAGGACCAGGGACGCCAGCCCGTATCGCAGAACGCCTACCGTCATCGGGGGGATGTCGCGGATCGCCAGCTTCCCCGCGACCGGCGTCCCGCCCCAGAATGCCGTGCTCAGCAGGATGAGCAGGTAGATCCGGGCCGAGGGGGTGCCGCCGGGCCTTTGCTCACCGCTGGCCACGGCGCCCTCCCCGGGCCGCCTTGCCGGCCGCCAGCTGCGCCAGTCGCTGTCGCAGCATCTCCAGCCCGCCCTTGTCCAGCGTCCGATCGTCCACGATGACCTCAGTCCCTCGGGGAGCCAGTGATCGGATCTTGCCCGCCACAAGGCTGGAACACACCACGACCCGGGCCTCCTTCAGCATCCGCTTCAGGCTCTCCGGCTCGGCGCCGCAGCCCATGACGAGCTGGATGTTCTTGAGACCCGCGTTCTCGATGGAGAGCTTCACGTTTTCGCTGCCTGTCCACTCGTTGCAGGCAACCCCGACCTTCGTCCTCTCTGGCAGGGCCGTGAGACGCATCAGGGTCTCCAGGCTGGCCTCGGCCAGGAGGCCCACGACCTCGGTGTTTGCTTTCCGGAGCAGCTTCTGCACCTCGTGGATGTGCCAGAAGGTCGTGACCACCAGGGCGTATCGCGTGAGGAACCCCGGCGACCGGCGGTACGCTCGCTCCAGATTCGGGAGGAGGAGCGTGTCCACATCCAGCGGCAGGGTTTCCTCCAGTTCCTGGCTGAAGCGTCGGAGCTGGGGTCGGTTGCACTCCGTGAAGAGCGCCCGCAGCTTCCGGGGCTCCAGAGGCGGAGCGGCGTGGGCACGGGTGTACAGGGCCGCGGCGAACTCGGCCCCGCCGAAGCCCAGCCGCGCGGCCCGCTCCAGGGCGTCATCCACCACCCTGGCCAGGGTCGTCATCCGCAGTGGCGGCGTCTGGCCCCCGCCCCGCGCCCGGGCCACAAAAGTTCCGCGTCCCTTCTCGCAGCTCAGGTATCCCTCGCGTTCCATATCGGCAAACACCCGGGCGGCTGTGTTGCGGTTGATCCGAAGGAAGCCGGCCAACTGCCGCACCGTGGGCAGTTGCGTCCCGGGCGGCAACTGCCCCGCCTGGATGAGATGGGTGAGCTGCGCTTGGAGCTGCACGTGGATGGGGAGCTGGCTCTGCCGGTTGACCTGAAGGTCCATGGCCCGTCCTTAGTCTTAGTGTCATAGGACACTAGGACAATCTGCCCCCGCTGTCAAGCAAAAAATTTCGACCCGACGATGGGCCGGCGCGGGGATGACCGCTTGGTTATACGCCGGAGGCTTCCGCAGGGGTGAAAGGAAAGAGGGTTACACGTCGAGAAGATTTCGTCCCCCATGAAACCCGGTTTGCGACTGGGACAACTTCGGGAAAGACCTCGACTTTTCCCTTGACACAGGGGGGAAAGGCGGCCATTTTTCGACTAGATTGGGCAGTTCCTTGGAGGCAGGTGATCCTTCTCGACGGTTCCCAGGGAACCCCGGATTCAGCGGGGAGGCCCTGCATCAGGATAGGGTAGCACGACGTGCACAAGACGATGGCACAGAAAGCCCTGCCAGGTAGTGACCTGATCGCCGCCGGACTTGAGGATCTGTCCCGCGGCGTCCACTCGATCCCCGCTCTTTTGGTGTCCATCGGGGGTCCGCGTCTGAGGAGGCTCGGATACCAACTCCCCAGTCCGATCCCGGATCCGGAGCGCCGACTGTATGATCTTCTCTGCCAGGCCGATCCGGACGCCGCGCACTCGCGTTACAATGCGTTGGTCCGGCGACTGGTGAGCTTCGAGCGCGCCGCTGAATGCGTGAAGTAGCCGATGCCGACCGGATCAGGCGGTTCATGCGCGCCCTGGCCGAGGCGGCAGAGGCCACTGCGCGGGTGTATTTCGCCGGCGGCGCCACCGCGGTCCTGATCGGCTGGCGGTCGAGCACCATTGACGTAGATATCAAGATCGTTCCCGAGCACGACCACCTCTTCCGCGCCATCCCCCGCATCAAGGAAACCCTGCAGATCAACGTCGAGCTGGCCTGTCCGGCGGATTTCATCCCCGTGCCGCCGGGATGGGAGGAGCGCAGCCCGTTCATCGCCGGCGAGGGGCGTCTCTTCTTCCATCACTTTGACCTCTATGCCCAGGCCCTCGCCAAGGTGGAGCGCAGCCACGCCCTGGACATCGCCGATGTAGAGGAGATGGTGCGGCGAGGGTTGGTGGAGCCGGCGCGCGCCTGGCAGTACTTTCAGGCCATCGAACCCGACCTGTATCGCTTCCCGGCGGTCGATGCGAGGTCGTTCCGGCGGGCTGTGGAAGAGGTCTTTGGCCGGCCACCCGATGTGGCCCGAGGCTGATGGGAGAAGTAACCAGCAGTGACCCGCCAGTCGGCCGGGTCTCCCCCGGAGGGCGGGTCGGGGCTGAACTATCTTGGCGGCGATCAGGATTACTCGGACACACTCCTAGCGCCAGGCGACTTGCAACTTCAAATCCGTAAGGCCTGATCCCATTTGATAAGTGTAATAAGTGAACTACGTCCCCCTTTACTGGAGAGAGGGAGCGAGAGGGGACTTTGTGCGGACATTTCGGATACACCTTGCTGGAGCGCAGTCGGCGTAGGGGTCGCGGCCGTGGCGTCGGTCGGGCGTCAGGTGGTGGGGTCGGTAGGCTCTCGGGTGGGATGCCGTTCGATGGGGCTGGCCTTGCCTTCCAGGACGTCCAGGTAGACCTCGCCATACTGGAGTTTCCCCAGGCGCCAGGCATAGAAGGCGTTGAGCATGGCCGAGGCCACGGCGAGATTCGTGAAGAGCAATTGCGGGGCGGCGTCCTGTGACAGCTCGTCACAGGACATCTCGTGAGGGGACCGATCCTTGGGCTCGGCGATCTCGGGATGAAAACGGGTCAGCGGCGACGTGACATCCCGGCCCGCTTGCCGGACGTACACCTGGACGTTCCCGTCGCTGTAGTCGTTGCCGCCGGAGATCAGGCTAACGTCCGCCAGCCTCCGGCAGTGCTCGCTCACCACCCGCCGGGTCCGGTGGTTATCCACCCCCAGGAACACCACGTCCCCGGATCGGATGACCGTTCCCACGTTCTCCGGCGTGACAAACTCGGGAATGGCGCGGAAGGAGAGCCCTTCGAACTGCCGCGCCAGCTCCATGGCCTTCACCTTGGCCTTGTTCCCCAGCTCGGAGAAGGCCTGACGGTCGCCGTTCCGCGCCTCGAAGGCATCTCCGTCCACGAGGGTCAGGCGGGCGGGTTCCCCGCTGGACTGGAGGTACCGGGCCAGGTACGGCAAAAGGGCGCACCCGATACCGCCGATGCCAATGACTTTGATTTCCAGCATGGGTTTCCCGCAGCTTCCAGCGGTCAGCAAGCAGGCGTTTGCCGCCGACGGCGAAATTCCCAATGACCAAATCCCAATGACCAATGAGACGAAACTGCTTCACTGCCCTTCCATTGGTCATTTGACATCGGTCATTCTCTCGCTCTCACAGGCCCGAACTGCAGCACGGCAGCACTTCCGCACCGCAGCACGCTGTTAGATTGCCGACGGCT
>JGI1357J11328_10003486_pt1 | contig 10785 bp, 8 predicted proteins | sample Subgrocontami54m_FD_11328 | JGI IMG/M metagenome (IMG submission 11328)
GGATCGGATTGAGCCCGAGCCGCGTCCGTGGTAGCCTCCCGCCGATGAGCGAATCCTGGACGACGATTGGGACCGGGGGCGCCGCCTTCCCCCTCACGCGGCTCTCGCTCCTCCTCCGCGCGGCGGACAGCAACCCCGACGCGCGCCGACAGGCGCTCGACGTCCTCTGCGGCGCCTACTGGAAGCCGCTCTATGCCTTCCTCCGGGCGCACGGGAGGGCCGACGCGGCCGCGAAGGACCTCGTCCAGGGCTTCTACGTGGAGATGCTCGAGAAGGGGCACCTCGCCCGCTTCGACCCCGCGCGCGGGCGGTTTCGCACGTACCTGCTCGCCTGCCTCAAGGGCCACGTCGGGGACCAGCTTGACCGCGAGCACGCGCAGCGCCGCGGCGGCGGGCTCGCGCGCGTGCCGCTCGACGACCAGGCGGCCTCGACGGGACCGACCCCGGAGCAGGCCTACGACCGTGCCTGGGCGCTCGCCGTCCTCGATCGCGCCTTCGAGCGGTGGAAGGACGGCCTCAAGGCCCAGGGCAAGGAACGGTGGGTCCCGCTCGTGGACCTCCTCAAGCAGCACGGCTACGGGGGCCTCCCGCCCGTCGTCGACCTGGCGAGGACGCTGGGCGTCACCGAGGCCCAGGTGCGCCATTTCCTCCACCGCGAGGCGAAGCGGCGGCTCCGCGAGGAGGTCCTCGGCGAGGTCCGCGAAGGGACGCCGAGCGACCAGGAGGCCGAGGAGGAGCGGGCCTACCTCATGACGTGCGTGGCGGACTCCAAGGGGAGGGGGCGATGAGCGGAGAGACGTCGCAGCCCGAGGGGACGCCCCCGACTTCGCGCAGTCAGGGAGGCGGAGGCGTGCGCGTCTACTCCGTCGGCGCCCAGCCCTGGGTCATGGGGTCGACCGCAGGCCACGTGTCGCATCCCGACCCTGCGCCGGAACCCAGGTCCTTCCGGTAAATGACGCCCTCCTGGTTCACGATGAACGTGTTCAGTCCGGTCTTCCCGTACTCGGCGGGAAACGCGCAGAAAGCGTACTTCCCCCAGTTCGTGGACGAGTGGCCGTCGCCGTCCGCGTTTGACGCGTAGGCCTGCCCGTCCTCGTCCGTCTTCATGACCCGCAGCCAGTAGCCGCTCTTGTCTCGGGGTGTCGCTTCGCTGTGGTTGGAGAGGCCCGGCCTGTCCGCGTTCGCCAGCGAGATATCGATGAACTTGAGCGCACTGCCGCCGGCGTCCTGGCAGTAGTAGAATCCGGAGACGTCCCGAGTCCAGTAGTCCTGGCAACCGTTCCTGTCAGCGTCGATCTGCCGCCAGACGCCCTCCGTCGACACGAGCTGCTTGAGCGCCGCCTGGGCCGAAATCTCGTTCGCGCCCACGCGCGAGCTGTTCAGGCTCGGAATCGCGGTGACAGCCACGCCGCCGCCGACAACGGCGAGCGCACCGAGCACGATGAGTACGATGGCCCAGGCGGGGAGCCCGGACGAGCCGGGCCGCCGGTCGCCATCTCGATGCGCCGGAGGCCGACGCGGGGCCACCCGCGCGGGCGCGGGACGCTGAGGAGGGGCCTCCTCTACCAGCTCGGCCGCGTAGACGATCTCCTCCGCCGGCCCCTGGCTCGGAACGGGCACGACGCGCTTGCACTTCGGGCATTTGCCCGACTTCCCCGCCATCGCCGCGGGGACGCACAGCTTCTGGCCGCACGCGCAGAGGAACTTGATCGTGGCGTGGGGGTCGCTTGGCATGCGCATTGCCTCCTACTCCGTGTATTCGATCGCGATGTTCCACTCGGGGGACCCGGCGGGCTCGGCCGTGACGGAACCGGAGAAGAAGAGGATGTTGATGTCGTCGGTCCCGTCGAGGGAGTGATTGTTCGTCCGGTCGCACGCGATCGGCCATTGCGGTTGCGTGTAGCCGTCGCTCACGCGCTGGTGGGGGAAGCCGGACCCGGGCTCGCGGTAGTCAAGCGCCCTGGGCGACGGCGACGTGCCGTACACCTTGCAGACGAAGAGTCCGTCGTTGCCGCGGGCAATCGCCTGGGTCGCGCTCGGGGTGTTCCGTAGCGTGTTGAAAAACCCCTCGCCTGCGGCCGGGGGATAGTGCCGGTCGTTACCGTATCTCGACACGTACATGATCGTGTACGTGGCGAGCTGTCTCAGGTTGTTGGTGCAGTCCCTCTTCTTCGCGGACACGCGCGCCTTGCTCAGGGCCGGGAGAAGCATCACGGCGACCGCGCAGACGCCGAGGAACAGGACGCCCCCGACGATCAGGAGGATGCGCAGGAGCCCGCCGGCTGCGCCCGCCCGGACGGGCCGGCGCCCGCGGGAATGCGACGGCCCTCCGATGTCCGACTTGCAATGCCTGCACCGCACCGCGACGGCGAGAATCGGCTCTCCGCAGATCGGGCAGGGGCGCTCGTCCCTCCCCCCGTCCCCCTGCGCGACCGCGGCCTCGGGAATCGGCGGCGCGACGGAATCGGCGACGAACGCGCGGGTCGGGACGCGCGTGGCGCGGGGGACCGCTGCGGGAGGGACCACAGGGGCGCCGAGGATGACCGGTCCGTTCTTGTCGAGCCGGAAGCGCACGTGGCAGGACCCGCAGCTCCCTACCATTCCGACGCGCGCCGCGTCCGTGGAGTAGTGCTGCCCGCATTTGGGGCACGAGAAATTGAGCACGCTCATAAGCCTCACCTCGGAAGGGGCGGCGTGGCGGCGCTCAGTGTCGCCGATCGTACACTCGGAAGGGCGGACACGCAAACCTTGGGATTCCCGTGCCGGAAATCCCACGCAATCCGGGATGGGAATGAGCTCGGTCGTGGCAGCCTCCCGCCGATGAGCGAGTCCTGGACGACGATGAGGACCGGGGGCGCCGCCTTCCCCCTGACGCGGCTCTCGCTCCTCCTCCGCGCCGCGGACAGCGAGCTCGATGCCCGCCGGCAGGCGCTCGACGTCCTCTGCGGCGCCTACTGGAAGCCCCTCTGTGCCTTCCTCCGCGCGCACGGGAAGGCCGACGCGGCGGCGTCATCCTCGGCAGGACGTCGTCGATGGTAAATGGGGCACCCCGACATCCGCCCGCGCGGGGCGCTCGCTTCCCGCCCCGACCCGCGGGTCTGGCTTCCAAGATTGGATTGTCCGCCTGAGCCCTAAGTGGTAGCGTGCACCTCCGCCTTCTTGGGAGCGATCCCTGGCGAGAACTGCGTGCAATGGGCCACTCTCGCGGCGATGACCTTCCGACGCTGCGTCTGGGCGCACAGCGTCCTGTCTCGACCGACGCGCGTACCGCGGTGACCCGCGACACGCTGAGGCAGATCGACCCTGCCGCATCCCCCCTCGACACCCAGGCGACCCAGGTAGTCCCGCCGGCGAGCAGCACGGTCGATGGGATGGCGACCGCGGGCGGTTTTGACGGCCCATTGTGAGGAGCTGTAGCACATGAGCAAGACGGGGATGTCCGGAGTCGTACTTGCGACCTTCGCCGCCGTTTGTGGAGCGTTGCTCTCCTTCGCAGACGATCCCAAGGACGCGAAGGCGTCTATCCAGTGGGCGTCGGACTTGAAGCGTGCCGCCGCTGAGGCGAGGAAGTCGAAGCACATCGTGATGGTCTGGATCACGATCGGGCGCCAGGAGTGGAAGCTCGCCGAGAAGTTCGACCAGGCATGGCGATTCCCAGGCGAGAACGGAGACTGGAGGACTGTCTCGTCCAGCGGCCTCCCGGACAAGTACCCGAATGTGCGGCAAACGGAGATCCACGGGTCCGTCAAGAAGGGTGAGATCTGGTACGAGGCGATCTGGAGCGACAAGAAACGCGGCGGGCCGATCTGGCATGTCTGTCACGCGAAGGATGCGTCGATCGGAATCCAGGTCGGGAAGTGCACCTTCGGCGTCACGACGGACTTCGTCGTCGCGTACGATCCGAAGGTCGGCTGGGTGACCAACGCGGACAGGTCCATCGACCCGAAGGCCTTTCCCTGCACCTATCAGGACAAGAAGGGATGGGTTTGGGAACCTGAGGCCTCGGTCTGGGAAGCACCATCTGTCGTCGATGCCGTTACGGAGGACGCCGTGGCACTGCGGCTGGGGTTGGCCGAGGCCGCAACGATCGCGAAGGAGTACGACATCACCACCATCCCGACCCTCCTGTTCATCGGCGATGATGGACACCTCCTGGGTCGTCAGGATGGTCTCCTCCCAAAGCCGGAGACGGTGACGGAGGCTATTGCGAAGGCGAAGGATGCCCGGGCAGGGGCGGGCAAGGACAAGTAGGACCGCCGGGTTCTCAACCCGTCGGCAACAACGCGCGGGATCGGTAACACGTGGTGGCGGACGCCGTCGCGAAATCGAAGGGGAGGGGTCAATGAGCGGAGAGACGCCCCTGCCCGAGGGGACCCCGCCGACCGAACCGACGCACGTGCCCGCGGGCGGGGCGGCGCAGCTCTTCGACGGCGGTGTGGAGGGGCTCGCGCGAGACCTCCTCGCCCCCTCGGTCGACCCGGTCGCGAAGACGCAGCCCCTCCGGGACCGCGCCTCCGACCCCGCGACCGACCAGGCCACGATGAAGATCGACGCCGCTGCGGTCGCGCGGACCACGCCGGCCCCCGCGACCGTCGCGAAGCGGCCGCGCATTCCGCCGAGGCTCGGACCGTTCGTCCTCGGCGAGGAACTCGGCCACGGCGGAATGGGCGTTGTCTACCGAGCCCGACACGAGAAGCTCGGCACGGACTGCGCCGTCAAGGTGCTCATCGCGGGCGAGCACGCCTCGCCCGAGCTGATCGCCCGCTTCCAGCGCGAGGCCGGCGCCGTCGCGAAAATGGGGAAGCACCCGAACATCGTCGGCGTGTTCGACCTCGGCGAGGAGGCGGGGCTCGCCTACTACGCCATGGAGCTCGTCGATGGAAGGTCGCTCCGGCAGGAGATGAAGGCGCGAGAGATCGCACCGCGCGAGGCCGCCGTCATCGCGGAGAAGACCGCCCGCGCCCTCCACTTCGCGCACGAGCACGGGATCATCCATCGCGACATGAAGCCCGACAACGTCATCATGCGGAAGGACGGCGAGCCGCAGGTGATGGACTTCGGCCTGGCGCGCGACGCGGGGTCCGAGGAGCACCTGAGCGTCACGGGGCAGATCATGGGGACGCTCGCCTACATGGCGCCGGAGCAGGCGGCGGGCCGGATCGACGCGATGGATGCGCGCACGGACGTCTACGCGCTCGGGGGCGTGCTGTACGAGCTGCTGACGGGGTCCCCTCCGCACCCCGGAAAGACGTTCGCTGCTGCGCTGCCGATGATCCTGCGCGGCGACATCATCGCGCCGCGGAGGCTCCGTCCCGAGGCGCCGCGGGACCTGGAGACGGTCGCGATGAAGGCCCTCGCGCTCGAACCCTCGCGACGGTACGCCTCGGCGGAGACGATGGCGGAGGATCTGGCGCGCTGGTCGCGCGGGGATCCGATTCTCGCGCGGCCGATCGGCCCCGTGGCGAGGCTCCTGCGGCGGGTCCGCCGTCATCCCGTCCTCTCCTCCCTCGTCGCCCTGATTGTCGGCCTCGGCGCGTTTTCCGGGTGGCGTCTCGCGGGCCCTGCGCGGATCACCGTGACGACCCAGCCCGAGGACGCGAGGGTGGAGGCGATTGGCACGACGCTGACGCGCACGGGGTGGGTCTGGCCCGCGCGCAAGTTCCGACTTCGGGTGTCGCACGACGGCTGCGAGACGGTCGAGGTCGAAGTGAATGCCTCCCCGGGGACCGTCGTGGACGTGGGGAGCGTTTCCCTTCGATCGGACCACGGGGCCGTGAAGGCCATCGTGGACCCGCCGACCGCGGAGATTTGGGTGGATGGCGAGCTCGTGGGGACGTCAGACGCGAACCCGGTCATCCAGGTCCCGAACGGCCCCCACCGCCTACTCCTCCGGAGCCCGGGGTTCCGTGAAGATGAGCGTCTTGTGACGATCCTGGCCGGGGAGACGCTCGAGCTGCCGAAGGTCACCCTCGCGCGCAGGCAAGGCACGGTTCGGATCACGGGGCGCCCCCGCGACCTGACAGTGGCCGTGTGCGAGGCCGGGTCCGGCGCCGAGGTCCTCCGCGTCTCCCCACCGGTGGAGGTAGCGTTGAACGCGGGGGACTATGTCCTGCGGGGCCACGTAGCGGGGCACTACGATCGCGAGTACGCCATTCACGTGGAGGAGGGTTCCGGCCTCGATGTCGACGTCTGGCTGGCCCGCGCGCTTCTGTGGGAGTTCAAGGCGGACCAAGCGATCGACGGCTCGCCTCTCCTCGCAGACCTGGACGGTGACGGACGTGCGGAGGTCATACTGACCACGAAGTTCGGGCACCTGTATGCCCTCTCCGGAGGCGACGGGTCCCTTCTGTGGGACTACGTGCAGCCTCCCTACCGGTGGCCGGCGGAGTACGACGTGAGTGCCTGGGATACGGACCATGACGGCGTCCTCGATATCGTCCTCTCTTTCGCGAAGGCGATCTTCGTCGTATCGGGGAGAAATGGAGTCTGTCTGTGGACGCTCGTCGCCCCGGCGGACTTCCGCACGCCGGCCGCGTTCGGGGACCTGAATGGGGACGGTGTGGACGACTGCGTCGTGGGCGGGGACGACCAGCGTTTGCGCGCCCACTCGACGAAGGACGGTTCCCCGTTATGGAGCCGGAAAATGCAGGAGGGGCCGACCCAGAGGGCCGCCCTCGGCGATCTGACCGGCGATGGGACCCTCGAGTGCATCACCGGGTGCGCCGACGGCGCCGTGTATGCCTTGAATGGTCGCGATGGCAGCGTCGTATGGGGCTTCCGCGCGGGTGGCTCCCTGCTGGACTCACCCGCACTGATAGATGTGGACCGGGACGGCTCCCTGGATTGTCTCTTCGCGTGCAGTGACTCGCGGGTGTATGCGGTGTCGGGGAGCAAGGGGACCCTGATCTGGAGTCTCGACACGCAGGACAAGATGACGGATGCCCCCTTCCTGAGCCACGTCGACTCGAGTGGCGTCTGGGAGGTCGTGGTGGCCTTGACGACCGGGCGGTGCCTCTCCATCTCCGGCTCGAAGGGCACCGTCGTCTCCAGTCTCGATTTCAAGCGGGGAATGAAGGACACCGTCCTGGAAGACCTCGACCGTGACGGCGTCCTCGACTGCGTCTCGTTCGCGCAGGCCCCGAGGGTCATCGCCTACTCCGGGAGGAGTCTCGCTCCCCTGTGGACTTACGAGTGTCCCGCCCCCTTGAAGGCAAGTCCGTGCGTCGGCGACCTGGACATGGACGGCTTCCCCGATTGCGTATTCGCATGCGATGACCATCGGGTGTATGCGCTCTCGGGGGCGGCAGCGGGTCCCCTCTGGAGTGTCCTGGTGCCAGGTCCACGCCTGCCATCTCCCTCGGTCGGGTCTCTCGACCGTGACGGCGTCCCCGACTGCGTCGTCGCGTCGGAGAATGGGAAGGTCTATGCCATTTCGGGAAGGGACGGCCGAGGGATCTGGGAGTGCGACGTCCACGCCGAGCTCGGATCGAACCCGACGCTGGCCGACCTCAACAGGGACGGCATCGCCGACTGCATTTTCGGGACGTCCGACAGAAGGGTGTGCGCGCTGTCAGGCGTGGACGGGTCCGCGCTCTGGACCCGGGAGGTCGGCTGGGTCGTGGACGCGCCCCTCGCCGTGAGAGACTTGGATGGAGACGGGGAACTGGACTGCGTGGCTGCGGCGTGGGACGGCATGGTGTATTGCCTGGCGGGAGGGACCGGCGGCGTCCGGTGGACGAGCAAGACCGGGGGGATGATCACGGGCGCGCCGGCCCTCGGCGACATCGATCGAGACGGCGTGGTGGACTGCGTCGTCAACTCGACCGAGGACGGCGTCTACGCCCTCTCCGGAAGGGACGGGGCCCGGATCTGGCGACAGGAGACGGACACTCGGAAGGGGTCCGCTGCGGTCCTCGGCGATCTGAACGGGGATGGTCTCCTTGACTGCGTAGTTCAATCGGAGATCCGCCTCTACGCGCTCTCAGGCGTGGACGGCTCAGCGATCTGGATCCGGGACACGAGCGGCGGGTCCCCCTCTCGACCGTTCCTGCTCGACACCGACCGGGATGGAGTGGTCGAAGGCGTCTTCTACATGGAGAAGGGCGGACTCCGGTGCCTGGATCGGAAGGGCGAGCTCGTCTGGGGGAACGGTCCCGGGGCGGAAGGGTCCGAGATCATGCCGGCAGACGTGGATGGGGACAGGAGCCCCGAGCTTTTCGTCAGTACGGGCTCCACTCTCGGAGCCTATGCCGCTGCCGACGGGACCATGATATGGGGACTCGATGTCGGAGAGTCGATCATCGCGGGGCCGTCACTTGCGGACCTCGACGGAGATGGAGTCGAAGACCTTCTCCTCGAGTCAGATTCGGGTCGGGTATTCGCATTCGCGAGGACCTCCTTGCGTGGCGCGTGGGTGCCTTTCGATGAGCGACGCTGGTTCCTGCGAAGGAATCGCCTGTCGGTGTGTGTCGACGCGGCGGAGCGACCGGTGCGAACTCCTGAGGCCATGATCTGCCTCGCGCTCGATCAGCTCCGAACCGGGAGCGACCTTACGAGAGCGCTGGATGTGGGCGCCGCGCTGGATGCGTTCGCGGGCGCGCGGGAGCTGGGGATGCGTTCTCCCGAGGGGGCCGTCCACGAGTGGATCGCCAGTCGTCTCTACGGATCAGGCGATTCCGCACTGCGCCAGGAGGCGGATGGGGTCTTCCGCGACGCTTTGGCCTCGCACGGCGAGGTCGTCTTCGACACGTGGGTCTCCGGTGGCGGGTCGTTGACTGTGATCCAGCGCTTGGAGGGCCCGCAATTCCTCGATGCGGCACGAGAGTCCGGGCCAGTCCCGATCGAGCTCACCCTCCTTCGCGCCCTGCCGCTCCTCGACTGGGGGGGTGGGGTGGCCTCCCAGGGGCTCATGGAGGATCTAAAGGCCGCGCGCGCGGGCGTCCTCGCGCACATCGGACAGGGCGAGGGAGATCGGGCCCGCTGGGATGGCTACCTCGCGATCATCGCGAAGGCCCTCGGTGAGGAGGGTGCCTACGCAGGCGCGAGGGCGGCGTACTTCGACCATCCCCGACGGCCGAATGCGCTAGACACCCTCATGCAGGTTCGGTGAACCTGACCTCGGCGAAGGGTAAGGGCCTCATGGCAAGGAGACCCGTAGGCGACCAGTCGGAGAATCGGCGGTGAGTTGCTCCATCGCTCGCACGCTGGGCCTGCTCCTGCTCTGTATCTGTGGAGCGGGGGCTGAGGATCCCTCCGCCCGGACCCTCTTCCTGGAGGCGTGGTACCAGGAGACGGGCGAGGAGGATCCCGCGGGAGCGATCCCGATGTACGAGAAGGTCGTTTCGAGGGCGAAGGACTCCGGGGAGCTCGCGGCCAAGGCGCAGTACCAGATCGGCATCTGCCGCGAGAAGCTGGACGCGCCCTCCGAGGCCCAAGAGGCGTTCCAGAAGGTCCTGGACGACTTTCCTCAGCAACTCGAGGTGTGCGACCGTGCTCGCGCAAAGCTCTCCACGAAGGGCCCTGCCCTGCCCAACGCGCCGCCTGTAGAGTTGGAAGAACACCTCCGCGCGACAAAGATGTCGCTCGATTTTACGGTGGCTCCCCTGCCGGACGTCGTGACCTTCCTCAGGGAGTACCTGGGAGGGGTGAACATCCATCTCTACACCTACCAGATACCACGGCCCGATCAGTTGACCGTGACGCTCATGGTGGAGGATCTCCCCGCCGAGCAGTGTCTCAACCTGATCGCGAAGGCCAACGACCTCTCCTGGTACGTCACCGACAATATCCTCATTATCGGGACCAAGGGCGGCATAGAGAGGCACCGCCAACTGCTGCAGTCCATGCCTGCGGCCGTCTCCACGCCGCAAGATCCCGAATGGAAGAGGAACCTGGCCTCGGTCCTCACGGACACGCTGATCGACCTGGACTTCACCGACGACAGTCTCGAAGACATCGTCGGCTTCGTGCGCCTCTACGCCAAGATCAACATCGAGATGGATGCACTCGTACGGAAGCAGGGAACCGCCGACAAGAAGATCGCGTTCTGCGTTCGGGGGCTGAGCGTGCGGTCCGTCCTGCGGATCCTCCTCCCTGAGTTCGGGCTCACCTACGAGCTGAGCGACGGGATGGTCGTCATCACGCGTCCGAGCGAGCAGAAATGAAGGCCTTCCGCGCGTGGAAAACGGCGCAGGCTTCACTACCCTCAAGCGAAGGTGCACAGACTACACCGCTATCCACCACGGAAGGCCCGGAAGCGCCGTTTGAAGCCGCATCCACGTGAAACCATCGCGTTCAGGTGATGGTCGCTTATCGTTCACCCCTTCCGTAGCACCACCCGCACCTTTCCCAATGATACTCGTCGACCAGATTGCCGTCGGAGTCAGTCCCCCGACGATCCTGGCGTTTGACCTGTCCCTGCCCGCCGCAGTTGGTGCAGCGAGACAGTGTAGGACTGGAACCGGAAGTGCTGGAACAGGAACTGCCGGATTCCGAACTGCTGGAGCTCGTGTCCGCCCAACTGCCGCCGCCGGGCCGCTGGCAGCTCGTGTCACCGATCAGGACGACTACGAACAGAAGAACGCCTACGAACCTCATGTTGGCCTCCATGGGTACGGGACCTCGGTAAGCGTCACCGAATTCACAAGCGTCCGGTGACTTCCATCAGCAAGCGTCAAGGCCGCCCTGCGGATTCCCTGACACACGGGCGTCTTTGAGTGCTTTCGCCGGTCGCCCGCGACACTCTAACGTTGGGATTCCCGTGGCGGGAATCCCACGCAATCCGGG
>JGI1357J11328_10003497_pt1 | contig 10770 bp, 11 predicted proteins | sample Subgrocontami54m_FD_11328 | JGI IMG/M metagenome (IMG submission 11328)
TTGGCGCAGGGCATACCCTTCTCCGCCCGAGGCGGACCCGCCTCTGGCGGGGACAAGCTCAGGGTGAACGGCCGAGGGCAGGCCGAGGGTGAGGAGAAGAAACGACGCGGTAAGGATTCGAATCTTCCGGGGAGCTTGTTCCATGGCTAGAAATCTACCACGCGGAAGAGGCGAAACGCTATGAAAATATCAGGGATTACCTACGTTTTACGATCGAGATAGCGGCGGATATGGCGGGCGAATGTTTCAAAATCTCCCAGGCGATTTTTCAGGAAATCATAGACCTTTTCCAGGTCAACCTCGGCATATTCATGGACCAGAAGATTCCTGAAGTTAGCCATTCCCAGGATTTGTTGGGAGAAATCCTTTGGAATAACGTTCCGTTCTCCTAGTTTTTTGATGACATCGGAATACTCTTCTATCCGGTGCTCGCCCAGAGAAGCCAACATACACGCACCGGTGTCAATCAAGGCCTGAATGGCTAGTTGAAGCCCATGCTCAATACCCCAACTGGTTAAAAGAGAAGCTTGTATCTCTTTCAAGCTTTTGCTCCGAGCGGGTTTTAGTTCCTCTATGTATCGCTCCATGTCTTCCAGTTTTCTTTCGATCAACTCTCGATCCATTAGGCGGCTTTCCTCCATGCGCGATACTTCTGGAACAAACGATAAAGATCCGGATACCGGCTCATCTCTTGGGCCTCGAACTGGACTCGCGTTTTCTGGTCGTTGGCAAACAGGAGCTTTCCCGTCTTGAGAACCTGGTGCCTCAAAAAAGGAGGCGCCTCATTCAACAAAACGATGTCCACCCGGTTGGTTTTAAGCAGTTTCATCAGATCCGTGCCGAGCTCCGCTTTGTAGCCGTAAGGCAGGTTTTTTTTCACTCGAGAGGGATCCGTCAGGACGGCCACGTCCACGTCGCTCAAGCGGTTGGCCTTCCCGGTGGCCTGCGAGCCGAACAGATACGCCAATCGAACCTCCGGCCGCGTTTTGAAATAGGACCTCAGGACTGCCTCGAGGCCGCAGGTCTTCCGGACGATGGAGACCACTTCGGGGAAAAGATCGTGCTTTGAATTGGCCTGGTAGAACGTTGACCTCCCTTTCCGCTCCTGAACCACCATTTGATCTTTCAGAAGGCCGCGAAGCTCCCTCTGCACATTCCCCGGCGAGGTCTTCACTTCCCTGGCCAGCTCGGAGAGATAGTAGCTCCTCTTCGGCTGACCGAACAGGGCCGTGAACAACCCCTTGCGAGTTTTTGATTTGTCCAGGTAGAGCATCGAGATACTCCTTTCAGAGTAAATATTACTCTAAATAGAGTAGGATTTCAAGAGTTTCCAGCGCTGGAGTTTCTCTCTCAAGCTCATGGCGGCGTGGGCGGGGCTGGTGGAGGGCAGCGCGTACACCGGCAATCTCACCTTCTCCCCGAAATGCAGGCGGAACAGTCTCTCCGCCGTTTTGCCGTTGACGAAAACCGTGCGGATATTCGGGTACTGCTTGAGTAATGCCGGGATTCGATTCGGTGTGATGCGCCGGATCTCTGAGTCGCCGGCCCCTTCCCGCTCGCAGGAGGCGATGACGTCCCAGAGGGCGATCCGGTTTCGTTTGAGCAGGCGGATCTTTTCGGGGTAAGAAAGAGGCCGGTCATCTTTGGCGAAAAGCACTTGGATGACCGGCCAGAAGTGGTTGCCGGGGAAACCGTAATATTGCCGGCGCTTGAGCGCCACCGGGCCCGGCATCGTGCCGAGGATCAGGACGCGGGAACGCCGGTCAACGACCGGCTTAAAACAACGAAGCTTTTTTAGGTGCCGACTTCCCAGCTGGAGAGGTACTTTTTCTGCTCGGGCGTCAGGCGGTCGTAGGAGATGCCGCGGCTCTTGAGCTTGAGGCCCGCGATCTGCCCGTCAATTGCTTCCGGCAGGCGGTAGACCTTCGGCTCCAGCCGGCCGCGATGCTTGACCAGCCACTCCGCCGATAGGGCCTGGTTGGCAAAACTCATGTCCATCACTTGGGCCGGATGGCCCTCGGCGCAGGAGAGGTTGACCAGCCGGCCCTCACTCAAGACCATGATCCGGCGGCCGGCCTTGGTGATGTGCTCCACCACGTTCGGCTTGAGCTCCCGGGAGGATCTGCTCATTCTCTTGAGGGCTTCGAGGTCGATCTCCACGTTGAAGTGGCCGCTGTTGCAGACGATCGCGCCGTCTTTCATGCGACGGAAGGTGGAGCCGCCGATCACGTGGATGTCGCCGGTGACCGTGATGAAGAGGTCCCCCAGCGGGGCCGCAGCGTTCAGCGGCATCACCTCGAAGCCGTCCATCACCGCCTCGAGGGCCTTCACCGGGTCCACCTCTGTGACGATCACTAGAGCCCCCATGCCGCGGGCCCGCATCGCGACACCCCGGCCGCACCAGCCGTAGCCGCAGACCACCACGACCGAGCCGGCGAGCAGGATGTTGGTCGCCCGCACAACGCCGTCGAGCGTGGATTGGCCCGTGCCGTAGCGGTTGTCGAACATGAACTTGGTCTGAGAATCGTTCACCGCCACCACCGGGAAGAGCAGCTTGCCCTGCCCGCCAGCGCCTTCAGGCGGATCACGCCGGTGGTGGTCTCTTCGGTGGAGCCGACCATCGTGTCGGCCAGTTTGTGGAATTTCTGGTGGATCGTGGAGACCAGGTCCGCGCCGTCGTCCATCGTCAGGTGCGGCTTGCTGTGGAGCACGGCCAGGAGGTGCTTGTAGTAGGTCTGTCGGTTCTCGCCGCGGCGGGCGTACACCTTGAAGCCGCGCGCGGCCAAGGCAGCGGCCACGTCGTCTTGCGTCGAGAGGGGGTTGCTGGCGCAGATGGAGACGTCGGCCCCGCCGGAGCGGAGCGTCTCGGCCAGTTGGCCGGTCTCGGTGGTAACGTGGAGGCAGCAGCTGACGCGCAGCCCCTTGAGGGGGCGCTCCTTCTTGAAGCGCTGCGTGATCCGGGCGAGGACCGGCATGAAGCGGCCGGCCCAGTCAATCCTGGCCTGCCCGGCGCGGGCCAGGGAGCGATTCGTGATGTCGTAGGGCATTACCGGGAGGCGCGCGCCGTTCTGAGAACCGCGGATCGGATCGGGATGATCGTCTTGGCCGAACCGTTATGGGCGGCGTGAGCCGAGCCGCCGTGCCGGCCGATCGCCTTCTTCAGGGCGTCCGCCTTGTCGGTCTCTTCCCAAGTGAAGCCGGCCTCGTTGCGGCCGAAGTGGCCGTAGGCGGCCGTCTTGCGGTAGATCGGGCGGCGCAGCTTCAGGTCCCGCAGGATGCCGGCCGGGGTCAGGTCGAAAAGCTTTCGGACCGCCCCTTCCAGCTCATGCTCAGAGACCTTGGCCGTCCCGAAGGTGTTCACCATCACGGAGACCGGTTCCCGGACGCCGATGCAGTAGGCCAGCTGGATCTCGCAGCGGTCGGCCAGTTTCGCGGCCACGATGTTTTTGGCGATGTAGCGGGCCATGTAGCTGGCGGAGCGGTCCACCTTCGTGGGGTCCTTGCCGCTGAAGGCGCCGCCGCCGTGCCGGCCGAACCCGCCGTAGGTATCCACGATGATCTTGCGCCCGGTCACGCCGGTGTCGGCCATCGGGCCGCCCACCTCAAACCGCCCGGTCGCGTTGATGAAATACTTGGTTTCCTTGCTGATGAATTCTTTGGGCAGGATCGGGTCAATCACCAGCTCCCGCAGGTCGCGCCGCAGCTTTGGCGTCGAGACGCGGCTGCTGTGGTGGGCGGCGAGCACGACGCCGGTCACGCGCGTCGGCCGGCCGCCGACGTACTCGACGGTCACCTGGGATTTGCCGTCCGGCCGGAGGTAATTGAGGGTCTTGTTCTTCCGGACCTCGGCCAGCCGCCGGACCAGCCGGTGGGCCAGCATGATCGGCATCGGCATGAGCTCCGGGGTCTCGTTGGAAGCGTAACCGAACATCATCCCCTGGTCGCCGGCCCCGCCGGTGTCCACGCCCATCGAGATGTCGGGCGACTGCTCCTGGATGGCGGTCACGACGCCGCAGGTCTGGTAATTGAAGCCGACCTCGTCGTGATCCGCGTAGCCGATGTCGCGCGCGACCTCACGGGCCACGCGCGGCACGTCGACATAAGAAGTGGTGGTGATCTCGCCGGCCACCATGATCAGGCCGGTCGTCACGAGCGTTTCGCAGGCGACCCGGCCCTGGGGGTCCTTGTCATAGATGGCGTCGAGGACGGCGTCCGAGATCTGGTCGCAAACTTTATCGGGGTGCCCCTCCGTCACCGATTCCGAGGTGAAGAGGTACTTTGAGTGTCCGCTCATGATTGAAAGGTCTCCTGTGCGTGCTTGTACGAGGTGATGTCGCCGATGTCAAACCAACGCCCGCGAAACCGGTACGCGTACACCGGCTCCCGGGTGACCAACCAAGAGATGAAAGAACCCAGCTTGTCGGTGGCTTTCTGGGAAGAGACGTATTCTAGCACCACCCCCACATGCTTTCGAGGGAAAAAATAAACGGCCGTGGAGACCAGCGAGGAGTCCGGCCGCGCCGGCTTCTCCTCAAACCGGGTGATCCGCTGCCGGGCGTCGGCGCTCAGCACGCCGTACTGTGAGGCGAGTTTTCGGTCCGGCAGCTCGTAAGCCCCCAGCGTGGCCGTCCCCTTTTCGCGGGCGAATGCCACCAGCCCGGTGAGCCCGTCTTCGAACAGATTGTCGCTACCCAGGACCAGCAGGTCATCCTCCACCTTTTTCGCCTTGATCGCGAAGGCGAGGTCCCCCATCGAGCCGAGCCGGTTCTCGTCCGAGGTGGAGCCGTCGTCCAGAACCAGCCAGGGGATCAAACGCTCCGGCTGAGTAGCCCAGATCTCGAAAGGTCTCACAAACCGGTGATTCGAGACCAGGACCGCGTAGGAGATCCCCATCCCCGGCGCGGCCAGCTTCTTCTCCAGCAGGCCCAGGATCGTGGTCTTGCCCAGCGGAAGCAGCGCCTTCGGGGTGTTCTCGGTGAGCGGGTAGAGCCGGGTGCCGTAGCCGGCAGCCAAGACAATCGCGATCATTTCAGATGCCGGATAAACTGCTGGACCGACAGAATACGGATTCCTTCTTTCTCCATCGCCCTCATCAACTCGATATCCCGCTTGAGGTCGTCATCACGGGAAACCAAGTATTCGGCTCGCCCAAGCAGAGCCGTTTCCAAGAGAAAGTTGTCCCTGGGATCTCGGCAACCTTTGAAGGCACCCGTCGGGAACACGACGAGCGAGCGCACCAGCAGAAGCTCCAAAAACTGTTCGATCTCCGCGCCGGAGAGCGCGTACTTTCGGGTAAGGCGCGGCTGATTCAGGATGGTGCGGATTTCCTCAAGGAGCGCGGGGGCCACGACAGCGACAAACCGGTTCTTCAGCCATGCGGTCCGAAGCTGCGCGGGATAGCCAAACGGATTCAGGAAAGAGGAAATCCAAACGTTGGCGTCAAGAAGGACGTTCACCCTACTTTAGCGTTTGTGAACCTTGCGGGAGGCGAGGGTGATGTCTTGTTCGATCTCGCGAGAGCGGAAACGCCGAGTGCGGGCGTGGACTTTGGCCAAGAGGGCGCGGAACGCCTTCTCCCACTGGCCTATAGGGGTGATCAACACGGAAACCTGCTCTTTCTCCAGGAACGGGAGCCGCTCCTTGAGTTTCAAAACTCCGTGATTGTACTGTGCCCGCACTAATGTCGTCATTGTCCTTAGTATACCCCAAAAACCTGGTTACCGATTACGCCATCAAGACAAGGGTGTAGGTGTTCCCCCCTGCTCGTCCTGCCGCCCACCGGCAGCAGGGCCTTCGGGGTGTTCTCGGTGAGCGGGTAGAGCCGGGTGCCATAGCCGGCCGCCAAGATTACACTGGTCATCGAAGGAACACCGATTCCATGCTGCAATTCTATCATCTGATAGAACTGCTTGGCCTTTCTACTCAAAGGGTCGCCGGTGTTACGCCTGCGCGGCTTCGTAAAGGAACTGCGTCAGCTGATCCATCAGCGTCCCGCTCTGGAAGGAGAGCCCGAAGGAATCAAGGTGGGCTTTGAGTTTTGCGCCGAACTCTGCAAATACGTCCGGCAGCGTGAAGATCAGCAACGGAGGAACACCGGGCAACCGCTCGGCGATGCGCTGCTCTGCCTCCTGCGTCGCCCAGCCGATGCCATTTTTAGAGTCACCCGGAATATACGCAACCACATAAGTTTCATCCCAAGCGTCAATCTGTTCCTGAGTCCAGCCCGCTTTCTTCCCGGCCGCCTCCGCGATCGCACGCAGCTGCCCATGCCGCAGGGGATCCACCACAGCCACGTTGGGCGAAGGATATTCCCCTCGGTAGTGCAGGAAGAAGAGGGCGGCAAGACCGGCTTCGTCGTAAAGGATGTGCGCGTGCCCCGTCCGCACGACCGCCTCGAGCCGCAACTGCCCCAGCGCATCGCCGGCCCGGGCCTCGGTGGAGGCCAAGCGGATCTCCTCCTGACCAAGCCCTTGGCGAGCGATTTGGTGTTTCCGCAGCACGAGGTCAATCAGGGTATTCCTAAGCTTTACCAGACCTTTGCCCAATCGCTCGGCCGCATCCGCCAACATGTCTTGGGTAGCCCAAGTAAGCTTTTTGGAAAGCTCTTCGTCGTTTAGCGCGTCCAACAGCTCTGACGGTTGCAATTCTCCGGAGAATCGCCATGCGCGCGCGTCCTCCCTCAATTTCAAGAGGAGTTGCCGGCGCTGAGGAGATTCCGTCGACAGGGTGATCCGCAGAGAACGGGCCTTTTCGTGAACGCTCCAAGCGTCAGTCTCAAAGCTCTCAAAATTTTCCGTGAAATACTTTGAGACTGGGTATTTCAAAATGGCTATTAAACTTTCGGGTCCAAGGTCTTTGGGACGCCTATCATAGACTGCCTTCGTGTCTGCTAAATCAGCGGCTCGCGTAAGTATCCTGAACAAAACATCCCAGTAACCCGTGTAATGCCTCGCAATTAGACGGTATATCGCATCCGCCGCAGCGCCATCTCCAGATCCGCCCGGCAGCGTCGTGCCCACCTCAGCCGCTCCTTGAGCAAGCGCCTGCATTGCCTGCAAGGGCTTGCGCGCCTGCGCAACGCTTACCGCAACCGTATTCAGGAACTCCCGCCGAGACATCTCCTCCATCCCGGAAGCGGTGGATCCAGTCGGCTCATCTGAGGCCGGTTTGGACTGAAGAGCAGCCTTCATCTTCTGTGCCGCTTTCGGCGATAATGTTCGAAGCAGCTCAAGAAGGTGTCGCTCATGAGGCGACCCTTTTCGCATCTTAAATATCGTTTGAGAAACGGATTGAATCGCTTCTTCGTGACTGCGGGAGAGAGCTGCTGTCGAATCGGAGTCTGCTTTGTCAGCCGTATTCTCATGCAGTCCCTGGTTTTCAAAGAGTGCCAGGTATTTCTTTTTGAGATCGTCGTCTGTTTCTGTCGCCCCGGCTGCTCTTGCGGCATAGGTATAGTCGTAGAGCAATTCATAAAAGCGATCTACCGTCTTTGCCATATTTCCAAAGAGCGGTTCGGCAACTCCGAGTTCGGCGAATTCATTCAGGGCGAGAAGATTTGTGACCTTTACGCCGTCATTGGGATGATAAAGATTCGCCAAGACAGCCAAAATGACGACGGGATAGGATTCAAAGACCACCCCTTGTTCGGCAAAAGCTTCCAAAGCATTCGCTGAATGGTCGCGTATATCCATATTTTCATGGTTGAGATTATCTGCGAGTAAAGGAGCGGCTTCGTAGAAAAGATCGTTGAGGCGGTCTGGACGAATTCCTACATTCGCGGCTTTTTCAATGGCACCAATACCGTAGAATCGGAGCTTTAAATCGTCTGAGCGAAGGGTTTGGATCAAAGCCGTTACCAAGGGACGTCCCAGCATGTGCAGTGCCTCGTCCGGTTCGCGTGACGTGTCTAATCCGGAAAGGAATGGGCTGAGGGGATAGAGCCAGCCGGAAATTTTTTTCACAGCAGCGATTTTTTGCTTTGATGTGCCGGAATTCAACCTCTCAATCGCCTTTCGCACGCTGTCCAGTGAAGGCTCCTCCATCCCGGCCGCCGGCGGGGCAAGGGCCTCCGCCGAGTAGGCGGGGAGAGGATCCCGATTTTCAACCAGAAGATCTTGGTAGAGATTTTCCTCCACCCCCGCGCTTTCCACTCCCGCGGCAATAACCGGAGTCGTGCCGGCCGCATCTGGAAAAAGGTCCCCCAAAGCAAGCGTGTTCACCTGAGAAAGTAACGAGCCCGTTGATGTTCCTGTAGAGCGGGAGACTGAGATGTAATAATCGACCACCTCGGCTGGGTGTTCCATCATGAGGCGGACGCTTTCTTCACTGTAGCCCCCGTCCCGCAAAGCCCCGTGAAACGTCTCCGCAAGCCCGGGATCCAGCCGGTTCATCACCGCCATCAAGCCTTCTCCTTGGACATCGACGAGTCCGGTCAAATTCCTCAAGAGGGAATCAAATCTCTCGTGAAGTTGCTTCAGTTCGGAAGGCCTCCGGCCGAAAAACCGGTTTACTTCAAACATGCGCTCGACAAACAAGCCCTCTGAAAACTTATTTTTCCAGAGCCCCTCCACCTGGTCCAGTTTTTCCGGATGGTCGAAATCAAAATCCGTGAGCGGCATGCTTTCGATCAGGATTTTAAAAAATTGAATGCCGGGTGGAACTCGACCTTCATAGAACCGGTCCGACCCTATCATTATTTCGACATCCTCCTTGCTTGGCACGCGGCGCAACCGTTTCCGCAGCCCGTAGATATCCGGGACTAGATGCCCAATGAGCTTTTCCCATTCGGCGGACATCGCTGGGCGTTTTCCGCCCAACTTCTTCCCTTTCCGCTCCAAATCCCGCTCGCTTTTAACCAGAGCCCGTTCGACCAACGGCATGGCTCCAGGGTCAAACAGTTCCGTGAGCCTCTGGGCGGATTGCCGGATTTCATCGCTCATCCGGTGAAGTGCCTGCTCGGGGTTTTCCGCCAGGATCGCTTCTTCCAACATCTCCTGAAAACCCTTATAATCCAACCGATTCACCTTCCTCTGTTCCTCGCCCAATCGGTCCTGAATCATCTGCATAAACAACCGGGAAGCCCGGTCCAATTCCACCTGGTCGATGTCCTTTCCCGCGAAACTCACCGTCGATTTCCGGGCTTCTTCCGTTGCCGGTGCCGTAGTCCTAGCAAAGATGGCCGGACCTTGCCATCCCTGAAGGTAGATTCCTATGTTCTGCTCCGAGGGTCCTTCTACCAAGTCTCGAATGGCATGGGCCGAATGAAGCCCGTTGAGGAGCCGGAACGGCCGGCTCTCAAAACGGATTCCAGTCTGGTCGGAAAAACTCTTCAACAGACCGGTCAGAATATCGACAAACCCGAATGAATTGGAGATTCCTGTCAGATAGACTTCGTTTGCGCCTCCTCTTCGCGAAAAGGCCAGGATAAACTTGAGCGACTCCAGCAGGATCTCTTTTTGCAGGGCTGGATCCGAAAACCTGGATCGCTTGGCTGTGCCCACCCCCGCTCTTGCCAAGGGGGTAAACTCCAGCGCGTGAATCCATAAGGTTAGCTTCCCGCCGGAATTCCCTACCATCACAATGAACCGAGCGAAGAAATCCCCGCGGTGGTACGCCTCCAGTTCGAAGTTTTCAAAGACCGCGGTCCAGGAGGCGGCTGTCCAGGCGTTGAAACTCCCGCTGGCGGTACAGTCACCCGCGCGATCCCCCCCGCGAAGGAAATCAATCCCCCGGTTGGTGAGAAGGAACTCCACCTCTCCGCGGGTGTCACTGCGAAGTTCATCCAAAATTGTCCCAATCAGGGCGGCATTGGGATCGTTGGCAGAAAATTGCCTCTTGCGTTTGTCCAGAGAAATCCTGAGGGCATCGATGATCTGGTCCGCAAAAATTTCGAAGAGTTGCTTGTTTTCAAAAAACGCCTTAAGAGAATATCCCGTCTGCCACTCAATGTCGTCCGACAATCCTTGGGTATCCTTGAAAAAACCTTCCCTGAGCACCCTCTCTAAAACGGATTCTGCCTGGGCGGCGTCGAATAGATTGAAGAAGGCGGTCGGGCGCCCACCTTCTTTCTCTATCCCGATTCGGCCCTCTTCACCAAATTGCCAAACCAGATCCTTGATCGTCCCCCGGGCAATCATCAAAAATAAAACATTCCGGTAAAATTCGTTTGTCGCGGAAAATAACCGCGGATCTAGTTTCCGATAAATCTGTTTGTCAAATTTTTTGAATCGTCTCTTGAACGCCTCCAGATGGTCCGGATTCTTTAGGTAATTGATCTTAGATTCAAAAAGTGCCGCGAGGTGGGCTTTGATCGCGGCTGGAGCTTGCTTGAAGCTTTGCTCCACCACCTTTTGGACTTGGTCTTGCTCCATACCGGCCCGTGACTGGCCGAAAGGTCTTCCTTCTTGAAAGCTTCGGCGTAAGTCCTCCTCCGTCCCGCCTTTTTCAACAGGATTCAAATCGCGCAAAGCCAAAGCAGGGGTTGGCAAACCCAGGCAAAAAGTTAGCCAAAGCACCAGGAATCTTGCTAAAAAAGGGATCTTCTTCTTCATCACGGTCATAAGATAAGTATGGTGTACGGCAGGTTGTATTGTCAAATTTTATATAAAGATTTTTGTTACTATTAACTGACTATTTCATGAAGCGTTTGAGGGCTTCCACCCGCACCACCGGAGTGGGGTCGCTCTTATAGAGGAAGGCGAGGTAGACGCTGGCGAGATCCCCTAGCGCCACCAGCCGGAGCATCCGCTCCAGGACTGTGGGGCCGGAGAC
>JGI1357J11328_10003507_pt1 | contig 10757 bp, 10 predicted proteins | sample Subgrocontami54m_FD_11328 | JGI IMG/M metagenome (IMG submission 11328)
GTTGTCTTTTCCCGAACCATAATCCCCTGCGATGCGTTGAGCTTTTTCGGGATGGGGCTCATACAAGCAATTTATGTTGGATTAGTTTGTCGAATATCCAGTAGGCATGATAGCGTTCCATTATGGCCGAGAGCATTATTTTTTCTCCCTTATCAGCGTTAAGATAATCTCCAGGGCATGGAACATATTGACCGGCGGGAAACCCCGTTCTGTCAGGAAGTGGACCAGTTTCATGGTCTTGAAACCATCAAACCAGCAATGGAAATGACGCCGCAGACCACCCGGCTGTTTCACGTTCTTTCTCACGCTGGCCCAGGTGGAGGAGAAATTGTTGTGCTTTAAAAATAATTCCAGCAAGGGGTCAATTCCCCGTGCGGCGGTCATTATTTCCTCCTCGCCCCTCTCCGGCACAGCTTCCATTACTTGAAGCCATTTTTTTATTACGGTAAAAATATGCGGGTCATATAAGCGCCACTCATTTTCCCGCCCTTCCAGAAACCTGGCAACGCGCCGCCCCGTACCGAAGGGAACACGCCGGGAAAGCCGGGCAGAGGGATAAACAGTCGTGGCCGTAACGCGCCCTATCTTGTCATACTTGGCCAGTTTATTGAGAAAATAGAAATCTTCCGCCGCTTCTCTTTTATTCATTCCACCTACCGCGATGTAGCCATTAACTGTACAGATCATGGTGGAGCCAAGAGAGTGAAAAGCATAAGGCGAGCCCGCATATTGCAGACCAAGAACGTAATAGCGCAGGAAAACATCATAATTTAGTATTGCCAGCCGACCAGCAGAATGGTCTGGTATCTGGTGGACATAGTTCACAACGGCGGCCACGGCCTGCTCTTGATTAAAATAATCCCTGATCGCGGCCAGATAATTGTCAGCCACCAGGGTATCTGCATCCAGGCAGATCAACAGTTTCTCCCCGGCAAGGCGATAATCAAAGAGACTTAGCGCCGCATCCATGCCAATTTTGCGAGCCGTGCCCACCCCTCCCGCCTTGGCTGGCATTTCCCATCCGGTAGTAGCAGCATCGATGTAGGCGAGCCGCAGCGGCATTCGCTGAAGATTCGAAAAACAAGCGGCAGCTTCTTTATCCGGGGGGATATAGTCCGGCTGCCCCCACACCAGCGCCTGCAAATAACGGATTGTGTCGTGGTTGTCGCCAATATCCTTTAGCGACGTCAGGGGGCGACAACGATTGTTGACCACGCAGAGAATGAGCGTGCGCCTTAGTTCGGCGTCCGCATTGCGGCCCAGACTCGACAGAGTCGCCAGTAACGAATATTTTTCTGCCAGGACAGGGATAATCACTATCTGCTCAATACCGCCCAGTTTCGAGGATACCAAAGGACGCGCAGCAGTGGCAAATTTATCATTATAGGACTGCACATTCCGGGGGATACTCAAAGCTGCAGCCGTTCCAGCTGCTGTTGCAGCTTTTCGTAACTTGGATCTTCCAGCCAATTGATAAGCACCCCCTGCCTCTCCATACGCCGAAACCACGTCTCCTGCCTTTTGGCAAACTGGTGAATCTTCGTGTTAAGTTGTTGCAGCATGCTGTGATAATCGAGCAGACCTTGCAGGTATAAACTTACATAGCGATATTCAAGACCAAAGTAGTTCATTTTCTCCCAACTGCAAACACCCGTGGCGTGGAGCTGCCGCACCTCTTCTATCATCCCTGCCGCCAATCGTTCCTTGAGGCGCGTGGTAATGCGTTCGCGCAGTATGGGTCTTTGCCACCGCAAGCCGAAGACAACCGGCTTTAAAGAGGGCCGCCCTGCTATCCTGGCTGCCTCGGACAAGGGGGAATATTCGGCGATCTCAATGGCCCGGATCAGCCTCGCTTTGTCGGTTAAATCCGTTTTGTTGTGCAAAGCCGGCTTAAGTTTTCTCAATCTGTTTATCAAGGCTTCCACGTTTTCCTCTTGCAGCTCCGCCCTGAGTTTCTGATTTTCCGGAACACGGGACATCTTGTAACCATGCAAAACAGCATCAAGATAAAGTCCCGTTCCCCCTACCAGGATAGGCAGGCGTTGACGTACCGTTATTTCGGTAAAACAGGCAAAGAAGCGCTCCTGATAGTCAAAGACGCTGAATTCGTAATCCGGATCAATGATATCGATCAGATGATGGGGGGTAATCTCCCCCTCCACCAGATAATCGCCATAGTCTTTGCCCGTCCCGATATCCAAACCACGGTACACCTGGCGCGAATCGGCAGAGATTATTTCCCCTCCCCGGTCTTTCGCCAGACGCGCGGCCAACTTCGTTTTACCCGAAGCCGTAGGACCCAAAATAACGATCAGATTCATATTCATTTTCTGGAATAATTTGCTATGGCCGATCTTTCAGAGGCAAGCGACGGGAAGATGACTGAACACTAAAAAAGGCGCCCCGCGTTTTTATTACTGCGGGGCGCCTCGAAATGATGAGTTTACTACACAATCATTACGTTAACAGCACTGGGACCCTTGCTGCCTTGTTCTATGTCGAAGCTGATGCGCTGCCCCTCGCCCAGTGTGCGGAACCCGTTTCCCTGAATCGCACTGTAATGAACGAAGACGTCCCCCCCCTCGTCATTTTCAATAAAACCGAACCCCTTTTTCTCGTTAAACCACTTCACTTTACCTTCTGCCAAAGCCCAACCCTCCTTTCACATGTTTTTCTTCGTTGGGCCGTCACTTGTCAAAAACAAAAAACCACGACCGAACCTGATAAAAAGATATCAGCCGATAGTGGTTATTGCCCTTGGATCGCACAATGTGAGCACCCAACTATTACCTACCCCCTGCCCCAAAACACGGCCGCCTTGCCAAGCCGACCCACAACTGGGCAGTACGGGTCTCGTTATCATGTTTTTTATCCCCAAGCAAGTATTTTGAAAGAGGTTCGAACTCAGAAACGAGAGTTATTACCCTTGCAGGTGGCAAGCCGTAAAATGCTCCCCGCCCCGCTCTAGCAACTGTGGTTCTAATTCCCGGCAAACGTCCATGCTGAAGGGACAGCGGGGGTGAAAGGCGCAACCGCCGGGGATGCTCGCCGGGTTTGGCAGATCGCCCTTGATGATAATTCTTTCTTTTCTTCTGCCCGGTTGTGGCAGGGGAATTGAAGAAAGCAGGACGCGGGTATAGGGATGCAAAGGACGGTGGAAAAACTCTTCTTTGGGCGCGAGATCAACGATCTTGCCCAGATACATGACGGCAACCCGGTCGCTTATGTAACGTATCACGCTTAAGTTGTGGGAAATAAAGAGGTATGTCAAACCAAATTTTTGCTGCAAATCGCTAAATAGATTAAGTATCTGCGATTGTATAGAAACATCCAGGGCAGAGACGGGCTCATCGGCAATGAGCAATTTCGGTTGCAGGGCCAAGGCGCGCGCAATGCCGATGCGCTGCCTCTGCCCGCCACTGAATTCGTGCGGGTAACGCGCCATCTGTTCCGGCGCGAGCCCCACGATTTCCATGAGACGCGCGACTTTATCCTTCCTGCTCCGGCTGTCCCCTGGCTCGTGCAGTAGAAATGGTTCGGCAATCGTATCAGCCGCAGTGCGGCGCGGGTTCAGCGACGCGTAGGGATCCTGGAAAATAAGCTGCACCTGGCGACGATAGGCTGTTAGCTGGTTTTCCCGCCAATCATGAATGCTCTTTCCCTCGAAACATACGGTCCCGGCCGACGGCATCTCAAGACCGGCAAGCATGCGCCCCAGCGTGGACTTGCCGCAACCGCTTTCTCCCACCAGACCCAACGTTTCCCCGCGCCGGATATTTATTTCCAGGTCGCGAACCGCCTTAACCATCCCCCGGCGGCCGAACAATGTCCCCCGCCTGGCAGAAAATGACTTGCTCAAACCCCTTGCTTCCAGCAAGTCACTGTTTTGCACATCAGACACTGGCTTAAGCCCTTCCTTCTTGTCACACATATAACCAACACCGCACCAGATGCCCCTGCCTTTGCCTTTTCAAGGAAGGCTCTTCGCACCGGCAGATATTTTTTACTTGCGGGCAGCGATCTTGAAACCTGCAACCTTGAGGAAGCGCGAAAAGGGAAGGCACACTCCCGGTAATGGTTGTTAAATGGCCATTTTCTTTGCCAGGGCCATCGATCCGCGGCAGGGAAAGCAGCAAACCTAAAGTGTAGGGATGGAGAGGATGGGAGAAAAGATCAGCGACATCACTGTACTCCACGATCTGGCCGGCATACATGACTGCTACCCATTGCGCCGCCTCGGCAATCACCCCCAGATCATGACTGATAAGCAGGATGGAAGTGCCCAGATCCGTCTTGAGCCTGCTGATCAGATCCAGAATCTGGGCCTGGATCGTCACATCGAGGGCCGTCGTAGGTTCATCGGCCAACATCAGCCGGGGACGGCAGACAAGGGCCATGGCAATCATCACCCGCTGACGCATACCACCGCTCATTTGATGAGGATAATCATGGATACGCATTTCCGGGGAGGACATTCCTACCAACCGCAGCATATCGACGGCACGATTTAAAGCCTCTTTACAGGATAATCCTTCGTGAAAACGCACCACTTCGGCAATCTGATCTCCGATTTTCAGCACCGGATTGAGAGATGTCATCGGTTCCTGAAAGATCATGGATATATCCTTGCCCAGGTAACGACGCATTTCCTCCCTTTTAAGCTGTAAGAGATCCAAGCCGTCGAAAAAAACACTGCCGCCTACAATCTTGCCGGGCGGCATCGGTACCAGCCGCATGATACTGAGCGCCAACACCGTCTTGCCGCAGCCCGATTCTCCGACCACGCCCAGCGTGTCACCCTGTTCGACGGTTAAAGACACCCGATCAACGGCCTTGATAATGCCATCCTTAGTCTCGAAATGGGTGGTAAGGTCGGTCACCCTCAGAATCGGCTCTTTCACTCGCGAACCTTTACTCCTTCGGCAATTTGCTTCTCCTTAGCCAAGTCCCTTAAAAAACGGACAAATAGCCTTACTCCCACGCCGGAAGCCCCCTTGGGAATATAGGGCTTTTCCTTGGTGCGCCAGGCGGCCCCGGCAATATCCAAATGCGCCCAGGGATAGGCTCCGACGAATTTGTTTAAAAACACCGCTGCCGTAATCGTCCCGGCGGCCCGCCCGCCGGCATTTTTCAGATCGGCGATTTCGCTCTTGAGGGGCTCCTGGTATTCCTCCCAAAAAGGCAGCTCCCACACCCGCTCACCGGTATTTTCCGCCGCCGCTTTCAAGCCGGCCTTTAACTTGTCATCCGTACCCAGGAGGGCGCTGACATTTTCGCCCAGGGCAATCACGCAGGCGCCCGTCAAAGTGGCAATGTCGATGATCGCCGTCGGCTTGTAGCTGCCGGCGTAAGTAAGGGCGTCGGCCAAAATGATGCGTCCTTCGGCATCCGTGTTGGTAACCTCGATCGTGATGCCGGAGAGGGATGTCAGGATGTCGCCGGGCTTATAGGCCTTGCCGCCGGGCAAGTTCTCCGTCGCCGGAATCATCCCTACCACATTAAGCGGCAAGCGCAAATCCGCAGTGGCCATGATCGCCCCCATAACCGCCGCTCCCCCCGCCATGTCGCTTTTCATTTCTTCCATCTTTTCCGATGGCTTGAGGGAAATACCGCCGCTGTCAAAGGTCAGACCCTTGCCCACCAGAACTATCGGCGCCTCTCCCTTCCGTCCCCCACGGTACTCCAGAATGATAAATTGAGGCGGCTGACAACTACCGCTGGCCACACCCAACAGGGCATTCATGCCCAGCTTCTTCATGCCCTCGGCATCAATGATTTTAACGTGCACTTTCTTCCGGACGACCGCCAGGGCTTTCGCCTCCTGCGCCAGATCCGAGGGCGTCATCCTGTTTCCCGGCATGGAAACAAGATCCCGTGCAAAACAAACCGCATGGCAGATGGTGGCGGCAATTTCGGCCGCTTTTTTGACCGTGGGCATACTAACTTCCCTCTCTACGAGAAAAACGCAAGCTTCCACTTCCTGAATCTTCTCACGCTCCTGCGTTTTGAAGGGCGTGAACTGATAAAGGCCAAGAAAAACACCCTCGACCGCCGCCTCCGTCGCCACCTCAAGAGGCAGGCCCAGTTCATCCCCATCCACGGCTACGGCGAGTTCCTTAATATTCAGTTGCCTGATTTTTTGGGCGGCCTTGGCCAGGGCGTTGCGTAACTTCTCTCGATCCAACTCCGACTTTTTGCCCAATCCGGTCAGCACGATCCTGCGGGGGCGCATGGCGCCACGGGTGTAAAGAACGGCAACCTGGTTGGCCTCGCCCGTAAAATCACCTGTGGCCATAACTTCCTTTATGAGGCTTTGCACGCTCTTATCAAGCCGCTTCGTCCCGTACATCAACCCCTTTTCGCTTTCACAGAGAGCTACCACCAATGCTTCCGTCACATATTCGGCAATTTTCCCTTGTTTAACTGTGATCTTCAATGCCCCCTCCTTCAATTCTTAACCTGTCTTACTCGCCGACATTATTTTGCGGGATTTTTAAAAAGCCTATTTCCCGCGCATAGTCGAATTGCCGCCGCCAGGAGACGTCGGGATGCGCCTTTTCGAAGGGCCCCGCGCCTACCGCCGCTAAAGACTCCTCATCAACCGCCAGGGGATGGTCGCCGCCGATGAAACCATAATCAGGCGCAATCACCGGGTGTCTTCCCGTCATGCAGTCACACTCGGCAGCGATACCGAGCAGGGCATTGATGCAAACCGTCTTCCTCCCGATAATGCGCCACAGCGCCGCCGCCGTTTCCACCAGCTTTTCCTGAAAAGTATTAAGCTCCTTGCCCCAAAGTATTCTCAGCGCCGCCTGCGGACACATGGCAATACACTGCGCACAGCCAATACAGGTGCCGCGGTCATAATAGGGATAGCCGTTAGCGGCAAATCTGGCGGCGCCGACGGGACAAATGGCCACGCAATCACCGCATTTAGTGCATTTCCCCTCATCAAGCTCGGGATGAACATCGGCATGCATACGCTGCTTTTGCGCCCGAGAGGAGAAACCCATGGACAGATTCTTCAGGGCGCCGCCAAAACCCATGGCCTGATGTCCCTTAAAATGGGAAAAGAGGACAAAACCGTCGGTTTCCTGCACCAAGGACGCGACCTGCACCGAAGCAAAGTGCTTAAACCCGGCGGGTAGGTCGATCACATTGCGGCCGTCCATCCCATCGGCGATAATGATGGGGCACCCCAAATAATCCTCACAATAACCGTGCGCCGCCGCCGTCGCCAGGGAATCTTTTCCCGTCCGGCGTCCGCCGGAATAAAGCACCGTCGTGTCGAATACATAGGCGCTATTGCCCATTGCCTGAAGCCACCGGATAATTTCCCTGGCAAATTCAGGACCAAGAAAGTTCTGATTGCCCCGCTCGCCCCAGTGGAGCTTGATGCCTATCTTCTGACCGGGAGTAAAGGGGGACTGCAACCCCTTAAGCAGGTTACGCAGGGAGTCAAGGGTTCCTCCCGGCGATCTTGCAATGTTCTCCCTCAAAAGCTGCTGTACCATTTTTAAACCATCGCGAGTAAGATGCCTTGCCTCAGGGGGCTCCTTACTATCAAAATCGTCCCCCTATTGCTATAAAAAACCTGCAGATCATAAGCATGTTTTATCTGCGGTAGCGGTAATTGCAAAACTCCAATTATGATACGTCCTTGTCAAAAGTCCCAAAAAGCCCCTCCCCCTTGACGGGGGATGGTTAGGGTGGGGGTGATAAGTAACCATATTACCAAATGTTATTTCCCCATCCCTTTTATTCCCTCCCGCCAGGGAAGGGAAAATTTACTTTTGACGAGATCATCATTTATGTCATTCCCGCGACGCTTCTGGACCCAAAGGGCCTAAAGGCGGGGCTCCAGTTTGTAACTGCCTTAAAGCACGGACACCCGGCAAGCATGTCCTCGAATACTTTTGTCGGGGAAGCGCATTCAGGCATGACAAAACGTTTTGCAATTACCTCTTATGGCCTGAATTTCTCTATCTGAATATCCTTCATTATTTTGTAATGTTTATCGTTGGCCGTGAGAAGGGGAAATCCAGATGCGATTGCCGTAGCTCCGATTAAGGCATCAGCCAGTTGCAGGGAATGGCTGAGAAAATGTTGTTCCACAAAGAACATGGCTTTAGCCGATACTTCTTCGGATAGATATAAGATTTGCGCGTTCCAGCCATGGAGGGCTTTACGCAGACTGCTTAACTCCTTCTTGTTTCGCATCCCTTGGACAAGCTCAATGTAAGTCACCACAGAAATTAAAATAGTGTGAGAATTTTCAATGATCTCAGATGCCTTTTCATTCCCTTGCATATACCAGATGAGGACGTCGGTATCGATGATCATTCAGATTCTTCCTTTTCTTAAATTTCTGACATACTCATCTACATTCTGGCTGGCATCGTTATCTTTCCATATGCCGAATAACTCACTTTCCCCAGTTTTAGTCTTTTGTTCCTGGTAGGGAACGAGTTTAGCACAGGGCTTGCCACGGAAGGTAATGACAACCTCCTCGCCTCTGTTAACGGAGTCAAGCAGGTCTTTTGAGTGAAATCTCAGGTCTTTTGCGGTTGCTTTCATAATAGCCTCTCCCTCATTTTGTTTACACTTTGAAGTTTATACTTTACAGAATATTTAGTCAATTGCGATTTTCTGAAAAATGCCACCGTTCGGGTGGAAATCGGGAAAACTTCGGAATCAGGGGCGAGTCATTTATAGATTGTCATGGTCGGCATGAAACCGCCCGTGGAACGTACGCATGCCGTCCGGTAGGGCATTGCACCACAGGCGCCCCGTTATTTTCGCCCCAGGTGCGGGGGCAGGATGTCATCCTGTTCATTGGGAGGTATCCACCTTCCCGGCGAGCTAGGGGGAAAAGCAGGCGGAAGCCAAGGTTGTTGTTCCGGTTGTCGGGGTTGTTCCTGTTCCGGTTCGACGCCCGCGCGTTCTTGGCGTTGTTGTTCCAGCTGCCGCCGCGATGCACGCGGTTGGAGCCCCTTCAGACGACACCCTCCGCCGTTGTATAAATAGCCGTCGAAAACCGACGGCATCGGCAGCTTTTGTGAATGAGACCAATGCCGATACACGGCATTCTTTTTTGAGATAATGATCCAACAACCCGAGATAAAAATTGGCAAAGTGTTGTGAAAGCAGATTTCCTATCGGCAACCCTCTGCCTGGTGAGGTCTGGTAGCCGCGAATAACCTGCTCAAAAAGCCGCATCAGACGACTGTCCCGGAAGCGTCTGGTCAGCAGATGCAGGAGTGTTCCATGATGGATGCTGTCGATACTCCAGAACATTCTGACGGTCAGATTTACCCTTGAGCGCCTTGCTGAAAGCCAGCCGGAGGTTATCCGTTTCAGCTATCGCGAGATAAAATGCCTTGCCTTAGACCGCTCCTTACTACCAAAATCCCTCCCCTACTGCTATAACCCTCCGGAGATGATCCCGCTTTATTTTTTAGTATGAAAAGGCGTTGGGTTAGGCTAATGTCTCGTCAATCAAGAAATGTCATTTCGACCGTATGGAGAAATCTAAGATTTCTCCGTCGTAAAGACTCCTTCGAAAGGACAGAGTATCGTTGACATGACACTAGGATCCTCAAAAATTGGCCTCCAGGAGCAGCAATGGTAAAATTTTTCTCCGAACCGGCGTTTATGATAACTCTTATACTCCTGATCGCGGCACTCGTCTTTTTAGCATTCCGGCGCCGCAGGGCAACCGCTGCCGCCTATCTGAAGATGCTTCAGGAATCATGGCAAGAGAGCCGGGAAAAGTCAGAAAAAATCCTGCGGGAAGAAATGTCCCAAAATCGTTTTGAGGCGGCCCGGCAGGCTCAGGGTATCCGGGAGGAACTGGGGATTTCCTTGAAAAACTTCGGTGATTCTCTCCAGGGACAGATGATGCGCACCGCCACCCTGCAAAAGGATCACTGGGACGACTTTGCCAGACAATTAGCCGGAATCGGGGAAAACAACGAAAGAAAACTGGAACAATTACGCGAAATCATGGAACGGCGGCTGAAGGCCATTCAGGATGATAACACGTTAAAACTTGAGCAGATGCGCAACACGGTGGATGAAAAGCTCCAGGGGACGCTGGAAAAAAGGCTGGCGGAATCATTCCGCATGGTCTCGGAAAGATTGGAACAGGTGCATCAGGGGCTGGGCGATATGCGGCATCTGGCCGTCGGCGTGGGAGACCTGAAAAGGGTCCTGACCAATGTCAAGGCGCGGGGAGGTTGGGGAGAAGTCCAACTTGGCATGTTGCTCGAAGACATCCTTGCGCCTGAGCAATTCGGTAAAAATATCCGGACTAACGAGCATCGTCAGGAAGTGGTCGAATATGCCGTTAAATTGCCGGGACAGGCCGGAGATGGAAACGAATTCGTCTGGTTGCCCATTGACGCCAAGGTACCCATCGAGGATTATCAAAGGCTGCTAACCGCCCAGGAGCAAGCTGATCCGGCAGCGCTGGAAAAAGCATCCCGCCTGCTGGCATCCGCCTTAAAATCATGCGCCAAGGATATCCATAACAAATATCTGAATCCGCCCTGTACGACCGATTTTGCCATCATGTATCTGCCAATGGAGGGACTCTACGCGGAAGTTGCCCGGCAACCGTCCTTAATGGAAACGATCAGACGCGATTGCCATGTCATCGTTGCCGGCCCTTCCACCTTTGCCGCCCTGTTGAACAGCTTGCAGATGGGTTTTCGAACCCTGGCCATCCAGAAGCGCTCCAGTGAAATATGGAACTT
>JGI1357J11328_10003519_pt1 | contig 10729 bp, 7 predicted proteins | sample Subgrocontami54m_FD_11328 | JGI IMG/M metagenome (IMG submission 11328)
AACGATATCGCGGCCGGCAGGGCGATGGTGAATACGCCATTACCGGCGTGGGTGAGCGANTCCGGACGCAGCGGCGTGCACGGCCCGCAGGGCTCGTATTCGCCGTCGGCCAAAACCGATGCCAAGCGCTCCACACTACCGGTCTACCGGCGCCAGTTATTCCCCGACCGGATGCTCGGCGAGCTGGCGCAGTACGGCACCACGATATTCGAAACCGACGCGGTGCGACTGTGGCATACCGGCGACGATATAGCGATCCTGAGCTTCAAGAGCAGGATGCACACCATAGGCATGGACGTGCTCGACGGCGTGCTCGCGGCGATCGAAGAGACCGAACGCCATCATGCGGCGCTGGTGATCTGGCAGACCGAGCCGCCGTTTTCATTCGGCGCCAATCTCAAGCAGACCCCGGCCGGAGGCGCGCCGTCGGGACCGCCGTCCGTGGCCGGCAGGTGGTTCAGGCAGTTCAAGCGTGCCGCGCAATCGGCGGTACTGAAAGCGGCCTATACGCTGAATGTCGCTGATCAGGTGATGGCAGGCAAGCTTGCCGAAGTCGAGCATCTGGTCGAGCAGTTCCAGTTCACCACTCAGCAACTCAAATACTCGATGGTGCCGACGGTGGCCGCGGTCGACGGGGTCGCCTTGGGCGGCGGTTGCGAGTTCATCATGCATTGCGACCGCGCGGTGGCAACGCTCGAAAGCTACATCGGTCTGGTCGAGGCCGGCGTCGGACTGCTGCCGGCGGGCGGCGGCTGCAAGGAATTCGCGCTGCGCGCGGCGCAGGAAGCAAAAGGCGGCGATGCGTTCCCGTTCCTGCGCAGGTATTTCGAGGCAGCCGCGATGGCGCAGGTCAGCCGCAGCGCCGCGCATGCGCGCGAACTCGGCTATTTGCGGCCGACCGACCGCATCGTGATGAACCGCTTCGAATTGCTCGCCATCGCCAAGGCTGAGGCGCGCGTGCTCGCGGAAGCCGGCTACCGGCCACCGCTCAGGTCGCACGCCATCCCTGTGCTCGGCCGCTCGGCGATTGCGACCATCAAGGTCCACATGACCAATATGCTCGAAGGCAAATACATCTCGGAGCACGACTACCTGATCGGCAGTAAAATTGCCGAAGTGATGTGTGGTGGCGAGGTCGAGGCCGGCAGCCGGGTCGACGAACAATGGCTGCTCGATCTCGAGCGCAAGCACTTCATGGAATTGCTGGCGACGCAGAAGACGCAGGAGCGGATCGAACACACGCTCAAGACCGGCAAACCGTTGAGAAACTAATTTCGGTGTAGGGTGCGCTTGCGCACCGATTGCCGTACGGTGCGCAAGCGCACCCTATACCAATTGCAATTCCCCGTGGCTTGCCACGGAGATCAATCATCGTTTCGGATCGACCTGAGAGTGATCATGAGTAAGCAGGTTCAGGACGCCTACATCGTCGCCGCCACCCGCACCCCGGTCGGCAAGGCGCCGCGCGGCATGTTCAGGAACGTGCGTCCCGACGACCTGCTGGCGCACGTGCTCAAGGCCGTGCTCGGCCAGTGCACGGGGCTCGACCCGCGCGCGATCGAGGACGTGATCGTCGGCTGCGCGATGCCGGAAGCCGAGCAGGGCATGAATGTCGCGCGCATCGGCCTGCTGCTCGCGGGCTTTCCCAACACGGTTTCGGGAATGACCATCAACCGCTTCTGTTCCTCGGGCGTGCAGGCGGTGGCGCTTGCCGCCGACCGCATCCGCCTCGGTGAAGCGGACGTGATGATTGCCGCGGGTACCGAAAGCATGAGCATGGTGCCGATGGGAGGCCACAAACCGTCGTTCAGCCCGGCGCTGTTTGAAAAAGACGAGAACATCGCGATCGGCTACGGCATGGGCATTACCGCCGAGAAGGTCGCGCAACAGTGGAGCATCAGCCGCGAGCAGCAGGACATGTTCGCCGCTGAAAGCCACCGCCGTGCGCTGCATGCAACTGACAGCGGCGAGTTCAAGGACGAGATCGCGCCCTACAACATAGTCGAGCGCATGCCCGACCTGGCGACGCGCGAGATCGCGGTGAAACAACGCATGGCAGCGACAGACGAGGGCCCGCGCCGGGATACTTCCCCCGAGGGCCTGGCAAAACTGCGGCCCGTGTTTGCCGCCAAGGGCGGCGTTACCGCAGGCAACAGTTCCCAGATGTCGGATGGTGCAGCGGCAGTGGTGCTGATGAGCGAAGCGGCGATGCAGCGTTTTGGTCTTGCGCCGCTCGGGCGCTTCGTGGTCTACGCGGTGGCCGGCGTGCCGCCGGAAATCATGGGTATCGGCCCGGTCAAGGCGATCCCGAAAGCGCTGCAGCAGGCCGGACTCAAGCTCGACGACATCGACTGGATCGAGTTGAACGAAGCGTTTGCCGCGCAGTCACTGGCGGTGATCAAGGACCTCGGGCTTAATCGCGCGAAGGTCAATCCGCTCGGCGGCGCAATCGCGCTCGGTCATCCGCTCGGCGCCACCGGCGCGGTGCGCGCCGCGACGCTGTTGCACGGCATGCGCCGCCACAAAAAAAAATACGGCATGATCACGATGTGCATCGGCACCGGGATGGGCGCCGCGGGAATATTCGAGGCGCTCTAGAAGTTTGCCGGACTTAGCCCCGACATGGAAGGTTCGGGTAATCCGGCTGCTTGCAGCCGGACTACATGTTCGGATAATTCGGCCCGCCGCCGCCTTCCGGCGCGACCCACACGATGTTCTGCGTCGGGTCCTTGATGTCGCACGTCTTGCAATGGACGCAGTTCTGCGCATTGATCTGCAGACGCGGGTTTGCCCCGTTGGCATCACGCACGATCTCGTAAACCCCGGCCGGGCAGTAACGCTGCTCGGGCGCGTCGTAGAGTTCGAGATTGACCTCCACCGGCACTGCCGCGTCTTTCAGCGTCAGATGGACCGGCTGGTTTTCCTCGTGGTTGGTACCGGACAGGAACACCGAGGAGAGCAGGTCAAAGCTGACCACGCCGTCGGGTTTCGGATAATCGATAGTCCGCGCGTCGGTCTTTTTCGTCAGCGTTTCGTGATCTGCGTGCGCGTGGTGCAGCGTCCACGGTGCGCGTCCGCCGAGCACGATTTGATCGATGCCGAACATCAGCGAACCGGTATAAAGCCCTTTGGTCATCCACGGCTTGAAGTTGCGTGCCTGGTATAGCTCATCAAAAAGCCAGCTCTGCCTGAATGATTCGGGATAGGTTGCGAGCTCGTCGCCGGCGCGTCCGGCGCGTAACGCATCGAACGCGGCTGCGGCCGCCAGCATGCCGGATTTGATTGCGCAATGGCTGCCCTTGATGCGTGCCGCGTTCAGGAAACCCGCATCGTCGCCGATCAGGCAGCCGCCGGGAAAGACGAGCTTGGGCAGCGCCTGCAGCCCGCCCGCGGATATCGCGCGCGCGCCGTAGGCGATGCGTTTGCCGTTTTCGAGAAAGGGCCTGATCGCGGGGTGTGTCTTGTAGCGCTGGAATTCCTGGTAAGGATTGAGATACGGATTGGTGTAGGACAGCCCGATCACGTAACCGATCGCCACCAGATTGTCTTCCATGTGATACAGGAATGAGCCGCCGTAAGTAGCGGATTCGAGCGGCCAGCCGGCGGTATGGATTACCAGTCCCGTCTGGTGTTTTTCAGGGCTGATTTCCCACAGCTCCTTGAGCCCGATGCCGTAGACCTGCGGATCCGCGCCGGCGCGCAGCTGGAAGCGCTCCTGCAATTGCCTGCCGAGGTGGCCGCGGCAACCCTCCGCGAAGAATGTGTATTTCGCGTGCAATTCCATGCCCGGCTGAAATGCGTCCGTCGGCTTGCCGTCTTTGCCCACGCCCATGTCGCCGGTCGCGACACCTTTCACGCTGCCGTCGTCGTGGTACAGGACTTCAGCGGCGGCGAAGCCGGGGAAAATTTCAACGCCCAGACTTTCGGCCTGCCGGCCGAGCCAGCGGCACACCGCGCCGAGACTGACCACGTAGTTGCCGTGGTTCTGAAAACACTGCGGCAGCAGGAAATTCGGAATCCTGAACGCCGAGCGCCCGGTCAGGAGCAGGAATCGGTCTTCGCTTACCGGCGCGTTGAGCGGCGCGTCGAGTTCCTGCCAATTGGCAATGAGTTCGGTAAGCGCGCGCGGATCCATCACCGCGCCGGAGAGGATGTGGGCGCCGACCTCCGAGCCTTTTTCGACCACGCATACGCTGATATCGTAGCCGCGTTCGGTCGCGAGCTGTTTCAGGCGTATTGCTGCGGCGAGACCGGCGGGGCCCGCGCCTACCACGACTACGTCATACGGCATCGATTCCCGTTGTGTCACGATGTCATCCTCCGGATGTCAGCCTCGCGCCCGGTCGCCGTCCGCCGGGCCCGCGCGGGCACGGTTAGCGCGATTCCTTCTTAAGTTCGTCCCGAACTATGTACCAGCGCTCCCGGGGCGCAAAGCTCGAATTGAACAGGCTCAACTTGCGATCGAGCCCCGTGGCGTCGATACCCGCCAGATCGAGCAGAGAATGCGACAGGTTCGACAGGTTCAACGGCGCTGTGGCGTGGCGCTTGGCGTTCGCGGCCAGTTCCGGGTGGCGATCGCGCAGGCGTGGCGACAGCCAAATGAAAGCCGCCGCGGAAAGATCGTAGCGGTTGCCGATGACGTGACCAAAAAGTTGCTGCTCGTCGTCGAGCAGGTTTTCGCCATGATCCGACGCGTAGATGAGCGCGGCATGGGTGGGACGCTGCGACAGCAGAGCAATGACCTGACTCAGGAACCAGTCGGTGTAAAGCACGCTGTTGTCGTAGTGGTCGACCAGCCGCTGGCGGTGCGTGCCACCGGGGGTGTCGAAACGGGAAAATTCGGGCGGATAGCGCTTGACCGCATCGAAATGACTGCCCAGGGTGTGGAGCACGATGAACAGTTTCCCGCCACGCGGTGCGCCGTCGAGTATGGTGCGCAATGCGTCGAGCATGACTCCATCGTACGCGTACTCGAAATAGCGGTGGTGCGAGGCTTCGGTCGCCAATTGCGGAATGAGACCGCTCCAGCGGTCGATTTTCTGTGTCGTAAGCCAATAGGTAGTAAAGCCGGTTTCATTGAAAGCCTGGACTATGGACCTTTGCGCCATGATGGCGGGCCAGTCGGTAATCGGCTGCAGGCTCAGCATGGACGGGACCGCCAGATCGGTAACGGGCGCCGTGGTCAGCATGTCGGGCAGCGCGATGATGTCGGGAAGGGCGCGCAAGCGCGGAGTGGTATCGCGCCCGTAGCCGAACAGCGACCAGCTTTGCGGGCGCGAGGTTTCGCCGATGACCCAGACGTATATTTCCTCGTCCGCCGAAGGCGCTTTCGTCGCGCCAAGCGTGCTGTGCTTGCGCTGCTTTTGAATTTCGCGGGCGTCCGCCTGAAGGTGCAGCGCAAGCCCGGTCTGGAACACAGCGCCAAAGGGAGCGCTCGTTTCCTTGCCGGCAAACAGCAAAACGAAGTCCCAGGGTCGATCCTGCAGCATGATTTCGCGCGTAATGACTGCCCCGTATGTCGCGACCAGCAGTACGGCAAACCCGGCTGCGAGCCACGGCGAGTTTTGCCTTTGCAGCCGGCGAATGCCGTAGAGGCCGGTCAGATAGACCAGCACCAGTGCCGACGCGGCCAGCGCAACCGGCCGCGCGTACGCGGACAGAAACTCTGCGGCTTCGGCCTGGTTGGTCAGTGCGATGGTCACAAAGGTGCTCGACAGGCGCGCTCCGAAATTGCTCATCAGAAACAGATCGACCGCCGTGGTGAAATAAAACGGCGCCAGCGCCAGGTGCAAAACCAGCGGGCGGCGCACCGCAAAGTGCAGGGAACCGGCCCACAACAATGACGTTGTTGCATTGAATGCATAAATATTGTCGAGCCGGCCGACCCCGCTGCCCAGGAACGGCTGAAACAGCATCGGTGAAAGCAGATACAGCCACAGGACCAAAAGCGCAAGTCGTTGGTATACGGATTCTGCTTTCGCGGAGGGGAGGAAGAACCGGAGCGGAGTTTGCATGCTGAAAATCACAATCAGCCGAACAATACCAACAACCAGACCACTGCCACGTTGATCAGTGAAATCAGCACAACCGCGCTGCCCAAATCCTTGGCGCGCTTGGCAAGCTCGTGCTGTTCGAGCGAAATGCGGTCGGTGACCGCCTCAATCGCCGAGTTGATCAGCTCCGCCACCAGTACCAGGATAACGCTGGCGATCATTAGCGCCTTCGCGACCCCGCTCACCGGCATCGCAAGCGCAACTGGAATCAGCACCAGCGCGAGCAGCAGATCAACGCGGAACGCATACTCGTGCCTGAACGCTGCAGCAAGGCCGTCAAGCGAGTAAAAAAATGCATTCCAGATGCGCTTCAGTCCCGTTTTTCCTTTGTATGGACTTGTCATGGCAATACTAAACACCTCCCGCTGCGCCCCCCAGCGCCTGCACGTCGCTTGCGGAAAGCGCATAGGGCGCGAACATCAGATTCGCGATATAGCCTCGTGCGGTCTCGTTATCGTTGTCGGTAAACAACAGTGCCGTCGACGCGAGCGCCCAGCGCCGATTCGCACCGCTAAATGTGCCTGCGGTTTGGCCATCGATGTAAAACCGCAGCGTGCCACCGCTGTCTGCTGCGCGTGCCACCATGGCGATGCGATACCAGCGGTTCGGCACGAGACTGCCGAAATAGTTGGAGTTGATGCCGATGCCGCCCGCTGGCGTCTGATTGACAAACCAGTCCGCGTCTTCGGAGTTGGTGGTTGAGGTTTGCAGCAGAGCGCGCCATTTTCCGTCGCTGTCGCTCGGCCAGAGCACATCCAGGATGATGGTGTAATCGGAAATAAGCCCGTCCGCGGCGTAGGCGCCGTTGGCCGCTTGAGCGTGGGTCAGGACGTAGCCCTCGTTCGGCGTCGTGGCCGGGAAAGCCATGACGCGATGATGACCGTCGAGCAAGGGCGGCAGGCTGAGTGCGTCGGTGGTGCTGAACACAGTGGTGCGCGCGCCCCAGCCCGAGCCGGTGGTGTCGCGGTAACTCAGCACACCGGGACCGGTACTCGCGCGCAGCGGATTGGTGGAGTCACCAAAATTCCAGATGCTGTATGCGGGGGGGGTCTGCTGGCGACACGGCGGCGGCGGTGTATTGGTGTCGAGCGACAGGCAGCTTGCAGTGCGCGCTGCGCCGTAGGCAGCCAGCGCGGCCCAGGTCTCCGATTTGAACGTGACATTGCGCGGGTTGACGCCGCTCGGGAAATAAACCGCCGGATTCAGCGCAGCGCCCTTGTTCAGCAGAACCTTGTAGGTGGTCGCAGCGGCCGGTGCCGCCGGCCCTGAATAGACCCAGGCCGGCTGCTGCGCGATCATGCGGTTCAATTCGGCGCCGGTCACCTCGACCTGATAGAGGGAATTGATCCCCGGCGTGTTGGAAGGCTGGCGCTCGATGTAATAGCTGCCGATGAAAGTCTGGGCGCTGACGGCGCCCGCCGACCAGCCTTCGTAAATATAAAAGATATCGGTATCGACGAGAAGCGCGGCGTCGGCGCCGAGCTGGCTGACCCCGGCGCGCGCCGCGACGGTGACGATACCCCGGATGTCCTGCGCGTTTTCAAGATACGCGACCGCTGTCCGCGCATTGGGCGCGTAGCGCGCCATGACGCTGCTGATCGCCTGGTTCACTGTCGCATTGACCTCAGTGAGCTCGCTCACCGGCTTCTCGGTACGCCGGATCGATGATACGGCGCGCGTTCCGAGATTGACGTCGACATCGACGCGCGTCACGCCGTTGGCATAAAAATCCGGCTGGATGACGAGCGTATTGCTGACCTGTTGGGCGGACGGTCCGCTGTGCGTGTGTCCGCCGAGTACCAAGTCGATGCCGGGCACATTGGCGGCAACGAGTTCGTCATCGAAGATTCCCAGGTGGCTGACCATCACCATGACATCGACTTCGCTGCGATGGGCGTCGATAATCTGCCGCGCCAGGGCGACGTGGTCGTAAGTCGAGCGCAGCGACGACAGGTAATCTCCATCATATTGCACGTCACGTTCGTTGTAAGGTTTCGTCACCATGCCGAAAAATCCGACGCGCAGGCAGCCGACTTCGAGGATGCCGAAGTCGACCGACCCGAGTCCCGCGGCATTGCTGCCGACGTAGTGCGTATTGGTCGACAGCACCATTCCGCCGCCGGATCGCGCGAGAAATCAAGCAAGTGCTGGTCGCTCCAGGCGAAGTCGTGGTTGCCAATCGTGCGCACATCGAACTGCATGGCGGCGGTGACTTCCGCCACGGCCGCGCCTTGCGACAGGACTTCCGCCACCGAACCTTTTTCGTGATCGTCGCCGGCATTGGTGAATATGGTGTACGGATTTTCACTCCGAACCCGGTCAACGTAGGCGCGAATGCGGCTGTACTTGTCCTGTACCAGATCGAAGTTGCCGTGCAGGTCGGCGACGTGCGCCAGCGAGATGGTCTGGGTGCCGCTGCTCGCGCTGCACGCGGGCCCGATATTTTTCGAGGGTCGCAGCACATGGTGGCCGCGGTATGACCATGCCAGGTTACCGGAGGGAGTGGAAAGCGCGCCCAGACGCAGCGTATACGAGGTCCCGCTCAGTAAAAGGTCGCGAAAAGTCAGATCGAAAGAGGAATCGAGCACCGCACAATACGGCACCGAGGCCGCACAGTTGGCGGGACCCACGGCGAAGCGCGGGTCGAGTGCCCAGGCGAGTCCGCTTGCAGACGCCGTCTGCGTCAGGTGCGCCTCGTAGCGCTGCCCGTTGTAGACGACGCAGGGAGCCACGATGTCATAGGTCGCCGCGTTAATCTCGGGGCGCGCACACTGCGCGGTGGCTCCACTGGCGCCGCCAACCGCAGTCGCAGCGAACAACAGGCCGGCGTAAAAAGACAGGCGGCGTGAAAAAGTCATGCGGGGAAAAGGGCGACAGGCATGAGTCAAGTATAGCGACCCGACGCTGAATCGACAAACCTGCGCCGGCTGCGCCGGATGAAACAGAGTTCAGTGTTCGATAAGCGATGACCTGCGCGGTCGGCCTAGAGCTTGTTGTATTTGGTCGCCTTGCCCCGGGATTTTTCCGCAGGATACTTTTTCGCATTGAGCGCCAGCTTGGCAGCGGCGGCCTGCGCCAGATCGATACCCAGCTTGTCGCACAGCCGCAGCAGGAACAGCAGAACGTCTGCGCATTCCAGCGCGACTTCCGCGCGCGTTTCCGCCGGCAGGCTGGATGCCTGATCGAACGTCAGCCACTGGAAATGCTCGAGGACTTCTCCGGCTTCTCCCGCGAGTGCCATCGCCAGGTTCTTGGGATTGTGAAACTGGTCCCAGTCACGTTCCATCGCGAATTCCGCCAGCCGCAGGCGGAGTGTTTCAAGATCGTCTGCTGATTGTTTCATGAATAATTTCTCGCTCGGATTTCTGCTGCGGGATGAATAACAACGGGGGCGGACACGGTGATGCGTTGCCTGCGGAATCACGCAAGCGCAAGTTCGGCGCAGCGGATGCCGCTGCGCACCGCGGCCTCGAGGGTGGCAGGGTAATCGCCCTCGGTGTAATCGCCGGCAAGGTAGAAGTTCCTGAGCGGGGTCGCCTGCGGCGGCCGAATAAGGCCGGGCGCGCAGGAGAACCCGGCGCGCTTTTCGTCGATTACCCGCTGCCACAGCGGCTCCGGCAGGTTGCCCAACTGCTGTTTCAGCGCGCGGTGCACCCGCCAGCCCAGTTCATCGTGCGGGAAGTGCTGATGGCCGCCGCTCGCGCTGATGACCGCACCGATTAACCCCCGCTGCCCGCACAGCTTTTCGCGGTCGAATGCCCAATGCACCAAACTTCCACTGAATCCAAGCATGACGGAGGGCAGTTCGACCGGCGTCGGATACTGCAACCACACCGAGTGTATCGGCTCGTATTGCAGTCCCTCGATGATCGCAGCCGTGTCCGAAAGCGCAGTAATTCCGATCAGAAACGCGTTGACCTGGTGCGGCGGCAGCGCGCAGATCACATGACTGAAATTCCGGCGCAGTCCGGCGGCCTCGACGACGAAGCCGTTATCGACCGGGTCGATCGCGGTCACGCGATGTGCGGTCCGCACGGTGCCGCCGCGCTGCGTAATCCACTCTGCCGCCGGCTCCGGGAACAGCCTGGACAGGTCGACGCGCGCCAGTATGAGGTCACTGTCGCTGCGCGCCCGGTTCAGGCTGTCGCGCAGCACGTTGAGAAAAACCTGTGCCGACGCGAAAGTTGGGGGTGTATTGAGGGCGGCGATGCACAGCGGACGCCACAGCACGCGCCGCGACCTCTCGCTCTGGCGGTGCTGCTCAAGCAGATCTTCGACGCTGATGTCGAGCGCCAGTTTGAATTCGATTTTCCGCAGCGTACGCAGGAAACGAATTGCCGCGAGGCGTTCGCCCAATTCCATACCGTGCGCGGTGAGCAGTCCGCCGAGCAGATGCAGCGGGGCGGGCAGTTTTCCCGTGACGAAGTGAAATTCGTGATGCATCCTCCACTCGAACGGCAGCCGCAGCAGCGCCGAGGCGTGCTCCGGATTGACCAGGCGGATCAGGCGCAGCGTTTCGTGGTACGCGCCAATCAGGATGTGCAGGCCGTTGTCGAGCGCGATGCCGAGGTGCTCGACGCGCCGCGCGCGGCCGCCGAGCACTGCTGCGGCCTCGAATACTGTCACCGCGACGCCGCGCGCGGCGAGCTCGACTGCCGCCGCCAAGCCGGCGTAGC
>JGI1357J11328_10003521_pt1 | contig 10723 bp, 15 predicted proteins | sample Subgrocontami54m_FD_11328 | JGI IMG/M metagenome (IMG submission 11328)
GAGGCCAATGAGCCAGAACAGAGAACTCCCCAGCGAGCCGACGAGCATGAGGATAAGAGCACCTCCCGGTAGGAGATATGCTCCTCCTATGCCTCGCCAGCGCGGCACGCCATCACTCCCTTGTTTGCGAAGTGCGTTGGTCATTGGAACGTCTCCTTTCAACTCCTCAATCGAGGATCGTGTTGTTCGACAGGGTCGTTTCCGAAGTAGACGATGATCGCGACGGCGATGACGGCCAAGCCTACAAGGGCGAGCTTTCTTCGTCTGGACATGTCAGCTGCCCTTTCTTAGTCGAGCGGTGTTGCGGTTGGCGATCTCGCTAGCAAAGAGATAGATGCCGATCTCGGCGATGATTCCGATGCCAACGGACCAAGCGACGGAAGAAGTAGCCCTCCAGGTGAACCATCCGATGATGGCGCACGAAAGCGGGACTACGATGAGCACCACTTCTCCCGAAGGACCGAGGCCTTGGAAGGCTCGTCTCTGGTCAATTACCAGGATGGTGGTCCGGAAGCAGATGCCAAGAGCGATGATCGCCACGATGGTCAGGAGCCGAAGAAAGGTGTTGTGTTGCAGAACGTAGGACAACGCCGCGGCTGAAACGCCGGCAATAAAGACGATGTTGAAGGCCATCAGCCCGTTCACATGTCGTGGCCAGCGCTTTTCGATGAACGTCGACGACACTCCAACATAGAGCATGCTCAGCAGGAGAGCCGCAGCAAGCGGGAATCCTCCCTGGATCCAGGTGAGAATCACCAGCGCGGCGGTAAGGGAAATTGCCCAGGGGGATCGAACGAATGAGTCGATCCGCGAGCTTGATGTGGTAGGTTTAGGCACGATCTTACTCCTCCTCAGGATTTTCGAAACGGATCTCGGCAACGAAATGGAGTTCGTTATGTGGAGTCTCCGGTCGTCGGGAACGTCTGCGGTCGATGATCGCTGCGATCCGGGAGGTGCCGAGGGCGACGGCAACGATCGTCAGCAGCACGAGCGTGGTGTGGCTCGGTGAGACCCCTGTATTCAGAAGGGTAGCGCCGATCACGATGAGCGTATTGACGGCCATGAAGCCCGCGGCAGAGAAGCTCAGCGAGCGCGTGGAAGCGCGGCGCCAAGCAGCAGTGGCAAGAGAGAGCGCTCCAGCGTAGGGGACTAAGGCAAATTCTCCCAGCCAGTTGCCCTTCGTGAGCGCGATGACGAGCCAAGCAGCGAGATTGATCGCAGTGGCGAGGAAGCACCACCAGAGATAACGATGGGCCTGTTTCAATCTCTCCACGTCCTGTGGGTTGAAGACGTCTGTGTTCACGATGAACTCCTTCTATCACGTGGGTCGGTCTCGTTTTCGTCCTGAAAGATGAGGGCGAGCAAGAGACCGATGAGGCCGTTGAGACACCACATTCCGATTCGTTTGAGACGGTACACAGGAATTCCTTTCCGTGTGATTGTGGCTCGAAAAAGTGGCGTTCGTTTTTTTCCACGGCGGATGGCTCCGGCTGCGGAAGTAGATGGCGACGCCAACAATCGTGTTGAGGATGAACAGGTATCCTTGGGTACGTGCGTTCACTGGTTCTCCTCTGTTGAGGGGTGCTTATCGTGTCTATCGGCGCAACGCTTGCAGCCCACGAATGTGCACCCTGCGATTCTACACGAGAACGGGTTCTTACCGCGGGGTAATGCATTTCCACATCCCGTACAGCGGGCTTGGGGGATGTAGATCTGACCTGGTCGTGCATGGTAACCGTGTTTCCCCGGCGGTTTCTGTGTCTTCGCCATGGGTTTTTCCGGCTTCTACGCATGCGTGCGTCGATGAAGTGCGCGAAATCCCATAACTACCAGTCCGATGCCAGCGTAAGCGACTGCAATGAGTGCGCCGGCGATGACAAGACGGACTTTGATCGGTAGGAAGGGGTCCTCTGAGGGTATCATGTTCGTTTCTCCTTCAGCGTTTGACGCGCAATGTGACCGTCTTCTTCGAGCCTGTCCTGACGCTGATCGGCTCGCGCCCTTTTTCTTTACGGCTAGCGTTGAGTCGTTCCAGGTCGGCGGCTGAAAGGCATTGGGCGCACGTGGCTATTCCTTCGAGAATGAGCCCGGTGCAGTTGCCGTGCACTTGTCTCTGGCAGTCGCAGCGTGGTAGCGAGGTCATGGGGACGAGATTCTGACACCCGTCGCATTTTACCTCCTGCACACGATGCTGACTTTTTGTCTTTTTGTTCACGAGGATCTCCGTTCTAGGCGTTGTTACGCCAGCGACTGTTGAGACGGACGATGCCAAGTGTAACGACCGTGATGAAGGCAGCGACGAGTATGCCCAAGATCAGGCCGACGATAACGCGATGGATGAATCGCTGCTCTTCTTCGATGACGTGGACGAGAAGTTCGATGTCCTCGTCTTGCACGGGAGGCTGCGGCAGGTTCAGCGGGCGAAGCATCATGAGGGGCAGGAACATGTCGTCGAATAGGCTGGTCACCAACCTCGGGAGAACCAGCATGGAAAACAGCAAGGCTGCGGCAGCGAGTCCTGCGGTGATCCCGACAATGACGCCCTCAGTGAAACGGTCTGTTGTTGCGGTTTCCTGCGCAGCTTGCAGCAGGATGTTAAGCGTAGGCACGTTAGTTCCTTTCAGTTGTCTTGCTGAACCTCGTCAGGTGACGGGGTTTCCGTGCAGCGCCCTCGGCAGGTCGGTTCGTGAGAGACGATCCATGCAGGTGGTCCACTCAATGGACACCATCGGCATGTGACCTCTTTCGCGGCGGAGGGGCCATTCGTGGAATTGGTTGTGACGGCTCGTTTGGCATCGTTGGCTCCGAGAGACGACTGGGAAATTGGCACGGTAAAATCCTCCTCTGTATAACTTCCAGCTGCACGATTGTATGCTGGATTTGGCGGTGAACGACCGAGAGTGGTCATCGTTTCCTCCTAGAAGATGCGCTTGGTAATGAAATAGGTACCGATCGAGGCCAAGGCGACGACAATTCCGAGAAGCGGGATCGACCAGCCGGGTAACCGCTTCTGTTCGACTCGCTCGACTACGATCGGATGCACGAGGACCAGAATGACGAGACCGACACCTATTGCTAGTGCTTCGCCACCTGTGGCATGAGTGATGACGAGCACAAGTGAGAAGGCGATCACAACTCCTGAGACGAGGGCTCGCTTCGAAAGCGAGAGGTTTGTGGGCATCATCTTGCCTCCTGACTAATCTGTGAACGCACACTGTTATGCGTTCGAAAAAATCTGTTGTACGGTTTTGTATCCTCCTTCTGATGCGACTGGACATCTGTAGAGGTGAAAGCTTCATCTACACAGAAATCCAGTCAGATCATTTTTCACTCTCAGCATAAAGATGAGAGGGAAGAGGGACACTAGCGTATCGTTCGCTTATCAAAGAGCCCCACTTCGCTAAAGCTTCAAGGGGTAAACCCTTGCTACCTTCAAAGTGGTAACATTCTTTTGTATGACCCTTCCGTAGCTTTACGCGTAGGAGGGTCAAAGAGCGAATCCATGGAGAAAAACAGCCGCAAATATGGCTATTCTCTCTGTGGAAACACAATGAAGCGATTCTAGCAAAGCAGAGGGAGAAAAGCAAAACTATAAGACAGATTTGGTCAGTTGTTAGTACTTAGTTACTAGTAGTTAGTTTCTAGCAATAGTACTTCGTATGCTACAATCCAGCTATGCCAGAACTCCCAGAGGTTGAAACGATTCGATTAGGACTACAAAAGTATCTTCTAGGCTCTACGGTTACTGATATTGAAGTTAGATTGCCGAAGATGGTTTCCGGTGAAGTCGCGAAGGTAAAGGGCGCAAAAGTACTGGGTGTACGGAGATTTGGCAAAGGACTCGTGATCGATTTAGATAATGACCTCAGCATTACTATACACGTTAAAATGACCGGTCAGTTAATCTATGAAGGATCGCAACTTTCCCCCAAACGTACACTCTCACCAACAGTCGGCGGAACCCTACCCAATCAGTTCACTCATGTTATCTTCAAACTGAAAGAAACAGGAGGAGATGCGCATCTCTATTACAACGATATTCGGCAGTTCGGCTGGATTAAGATCATTGAAACGGCACAGTTATCGGAACAAAGTTACTTTAAAGAGTTAGGACCTGAACCGTTAAAAGACTTAACGCTTGAGAAGTTCTCAGACATTCTTAAAAAGAAAAAAACTCCGATAAAACCTCTTCTTATGGATCAGAAAGTGATTGCCGGTGTAGGGAACATCTATGCCAATGATGCCCTCTATGCAGCAAAGATCCATCCGACACGAAAAACGAATACGTTAACAGAAGGAGAGATAGCAACGTTATTAAAAGAATTGGAGAAGGTTTTACGAAAGGGTATAGAAGTAGGTGGTGCATCAGAATGGCAGTATGTCAATGCTACTGGTGAAAAAGGAGGATACCAGAACTTTTTCCAGGTCTACGGAAAAGTAGGGAAGGAATGTCAGCGTTGTCGTACGAAGGTTGAGAAGACTGTCATGGGCGGGCGAGGGACCTTTTTTTGCCCGACATGTCAGGTATAATTTGTTTGTTTTTTCCCTACTACTGTGATAGTATTATTCGTTAGACACCAAACTTTTTTGAAGGTAAGGATGTATGTCAACAAACTACTCGGATAGAATTATTATTTCGGTGGGAGGTTCACTGGTCGTTCCTAATGGAGGAATCGACACAGCCTTTTTAAAGAAGCTCAATACCTTTGTCCGAGACGAACTGGCGAAAGATAAGAACCGCCAGTTTTTTTTGGTCGTTGGGGGTGGCGCGACTGCCAGACATTACCGTGATGCCGGGCGAGATGTTATCGGCCATGAGTTGACTCGTGATGATCTGGATTACTTAGGAATTCATGCTACAAAGTTAAACGCCCACCTCGTAAAAACCATCTTTCGCGATATAGCTCACCCGTACATCATTAAGCATTATGAGATTATAAGAAAAGTCACCGAGCCCGTCGTCGTCGCAGCAGGATGGAAGCCCGGATGGTCGACGGATTACTGTTCTGTTTTATTGTGTGAGGACTATGATGTCAAAACGGTCGTGAACTTAAGTAATATTAAACAAGTCTATAATGATGATCCAAAGAAAAACCCCGATGCTAAACCAATCGATGCAATAGGCTGGCTGGAATTCCGTAAACTGGTCGGGGATGAATGGATTCCTGGTATGAATGTGCCTTTTGATCCGGTGGCGGCAAAGAAAGCTGAAGGGCTTGGGGTAAAAGTCGTCGTCATGAATGGTGAGGATTTCGATAATGTGCGCAACTACTTTGACGGAAAACCATTTCTCGGAACGGTTATCGAGTAAGTAATGTTTTTATCCCGCATTCTTCTTCAACATTTCCGTAGCTATCCACAAGCAGATTTCACTTTCAACGAAGGTGTCACCTGTATTGTCGGTCCCAATACTGCCGGAAAGACAAATCTTCTGGAAGCGATCTCCCTGCTTGCTATCGGAAAAGGCTTTCGGGCGGAAAAGGAAACAGAGCTTATTCAGTTCGGACAAGATGTCGCTCGGGTAAAAGGCCAGTTATTACGTGGAGAGGAGGATAAAGAAAAAGTTCGTCTGGAAGTGGTAGTCGCTCAAGGAGAAACCGCAGGAGGTAGATCATACTTGAAAAAGTACCTTGTAAACGATGTTCCTAAAAGACGAGTTGATTTCGTCGGACAGTTACAATCCCTCCTTTTCATCCCTGCCGATCTGGCTGTGATCATAGGGTCGCCTTCGTATCGACGACATTTTTTCGATGAAGTACTTGAAGTCGTGGATCGAGAGTATCGGATGGCACTTTCTTCCTATGAACGTGCACTTCGGCAACGTAATGCATTGTTGGAGCTGGCTCGAGAAACAGGACAGCGAAACCAGGCACAGTTTTCGTACTGGGACGATCTCCTTATCACCAATGGTCAGATCATTACTAAGAAACGAGAGGCATTTATCGCCTTTATGAATAAGGAAGAAAAGACGCTTCTGCAGTTTACTGTTATTTATGACCACAGTACTATCTCTGAGGAGCGGCTGTTGCAGTATAAAGACGCAGAAGTAGGGAGTGGTGTCACACTCGTCGGTCCTCATCGAGATGACTTTCAGGTTTCACTGATGGTTCATAAGGAGGAGCGAGATGCCAGAACGTATGGTTCAAGGGGTCAGCAGCGACTCGTCGTCTTACAGCTGAAGTTACTCCAGCTGGCTTTTATGAAACAGAGCGGTGGTCAACCGATCCTTCTTCTGGATGATATCTTCTCAGAGCTTGATGAAAATCATATTCACCTCGTCATGGATATTATAAAAGGCCAGCAAACTATTCTCACCACGACACATGAGGAGTTTCTCGGGAAAAAGGCTACTCGGTCAATGCAGGTGCTTCACCTTCAGGAGAAGGGGAAAAAGTAGCAAGAGCGGTCAGGTACCTTCGCACGATATGCCTGGAAGGGAGACGAACAAGGTCGAAGGGTTTTTGTGGAATGACGACATCTATAAGATAAAAGTCCCCAGGTATACGAGAGACTCTCAATTTTTCATCAAAGTTAGTAATTGCGATAGAGATAGTGTCCATTGGGTTACGGATAGGTTTCGGATAACCTGCTTCGAGCGTAATTTTACAATTTCTTACAGTGCCTTCGTATTCAACAGAGCCTTCAACGAAAGGAGGTATCTCTACCTCGTAGCCGAGATTTTCATCATATATCCGTGGTCTCTCTGTCGCTTGGCTATCCGGAAAGTATTGCCTGGCGGCTTTCCAGACTTTCTCTGCGGCTACCTTCATGCCGTTTCTTTGAAAAAATTCCGCTTGCTTAGCTTCTCCCTTCAGTAAGGAGACAAATGCTTCTTTACTATCTGTGGCCATATATATAGAGAGTATAGCAGGCTATGCTCGTAAATCTTTTGATAGTCACTGTGTATGATAGAATTGATACGAGCAAACTATGCAACACTTTGACCCCATCGAGCTTAAAAAATTATACCTACCACCACAAAACTCCCACAAAGGCCAGAATGGAAAGCTTTTACTGATCGGCGGATCGCGTCTGTTCCACGCCGCCTCACTCTGGCCGCTTATCGTCGCGAGTAGAATCGTCGATATGGTCTTCTATGCATCAGTTCCTGAAAATAATGAACTAGTACAGAAAGCAAAAGAGGAGTTTCGTGACGGGATCGTGATTCCTCGAAGCGAGGTCGAACATTATATAGAAGAAGCAGATAGTATCCTTATCGGTCCAGGCATGGTCCGTTCAGAGCAAAAGATCGATGGTGATAAGCAGATGACAAGCATAGAAGCGATTACTCTGTTAGAAGACGAGGGAGAGCAGACGTACCAGCTAACAAAATACTTACTCCAAAAATATCCAGAGAAAAAATGGATCATTGATGGAGGAGCTTTACAGATGATGGAAAAAGAGTGGTTACAGCATATGAAGCACGTTATCTTAACGCCACATCTCAAAGAATTCGAACGATTATTCGGCCTTCCGCCCACAGAAGAGCATGTACAAAAAATGGCAGAGAAATACAATGTCACGATCCTTCGTAAAGGCGAAGAGGATGTTATTTGTCACTCTTCGGAGTGTGTTCGTGTTCCGGGGGGAAGTTCTGGGATGACAAAAGGAGGTACCGGAGACGTTCTGGCAGGCCTCGTCGCGGCGCTTGCATGTAAAAATGATCTCTTTCTTTCAGCCCAAGTAGGATCATATATCAATAAAAAAGCCGGGGAGTCGCTTGCTTCTCGAGTCGGAACGTATTTTAATGCTTCAGATCTGGTCGATGAAATCCCAAGCATTCTGGCGCGGGAGACGGGGCAGGTTTCATGATGAAAGAAGAACAGAAACGTTCCTCTCTTCTTTTCTCACTCCTTCCGATTATTATCATCATAGTCTACGCTCTTGGTATTTTTTACCTTCGTGGGAGAATTCCTTCAGCCTCTGAGCTTCTGGTCGAACTGCAAGCACTGTACCTTCGCTTCGGATATATTCTGGTCCTTGTTGCGGCATTACTGGAAGGCCTTTTTCTTATCGGTATGTATGTGCCGGGAACGGCAGCTATGCTTCTCGGTGCCGCGTTATCGAAAACTGGTGTCGTTTCATTACCTCTGGTTATTTTGATCGGAACGATAGGCCTCGTGACTTCACAGTGCATTAACTATGTCTTGGGGAAGTATGGCTGGTACCACGTCTTAAGTAAGTTCGGATTGCAACAGGGTCTTGATGAAGCGAAGAAAAAACTTCAGAAACATCAAGGAAAAGCCATTCTCTTAGGCTACATCTCGCCAAATCCGGCTGCATTTCTCTCAACTGCAGCAGGTCTCACAAAGATGCCATTCCGAAAATTTCTCATGCTGAGTATCGTCGCCCAACTGTTCTGGGCGACAGTGTGGGGGATAACAGCGTATCTTATAGGAGCCATCTTTGTCGAATACTTCTTAAAATTCTTTGGTATCGTTACACTTCTGGGTATTCTTCTGTGGTTTGGATGGGGATGGTGGAAGAAGAAACGCGCTACGCCTTTGGAGCTTTAAATCCAACATAGGCATAGACAATCGTTGCAAAGAAAGTGATCCCCATAATGCTTGTTGTATCAATGTTTGGTGTATAAATGACAATGATTGCTGTTGCAATCCACTGCATGACAATAATAATTGCTACCCAAGGATACTTACTGTAAAAGTTTAAGAATTTATCAAACATTAGCTATCAGTCGTATTATACTTCATGATAGATGACTGAACAAGCTTATAGATATCTGGTCGAGCTTCCATAAGATAGGATAACCAGTTGTTCAGTTGCTCCATGGCACGTTCTCGACTCATACGAAGGGACGGTTTTGTTTTTGGCGTAACAGGAATAGTCTCTTCAGGATGGACTTTAAAAAAATGCTTAAACTCTTCAGTGAGACTGAAAGCAAAGTTCATCTCTTTGGCAACTAAGCCTAAGGTACTAAACGCTTTTAAGAAAATTACCATATCCTGTGGCAGTTTTAGTTTGTAGTTCTCACCAGCACCAACAAGTTTCATAAACAAAACAGTCTGGTCAGTTTTCATTTCCTTAATATCCTTAAATGATGAAACTGATATTTCCTCAACGGTTTGTGCTAAGTGATTAGTGAGAAGATGCACGAAATCATCAATATGTTGTTGCTCCATACTTGCTGGGAAAGCACTCTGAATCATTTGTTTGAGATCATCACTGACAACGTCACAAAAGTAATACGTCAGTTTTTTGAAATTGTGGTCGCCAACATTTTTTGCAAAACGGATAAATGAGGTTTGATTAGGGGACATCCATTCACCCATAATGCCGAAATCAATGAGGCCAATTTGATCGTTTTGCATGAGAATAATATTGCCAGGATGCAAATCTGCATGGAAAAACCCGTCAAAGAATAGCTGGTGGAGTATTTCATAGGTAAGCGTACGGGGTGTTTTTGTAAGGTCTACACCCATTTCCAATAACTCTTCACGGGTAATACGGCCTTCTTTCAGTCCTCTGAGCACTCTTGTGAGAGGGAAACCATCGATATAGTCCTGAACAAGAATACGCTTAGTTGAGAGACGATCATATATTTTTGGGATGACAATGAGCCTATCAGGGCCAATGCTCCTTCTCAGTCGTTCCGCGTTTTCTGCCTCTGCCTGATAATTAAGTTCAAGGAGTGTCCACTTCTTAAATTCAATAGCGAACTCTGTCCAGTTGAATCCAGAAATTTTAAAAAATGTTTGTGCAATCGTCGTAACTAAACCAATAATGAAAAAGTCTGCTTGCACCATTTCATCAATCCCAGGGCGCATAATTTTAACGGCCACAATAGTACCATCTTCAAGCTTTGCTGCGTGGACCTGGCCATAAGAACCTGAGGCAAATGGTTCTTTTTGAAAATCGAGAAAGAGTTTCTCGGGTTTTGTGCCGAGTTCCTGGAGAAATCGTTCTTGCACCAGATGATAAGGGAATGGCGCAACATGGTCTAAGAGATCAATCATCGCTAGGGAGTATTCTTTAGGGAGTATATCGGTTCGAAGGGCGAGAAGTTGACCAAATTTAATAAAAGATCCACCAGCTTCTTCAAAAAATCGGCGAATAAAACTACCCGACGGTTTTTTATAGATACCTGTTTTGAGAAGGAGAAGTAGAGACCCGTACTTGATAAGTACGAAGCAAATATGAATAAAGCGAATCATCGTTAATTTCTCGCAAATCCAAGGAGAAATAGGATAAGTGCGGTTACCGATGCATAGACAAAGATCGTCGTAGGTTCAACGATGCGAAAGAACATAACAAGAACTGTCGCTATCCAGACACCAGCAATTGATAAGCAAACCCAAGGATATCGCATCGAAGTGATTATAATCTAGCTGAGAGTGAATTGTAAACTCTGGCTCCTAAGGGTCGAGGCGATCGAGGACCTTGGATAACTGATAGGTCACCAAAACTGCGAGTGCGGTGATCACGATGGCGTAGATAAAAAGCGTCGTCAGACCACTTCCTTCAGGGAGAAACTTCTTTACATAGCCGTTCACGAATTCTTGAATGACATTATTCCAGGCAAGCGCTGCAACCAAGCCAAACCCACTTGTGGAAAGGGTGACCATCTGCCGGAGCAGTTCTACCTGGAGTGACTTTTTCTTTTTTGTCTCCTCAGCCATGAAGTCAGTATAGCAGAGTGAAAGAAGCAGAAACAGACGTTGTTTTGTATCGGGAAATATGCAAGAATTAACCGACGACGATGTAT
>JGI1357J11328_10003528_pt1 | contig 10716 bp, 11 predicted proteins | sample Subgrocontami54m_FD_11328 | JGI IMG/M metagenome (IMG submission 11328)
AGCGCCATCAGGATGGTGTAGCCGTCGGGCTTGGCGTTGGCCACCACGGCGTTGCCCACCGCGCCGGCCGCGCCGGTGCGGTTAGCGATGGTCACCGGCTGCTTCAGCAGCTTTTCCATCGCCGCCGCGGTGGGGCGCGCGGTGATGTCGGCCACGCCGCCCGGCGGGAACGCCACCACCATCGTGATCGGACGGGCGGGATAGGCTTCCTGCGCCGCCGCTGCGAACGCGGCGAGCGCCAATACGATGCCACTCAGTGAACGCGCAACCATATGGTCTCCTCGTCTCATGTCGTTCTCACTTCGCTTCGGGCTTGCCCATGCGCTGGACTACCTTCGCGAGCCGCTCGGCGTCCTTGTCCCACCACGCCTTGAATTCGTCGGCGTCCTGGTACGCGATCGGCGTCTTCACCTTCTCAAAACCCTTCTTCACGTCCGGGTCCTGGACCGCCTGGCGCACCGCGTCGCCCAGCGTCTTGAGCACGCTCGGCGGCACGTTCTTCTGCGCGAACAGCCCCGCCCACAGGTAATACTCGACGTCGTAGCCCTGCTCCTTCAAGGTCGGAATTTCCGGGAATTCCGGAAGCCGGCTCCCGCCCCAGGTGGCGAACGCCTTGATCTTGCCCGCTTTCAGGTGGGGCACTGCGATCGCAGGGGGCGTGGCCCAGCTCATCGCGTGGCCGCCCAGCACCGCCGTCATCGCAGGCCCGCCCCCGGTCGTGGGCAGGTGCCGCATCTTCAGCCCCGCCGCCTGCAGAAACATGGCAAACGGCACGTGCGAGGCGCCGTACGGACCCGACGACGAGAAGATCATGTCGTTGACGCGCTTCTTGGCGAGCGCGACGAACTCCTTCAGGTTCTTTGCGGGAATCGAGGGATGCACGACCAGCATCGGCGGATCGGCGTTGATGCGCGCGATGCCCACGAACTGGTCGCGGGTGAAGACCGGCGGCCGGCCGAAGAGCTTGTCCACCTCCGGCAGCATCGAGATGCTCACGAGGTGGGACAGCAGCGTATAGCCGTCGGCGGGCGCCGTCGCCGCGACCTGGGCGCCGGTCGCTCCCGCAGCGCCGGGCCGGTACTGCACTACTATCGGCTGCCTGAGGGCCTTCTCCAGCCCGGGCGCGAGGCCGCGGGCCGTGATGTCCGCGATGCCGCCCGGCGGGAACGGCACGATGATTGTAACCGGCCGCGTCGGGTAATCCTGCGCGACCGCGCCAGTCGTCCACGCCGCGGCAAAGCATAGCAAGGATGCTGCAAGGGGCTTGATCATGATTTTCCCTCCTCCGTATCAGACAGATTCTACCGCCTTCTAGGGCTGCGCCGCGACCACCCGGCTGCACAGCCGGCCGATGCGCTCGATCTCGCATACTACCTCGTCCCCGGCCTGCAGGTAGCCCCTGGGGGCGACCACGTCTTTGCGCATTGGTTTCCTGCCGCCGAGCTCCGGGTCCGTGCCCCAGGCGGTGCCGCCCGGCGTGCCGGTGGAGATCACCACGCCGGGACGCAGGGTGATGAATATCGAGAAAAACTCGATGAGCTGGGCGCAATCCCAGATCATTTTCGCCGTCGAGTTGTTTTGGCGCAGCTCGCCGTTGACCCAGGTTTTCAGTTCCAGGTCTTGCGGATCGGCGATTTCGTCGCGCGTCACGATGCACGGGCCCATCGGCGCGCAGGTGTCGAAGTTCTTGCCCGGCCCCAGGTTGGCGACCGACGAGCCATCCGGGCGCAGCGTCACCTGCCGGTCGCGCGCGGTGACATCGTTCATGACCGAGTAGCCGAATATGTGCTCGAGCGCGCGGCCGCGCGGGATGTGCCGCCCCGGCTTGCCGATCACGATCAGCAGCTCGGTCTCGTAGTCGAGCTTCCGCGTCACCCGCTCGTCGCGGACGATGTTTTCCTCGGTCCCGACGACTCCCAGGCCCGTCTTGAGGAAGAACTCCGGGTCCTTGCGCGTGACTTCCGGCTTCTCGTCGCGGTGGTCCCAGTAGTTCTCGCCGCTGCACAGGATCAGCGCCGGATCGAGCGGCGCCTTGAGTTTCGCTTTCGCGAGCGGCACACGGCCGGCGCCCGTCTTCTGCGAATTGGCAAGCGCAGCGCGCGCGGGCTTGAGCCCGTCCTCGCCTGCCGCGATGAGCTGCGTCATGTCGCTCAAGGCGGCAATGGCTCCCGTGGGCGTTCCCGTCGGGCACGCATCGAGCAGATCGACCACGTGCTCGCCGTCTAGCGCCCCGAGGCGCACCGCGCCGTTCCTGTCATAACGAACCAACTTCATAACAGCTTCACCACAAAGGAGACGAAGGACACGAAGGATTACAAAGGAAACAGAGAATAATGGCCTTGTCGTGTTTCCTTTGTGTCCTTAGTGGTTCAAGACTTTCAGCCGACGGGGTTCTCCAGCGTGCCGATCGGCTCGATCGTGATCGCGACGCGATCGCCCTTGGTGAGGTACTTGGGCGGATCGAAGCCGATGCCGACGCCGAGGCAGGTTCCGGTTGCGATGAGGTCGCCGGCTTCGAGCGTCATCACGCGCGACAGCGTTTCGATCAACGTCGGGATATCGAATATCAGCTCGCTCACCAGCGCGTCCTGGCGCACTTCGCCGTTGACAGTGGTAAGCAGGCGCAGCTTGGTGACATCCGGCACTTCATCGGCGGTCACGATGCACGGCCCCATCGGGCAATAGCCGTCCAGGCTTTTGCCGAGAAACCACTGCCGGTGTTCTTTTTGCAGCGTGCGCGCAGTCGCGTCATTGATGATGGTGTAACCGTAAACGTGATCGTAGGCGTCTTTCTTCGCGATGCCTCGCCCACCGGGACCGATCACCACCGCCAGCTCGCCCTCATAATCGGTCGAATGTGTGTAGTCGAGCCAGCTCGGTATCGGCTCACCGCTCGCGATCACCGAGTTCGGCCACTTGGTGAACATGATAGGAAGCTCAGGGATCGCGTCTTTGCCGGCGCTCGCATCGACACCGCTCGCGTGAAATTCCCTCGCGTGGTCGTAATAGTTTTTGCCGACGCACAGGATGTTTTTCGCGGGGCGCGGGATTGGCGCATGCAGCTTCACGCCCGCGATCGGCAATCGTCCTTCGCCGCTTTTGACCGCGGCGCGCGCGCGTTTAAGGCCGTTTTTGCCGAGCGCGATAAAGCTCGTCATTTCCTTCGGCAGGCGGGTCGTCGCCGCGAGATCAACTAGGGTGCCGGATGCGGCATCATGCACGCCGATACGCGCACCCTTGTCATCGGAAAATGTGACCAGACGCATGGTTATTACCCGCCCGCTCTACCGATCCGTCCGGGCACCCGCGATTTTGACGATCCTTGCCCACTTGGCGATGTCGGCGTTCAGGTAATTCTCGAATTCACCCACCGTCATCATCATCGGTTCAGCGCCCTGTTCGTTCCAGGCCTTCTTCACCTCAGGCAGAGAAACGATTTTGGTGATTTCCGCATTGAGGCGATCGATCACCGGCTTCGGCGTTCCCGTCGGCGCCATGACCCCGATCCAGATCGTCGTCTGGTAGCCCTTTACGCCCGCCTCCGATATGGTCGGCACATCCGGCAGTACCGTGGATCGCTTAAGTCCGGTAGTGCCCAGCGCGCGGACCCTTCCCGAGCGCGCCATGGGCGCCATCGTGGTAATCGCATCCAGCATCATCTCGACCTGTCCGCTGATCACGCTGATGCGCGCCTCACCGCTGCTCTTGTGCGGGACGTGCACGATGTCCACGCCTGCTGTCGCATTGAACAGCTCGCCTGCCATGTGATACGGGGTGCCGGTGCCCGAGGACGCATAGTTGAGGCCCCGCGGCTTCGACTTCGCAAGCTGGACCAGTTCCTTCACCGATTTGACCGGCAGCGACGGGTGCGCCACCAGCAGCAGATCCGAGGAGTTGATCGGTGCCACCGGGACGAAATCCTTCATCAGGGCAAACGGCTTCTTCGGCACCAGCGACTCGTTGACGGTATGGGTGTTGGACATCACCAGCAGCGTGTAGCCGTCCGGGGCCGATTTTGCCGCAAGGTCGGTGCCGATAATGGAACCTGCGCCGGGACGATCATCGACGACAAACGTCTGCCCGAGACGCTCCTGCAGCCGCTGGCCGAGGAAGCGGGCATAAACGTCGGCCGGCCCGCCGGCGCCGAACGGCACGATAATACGCACCGGTTTGTTCGGGTATGATTGCGCCCAGGCACCCTGCAGGTACGTGCAGCAAACTGCGGCTGCCAGGCAGTAAAACGCGCGTTGCGTGTAACGTTTCATGATATTTTCCTCCTGTAGTTTCCGGATGCGCAAAAGGCTGACAATGGCCGGGAATCGCGGGTCAAGCGGGCTCGCGTTGCCGCAAGTATCCTTGGCGCCGTCCCCGCCGTCAACCGCGGCCTCGCGCATCGGCGACACGGATGGTCGAATTCCATGAAGCTTTTTTCACGACTTCGCCGCAGCGCCGCACCGGCGGGAAAAAAAACCGCAGTGGACGGATCGCGTGATCAGCAGGGAATATTATCGAAGGTACTGCTGTTTACGCTCGGTGCGCGCCGGTCATGGTAATCTGCCGGTCCACCGCGATGACTTTCCACTGGATGGGAGACTCATCGCGCGCAATCTCGCCGAACTGCACGACATCAACAACATCAACCGGATGGTTGCGTTAAGCGAGAAGCGGGAACGCATCAACGGCCGCGCCGATTCGCCCAACATGCACGACATCCTTACCGGCTCGCAACCGGATGGCACGGCGTTTCCTGCCGGCAAAGACACCACCTGCGGCAACTGGACCAAGAGCGGCGAAGGCACGGCGATCGTCGGCCACCATGACCGGTGGGGAATTCGCGATGACGAGCCCGCCCGGTCCTGGAACTCCTCGCATCCCTCGCGCGGCTGCAGCCAGGATAATTTGCGTAGTTCCGGCGGCGCGGGTCTTTTCTACTGCTTCGCAGCGAATTAAACCGCCCGCGTCGATCAGGGCCGCGCTGAGCGCGCGCGGCGTTCCTGCACGCGTCCGAGCACGAGCGCAAGCGCAAACCAGCCGGCGGCTACCGGGACAGTCGCCAGCGACACCGCCGCAAGCTCCAGGCCTGCTCCGCGCATCGCCGCGAACAGCCAGCCGCTCACCGCATCGGCGCCGCGAAAGACGACGATGTCGATGACGTTCTTGGCCTTGTATTTCTCCTCGCGCCCAACCACGGTAAACAGCACCTCGCGCGCCGGGTTCGAGATCGCGAAGTTGGCGGCACGCTGTATTGCCTGGAAGGCGATAACCACGGCGAGCGCCGGTGACAGTGCGAGTGCCGCAAAACCGGCGCAGAAGACGATGGGAAGAAAACCGGCCGCCGGCCCCACGCCGAAGCGCGCGATGAGCCGTCCGGTCGCGAAGAACTGGACCGCGATGGTGAGAATTCCGACGGCGAAATCGATGGCGGCGAAGATGCGCGTGCGAACCGCCGGGTCGTCAGACGCGGCAGCAACGATATTCGCCTGCTGGAAATAAAGGAACGTTCCGGCGAGCGACAGCAGCGACACCCACAGCGCGATGCCGGCCAGATAGGGGGACCGCAGCACCAGCGCAATTCCCGCAAGCCAGCCTCCGCCCAGCCCCGTGGATTCGGCTCCTGCAGCGGGCGTGATCACTACCGGCACCGCGACTGCCGCGCCGCTGATCCGCGGAGATGCCAATTCCAGCCGATGAGCGCACCACACCGCCAGCTCGAGCAATATCGCGGCAATGATCAGCAGATTGACCGGGCCCAGCGGCACCGCGAGCCACACCGTCACGGCTGGGCCGACGAGCGCGCCGGCTGACCCGCCGGCCGCGATGAAGCCGAAGAGCCGCTTGCCCTGCTCGCTCGCAAACAAGTCGGCCATGAACGACCAGAAAACCGATACCGCAAACAGGCTGAACACGCTGATCCAGACGAAGAACACGCGCGCGACGTGCAGCTTGCCGATATCGAAGGTGAGCAGCAGCCAGAAGATGGCGATGTTGGCGACGAAAAAATGATAGACCAGCGGAATAAACCGGCGGCGCGGCAGGCGCGCCACCACCGCGCCGAAAATCGGCACCGCGGCCAGCATGACGACAAAAGTGGCGGTGAACAGCCATTGCAGGTTGCGCACGCCGCCTGCAATGCCCATTTCGTCGCGCAGCGGCCGCAGCACGTAGTAGCCGGCGAGCAGGCAGAAAAAATAGGCAAACGACCAGATCAGCGCGCGCACTTCGCCCGGACGCACCGCAACCACCTGCATCAGCCAGCGCTCGAGCGCAGCGCCGCTCACCTGCGCGATGCCGCTTCAGTGCTGCTCGCCGCCGACAGCGGCATCATCGCGACCTCCCGCGTTGGCGTGCTTGCAATCTCTCGGCCACCCCGGGCTCGACGGACAACGACCCTCACCCGGGACGAACGGCGGGCAGGCCCTCGCCCAGATCAATGATTCCGGTCAGCCGCCGCCATGCCTCGCGGTCCCAGCCGACAATGCGCTCGACCTCCCGTCCTGCATCAAAACGGATCAGCGTGGGAACGGATTCGATACGGTGAAGGTAAGAGTGATCGAGCTCCCGGTCGTCGATGACGCCGGCAACGCCAGTCGGGAATTTCGGGTCGTCCTGCGATACCACCTGAAAGCGCGGCGCTTCGCGCGCCGCGCGCGCAAGCTGCGCCTCGACCAGCGAACAGGTCGGGCAGGCACGCTTGGCGAACACCACCAGGCCAGTGGTCGCTTCCCAGCCGACGGTCATGCGGTTATCTCCAGGGCAAAACGCGTTTTCGGGTTAGCCGTCATGTTAGCAGCACCGGCCGCAGTCATGCGCCTGTCCGCATGAGATATCATAGGGCACCCGACAATGACACGAATTCCCGAGCGACCGTCCCCGGCACGGCGCAGTACGCTGCAACTACTGGGCGCGTGCGCCATCCTGACCATGACCAATGCCGCATCCGCGTCCGCCGCAGGCCCGGCGACGATCATCAGGCGCGCGATTCCGCGCAGCGGCGAAGCGCTGCCGGTGATCGGGCTCGGCACCTATTCCGTATTTGACGTCGCGCCGGACCCGCTGGCGATGGCTGAACTCGGGGAGGTGCTGAAAATCCTCGTCGCCGGTGGCGCCAGCATGATTGACAGCTCACCGATGTACGGGCGCGCCGAAAACGTGGTGGGCGAACTCGCCGGCAGTCTCGCACTGCACCCTTCGCTGTTTCTAGCGACCAAGGTCTGGACCAGCGGCCGTGAGGCCGGCATACGGCAAATACGCGAGTCGATGCGCCTGCTGCGCACGCAGCGCATCGATCTGATGCAGGTGCATAACCTGCTCGACACCGCGACCCACCTCAAAACGCTGCGCGAATGGAAGCAGGCCGGCACGCTGCGCTACATCGGGATAACGCACTATCATTCCGGCGCTTACCGTGAACTTGAGAAACTGCTCAAGACGCGCGACTACGACTTCGTGCAATTCAATTACTCGCTCGCCGAGCGCGAAGCCGAGGCGCGGCTGCTGCCGGTTGCCGCGGAAACCGGCACCGCCGTGATCATCAACCGGCCGTTTGCGCAGGGCGCATTGTTCCCCAAGGTCAAAGGCAAATCGCTGCCGGATTGGGCCGCGGAATTCGATTGCGGCAGCTGGGCGCAGTTCTTCCTCAAGTACATCCTCGCGCATCCCGCGGTAACGTGCGTCATTCCCGGCACCAGCACCGCGCGCCACATGACCGACAACCTCAAAGCCGGCGCCGGGCGGCTGCCGGATGCGGCGATGCGTCGGCGCATGGTGGAATATATGGACCGCCTATGATGTTTGCCTCAGCGGCAATCCCGGGGTATCGTAGCGGGCGTTTTTCACCATTTCCACCTAAGGAGGGTTTATGTCAACACTGAAGAGAATTACGCAAGCTCTATGTGTCACGTTGTTCGCGCTGTTCGCCGTACAGGCCTGGGCCCAAAGCTACGGTCCGTCGGTCGGCATCGACGACGCGAAGAAGATGGCCGCTGCCGCGCTGGCGGAAGCGAAGAAGAATAACTGGAACGTCGCGATCGCGATCGTGGACACCCACGGCTTCCTGGTGTACTACGAGATGATGGACGACACGCAGACGGCGAGCGCGCTCATTGCGGTCGAGAAGGCAAAGACAGCCGCGATGTTCCGCCGTCCCAGCAGGGTGTTTGAAGATTTCTCCGCGAAACGGGTCGCTATCCTGGGTCTGCCCGGCGCAACACCGATCACCGGCGGAGTGCCCATCATGAAGGGCGGCAAGGTCCTCGGCGGCATCGGCGTAAGCGGCGTCACCTCCGACCAGGACGAGCAGATCGCCAAGGCAGGGCTCGCCGGAATGTAGTCGCGGCAGAGCACCGCCATAGGAACGGGGCCGAACGGCCCCGTTTTTTTTTGCCCCGTGTTCCTTTTTGTGACCCACGGCGCGCCCTCTCCGCGGCATAATCACGGCCCATGTGCGCGCAATTATTCCGTTCGGGGCTGCGGCTCGCGGCATTGAGCTGGCTGCTGCTCATCGCGGGATGCAGCACGGTGCAGATTGGATATCGCCAGGCGGACACGATACTGGCATGGCGCGCCGACAATTACTTCGATTTAAGTCCGCTCCAGAAGCGCGAACTTGGCGCACGCCTCGGGCAATTGCTCGTCTGGCACCGCTACCAGCAACTGCCGGAGCATGCGGATTTCCTCGATGCCGCGATCCGCAGGGCGCAGCACGGCCTCACGCACGAGGACATTGTGTGGCTGGTCGATGGCTTGAAGGCGCGCTATCGCGCCATCATCGATCGCGGTATTGCGGATGCCGCCGGAATACTGGCAACGCTGGCGCCCGCGCAGATCGTTGCGCTGCAGGATAAATGGGTCAAGGACAATCACGAATTCGCAGACGAGAACGAACTCGGCGGCGCCATCGAGAAACGCAAGGGCGTGCGGCTCAGAAAGACACTGAGCCGGATCAGGGACTGGAGCGGCGGCCTTACCCACGAGCAGGAACGGAAAATTGCGGCGCTGCTTGACCGGGTGCCGCTGATCGAGCACTTGCGCCACGCGGACCGCATCCGCCGCCAGCAGGAATTTCTGCAACTGCTCAAGCTGCGGACGAACCTGCACGAATTTCAGCCTAGACTCCACGCGTGGCTGCTGGACTGGGAGCGCGGCCGCGCGCCGGCATACGAGCAACTATTGAGTGAAGTCTACGAAAAGCGCATCCGGTTTTATCTGGCGGTCGAACGTCTGCTGACACCGGACCAGCGCCAGGCCGTGCTGCACCGACTGCAGGGCTACGCCGGCGATTTCAGGGCTCTGTCGGAGCGCCGGCGCACCGCCGATGCCGCGAAGTAGGCGGGCGCAGCGGACAGCCCCGCGTGGTTCCCGGCCAACTTGCTACAATACGAGCCTTCCCGTTCCGATTACCTGACCGCGCCGAACTCCCATGCCGGATTTCCCGTACCCGGTAACTTCCAAGCTGCCGCACGTCGGCACCACGATCTTCACCGTGATGTCGCGGCTGGCGGCCGAGCACAACGCAATCAACCTGTCGCAGGGATTCCCCGATTTCGACTGCGCACCCGAGCTGCAGAATCTCGTCACCAAATACATGAAGGCGGGTCTGAACCAGTATCCGCCGATGGCCGGCGTTGTGCCACTGCGCGAAGCGATAGCAGAAAAAGTGCAAACGCTCTATGGCGCGACCTACGATCCGGAGCACGAAATCACGGTAACGCCGGGCGCAACTTACGGCATTTTCACCGCGATCGCCGCCCTTATCCGTCCCAGCGATGAAGTAATCGTGTTCGAGCCCGCCTACGACAGCTACGTGCCGTCGATCGAGGTGCAGGGCGGCAAGGTGGTTTATGTCGGGCTGAAGTTCCCCGATTATCACATCGACTGGAACGAAGTCGCGCAGGCGGTCACGCCGAAGACGCGCATGATCATCATCAACACCCCGAACAACCCGACTGCCAGCGTGCTGACGGCCGACGACATGCACTCGCTCGACTCGATCACGCGCGACACCGACATCGTGGTCCTGAGCGACGAGGTCTACGAGCACCTGGTGTTCGACGGCGCACAGCACCAGAGTGTTGCGCGTTTTCCCGGACTCGCCGAGCGCAGTTTCATCGTCTCGTCGTTCGGCAAGACCTACCACGTCACCGGCTGGAAAATGGGCTATTGCCTGGCGCCGAAAACGCTGATGACCGAATTCCGCAAGGTGCACCAGTTCAACGTGTTCACCTGCAACACGCCGGTGCAGCACGCGCTCGCCGAATTCATGCAGCGCCCCGAGCACTACCTCGGGCTGGCGGCGTTTTACCAGAAGAAGCGCGATTACTTCCGTGACCGCCTGCGCGAATCGCGTTTCGTTCTGCTGCCGTCGAGCGGCACCTTCTTCCAGAGCGTGCGCTACGACGACATTACCGATGAAATGGATTCCGATTTCGCGATACGGCTTACGCGCGAGCACGGCGTCGCGGCGATCCCGCTCTCGGCGTTCTATCGCATCCCGCCCGGCCACAAGGTGCTGCGCTTCTGTTTCGCGAAAACCGAGCAGACGCTGTTCAAGGGCACCGAGATATTGAGGCGAATCTGATTACGCCTCGCTACGCCTCGCGCCGGAAACCTCATTCACCGGGAGCATTACATGAACGATACCGCAGTCATCGTTGGCGCCGGACCTGGACTGGGTGCTGCGCTCGCGCGGCGTTTTGCGCGCGCCGGAATGAAAGTCGC
>JGI1357J11328_10003534_pt1 | contig 10704 bp, 9 predicted proteins | sample Subgrocontami54m_FD_11328 | JGI IMG/M metagenome (IMG submission 11328)
CAGCACGCTGAGTTCTGCTCCACTCAATAGTCCGCCTTGCGCTTTGGCTGCTTTCACCAACCGTACCAACTGTTCCCGATCGCGATCTGTCTCCAACACATAATTCTCATTCTTCTTGCCACGTTTGTGTGTGATGCGGCGATCAATATCCTCTTTGCGCACCAAGGGCAGGATCACCGTCTGCACATTGTATGATTCTGTCTTCTTCCCATAGCTCGGACGCTGACCGTCGTCCTTTGTCGTCTGCCAGATAATATCCCCCATCTGGGCTCGGTCCTTTAACGGATAATATTCCTGATGGAGTTGCTGCAAATTGTCAGCCAACATTTCCAAAATCCTGTGACTTCCTAACACTTTATACTCTTGTTCCAGAAGCCGGATGACTGCTGTCTGATAATCCCTCTTCGGGATGCTCTCGTATCGGCTTCGGGTATTCCCTTTGCCCTGAGCGTTCATGCCAGCCTCCACACCATAGTATAATCCTTTTTTTTCGACTCCAATGGCCTCTTCTCGCCATACGCAATCCGCGCTTTGAGCCTCTGGAGATTCTCACGTTGGCGTTCATCTTCTTCGGCTTTTGTAATCAACTCCAAGTATTCTCTTACCAATCTCTCCGAGCGGCCAACGAAGAAGGCAATCTCTTTTGCCCGGGTGATGCCTTTCTCCAGAGCAATCACCACCCGACTGAAATCGCTCAGATAGATCCTTATCGCATCCAGGCTATGACGGCTTATCCGTTCAATCTCTGTGTACGTATGCTGCTCTAAATACAAACGTACGATCCATGCCTTGTGACTGATCCCTTTGCCGATGTCTTGTTGAAGGCCACGCAAGAGCACCTTGACATTATCCTTCATCATTTCTGCTACATCTCGGCGAATCGTCCGACTGCTGACTCCCAAGAGTTTCCCCACGTCTTCCTCTGTCAACAGCCCCCCTCGATCATACGCTTCCTCCGTCATCCGTAGCAGCTGCACCTTCCGCATCGCGCTGTCACCATGGCGTTCCTTTACCTGATAATCACTCGCCACGGTATGCGTCAACGCTACCTCAACCTCCTCCATCTTCTTGCCGGCGCCTTCCTCCTTACTTACGCAGGTGTACAACACCTGGCCTTCGCCTTGCCCCCACGATGCCAAAAACGTTTCCTTCGCTACTTCCAAGATTCCCACGCTCTCCCTCGGTGAGAGCTCGAACTCTCGCTCCAAGGTCTCCACAAATCGATGCTCGCGAGTTTTCTTACCTAAACGCTCGTACTCAGCCTTACGGTGAACTGACGTCCTGCGTGATCTGTTGCCCATTGTTGTCCGCCTTTCTCTTGATTGCACTTTCCTTGCGGAAAGAGACTCGGTCTAANATACATTCCGTTTTCTCTTTCCGCAAGAAAGTAGGCGGACAAATGTCCTTATTTCAGCAACAACATNGTCCTNACCTCGCTGTGTGAACCGGCAGTTATGCGATAGAAGTATACGCCGCTTGGCTGGCCGCTGGCATCAAAACTCACGGTCTTGTATCCGGCATCCTGCATTCCATCGACGAGCGTTGCCACGAGCTGACCCAATACATTATAGATTTTTAGATTCACGTAAGTGGCTTGCGGAAGATCATACTTCACTGTCGTGACTGGATTGAACGGATTGGGATAGTTCTGCTCCAGTCCGAACTCCTTCGGGATTTGCGGCCCGAGGTTCGTGACTCTTCCGTCCTCGCGGCGATAATCCCAAGATCGCTCGTATTCCAGCTATGTCCATTGTTGGTAGAACGGTATATTGAAGAAGTGCATATGTCGGAAAGAACAAACATGATGTGACCCTCCACAGGAGCAGCAGATCGCTACAAGCCGTTGCTCCTAGCCTTTCAGTTGAGGAAAAGGATTTGTACATTTTTGACATGCCCGGTTAATTCTTCTATTACTCAAGTTGGCCCCGGAGCTTCCGCAAGCGATCACGATTGCCTAGGTTTAATTTCATTGCGACCGTAGATATCAGCATTGTAAGAATAAGCGAATCTCTTCAGTCTCTCCTTTACGAGATTCACATATGTTTCCTTCAGAGGATTTGACAGGAAGGAACGATCGACCAAATCCTGAATCTTTTCGATCACATAGTCACCGAATCTCTCGATGAATAGCATGATTCTTTCTTCTTTCATTCCGATTCTCTTCGCAAATTCAGTAAAATCATCCTGGCAGTGTTTTCCATTAATGTTGAAACTTTCAGTATTGAAGCCACCTTTGAATAGTGGTAGGGCCATGTCTGTCTCATTAGGAACGTGAATTCGCGTATTCATCAAATCATATGCAGGGGTCAGTAGAGAATCCCCATACTCTTCAGATCGTGTTAATGAAAAATTCTTCAAGTGCGCGTCTCCGTTTTGGACAAAGTAGTTGAAGAGCACTAGATAAAAGAATTCTTCGACCTGAACCGGATATGCTTTGACATACTTGCGTAAGAGTTCAGCAATTTCTTCATAGGAGAGATCATACTTATAATTCTTGCCATCCTTTTCTTCTGATTTTTCTCCTAGTTGCGCAAAATCTTCTTGACTTATTTTCCGACCGTCAGGCATTACATCAAACCGACGAGTAATGTAAGCAGGTTTGCCATCGGGGAAAAAAACAAGTGCGTTTTCTGCAGTTCGAATATCAAATACCTGGGCGGCGATTTGCATTGTCAGGTGTTCGTTTGCGGGGACTTCATCCAGGTTTTCATAAGGACCGTTTGGGATCGGTTTAAGAATATATTCTCCTCCATGCTCAACAAGAATAAGCTGTCTCTTTTCAAGTTTTAAGGAGTGTTTCGTTTGCACACCGGAAATTGAAATACGTTCCCCAGAAGCTCGAGTTTTCCTCTGGTTATATTCTGGTCTAGTAAAAGTCAATATGTGGTTCACATTTTGACCACCAAAAAGTTTCCTACGACACGGATTACAATACGTAGGAAAGCTATTTTTTAAGCAACCCGGGCAAGCATTCAAGCTCTTCATGGTATTTCTTCCACGGTAATTGCGCCAATTGTATCGGTACCAGCTGTCTTTATCAATCGTGTGAAATGATCGTTCTCATCAATCTTCAAGATCTGACATTGGATATCCTTGTTTTCACCCTCTGCGAGGAGTCCGAAGAAGAAAGGGAATAGAATTCCTGAACGATACTCGATTTTGTCCTTTGGGAGAGTTAGACTTATTGGAGGCTTAGAGCTATCAGCCAGATATTTCTCATCATAAAGAAATATGTATTCTTGCCTCTTCTTGATAAGGACTCCCGCAATCTCTCGATTGAAGTAAACGTTTGCTTTTTTTTCTTTCATGATCTGATCTCAGCTTTAACGGTCATTCCAATAGCGTTAAGAATCTTTAGAAGTTTACGTAAAGTCGGATTTCCTTTGCCGGATTCTATGGCTTTTAGAGTTCGCAAAGAGGTACCAGCAATTTGAGCCAGGTCTTCCTGATTGATCCTCAGAAGGGTTCGCCTCTTCTTGATAGTATTAATGATATCTTCTATTTCTGACATTTTGTTTTCATGGTAGTGTAATATGTTGCACTTTTGTGTTATAATATAACAATTCTTTGACAAAGTCAAGCTTGAAGTGCAATATACTACACTTTAATTGTCTATGGAATTACCACCATTCGTCCTCACAGCCAATTGAGTCAAAATTGCAAGATAAATATACGAAACGTAGAATGAGTGCAATATATTGCACTAACCAAGATTCGAAGTGGGCCGGGTTATTGTGGAGGCAGATCAGAGGGTAATCTCGTTAGAGATCCCGCCGGGATGTTCGATGAGCGTCGCCAGGGTATATTCCCGCCTGAGGTGCGAAGAAATGTCAGCACCGAAGGAGGCTTCAGGATTATCAGTTGCTAACTCTCGGAGGGAGAATATGGCGAAAGTGGTGAACAGGGGCGTCCGCCTGCGTCCCAAAAAAAGGGGCTTCGGCGAGACATCTGAGAACCTGATCAAAGCTGAGTGGACAGGGATGTCCGCCTTCGGCGCACCCATCAACCGACACACGGACCGTCCCGCTTCCATCGAAACAGGATCTCGATCCGGTTGCTTCGCGACCGATCACACTTTGACCAACGGAAGTAAATGGCAGGCGACCTCCCTCAGCCATTTTGCAATTTACATTTACCAATTTACAATGTATTTGTGGACAGGGGTGGAATTCCCGCCCCAACCTGCCCGACTGCGTCGTTCAGGCGGGCGACCGTGTCGTTACGGTCGGGCGGGGAACCGGTGGCCTCCGGCGAACTCTTCGACCGACACACGGTCCGTGACGCTCTTAGCGCCAGAAGATCCCGATTAGTCCTGCTGAAAACGGACGAATCAGAAGGCCTCCCAAAATAGCTCATGGCACACATCCTCCCGCGTACCATTTTTCATTTTTCATTTTGCATTGTGTTTGTGGACAGGGGCGGAATTGAACCGCCGACACACGGCTTTTCAGGCCGTTGCTCTACCAACTGAGCTACCTGTCCAAATTTTTCTGAACTTATCAAATCCGCGATAGCGGATGCAGATAAGTTCATTGAAAAATTTAGGATCCGCCGTCTTTTTGGCGGATTGCATCGCCAAACCTGACGAGGCCCACAAAGTCGGACGAAGCTAAGTTTGTTGAAATTTTCAGGATCCGCCAATCTTTATGGCGGATTGCATTGCCAAACTTAGCAAATCCGCCGGTCCAAGGGACCCCTTCGGGGAGGCGGGTGCAACTAACTTCATTGCAAAAATTCAGGATCCGCCGTCCGTTTTGCGGATCAGAGTGATCTTCGTTCCCGTTGCCATGCATCACGTTGACAGATAGAAATGTCTGACCTACCCGGAATCGTCAGCAAACTACGGAAAATACTCCAAATCTCAAACCCCCTGTCCTGAAGGACATCCCCCTTCATTCTGAAGGGGGAACGCGCCGTCCGCGATGCGCGCGCCAATCGAATTTCTCAATCCGGGACGGGAGCAAAATGAGGATTGCTTTGCTCCACTCGCAATGATAGAGAGGCGCTACGATTTTTGAAACGTCAACAACTCCCGACAATCAGAGTTCAGAACCCTGATGCCTTTCATCTCGGCGATGCCCTGGCCCCCCTTTGCCATCGACTCTCCGGATCGGTGTGGCAAATAGACCTTGCCGATCTCTTTGAAGCCGAGCTCTTTGCACATCTGCGTGATCTCATTCGGGAAATCGAGAAACTCCGACATCGCAAAGGCCGGTTCGGTGATGACCGAGACCTTACCGCCCGATTTCAAGACTCTGAGACATTCACGCATGATCCCTTTGAACTTCAAGACAAAATCCGCTTTCGCGGCGCCCAAGCTTACCTCGAAATCGGTCGTCGCATCCTTCTGTGAAAATTCCGAGGGCGGATCGAGGAAGATATAATCGACGGTCCCGGATTGTTCCGGCAGTCCGGTCAGCAAAATATTATTCCGGGCGATCCGTTCCTCAATGGGATTGGCGTCATACAGCTTGAACTTTCTGTCCTGAAAATGCGGCAGGTTGGAGATGATATCACCAAGCGTGCCACTGCCGGCAAACGGATCGACGACATAATCGCCGCTCTTTGTATAATAATAGAGTGCGTTGGCGACGATCTGGCCGGGGATGCGCCCCTTGTAACTCGGCTTTCCAAACCTCGGATCGGACGTCTCGAACGTCCACACATTCCGCTCGCGCAGGTCGAAGCCGTACTTCGTCCGTTCATCAATTCTCCTCGCGATGTCGTCGTCATGAATTTTCTTCCGCAGATCAGAGATCGTCCAGTGATAATCAACCGCCATCTTTTCGTAGTGATCGCGCTTTCTCGATTCATCGACCTTCGTCGCAAGATCGAAATAAAACACCTCGGGCAATGAGCGTTTTTTTACATCCGGATAATAGGAGTAATATTGCTGGCACTGCTTCAGCATCGAGAAGGGAAATTTGATCCCTGGATGAGACGAGAGCGTTTTCAGCACCTGATCTTCAAACATCCCCTGTTTCCGGGCCACAGGCATGACTTTTTCAACGAGAAATCGGCCGAGGTCCCAATAATTATCGACATTGAACGAATTCAGTTCACGAACCAACTCAGCGACAGAAAATAGTTTCGGCTCGATGCGTATGGCGGCCGCACGCTTGGCCGCCGCGGGCTTCTTGTTCATCTTTTGTGCCATGGGGACTCCTGTGTAAAAATGAAGTTACCGCCGGCGATGAGGACCGGCAGAAAAAATTAATTGAAAAAATGGAAATTCGACGGGTGCAATATACGAAAGTCGGATGGAAAAATCAATAAATATCCGGGATTTCAGGAAAAAACAGGGAGGCTAACTCATCTCCGTAGGACTTTTCTGGCCGATGAACTCCACCACATCTTCGCCTGCATCGACGCCAATGACGTTCCCGGAAATGAAGGAGGCCTCATCCTGCGACAGGAGGGCAACCGCCTTCGCGACATCGTCGGGCGTGGTGTTCCGCAGCTGAGGATTTTTCGCCTTTGCGACGGCGAGCATGCTCACAGCACCGGGGATCTTCCGCAGCGCCGGCGTATCGGTGACCCCCGCAAGTATGGCATTGGCGGTGATGCCGTGCGGCCCAAGTTCCATCGCCAGCTGCCGGATATGCGATTCAAGAGCACACTTCGCAGCAGAGACGGCGCCGTAATTCGGGAGAACGGCACGACCGCCGGAACTCGTCATCGCAAACACCCGCCCTCCTCTCGCCATCAGGTTGCGCACGAAAACCCCCTGAATCCAGTAGACAAGGCTGTTCCCCATGACATCGAGCGTCATTTCCAGCTGAGCCTGTGTGAGCATCTCCTCAAGCTTCGCACCGATGTACGGCTTCAACGTTCCGAACGCCAGCGAATGAAACAGTGTGCGTATCGTCGAGCCGGGTGAGTGCGAAAATTCCTTCTGGACCGTCTCCAATATCTCATTCCGCCTTATCGGATCCGATGCGTTGACGTTATAAAAAAGCGCGCGGGCACCGGAGGCATTGATCTCGGCGATCAGCTTTTCAACATTCGGCATCGTCGCGGCGCGATCGAGATGAACACCGATGATGTTCATTCCCCGTCGTGCGAGCTCGATCGCCGTGGCTCCCCCAAAACCGCTCGAAGCGCCGAGAACAAGCGCCCAGGTATGTTCTTTAAAGATTCTTGGTGACGCCAACGGAATTTTCTCCTACGAAATGGAATGTCCGAATCGGTCCAACATGCGGAAAATTCATCTCAAAATCAAGATCATTCAACAGTGACGCTCTTGGCAAGGTTGCGAGGCTGATCGACATTGCAGCCGCGCTCAAGCGCCATGTAGTAGGCGAGCAGCTGGAGCGGGATACTGTTCACCACCGGCCCGAAATAGTTGTATGTGCGAGGCACCCGGATGACAATTTCAGCAATCCGCTCGATCTGCGTGTCGTCATCGTTGATGACGGCAATGATGCGGCCCTTTCGCGCTTTCACCTCCTGCATGTTGCTGATGACTTTGTCGTAGATGGCGTCTTGCGGGACGATGAAAACGACCGGCATGTTTTCGTCGATGAGAGCGATCGGCCCATGCTTCATTTCCGCAGCCGGATACCCCTCGGCGTGAATATAGGAAATTTCCTTCAGCTTCAATGCGCCTTCCAGCGCCGTCGGAAAATTGCTGCCGCGTCCAAGATAAAGCATGTTCTGGACATGCTTGAACTCGCGCGCGATCTGTCTGATCACCTCGCCCTGTTCCAAAACCCTTTCTACCTTCTCGGGGAGTGAAGCCAGGTCCGCCGCTATCTTGCATCCCTGGTCGTGCGGCAGCCCCTTCGAGCGCGCAAGCACGAGCGTGATCAGCGAGAGCACCGCGATCTGCGACGTGAACGCCTTTGTCGAGGCGACGCCGATCTCCGGCCCGGCATGGATATAAACGCCGGCGTCCGTCTCACGGGCGATCGTGCTGCCGACGACATTGACGATCCCCAAAGCCAGTGCGCCTCTTGATTTTGCTTCATGCAGGGCAGCAAGCGTGTCCGCTGTTTCACCGCTCTGGCTGATCACGATCGCCGCATCGTTCCGCCGGATGATAGGGTTTCGGTAGCGGAACTCCGAGGCATAATCGACCTCCACCGGGATTCCGGTGAGCTGTTCCAGCATATACTTTCCGGCCAGAGCAGCGTGCCACGACGTCCCGCACGCCGTGATGATGATGCGCTCGGCCTTCATCAACTGACCCATCACCGGCTCCAGACCCCCGAGCTTCGCCGTTCCTTCCTGAACACGGAGCCGGCCTCGCATCGCATTTTCCAAAGAGGTCGGTTGCTCGTGGATCTCTTTGAGCATGAAATGCTCGAATCCACCCTTTTCAATCTGTTCCAGATCGAACGTGATCTGCTCCACCTGCTTTATGATCTCCTCATCATGGATCGTCTTCGTGTAGAAGGTGTCAGACGTCAGACAGGCGATCTCGCCGTCTTCAAGATAAACGACCTGGCGCGTATGATGCACCAATGCTGCGGCGTCTGACGCTATGAGATTTTCATTATCACCGAGACCGATGACAAGCGGACTCCCTTTCCGGGCTGCGATGATCTTGTCCGGTTCCTTTGAGGATACGACAAGGATCCCGTAAGCCCCTTCCACTTCGAGGAGAGCAAGGCGGACCGCGATGAAGAGATCGTTGGTTCGTTTGTACATTTCCTCAATGAGGTGGACGAGAACCTCTGTGTCGGTGACCGTCCTGATGATATGCCCGTCCCCCTCGAGCTTCTTTTTCAGCGTCACGTAGTTCTCGATGATCCCATTGTGAATAATGGCGATCTCTTTGTTGCAGTCCCAGTGGGGATGGGCATTCATGTCGTTTGGCTCGCCATGTGTCGCCCATCGCGTGTGACCAATCCCGATCGGCGCCGAAAGCCCGTTCTTCCCAATCAGCTTGACGAGATCGGCAACCTTGCCTGCCTTCTTCTGAATGACAAGGCCGTCCTTGGTGACCAGCGCGATTCCCGCCGAATCATACCCGCGGTATTCCAACCGCTGCAGCCCCTCGAGAAGGATTGGCACAGAATTTCTGTAACCAATATACCCTATTATTCCGCACATAATTTGAAATACTCCCTATTTCCATTTTAGCGAGATAAAAATGTAAGCATTCTCCTGACGAAAAACAACGTCACGATTGCCGCACTGGCCGCACCCCGAGCACCCCGATCATCCGCCCCGACCTTTGCCCGTCCCTGCGAAATGAATGAAACAGCCCCACCCCGCAGATCGTGCAGCTGTCAGCCAGCTCAATATTAGCATGAGGCAAACCTCCCTCCAGCAGCAGGTCATAGTTGACCATGCTCAGGTCAAGATGAGGGTTCTGGTCTTTCCTCCGATGAAGATACTTCGACCCGAACTCTGCCGCCACTTCTTCGCCGACATCATAACAACAAACGCCGGCAGCCGCGCCGATATACGCATACATCGATTCCGGGCGGGCGTGGAATCGGGTCATCATCATCTCAATTCCACGTCTGACAATGGCTGCGCGGCTCCCCCTCCAACCCGAATGAACTGCGCCGACACTTCTCGTCACTGGATCAAACAGAAGGATCGGCACGCAATCGGCGACCGAAATGGTGAGATACAGGTCCGGCACATTCGTGACAAGTGCGTCGCATTGCTCATAGCCGCCTGGAATCCGGGCTTCATGAACATCGTCACGATGAACCTGTCGCGTGAAAGCCACCCTCTCCGGCGGAATACTCATCGCTCCAAAAAAAAGGCGCCTGTTCTCCTCAACATTCTCGGTCGTATCACCGACATGGAAACTCAGATTCATGCCGAGCGGTTCCGGGCTGACACCTCCCTGTCTGGTACTCATGCCGCAGCAGAGCTCAGGGAATCGTCCCGCCCAGCGCGGCCGGATGATGAGGGGTTCCATGCTCATGAGATCTACCTCACATTCCGGTGGCTATGCCTTCACCAGCGGCAATTGGATGACAACCGTCGTCCCGCGTCGCGGCACGCTTTCGATGGCGACGGATCCGTGAAGATCGGAAATGGTCTTCCTCACGATCGTGAGTCCGAGGCCCATGCCATCAGTCTTCGTCGAAAAATTCGGCGTGAACAGCCGATCCTGAATTTCTTCCGGTATCCCGGGCCCCGTGTCCCCAATCCGGACCTCGAGGAGGTTGCCGGCGGCGGCGGTTGTTATCGTAATCGTGCCTTTCTCTTCCATCGCCTGGACGGCATTGCGTATGATATTGATGAACACCCGCACCAATTCATCATGGTCTGCATCGATGAGATCATGTGGCGCCGCGAGCTCGGAGACGAGCGTAATGTGCCGGTGCTGTCGAAAGAGATCGCAGGCTTCCCTCACGACGGCGTGGACGCTGCACCGCGTGAGGCTTCGTTCCGGCATCCTCGCATACTGGGAGAACTCTGATGCGATGCGGCTCAGGGCATCGATCTGGCCAAGGACGGTCGTCGAGACCTGGCGGAGGACGGTGCCGAAGTCTTTCACGCCGTCCTCATAGGCGCGGCGCAGGTGCTGGATCGAAAGCTTCATCGGAGTCAGCGGGTTCTTGATCTCGTGCGCCACCTGTCGTGCCATCTCCTGCCACGCAAGCTCTCGCTGGACCCTGACCATTTCTTCCTGGGATCGCTTGAGATTACGGGTCATCGCGTTGAACGCCCGCTCCAGCTCGCCGATCTCATCCTTGCGGCTCGTGGTGACCTGCGCGCCGAGATCTCCTGCCG
>JGI1357J11328_10003541_pt1 | contig 10680 bp, 8 predicted proteins | sample Subgrocontami54m_FD_11328 | JGI IMG/M metagenome (IMG submission 11328)
AATAACGACTGAACCAATGTACCCCGCACCGCCAGTTACTAAAATGTTTTTCATAAAGAAATATCTCTCTATTGTACACTATTTTCTTATGTTCAAAGGGTATATGTCGGAACAATCTTAATTGATGAAATATCAATTTCCGATGCTGTACCAGTTGCATCGAGATGTATCTCTGTTATGAAACGCCTGAGAAACTGTCCGGGTGAACTGTAATACTCGTTTTCATTTGGTTGAATTGTGTAGGTATGTTCAAGATTATCGGTCTGAAGGGGAACAAAGAACGAGTTGTTAAAAAGTGTCTCGTGGGGGGCAAAATTATTCGGATCTGTCGTCCAGGAAAATCGCAAGGAAGGAGGACCATGGGTGCGACTATCGCTGATGAGACTTTCAAAATCAGAAGAGTAGTAATCAAGAACGTCCATACCTTCCTCATCGAATACTTCAAGCTCGTCTAGCATGAGCATCCCTCCTAAACTAGTTCTATTTGCCGTAAATCGTACAAAACGAGCTTCGTGTACCTGCGTAAATCTGTCAATTCGTTGATACTGTACATTTTCATTTACAACAAGTACTTTCGACCACGTTTTTCCGTCTACTGATGTTTCCACGAAATACTCAGCAGGTATATTGGGTCCATTTTGCTCTCCTCGAAACGCAATCGCACCAATTCGTTTCGTATTGCCAAGGTCTAGCTGTACCCATGCTGGACGGCAATCTGCCATCCAGAACGATCTTTTACCGATATTGCCATCAATAATGTTTTTTTGTAATAGATACATTGCTGGCGCACCCCGAGCACCAAGAGGTGCTGTATTACAAACACTCACCTTCGTCTGTTGCAAGAGATTTACTCTTGATATTGCATACCGTTCTAAAGCACGCGTTTGATCTGTTGATAGCAGAGTTGCTTGCACAGTAGAGATGGAAGGCCTAGCAGTTGCCGTAATATGAATTGTATAGGGTATCTCTACATGCAGTTTCGGCGAAAGTGTAATACTCATCTGGTGAACACCTGCCTCATCAAGTTTTGTGAGCTGTTGTGTCGAGAACGACTTACCTTCAGGGTAGAGAGATTCTTTTTGTGCATCTAATATATCCTTCACTTCTGCTGTTTTATCAACTAACCCTCCCTTTTGATCGAGGTCAAAAAATATAAGACTATTTCTGTTTATTTTTTTCTGGGAAAGTCTTTCCAACACCATTCCTACATGCCCCTCTGTCCAATCTCTCCGTTCTGCAGTTAAATTCGGGTAGTACTCTCTTCGCAAGTAATAAAACTCAGCCAAACGATCATTTAATCCCGGAGCAAAAGGATAGTAATAAAAGACATAGTCATTTGGCATAGTTTTATAGGTATTCGTTAGTGCCTTATAAAACTCTTTTGCCGGTTTAAAGCTCGTTTCGTAGATATCTTTTTGAATGACCCGAAGAAAATAAAAATTAATGCCAAGAACAAAAACTACTGCACATACAGCTACTCTTTTTAAGAGTATTCTTTTTTTCTTATATTTTTTTACTCCCAGGTCATAGAGTTTCCAGAAAAGACCTACCCAGAAAACTACTGTTCCAAAAAAGGCAAAATATCTCCAACGCGTATAATTCCATACGAGAGGTCTCTCTAACTCACTGTCTGTAATAGAAAATGCGAAGCTGAAGAAAACGGTCGGTACAAGAAACCAGAGAAAGGCAAAGACGAGAATATTTCTCAGCTTTTTATCCTTTCTAAAAACCCAAATGAGCGCTATCTGAAAAACTGTGTGAATAATGCCGACAACTGGAAAGAAATAGTACTGGACTACTGGTGCATAGACGTATCTGGAGGTGATATCACGTGCCATGTTAACTAATGGATAGGGTACTGTATGCGATGACGCATAACGTCCAAATGACAGTATTCCCCTCCACGCGTATTCAAGATATTTTCCCTGTCCCAGAAGCGCGATACGCAGCTGCACCATACCGTCAATGAAATCATGGGGAGCCCCACCATACCAGTTACGAAAGAGAAGATATCCGATAGCGACTAAACCAAAGGGAATAATACGTACAACGAGTTGTAGAAATCGTTTTCTGTTTACAGCAAAGCCATAACTGTAAAGTTCTGTAATAATGATAAAAAAGGGAAGAACGAGTGCGACCTCACGAATAAAAAGGCCAAAAAGAAATAATCCTAGTGATAATCCATACCAAAAAATTCTCTTCGTCGTTTTTACTGCACTAAATCTGAAGTATGCAAAGAGAGAAAGAAGAAACGATACCATAAGCAATGCATATAAGCTTTCAAAACTCCCCCAATTTATCACATCATTGTGGGCTACATTGATGCCGAAAAGAAGTGACACAATAAACGCAAATACTGTACTTTTTGTCAGTTTTTTGGTAAAGATATAGATAAGAAGAACTGATGCGATATGTAGGATCATCGCAACCAAGTACCATCCTGTCGGATTCCAACCGAACAATTTATAGTTAAAAAGCATTAATATCCCATGACTCTGCATCAAACAGACAAAATCAAAATTGTATCCACAAATCCCAATAAGCCATGCCTGCTCCCATCCTCCTAAAAACCAAAATGAAAGTACAGGATACCATGCAAAAATGTTAAGAATAATGAGTATTAATGGTATAAACACAACTGTTGTATTATAATATAACAGATTGTGCAAACAATAAGATGGTTGTGATTTAGACTGAACCAACATTATAAAACCACACTGCCCTTACGTAATGAAACGAAGTATTTCGAGAGCCAGGACGCCAATTAAAAAGGACATTCATCTCCTCCTTCTTCTGGTCCTCTCAGCAACGATGCTTATCAGTCACACGTTGTACAGCTTCAAAACATTCCAACATCCGAAATGGGATGAACATATATTTCTGGGACAAGCCATCATGACATATGATGTTTTAAGGCATCCTTCAGCTGGGATGCTGAACTCATTATCTGAAATATTTGTCTCAAAGCCTCCCGTGTATGGACTATCTTTAGCACTTCCTCTTCTACTATTTGGAACAAGTGCAACATATAAGATGGCATTATGGATAAATGTTCTGTTTTATGTTCCAACTATTATCGGCATCTACTTTCTAGCCAAAGAATTTTTGTCAAAAACATCAAGCCTCTTAGCAGCAATGCTTTTTGCATTTTATGGATTTCCTCTTTTTTATCTTCATTTTGTTTACAGTGAAACAGCAACGACTACATTTGTTGTGCTGACATTATTGTTCCTAGCAAAATCAAAATATTTTTCAGACAGAAAAAATACGGTACTTGCTGCATTTTTCCTTTCCGTGGGTTGTATTACCAGATGGGTTACCCCTCTATTCACTATCGGCGCTATAGGAATAACGCTTGGAACGTGGGCTTTTACACTGTATAAAACGAAAAAGAGAAAACCTCTCGTGCTAAACGTCCTTCTTTTCGCAAGTGTTGCCATTACAATTCCGCTCATAATTTACTACATTCCTAATGCTCTTTATTTTTCCAGCTATGCAACAAATACGGCACGAAGTGCTCCTGAATGGGTAGAGTCATTAACGTATTTGCCAAAAGGGTTGTCAGACCCCTTCTCAATTCATTCGGTGATGTTCTACTTTAATATCCTGTCCCAACAAACGGTGTATCTTTTCCTTCTCTTCTGTATAGGATTTGTTATAGCAGTGTTACGGTTTAAAAAGTACCTCTTTTTTCTGATTTCTTTTATCATTCCCTACATTTTTTTCACTTTTTTTTCGGTTCTAAAAGATGATCGCTATATTGTCCCTATTTATCCAACAATGGCTATTATTTCAGCTATCGTATTCGAGTATATAAGACATAAAAAAATAAAAACACTCATTATTAGCCTTACGATAATTATTAGTATTTTAAATTTTTTAGGAGCCAGTTGGGGAATAGGACCACTTGGTAAACAAGGACTGAAGGATATCGTTCTCCCAGAGTTTATTAGACATCCACGAAGAATTTATATGACGACCATGGTTTGGCCTCCAATTAAAGACGTGACAAAAGCAAGAACAATTGCCAGAATTGTTACCGACAATACCGATGACAAGAGGAATCCTTATGTCCTCAATACTTATACGGTAAATCCGCTGGAATTAGATGTGGCGCTGACGTCTCTTGAGCAATTTGAGCAGAGAGGGAAGTTCCGTGCTTGGAATTTACGGGTTATTACTCGTGGAGACTACAATGATCTTTTTACCCATCTTAACACTGCAGATTTTATTATTACTAAAACTAAAATACCCGTTGATGAAACAAAATATACTACCTATGATACTGATCAGATGGTTCGAATTTTTAACCATGCACTTGAACTACCAGAAGGAAAACTTCCTGACGCCTTCGAAAAAATTGCAACTGTGTATTATCCACTTGATATGATAGACCTACATGTTTACAAGAAAAAACGAGAAGTTACCAAAGAAGAATGGGTAACTTTTGCAACGCTTCTAAAAAAGATTGATCCTCAATATACAAAAAAAATAGAAGAAGGATTTGAAAAAAAACTTATAATACATTGATGAAAGTTTCAATTATTATTCCGACTTTTAATAGTGGTGGTAGAGTTGTTGAGCTTATCGCTCAGCTAAAGAAAGTAAAATTTGGAAAAATACAAACAGAAATTATTGTTGTAGATGATGCATCTGTAGATGCTTCCCTGAAAAGCCTTAAAAAAATTGCCGGTATCACAATACTCAGACATAAAGTAAATACAGGAAAAGGAGGAGCTGTTCGGACAGGTTTAGAGCATGCAAGAGGAGATATTTTCTTTATCCAAGATGATGATCTTGAGTACAACCCAGCAGAAATACCGAAACTTATTAAGCCTATTCTTCTCTCAAAAGCCGATGTTGTCTATGGATCAAGACGCTTAAATAGAAAAAACACCTACTCCTCACCGCTTTACTATTTTGGAGGAGTATTCGTTGACTCTATTATTAGCTTTCTTTTGCAGATTCGATTAACTGATGCAATTACTGGGTCCAAAGCATTTACAAAAGAAGTCTATAAAAAAATTTCTCCTCTTGAAACAAACGGCTTTGACATTGAAGGCGAGTTAACGGCAAAAATTATAAAAGCGGGCTTCAAACCTGTCGAGATACCGATTTCATATACCCCGCGATCAACAAAAGAAGGAAAAAATATTCGCTGGCATCATGCAATCTCGCTCATTACAGCAGTGCTGCGATACGCTTATTTTCGCTAAAATAAGACTTGTACCATTGGAAGGTATTCCTGAGTCCTTCTTCAAGTGAAAAACGAGGTTCCCATTGTAGCTCTCGTCTCGCCTTAGCAAATGACACATACTGAGCCTGAATTTCAAAAGGTCTGACTTCCGCAATTTTCTCTATAGCCAAATCACTCCCCGAAATGCTGATAAGCTTCTGCATGAGATCGGCAACAGAAACTGGATTTCCGCTACCAAAGTTATAAATCCTATTTTTCTTACTGTCTTTAATTGTATGAACTGCCAAAGAAAGATAGGCATCGACAGCATCATCAACAAAGAGATAATCCCGTGTTGTCCCTACGCCCCAAAGCTTTGGAGTCTTATGTAAAAGAATGTTTCGAATCGTTTGCGGGATGACTCTATTGAAATTAAGATCATATGGTCCGTAGATATTAACAAACCGTGGTATCAAAACGGGGAGACTATACGTGTCTGCGTATGATTGTGCTATTAAGTCTGTACATGCTTTAGAAGTCTCATATGGACGGGAGGGTCTCGGAATGTATCCTTCATAGTAAGGAAGTTTATTTTTTCCGTAGACGTGTGAGCTTGATGCAATGATAATTCTTTCAAGATTATTTTTACGGGCAGCCTCAAGAACGCCCAACGTACCCAGCGTATTAACTTCAAATGTCTTGTATGGCTCCTTCTGGCCGACCTCAACGAGTGACTCACCTGCAAGATGAAAACAAATCTCGATTTTTTTCTTGTTAATAACTTCGTGTATTGCTTCATGATCGAGAATGTCTACTTTGTATATATTTCTTTTACTTACTGTCCTTGAAATCCCATATACTTTTGCTCCCAGAACGAGCAGTTTTTTTGCAAGATGAGACCCGATAAAACCTGTTATACCTGTGATAAGAATTCGTTTGTCCTGTAACGATCGTGAGAGTCTCATTGGGGTAAAAAATTACTATCGATAAGAGTCGATCATTTTCTGCAATCCCTGTTTGAGAGAGACTTTAGGTTCCCAGTAAAGACTACGTTTTGCCTTTGAGATATCCAGAAGCCATTCGTCTGCTTCAAAAATACGATCAGGAAACGAACCAAAGAGAGGCTGTGATGTACTGTTTGTAAGAGTAAGTATTGTTGATACCATCTCCTTTAGCGAATACTGCTTACTGCCTCCCAAATTATACGTTTCCACTTTCTGTTCTGTCTGAACTGTTAATGGCAGAAGTAATGCATCAATTACATCATCAATAAAAATATAATCCCTCTTTTTTTTACCTGAATTCAGAGGAATAGGCTCGTTCTTTAGCGCTTTCAGGATAATCTGAGGAATAAATCGAGAAGCAGGTTGGTTCGGACCGTATGTCGTACCAATTCGAAATAAAAATGCCGAAAACATAAGTTCCTGTGCATACAGATTTATCAATTGCTCTGCAGCAATTTTTGAAACAGCATAGGGAGAAGGAGGATTTGGTATCTGTGACTCTGTATACGGTAACTCACTTTCACCATAGACCTCCTCTGTACTTGTATAGATAAATGTACTCGGAGGAACATCACGTAACGACTCTAACAGATTTAACGTACCTTTGATGTTGATATCAATACAGCGTATCGCAGTATCATAATTTCTTGATAAATCTACAACTGCACCGAGGTGGTAAATGACAGAGGGTTTTAATTCTGCAACAGCATGTTTTATCTCAGAAAGATTTTGAAGATCGCCTTTAAAAGGTACAACCTGAAAACCCTGAGGCTCTAGTCTTTTCAGTAGATGATTCCCAATAAATCCTGTTGAACCGGTAATAAGTATACGTTGTTTCATCTTATCATTACTTTGTAGTAATCCTCTTCAATGTTGCTACTCCATATGAGTAGAAAAATATCCAACAAATTAGTGGGTGCATAAACCATGCCACATCTCGTACTCGTTTGTATCCTTGTATACTATCATATAAGGGCTTTACAAATGTTACTGTGTAAAAAATGAAAAGTAACAATTTTACAGTGTCAGTTATCTTTTTCGGATTATAGATCAGATACCTCCGTTCAATTTTGCCCTGCAGTAAATAACTGGAAAGAAACGCTATCCTTTTTTTTAGCAGCGAAAGAATGTCTACTGCAGTATCATGAAAAATATCATTTTTTACGACTGCAAATCGATTGTATCCCTTTTCGATAAGATCTGAAAAAACATCAATGTGTAAAAAATGTGATGGGTCACTTTTTGCATACTTTAACAAAACATCTCTCTTATAGACGACCCCATTACATCCAACCGTAGGTAATGTATCGATTGTGTGCTCTACAATAAAATACATCTTCTCTTCTTTTATCTTTTTCCCAAGCCTCCATTTGCTGCGATTTTGTGGTAATCGGTCTGGTCTACCGATGTAGTAAACGATTGGATCTAAAACGCCAAATAGCGCACAATACCTGTTAAATATTGTGGTATCTTTTTTATATGCATAGTGGAGGGTATTTGCATGAACTACTGACGGATCATCAATAAAGGGTTGTACCATCCTCTCAATCCAATCTGTGTCCAGAAGATAGTTATCTGCATCTATTGATACGATCAGGTTGTTCTTTGCTTCTCGTAAAGCTATTGCACGCTGTGCTTCAGCATTTTTCTTTATCGGACTTTTTAAGCTTGTAAAGCCGTATTTCTTCAAAATTGATAACGTATCATCAGTCGATCCTCCGTCCACATTAAGGTATTCTATTAAATGTTTTGGATAGGATTGTGACAAGATGTATCGAACAGTTGTCTCGATGGTACGGGCATTGTTAAACGTTACTATAACGATGCTTATTTTAGGTAAAGTAATCATTTCGATTGGAACAGAATCTCTTTAAATGTTTCATAGCTTTTTTCCCACGTAAACTGTTTACTCCATGCTACAGCTCCAACTCCTAGCTGTATTCTTAGACCCTTATCTTTGATGATCTTTTGCATCGCTGCAGAAAGCTCTGAAGCATCAGGATTTTTTGACAGAATAAGCCCTGTTTCCCCAGATTTTACTGAATCCACTAATCCGGTCACACCACTTACTATCGCCGGTGTACCGCATGCAGCCGCTTCTGTTACTACCATTCCCCATCCTTCTTTAACTGAGGGAAGTAGCAGAGCCCATGCTTCTTGCATCCATTCTACTTTTATATCGGACGGGTTTTTATCGACAAAAAAGTTGCTTTTTGTGATAAATACAACACTCTTCTGAAGATGATATCCTTTCACCATTTTCTGTAATCGCTCTTCGTCAGGGCCGTTTCCAATGATTGCTAATCTCGCCTTCGGAGAATGCTTGAGAACAATTCTCATTGCTTCTATACACAGATCCGCTCTCTTCATTCGAACGAGTCGAGCCACAAAAACAAAGAGAGGGTCTTTTGCCTTCTTATTACCCTGTACATACCGCTTATGATCCACTCCTAGTGGGAATACAGACAGCTTGTTCTTTTCTACACCAAATGATATGAGGTCTTGTTTTGTGCTTTCAGAATAGACGATAAACTTCGTCCTTTTATAAGGGAGATACTCAAGCCTTTCAAAAAGATACGAGAAAAATGAGAGAAGTAAAGGAAGCTCATAAAAAAGAACTTCTTTAGCTAACTGATTTACATAGGCAATTATCTTCTTTTCAGGAACATAGAGAGGCGTCTGCCAACAGATAGTATTTATCATATCAATCACTTTATCAGGTTTTACCGATAGCGATCGATAGTATAAAAACGCGTGAAAGTATACGGAGAATTTGTTCCCTCTTCGAATAATCTTTACGCCATCAATGGTCTCTTCTGCGGATGCGTTCTTAAAATTGCGAGAGAAGAATGTAACTGTATGGCCATCCCGCTTTAATTTACGTGCCAACTCGAATGCGATTATTTCAGCACCACCGACCTCGGGGTTTTTTATATCTTTCCAGTTTAAGATCAAGATATTCATTATTCATGAAAAAGTTCTTTATGAGAGCTAACCCATTCATAAAGCTTTTTAATTCCTTGCCTTACGTTTATCTTTGGAGACCAATTAAAGTCTTCTTTAGCCTTTCTAATGTCGGCAACAAATATCGGCTGATCACCAGGGCGCCAGTCAGAAAATATTGCATCTATCTTCTTGTCGAAAAGCGTTTCTAAAAGTGGCTTGAATTCTAACCAAATCGCAAGTGTATTTGTGGGTCCTCCGCCTATATTATAAATATTTCCTATTGTTTTTTCTTTATGAGTAATTGCTAACTCGTACGCCCGTATAAGATCATCAATATAGAGTAAATCTCTTACTTGCTTTCCATTCCCATAAACGGTTATCTTTTTCCCCTGCATAATCGCAATAATAAACCATGCGACCCAGCCCTGATCTTCAATACCGAACTGACGGGGTCCATAAATACATGACTGACGAAAAACGATCGTATTCAGTTTATATATTCTATGATAGTCACGCACATATTGATCGGCTGCTCCCTTACTACATCCGTAGGGTGAATGAAAATCTAAAGCATGACTCTCTGATATCCCTAAAGGATACTCTTTAAAAGAGTACTTTGACTCTTCCTCTAAAACAACGGCATCCTCAAGTCCTCCATAGACTTTGTTCGTGGAGCTGTAGATAAATGTTGCACGACTACTTGTTTTTCTTAGCGCTTCAAGAACATTAAAAGTCCCTAGAGCGTTAATCTCGAAGTCTTCTCGTGGATTTTCTACTGATGTTGTAACCGCTACTTGACCTGCAAAATGAAAAATTGCATCGGCTGCTGCCACCGAAGTTTCAATTTTTTTGTTATCGGAACGTACGTCTGCCTCTATGACAGAAGGTTTCTTTTTCGCTGCATTATTGAGCCAATCAAGATTCGATTTCGTTCCCCGTCTTGAAAAGTTATCAAGAATGATCACTTCATCTCCTCGATTTAAGTAATAAAATGCAGTGTTACTTCCTATAAACCCTGCTCCTCCGGTAATAACAATTTTCATATTATGGTAGATTGATACGGAAATTTAATTCGGGGTCATACTTCCATTTACGCTTATTACCATCATCATAATAATGAAGAATCTTCAAACGGTAATAGACAGCTGCAGTATCCCAGAGCATGTGAATAATAGTTTTCCAGAAGCCTTTTGAGGCAATTGAGGAGAGACCCGTAAAATCGAGTTCTATTGGAGCTTCATAGATGCGTTTATACCCCAAATAATAGGCTACCGCGAGAACCTCAATATCGATAGCATAGGTCTTCACCAACAGGCGGGGTAATACATCCTCAAGAACCTTCCTTCGAAAAAACTTCATACCAACTTGTGTATCCTTAATTTGCAGCCCAAAAAGTACTCTGACAAGTGACCTGTACCCCCATGATAAGACTTTCCGTCCAAAGGGATAGTTCACTTTTGATACTGGATGGAGCTTGCTTCCTACAATGATGTCTGCGTTATACCACTCAAAGTGCTCAAGTAGCATAGATAGTCCATTCGGATGCAAGTCCAT
>JGI1357J11328_10003548_pt1 | contig 10673 bp, 8 predicted proteins | sample Subgrocontami54m_FD_11328 | JGI IMG/M metagenome (IMG submission 11328)
GAGGTGGCCCGTGGCCGACTCATTATTCCCTGTAATATTCATCACAGAAACCTCGAGCCGATGGGGATCGGGACGGTGGCCACTGTCAAGATCAACGCCAACATCGGCAACTCTGCCCTGACCTCCGAGATCGAAGAGGAGCTGTGCAAACTGATGCTGGCCATACAGTACGGGGCCGATACGGTCATGGACCTGAGTACAGGCGGCAGCATCGACGACATCCGCCTCGCGATGATCGAGGCCAGCCCGGTTCCAATCGGCACCGTCCCTCTCTATCAGGCGGTCGCGAGCGTGGAACAGGTGGAAGACCTCACCGCTGGCGATATGATCGACATGATTGCGCACCAGGCCAAGCAAGGCGTGGACTACATGACGATTCATGCCGGCGTCTTGCGCGAGCACCTGCCGCTCGTGCAGTCTCGGATCACTGGGATTGTTAGCCGAGGCGGCGCCCTCATGGCGCAATGGATGCTCGTCCACCAGCAGCAGAATCCGCTGTACACGCATTTTGAGAAGCTCTGTCAGATCTTCCGAAAATACGACGTCAGCTTTAGCCTGGGAGACGGCCTGAGGCCGGGCTGTACCGCAGATGCCTCCGATGCGGCTCAGTTCGCCGAGCTTCGGACCTTGGGCGAGCTTACAAAGGTGGCATGGGCCCACGATGTCCAGGTGATGATCGAAGGACCTGGGCACGTTCCGATGGACCAGATCGAAATGAACGTGCGGATGGAGCAGGAGATCTGCCAGGAGGCGCCGTTTTACACGCTGGGCCCGCTGGTGACTGATATCGCGCCAGGGTACGATCACATCACGTCGGCGATCGGCGCCGCGATGGCCGGATGGTACGGCGCCTCGCTGCTTTGCTATGTGACACCGAAAGAGCACCTCGGCTTACCAACGCTGGAAGATGTGAAACAGGGATGCATCGCGTACAAGATCGCCGCCCATGCGGCCGATATTGCCAGAGGCCGGAAAGGCGCGCGCGACCGCGACGATGCGATCTCTCGTGCCAGGGTTAACTTCGACTGGGAGGGCCAGTTCGCGCTGGCGCTCGACCCCGAGACGGCCCGCGCCAGGCATGATGAGGCCCTGCCCAACGAGGAGTTCAAGCGCGCCGAGTTCTGCTCGATGTGCGGCCCGAAGTTCTGCTCGATGAAGATCTCGTCGCATCTTGGCGAGCTACAGATTGTCCATGAGCCATCCTAGCGGGAGGGAGGCGTCATCGCTCTGCCGATGACGGCCGCAAGATCGAAAGGTCCAACCTTCTGGGGGCGTGGGTGATGGAAGAGCTGACCGGATGTGACGCGACGGTCATGATCTCAGCCAGCGAGATCGATGCGAACCTGTACTATGCGACCCGGTTTGCCGCACCGGACCCATTTATCTTTGTCCAGACTGGCGCAGAGAAAATCGTCGTGATGAGCGACCTGGAGCTGGATCGGGCGAAGAGCCAGGCGAGCGTAGACACGGTTCTCTCCTATAGCGCGTATGAGTGCAGGGCGAGGCAGAAGGGCGCCGACGCACCATCCTTACTGGATGTCCTAGACCTCGTGTTGCAGGAGCGAGGCGCTCGCCATCTGCTGGTCCCGGGCAACTTCGGCGTCGAGTATGCCGATGGCCTGCGGGCAAGGGGCTACACGCTCTCCGTGAAACGTGAGCCGTTCTTCGAGGCGCGGCTGGTGAAGAGCGACACAGAGGTCGAGGCGATTACCGCGACCCAGCGGGCTACCGAAGAGGCCGTGGGCGCGGCGATCTCGGCTGTTCGGGCAGCCAAGGTGGAGAGCGACGGGCTGCTGTACCTCGACGGTGAGCAATTGACCGCCGAGCTGCTTAAGAAGATCATACATCTGAAGTTGATGGAACAAGAGTGCGTGGCCCAACATACGATTGTGGCGCCCGGCCTGCAGGGGGTCGATCCCCACCATCATGGAAATGGGCCAATCCGGGCAAACGAGTCGATTGTGATCGACGTCTTTCCGAGGTCAGAACGTAGCCGTTACTTTGCCGACCTGAGCCGGACCGTCGTGAAGGGGAAGGCATCGCCTAAGCTTCGAGCCATGTACAGGGCGGTGCTGCGCGCCCAGGAACGCGGGATCGAGCTAATCAGGGACGGAGCCAACGGAGGGGCTATACACACTCAGGTGAATGCTGTGTTGGAGAAGGATGGGTTCACTACCTGTATGCTCGGCGGGCGGATGCAAGGGTTCTTCCACGGCACTGGTCACGGGGTTGGCCTCGATATCCATGAGCCCCCCCGTATCGGCAAGACAGGTGGGGTGCTGCGAAGTGGCTACGCGGTAACAGTTGAGCCAGGGCTATACTATCTGGATGCAGGGGCCATTCGAATTGAGGACCTCGTGATCGTCACTGCGGCAGGGTGCCGGAATCTGACCAACTTCCCAAAAGAGATCAGCGAATTTGAGATCGACTGATGACGCATAGGTTTTTCTTGTTACGAGTTCAACGCGTTTGCCGATATACTGATCGAGCGCTGGAGATTTTCCTGAAGAGCAGGAAGGCCTCTTTCCTTTTATCAACTCCCGTGAGGTTTCTCGCTTGTGGATTGGATGAGGAAGTGTTATATTAAATTTGGAATCTAGCATAAAGGTGGTGCAATGCGCATGTCATTGGCTCAGGAAATCTTGGATATCTTGTATCGTGATCCGGGCGCACGCCGGTCGTCTAAGGATGCCCTCAGCGATTGGATCCTCGATAGTCAACCCCACGGCTCCCCACTCGACGGAATCGCCATCATTCAATACCTCGCTGAACACCAACCGGATATTCTCGCACGGCTAAAGATCAACACCCACGTCAAGGAAGAGATCGCGCGCGTCCTGGACGCCATCGGCCATAAATAGTGCACCCGGCCGTCAGCGGTCAGCAATCAGCCCTCAGCCCCAGACCAAACAGAACGCTACTCGCAGACTGCTCACCGCTGGGCGTTGAGACATGATCTACGTGATTGGCGATATACACGGCTGTCTGGAGCCCCTACGCCGCCTCATGGCTCAACTTCGTCTTTCCGAGGCGGACGAGGTGGTCTTCCTGGGAGATTACGTTGATCGAGGACCGGATTCGAAGGGGGTGATTGACTACCTGCTGACGCTCCGGGGCCGGTACATCTTCCTCATGGGTAACCATGAGCGCATGTTTCTCGACTTTCTTCAGGGAAAAGAGCGGTTCCTTTTCCTTTATAATGGCGGGACCGCAACGGTGGAAAGCTACGGTGGGCTCAGCCTGATCCCCGCTGCCCATCTGGCTTTTCTGGACCGCCTGAAGCTGTACTACGAGACAGAGGATTATCTCTTCGTCCATGCCGGAATCAGGCCTGGGATTCCCCTGCAAGAGCAAGACCCCAACGACCTCCTGTGGATTCGCGAGGAGTTCTACACGTATCCAGGTCGGTACCCCAAGACGGTCGTTTTCGGCCATACGCCGATGCGAGAAGTCCTGATGGAGGACGACCGGATCGGTATCGATACGGCCTGCGTCTATGGTAACAAGCTGACCTGTCTGATCCTTCCCTCACGTGAAGTGATCCAGGCTTCGAATCCCCTCGATATGCACTCCCGCACCACGCTCCTCAGCTACGGCGCCTGAAGCGTATCTCCAATTCGCCTGGCCGTACAGGGCCTCGACCGCGTCCAGGATCTCGTTCACGGTGGTTCCAGCAGGAGAAGGCCTTGATCTTGTAATTGCCGTTGTAGTGTTCTACTCACTGGCGAAACTCGCATACAGGTACGAAGTCCATCAGTTGGGCAAAAACCGTTCTTCCGATATTTACAGGCCACCCCCTTCCATTTTGTATTGACAGAGGGTGTGGGGCTCATTAGAGTAGACGTAAAGGCAATCAGCGGCGGATGGCCGCCAGAGGCTAGTTTGCGGTTTCCACTCGATGAGGGATGCGCTGCTTCATAGGGTTCAAGAGACGATCGACCGGCGTCGGATGCTGGCAGCGGGAGAGATTGTCGTCGTCGCCGTTTCTGGCGGCGTTGATTCGATGGCGATGTTCCACCTTCTGCTACGCCTTCGAACCCGCTATCACATCTCACTCCATGTCGCCCATCTGAACCACGATCTTCGAGGGACGGAGTCGGCTGAGACGGCCAACTTTGTGCGTCGCCAATGCGAGGCCCATCAGATTCCTGTGACCATTACGACGGTCGAGGGGAGGACGTTGCGAGACCGGGGAGTAGGCTCGCTTCAGGCCGCCGCCCGGGATCTCCGTTACCGGTTTCTGGAACAGGTGGCGGACGAGCAGGGAGCGACCAGGATCGCCCTGGGCCATCACCGTAACGATCAGGCGGAGACTGTCCTGATGAACCTGCTCCGGGGGTCCGGGGTAAGGGGGCTTGGAGGGATCCCTCCCGTCAGAGGCCGGATCATCCGCCCGTTGATCGACTGCTTTCGTGAGGAGATCGAGCGGTACGCGCGGCAGCAGGGGATCCCGTACGTCGAGGACTCCTCGAACCAGGTTCTCTCGTACAGCCGGAACCGGATTCGTCTGGAACTCCTGCCGGAGCTGGCGAAGCGGTATAACCCACGCGTCGTCCATGCCATGGCGAATGCAGCCACGATTCTTGAAGCTGAGGATGCACTGCTGAACGCGATGGCTGAGAAAGAGCTTCGCACTGTCCTGATCTCGCGATCGCCTGAGGAGTTGGTGCTGTCTAACTACCGCATGGCGGCCCTTCACACCGCTCTGAGATGGCGGATCATCCGGCGATCCGCCGAATATCTGCGAGAGGGCCGCTCAGGATTGACCTTCCAACAGACGTTGGCCATTGATCGACTTTTGCTGACAGAGGGCGCGCAGGGCACCATTCAAGCGCCAGGTGGGTTGCGCGTAAGAAGAGCAGGCGATGGCATCGTCCTTTCGGTGGGGGAGGGTCAAGTGAGGGGTCGCATTTCGTCTTCCCCCCTAGCCGTCCCTGGCCTCACGGCCATTCCGGGATCGTCGCTCAGCCTTAGAAGCGACTTCCTAGAGGGGTGGCCAAGGTGCGAACTCCCCTCGGATGCATGGACCGCTCTCCTTGATGCTGATCGCGCCGGACAGGACTTGCACGTAAGGCGCTGGGAGCCGGGTGATCGGTTCATCCCACTCGGGATGGGTGGCCGGAAAAAGCTCCAAGACTTCTTTGTGGACGCAAAGGTGCCGCACGATCAACGCGGGAGCATCCCGTTGGTGGTTTCAGGTGGTCAGATTGCATGGGTCGTGGGCTTTCGAGTGGATGAGCGGTTCAAGGTGACCGATTCGACCCGGCGCATCCTTCGGATGCGTGCAGCCACCACAGGTGAAACAAGTGAGGTAACGCATCGGTAGCGCTCTCATCGACGTGAGAGAGGAGCGCGTTAACACTCGTTGGCCTGGTCGGTCAGGCCTTCCAGGGGTTGGAAGGACGATCTATGGATATATTGCGTTGAAAACGCACAAGCTTTTTGATATAAATAGTTGTCACACTACAAAGTCTTATGCATTGACCTGCCGGGTGAGGAAAAGGGATTGATTGCAGGAGGTAAAAGGTTGAGCCCGTTTTTTAAGAATATAGCCCTGTGGCTTGTCATCGGATTAATCATGGTGCTGGTCTTCAACATTTTCAACCAGAACCAGCCGCAGGAAAAGGAGTTGATCTTTAGCGACTTCATGGCCAAAGTCACGAAGGGTGAGGTTGCGGAGGTCATCGTGAAGGGCGCGGATATTAAGGGTAAGCTCACCAGCGGCGAGATCTTCCGGACGTATGCCCCTGACGATAAGGATATGATTTCAGAGCTGCGGCAGAAGGGGGTTCGGATTATTGCAAGACCGGTCGACGAGAATCCCTGGTATGTCAATATGCTACTGTCGTGGCTTCCGATGCTGCTGTTTATCGGAGTATGGATCTTCTTCATGCGGCAGATGCAGGGCGGAGGCGTGAAGGCCCTCTCATTCGGCAAGAGTCGGGCGCGCTTGCTGTCTGACAAACAAAGCAAGGTGACCTTTGCCGATGTCGCGGGTGTGGACGAGGCAAAAGAGGAGCTTCAGGAGATTATTGAGTTCCTGAAGGACCCACCGAGGTTTCAGAAGCTGGGCGGGAGGATCCCCAAGGGTGTTTTGCTCATGGGCCCCCCGGGCACGGGTAAGACGCTGCTCGCGCGGGCCATCGCCGGCGAGGCCAATACCCCCTTTTTCAGCATCTCGGGCTCGGACTTTGTGGAGATGTTCGTTGGCGTCGGCGCCTCGCGCGTGCGGGATCTGTTTGAGCAAGGCAAGAAGCATGCCCCTTGTATCATCTTTGTGGACGAGATCGATGCCGTAGGCAGGCATCGGGGCGCAGGCCTCGGTGGCGGTCACGACGAGCGGGAGCAGACCTTGAATCAACTCCTGGTCGAGATGGACGGCTTCGAGTCGAACGTCGGGGTGATCTTGGTCGCAGCGACTAACCGCCCCGATGTCCTGGATCCGGCGCTGCTTCGGCCAGGGCGGTTCGATCGCCAGGTCGTGGTGGCAAGACCTGACATCAAGGGTCGCGAGGGGATCCTGCGCGTTCACACGAAACAAATTCCTCTTGACGCCGACGTTGACCTCATGCTTTTGGCGCGGGGGACTCCTGGATTTTCCGGGGCTGATCTGGCCAACCTCGTGAACGAGTCAGCCCTGTTGGCCGCCCGACACAATAAGAAAGCAGTGGCCATGACGGACTTCGAGAACGCCAAAGACAAAGTGATGATGGGCGTCGAACGGAGGAGTATCGTCATCAGCGAGGAGGATCGGAAGCTGACCGCCTATCATGAGGCCGGACACGCCCTGGTGGCTAAGGTCCTCCCCGGAACCGACCCGATTCACAAGGTGACGATTATCCCGCGGGGCAGAGCGCTCGGCATGACCCAGCAGTTGCCCATCGACGAGAAGCACAACTACGCGAAGGAGTACCTCCTCAACCAGATCGCAATCATGATGGGTGGACGTGTTGCGGAGGAGTTGGTCTTCGGTCAGATTACCACCGGGGCAGGGAACGACATCGAGCGGGCAACTGATCTGGCCCGGAAGATGGTGTGCGAGTGGGGCATGAGCGAGAAGCTGGGCCCTCTCACATTCGGCAAGCGCGAAGAGATGATCTTTTTGGGCCGGGAGATCGCCCAGCATCAGGATTATAGCGAACAGACGGCGGTGGAGATCGATCGAGAAGTAAAAGGGATCGTCATGACCAACTACGACAAGGCCAAGGTGCTGCTCATCGAACGAATTGGTATCCTGCACGCCCTGGCCAAGGCCCTGCTAGAAACCGAGTCGCTTGACGGCCTTCAGATCGATGCTATCGTGAACGGGGCTGCCGCCCCGGCCCCGGCACCCGCCTAAGGCGAAGTCCTCTGCCCCTTGACCGGGGACCGCAGGCGAGGACGCCTGGAACTCTTCTTTCTGCAGCCTCGCCCACCGTTGTCGTTTGCCTTCTTTGCCGGCTTGTGGTTCGAACAAAAGACTCAATAGACTCGATGACTCAACCAACACAGGTGAGGCAAGCTGTGACTGATGGGAGACCTACAGTCTTTCGCTGTCGGGACCACCTGCTGGATGTCCAGGAAAAGACCTGGATCGTGGGGGTGTTAAACATCACCCCAGATTCTTTTTCCGATGGCGGTCGCTTCCTGGATCCTGGGGCGGCCACCGATCAGGCACTGCGGATGGTGGAGGAGGGAGCCGATATCCTGGAGCTGGGTGCTGAGTCAACACGTCCAGGCGCCGTCGCTGTCCCTATGGACGAGGAGCTTCGCCGGGTCCTTCCGATTCTACGCGACCTGCGTCCCAAGCTTGCGATCCCGGTGGCGGTGGACACCTACAAACCTGAGGTGGCAAGGGTAGTCCTGGAGGAAGGGGCAGACATCATTAACGACGTCTATGGCGTTCGAGGAGAGGGATGTCTGGCAGCGGTGGTGGCTGAGAAGCGCGCCGGCCTTGTCATCATGCACATGAAGGGGACCCCTCAGGATATGCAAATCGAACCGCGCTACCACGATGTCGTAGGCGAGGTCTTGACCTTCCTGACCGATCGTGTCGCCTTTGCCGAACGCATGGGCGTTGACCCTCAGTCAATCGTTGTAGATCCCGGACTGGGCTTCGGGAAGCGGTCGCAGGACAATTTGGCCCTGCTCCGACATCTGGCGGAGCTTGATTGTCTTGGGAAGCCGATTATGGTCGGTCCATCGCGCAAGTCGCTCGTCGGGGACGTGCTGAATCTTCCTGTTGAGCAGCGCCAACATGGCACGGCGGCCTGTGTTGCGGCGGCGGTGCTGCATGGTGCGGCCTTTGTCCGAGTTCACGAGGTCCGGCCCTGTGCGCATTTGGTCAGGATGCTGGACGCGATCAGGAGGGCGTAGCGGTCATGTGGACCACAATTGCCCAATTTAAGTGGATTGACGCCGTGGATGTGCTGATCGTGGCGTTCGTGGCCTACCAGCTTCTCCTGATGTTCAAAGGGACGCGCGCGCTGCAAATGATCCTGGGTCTCGCACTTGTCTATCTCGCATCCCGAATCGCCCTCAAGGGCGGTCTTCTGACCGTGAACTGGGTCCTACAGAACCTGCTGGCTGTCTGGTTCCTCCTGATCATCATTCTGTTTCAGCCGGAACTCCGGCGTACGCTCGCCACCTTTGGCCTTCGTTCCCGTCTGCTTCGCGCTTTTGCCAAGCGCGAAGAGGCGTACATGATTGACGAGATTGTTCGATCCGCAGCCTCCTTGGCCGCGAAAAAGATCGGCGCAATTATTGTCCTGGAGCAAGAGACAAAGCTCTCCGACTACGTCGATTCCGGCGTACCTCTCGACGCACGGGTGTCGAGGCGGTTATTGGAATCGATCTTTTGCTCTGGGTCGCCGCTCCACGATGGGGCAGTTGTCATCCAGGGCGGGCGTGTGGCTGCCGCCTCCTGCTTGTTGCCTTTGTCGCTCACCAGCGACGTCAGCGAAGGGCTTGGGACGCGCCATCGCGCAGCCATAGGGCTGACGGAGGAAACAGACGCCATCGTCATCGTCGTCTCGGAGGAGATGGGTAGCGTGTCTCTGGTTCAGGCAGGGGCCATCAATAAGGGTCTTGATGCTCAGATGCTGCGCCGCCTGCTCGGGGAGCTCTTGGGCCCGCCTCGTGGGGGTAGCTCGGCCGCCAAGGCGAGAGAAGTTGCAGCATCGTCAGCGATTAGCGGTTAGCAGCCTCGTAGGGGCGCTGCTTACTGCGCCCTCTTTGGGCAGGGACAAGCCCTGCTCCTACCCGGGCGGCTAACGGCTGAATACTTGTGATGAGGATCATGCCTAGAGGACTCTTTGACAATCTCAGCCTCAAGCTCTCCTCTTTGGGTCTTGCATTTGCCCTCTGGATGGTGGTGGCAGGGGAGCAGAGGGACGAGCGTACGTTGAATGTCCCGCTCACGCTTGCACGGCTTCCGAAAAACATGGCCCTCCTCAATGTCCCGGGAGACTTCGTGACGGTCCAGTTGCGTGGTCCGAAAAGTCTGATCTCGGGCCTGTCACCCAATGAGGTAGACATGAATCTGGATCTCTCTACCCTGAAAGAGGGGGAGAACCTTGTGGCCGTGAAGTCCGACCAGGTTGACGTTCCTCGCGGAGTAGAAGTCGTCCAGGTCTCGCCAAGATGGGTTCGTCTGGTCCTGGAATCGGTGGCAGAGCGGGTGGTGCGAGTCGCAGCCCGCGTGGAAGGGAATCCGGCCGCAGGGCACTATTTCAAGCGGGCCTCGGCGCACCCTGATCGTGTCCGGTTGGTCGGACCGAGGAGCGAGGTGAATCGTCTGGAGAAGGTCTATACCTCGACTATCAATATCGAAGGGCGGTCTCGCGACTTTGGTGTCTTGACCTCTCTTGAACCTCTCGGGAAATTAGTCAAAGTAGAAGGGCCCGTCCGCGTCCAGGTCTCAGTTGAGATCAGGGCGAATCCCAGGCCCTCGTCTTCGTAAAGTGACCGCAGGGGCGAGGCGCATCGAGGAGAAAGGAGTGGTCGTGCGGAAACTATTCGGCACCGACGGGATCCGGGGTGTGGCCAACAGGGAGCCGATGACCCCGGAGACCATGGTCAAGGTGGGGCGCGCAACGGCTCACCTTTTACGCGGGACAAGCGAGCGGCCCGCGATCGTGATCGGGAAGGACACGCGCCTGACCGGCTATATGTTGGAGACGGCGCTGACCGCCGGCATCACCTCGATGGGCGTGGACGTGCTATTGGTGGGCCCGCTCCCGACGCCTGGGATCGCCTTTATTACGCGAAGCCTTCGAGCCGATGCCGGAGTGGTGATCTCGGCCTCCCATAACCCGTATGAGGATAACGGCGTCAAGTTCTTTTCTCACGACGGCCTGAAGCTGCCGGATGCGATGGAGCAGCGAATCGAGGAGCTGATCTGCAGTGGAGAGATCGACGGGATCAGGTCGACGCCCCGTGAGATCGGCAAGGCCTACCGAGTGGGCGATGCCGTCGGCCGCTATATCGAATTTGCGAAAAATACCCTCCCCAAGGGAACGACGCTGAAGGGGATGCGGGTGGTGGTCGATTGTGCCAACGGCGCCGCTTACAAGGTGTCGCCCACAGTCCTCAAAGAGCTGAACGCCGAGGTGGTGCCGCTCAACGTCGAGCCCGACGGCACCAATATCAATAAGGGATGCGGCTCGCTGCATCCAGAAGGGTTGCAGCGAGCG
>JGI1357J11328_10003585_pt1 | contig 10584 bp, 8 predicted proteins | sample Subgrocontami54m_FD_11328 | JGI IMG/M metagenome (IMG submission 11328)
AACAATACATTTAGCGCCGCATCGGAATTTGCGACACCATCGGCAACGATCACTACTACCGGAACCGAGGTACCTACGGGAACACAAACACCTACGCCCTCTACTTCAGAAATTCCTGCAGTTGCCACAACTGGAGCAATCGTTATTAACGAAATCTCCTCAGCAAGTACAAATGAGTGGGTTGAACTATATAATCCAACAGGTGTACCAATCAATGTGAGCGGATGGGTGATACAGGATAACAACTCTGTTGATACCTTGCCCGTATCTCCAGTGATCCCTCCCGGTGGCTTTGCTGTAATCGTAGAGAGTGGAAGTCTTCTCTCAGTACCAGGAAGTGCAATAACTATTACTCTCGACAATCCTACTATCGGAAACGGACTAAGAAATGATGGAGATCGGATAACAATACAAAATGCGGCTAATAGTCAAGTTGATTCCATGAGCTATGGAGATGATACTACTATATTTACTTTGACTGCTCCATCTGCAACCCAATCACAATCTCGAGATTCTAATGGTACAGATACAAATCTTGCAGGAGACTGGCATATAGATGCAACACCATCAATTGGAGTAGTAAATTAACATGAAATTTTTAAGATTGAGAGTTTTACGAATCCTTATTTTGTTCGTCATTATCGCTGTGGTATTGACGCAAACACCATGGGGTCAGCGAATTTTCAGAAATGAAGCGTACGCTGTAGGGGATCTTACAGTTGACTGGGGAATCGGAGTAGGGAATGTCGGCCCCATATTTTCTGTCACAAATATGAAGCCCGGAGACACACAGTCACGAACGGTCACGATTCACAATGGTGCTTCTGTTAATCGTCCTATTGCTATAAAAGGTGTGAAGACGAACGAAACAGGAAACCTCTCCGACGCACTCCAGCTCCAGATTCTCGATGGTGCGACAGTACTCTATGATAAACCGCTCTCTGCTTTCTTTACCGATAGCCTGAACCCTGAAGGTATTGCTCTTACTACGGTTACCGCGGGAACTAATAAAAACTACACTTTTAAAGTAACCTTTCAACAATCAGCCGGGAATGAATACCAGAGTAAGACCGTCGTTTTCACTATCGTTATCGGTATGACGTCAAATATTCCAGTTGCATGTCAAGAAATCGATATGACCGGAAGATTCCCTGTCTTCGGCACAAGTGGTAACGACATACTAAAAGGCACATCAAAAGCAGATATCATCCTCGGCCTTGAAGGAAATGACAAAATCACCGGTGTAAGCGCTAACGACTGTCTCGTGGGAGGCCCAGGCAATGATCAGCTTGACGGCGGCTCTGGAAACGATAAACTATTCGGTAACGAAGGGAGCGACACCTTTACCGGTGACTCTGGAGATGATCAAATTATGGGTGATATAGGAAATGACATTGTGGATGCTGGAGCGGGGGATGACACTGTGCTAGGTGGAGACGGTCTCGATACGCTTCTCGGCGGCTCTGGAAACGATAGGCTCGATGGACAAGCGGGTACAGATAGCATCAATGGTCAATCAGGTAGAGATACCTGTAGTACTGAAACATCGCTAGCAAATTGTGAAGTGCTTTTCTAGAAAATCGCGACCTTTCTGCCGACTGGCAGGAGAAGGGAGGTGAAAGAAATGAATAAATTAAAACGAATTTTAGCAATTACAGCATCTGCAGCATTACTCTTTAGTAATGCGGTAATGCCTGCGGCAGCAGTAGCGCCGTGGCATGTAACTGGAGATTATGACATAACCTTCATGCTTACCGGTGATCCAACTCCCTACGTTCATGATGCGACTTTAACCCAAACAGGAATGTCTGTTGATGGAGTAGGAGGACATCCAGCAAATGCTGCCCACACGTATGAATGGGATGTTACCTCTGGTAATGTTACCGGAGATGCGATGAATCTTACCGTTGATTACACCATGGGTGCGGTAGGAACAACAATGAATATGGTTGGTACTATTGCAGCCGATGGAATGGTATCTGGAACATGGACCGATAACTTTGGAGGCAGTCGTAGTGGTACATGGAGTATAACGGAGGGTATATCAACTCCTGAAATACATACTCCTGCAAATGGAGCAAATGTAAGCCAAGCAGCTTTGGTAAAAGTAGACTGGACCGATGCTGTAGGTGCACATCCACCATTTGAGTATCAATACGAGGCTTACTCAGATGCAGCGTACACGGGTCTGATCTACTCAAGTAGTTGGCTTTCCAGTTCCGAGATCCCAACACCTGGCACACCGCCTGGTGACTATTACCTGAGAGTACGGGCAAGAGACACAGCATTAACTGAATCTGCTTGGAGTAATGGAGACGGCAATGTTTACAAAATAACCGTTGTAACAGATGCTACCCCAACCCCATCCCCATATGCTGTACCTACTGAATGTTCAGGAATCACTGGTCTTGGCGCACCAATTGTCGGTACAAATAGTAGCGACAATATCAATGGAACAAGCGGCAATGACCTTATCTTCGCACTCGGTGGAAGTGATCGAGTCGATGGAAAAGGTGGTGATGACTGTATCATCGGTGGCAACGGCAGCGATAAATTAATCGGAGGAAATGGAAGTGACGTTATTCTTGGAGGTGCTGCAAGCGACAGTATTGAAGGGAATAATGCTTCAGATAATCTTTACGGAGAAGGTGGAAGCGACAGCCTCGATGGAGGTGATGCAGCTGACAATCTCTATGGAGGAGAAGGAAGCGACTCTCTGAATGGAGGGAACGCTGGCGATATGCTTCTTGGCGGAGCGGGATCTGATTCTCTGAGAGGAGAAGCAGGGAACGACACGCTTGATGGAGAAGCGGGAATGGACTCTGCCAATGGCGGAGCCGGAGGAAGTGATGCATGCACTGCAGAGTCAGAAACTGCATGCGAGGTATAACAGAATCGTTTACCGAAGCGTAGATCGGAATCTCTCGCTGAAAGGAGGTGAAACAAAATATGAATATCAAATTAGCAACAGGGATCGCAGCAGCTGTTTTTTTAGCTGCAACAGCAGCACCTGTTTTCGCAGCGACGACAGTTAACACAAGCCATAATGGAGCTGGGTCTCTACAAGTCGTTACCGTTACCAACAAGCAAAAGACGAAAGTTACGCAGAGTAGTGCGACTGCCGTCTTAAACCTTACTGGTGTTATCCAAAACACAGGAGGAGGAAGTACAAGTGGTAACACGGGTGGTAAAGTTACCCAAAAATCAGGTAACACGACATCCAATGTCATGAACGACACCACAACTGGTGGCAATAGCGCGGCTGTCAGTAACTGTGGTTGCCAACTCGGTGACACAGATGTTACTACCAACCGCAATGGTGCTGGCTCAGTACAGATCGTATCTGTAGCAAATAAGAAAAAGACGAAAGTCTCACAAACAAATGAGACACTCGTCGTTAACGGCACATTGGTTGTACAGAACACCGGTGGACTTACAGCAGATGATAATACCGGCGGTGATGTCAAACAGACATCAGGCGACGCGTCATCAACTGTCTCAAACAGTACCACAACTGGTGACAACATGGTCACCATCAACTAAAGTTACCTAAAAGTATCTTGCAAGAGCAATACCCTGCCCAGGGAGCGTACGACCCGAGGCAGGGTTTTTGTATGAGTTTTGTATGAGTAATAGATGAGGTATGCAAGAACGCTTGAAAAGGATTTCTGAGTGTACTATAGTGAATACTTCCATCGACAATTGATGAATCTACTGCGAATATGTAAAAACATTTTTATTCCCCCAAAAATTCAACCATTTGATTTTGCAACACAACAGGCTAAAGGAAATGGATTTTCCCATAATGGACAAGAATACATTCATTACAGCGACCTACCATATAGAGATAGTGCCTTCTTTCAACTCACCGGCTGGCAAAAAATTTTTTTAGTACTACTGGTGACAGCTATTACAGGCAGTTTTTTACTTAACTGGCATGCTTCACTCATTCTCGTACTTACTGTCTTAACGGTACTCTACTTTTTTGACCTCCTCTTTAACCTTACGCTCATCATTCGTAGTTTCTTACACAGACCTGAGTTTAAAGTGACGAAAGAAGAACTCTTAGCTGTCGATAGGGCTACGCTGCCTTTCTACACCGTCTTCTGCCCTCTCTACAAAGAAGTAAGCGTCTTGCCTCAATTCATAACCGCTATGACGAAACTTAACTACCCGAAAGAAAAACTTGAGGTTATGCTTCTTCTTGAAGAAGATGATGTCGAAACAATCGCAAGTGTACAAAAGCTCTCGCTTCCGGCTTTCCTTAAAGTTGTCATTGTACCCGACTCACTGCCAAAAACCAAACCAAAAGCGCTTAATTATGGACTAACACTAACAAAATCCGAGTACATCGTCATTTATGATGCCGAAGACGTGCCAGAGGAAAACCAATTGCTAAAGGCGGTTGTCTTATTCCAAAAACTGCCAAAAGAAACTATCTGTCTTCAAGCAAAACTGAGTTTTTACAATCCGACACAAAATCTGTTAACTCGTGTTTTTACTGCAGAATACTCACTTTGGTTTGACCTAGTTTTAACAGGACTCCATTCACTGAACGGCCCGATCCCTTTAGGTGGTACCTCGAATCATTTTAAAACAGCTGTTTTGAGAGAACTCGGAGGGTGGGATCCATTTAACGTTACCGAAGATGCCGATTTAGGGATTCGCTTGTTTAAGAAAGGTTATCGTACAGCGATTCTTGATTCTGTAACGCTTGAAGAAGCCAATAGCAATCTTTTTAACTGGTTCACCCAACGAACCAGGTGGATAAAAGGATATATTCAGACATATTTGGTTCATATGAGACGCCCGCAGAGTTTCATCAGAAGATGGAATGATCCTTACTTATTCGTGTTCCAGCTGGTAATTGGTGGCAAAATAGCTTCCATGCTCATCAATCCATTTATGTGGCTCATAACAGCAGCATACTTTCTTTTCCGCCCGGTTACCGGAACCCTGATTGAGTCTTTATATCCCGGAAGTATTCTCTATATTTCCGTTTTCACTCTCGTTTTTGGTAATTTTTTATACCTTTCATACTATATGATAGGCTGCTATAAAAAAAGATTTTATCGACTCTGTAAGTTCGCTTTCCTGGTACCCTTTTACTGGTTGGGAATGAGTATTTCTGCCTGGATTGCTCTGTACGAATCGTATGCCAAGCCTCACTACTGGTCAAAAACAAAACACGGACTGCATCTTACTGATAAAAAATCTATGGAGTATGCTGAAGCAGTTGTTGGGAGTGAACTCGTCGACAGCAAATACTCGGCCTAATCATGAAAGCATTTATTCGCAATTTTCTAAAATCTGACACCGTGCTGGTGACATTACTTATTGTCGCTGTTTTTTCGATATATCTTCTTACGATCAAAGCAGACTTTGTTTCATCAGTTGAACGTGGAAGATACGCACTTACCCGAGCTATTGTTGAACAACACACCTTCTCGATTGATAAGTATAAAGATTTTTCTTACCCTGACGTCAGCTTTAAAGACGGCCATTACTACAGCCGTTTTCCTGCCGGAATGTCAGTTCTTTCTATTCCGACAGCACTAGTAGCTACATCAACAAACATACTTGATCAAAAACATATTCACTTTATCATCATGGCCTACCTTGGAGCAGTCATTGTGGGATTACTTTATCTGCTAGGGAGACTCTATGAGTTTCAAAAAGGTACTTCACTTATCTGTGCATTTGCCTTTGCAGTATCGACACTTCTTTTTAGCTTTGCCGGCGGCTACTGGTCACATATCTACTCAGCGTTATTTATTACGCTTTCTCTGTATTTTTTTACCCTTTTCCGAAAACAAAAGTCGAAGTGGTTCCTGCTTCTTTTATCCATTTCCTACAGTGCCTCAATCAGTATTGATTTTCCAAACGGTTTGATCTTAAGTCCTCTCATGATTGGTGTTGTTTTATCAATCCTTCATTCAAAAAAGAAGGTGTTTTCAAAGATATGGGCGCTCTTTGTGACTGGAATACCTATCGCCCTTATTAGTATCAGTATCGGGCTTTATAACCTTACGAGTTTTGGATCTGTCGTCACAATAGGTCAGTCTGCTAAAACATCTCTTGGGACGAAGCTCGAAAAACATATAGTGCCTTTAGGGGAATGGACCAGTAAAGGTGTTTTTGATGACAGAAGACTTTTTCCAGGCCTTTTCACCCAGCTTTTCAGCGTAGAAAGAGGACTCCTCTTTTTTGCACCGATTCTTTTACTTGCTTTCGCAGGAGTAGGCTCCTTATATAAAATAGACAAATACCTAACCCGCATCTTAGTATCCATCATCATTATCAATCTTCTGTTTTACTCTGTTTGGCAAGACTACTGGGGCGGATGGAGCTTCGGACCACGATATCTTATCGTTTCGATACCGGCTCTTTTTCTTCCCCTACTCAGTTTGGTACAAAAACACATTGCATCCGCATTTTTTCTCTTTCTTTTTCTCGTCAGTACACTTTTTGGCACGATTATCAATACCGTAGGAGCTGTTGCAGGCATTGTGCTTCCGTGCCCTTGTGAAGGATACGTAGGCTTAGCATACTCACCGCTCTTAGCCTTCCAAACAGTGATGAACGGAAGCATAAATTCGTTTTTCTATAGCTCTTTTTTTCATAACAGCATGAATCAGCTGGAATATACTGCGTTTGTTTTCTTCTTAGCAATTCTTTTTTTAAGCGCATTTATTTATATTCAATCCTTAGAACGAAAGTAATTATGAAACTAACGTATTACCAGGGGAAACTCTTTACTATCATAAGCTCCGTGCTGACAAGTATTGTAGCGTTTATCTACTATTACAACACATCCGTTATTGTTGCTTACAACGACGCCCGAGCACATCTGAACATGGCAAGACTTGTCTTTGACAATTTGCATCCCGGCTTTGCTCAAATTGGAAGTGTTTGGCTTCCACTTAATCACGTTCTCATGCTCCTCTTTGTTTGGCAGGATACGCTTTGGCAGACAGGTTTTGCCGGAAGTATTATTTCTATGCTTTCGTATGTTGGCTCTGCTATCTTTATATACTTACTTTGTCATGAACTAACAAAGAGAGTTGTGCCTGCTCTTCTTGGGGCCGGTATTTTTATCTTCAATCCCAATGTGCTTTACACTCAAGCAACACCTTTAACCGAACTTTTATTGCTCTTCTTCTTCATCGGTGCCAGCTACTTTCTCGTAAAGTGGGTGAGTAGCAACTATAACGTAGGCTATCTTATCTTAAGTTCTTTTATGGTCTTCTTTGCCACTCTCACTCGGTATGATGGTTGGTTTCTTTTTCTCTACATTTATCCAACTCTAGCCATCATCACCTTTTATAAGATCATCTTTGCCGATGTAAAACCTACCGTGAGAGAAATAAAAGCACGTTTTTCCATGCTTGAGGGACGACTTGTCCTCTATACAACGCTTGCCGGTTTTGGCATTCTTGTCTGGCTTGGCTGGAATCTTCTCATTTTTGGTGACCCCTTGTATTTTGCTCTAGGACCATATTCTGCTCACGCACAACAAGCACGTATTGAAGAAGCCGGGTCTCTTCTCACCAAGAAAAATATTGTCCTATCAATAGAAGCTTACTGGTGGGCTATGATCGATAACATTGGTTCACTCTTGATGCTTACGGGCATCGTTGGTCTCTTTTTCTTTTCGCTAAAATATCGAATCCGGCCGATAGCCATGGCAACCTACTCGCTCCTTACCCCCTTGTTTTTCCATATCATATCGCTCTACCTCGGGTTCTCGATTCTTGTAACTCCTGAGCTGGGGGGCTCGATAACACAGGAAGCAAAAACATCCTGGTTTAATGTCCGATACGGATTGATGATTATTCCTGCTATTGCAGTCTTCTCAAGCTATCTTGCAAAAAGAAAAATACTACAGTTGGTAATTCTTTTTTTCCTGATTGCCCAATCGGCACTTTTTTATCTCCGAAATGACGTTATAACTATTACTGACGGGGTGCTAGGAACAAGCTCTCTTGATGTCGGCTATACAAAAGACTACCTTACGAATCATGCGAGTAACTCAGACGCGCTCATTCTTACCTCGATCTCATTTAATAACGCGCTTGCCTTTAGCACAGGACTTCCTTTGAAGCAGTTTATCCACGAAGGAACAGGCAAGTACTGGTCGGAATCGATGACCCATCCTGAAAAGTATGCACAGTGGATTGTCATGGCAAATGGAGATGTGGGAGACCCTGTCTATGACGCTCTCATTAAAAACGGCGGAAGCGTCTTTCTTAAAGATTACTCTCTTGTGTTAAAGGATAAACACACCAACGTCTATGAACGGAAAACACATATAAGAAACTTTGTCTATCGGGAAGGGGATACGTTTATGGAGAATGGGAAAGAGTTTCAGTTCGTTGGTGTTAACTCCTATGATCTAGCATTCAGAACAAAAGAAGAGATCGATGAGACGCTCTCGAAAGCTGCTGAGAACGGGATAACTGTCATTCGGTTTTGGGCATTTGGAGAAGGGTTTGCCGAAGGATTTCAACCCAAAGAGGGAGTCTATAATACTGATCGCCTTAACATGCTCGGATTCGTTGTCGCAAGTGCCAAAGCACACAACATAAAATTGATCATTTCCCTCTCGAACTACTGGAGCGATTATGGTGGTATTCCTCAGTATCTTTCCTGGCATGATCTTCCAAACAAGAGCTTTGCCGATAAAGATGCTTTCTATACGAATAAGGAAATTCAAAAAAACTTTAAAAACTACACAGCAACTATTCTTGGCTACACGAATCCTTACACCAATACTCAGCTTCGTAATGAACCCTCTATTATGGCCTGGGAGCTCATGAATGAGCCCAGAAGCTCAAAACGAGAGAACAGCGAGATCGTACTTTCTTGGCTTGACACCACGAGTATGTTTATAAAAACACAAGACAAAAAACATCTTATTTTTGCAGGAGCAGAAGGTCTCATGCCCAGCTATAATGACGCAAACAACGGCCCTCTGGCTGATGAGGTAGGGAAACTTGCATCTATCGACGCCATAACAGCACATTTTTATTATGGAGAGAAAAGAAAAAGCATCATTGATACGTTTAACAACTGGTCAGCTCTTAAGAAAGAGACTGACAAGCCTGTATTTATTGAGGAAGTAGGATTCCATAAAGACGCAAAAGAAAATTTTAATCAAGACCGTGACTTTCTTATCGATTATGTATTAAAGACCTCTCAGGAGAAAAACCTGAATGGTGTTATCCTTTGGAACTGGGCTTTAAAAACCGATACATCGTATGGTATTTCTCCTCTCGATGAAAAAGATAAGACCTTACGAGAAATAATTTCTCAATACGCAAAAAATGCCTCCGGAAAGTAGCTGTCAATCCATCGACTCATTCGATTAGCTTGACAGATAGTGTATAATATAAACTCATATGAATAAATCTGCCATATTCATGCTCCTCGGAACAATCACTTTTCTACTTGGTGCACAGAAAACAGTGGCCAGCACGACAAACGTATCTACAAACATCAGTGTTCGTCAAAATACCTCCAGTAATGTAACGAGTGTAACGCAAACGAATGGGGAGTCAAAAGTTGTCGTAAATGGTAAAGAAATAACACCAGACGAAAATGGGAATATCAATTACGAATCAGAAGATGGACATACTACGGTACGTGTGAATAACAATGGGTCAACGACAACACCACCCGCGAAGCCGACACTTTCACCTGAGATAAAAGAAAAAATAGAAGAGACCAAAAAAGAGCATGAGGAGAAAAAAAAGGAGTTGAAGAAAAAGTTGGAAGAACAAAAAAAAGAGATCAAAGAGAAACTCGATGACAAAAAATTTAATCTTAGAGAATTTTTTGAGAAAGAGTTTCCACTTTTAAAGAAGTTTTTTTCTGTTCTCCCTCTGGCATAGTGACTTCTGGTTTTGCAATAACTACAAATCGTTTGCTATCTAAAAATCCCACACATGTATAAATAGTAAGTCTTGTATCTTTTGTAGGAAAAACGATAGCAGTGTCAGAAGGAGACACGACTGCCGTGTACCAAACGGTAAATCGCTTCTCCTTTCGATCTGCGTACTGGATCGTAATTACTTCTCCAGGTCTTACCTTTGGAAGTGACCCAAGAAGTGACTCCCAGTTATGTCCATAGATAACACTATTTCCTCTCTCACCAGGAGGAGGTGAAGTCCGCAAATGAGAAACACCTGTGGTTGAGACTTCCCATGAATTATTAGTAATCAGTGCCTCAGATACTGGAAGAGAAACCCCTACGCTTTTTATAACTATTCTTGACGCCTGGGATTGTGATGTTTCATGAACTCCAACAGGAGCTGTTGCAAAAGCGAGTCGAGAGGAACTATGTTTCTGAATAGAAAAAAAACTTCCGAGAAGTATGGAAAGACAGCCGATGCTGATAAAAAGCGTGGAAATCAAGCGCTTCATAGCATTACTCGTTTTCTGAGCGAAGAAAGAGTCCGGTGAAGAATATTACCAGGCCAACACCGTAGAGAAGAGCGACAAATGGTTCATTACCTGTTGAGGCAAGACTGAGAACTTGCGTTTGTGGATTGCTAGCTGAGGTCCCCGCCACTTCTTCAGAGC
>JGI1357J11328_10003586_pt1 | contig 10583 bp, 5 predicted proteins | sample Subgrocontami54m_FD_11328 | JGI IMG/M metagenome (IMG submission 11328)
ACGCTTGCCCCGCCAGCGACGGGGCTCGCTCTGTCGTCGGCCTCGCTCTCCGGCTCGGATCGGAAAGGAAGAAGGGAAGGCCGCTCCGGCCGGAACCATGCCCGCTCGGCCTCCGAGGTTGGCTCCACCCACACCCCTCGGTCGGCCTTTACCGCTCTTTTTGAAGTTCCGTTCACCCTGAGCTTGTCGAAGGGCGGGGAGTCCGACATCGGAAACCGCTCGTGCTGAGCTTGTCGAAGCACGAAAAATCGACGGATGAGAAAATGAATTCAATGTGGTCAGCATGGGGTCATTTCTCGGACAAATGTTTTAAAACAATCCCATCCTCTCCGGGTATTTACGCTGTTCGTTCTGTGGATTCGAATGGGAAACCAGAACACATCGGCCGTCTTCTTTTTGTCGATTCCGAAGGTCTTCTGTACATCGGGAAAACGGGCAAAGGCCGCAAGGGAATCCTGACAAAACGTCTCGCGGCTTTTTGGAAAGCTACGGTGAGAGGGAAGGGGCACAGTGGAGGGAACAAGTTCTGCAGAATCTTGACAGATAGGCTCTCTCGAGAGAATTTGCAGTATAGATGGTGGACAGCGAAAGATTTAAACCAAGCGAGCCAACGGGAAAAAGAAGCGCTGGAAAAATATTGTGCTCGCTTTGGAGAGCTGCCGCCGCTTAACAGCGCTATGCCGAGGTAAGAATGTCCTTCTGGCTCTATATCCTCCGCTGTTCCGACGGTTCCTATTACACGGGCCACACCGATGATCTTGAGCGAAGAATTGCTCAGCATCAATCAGGAGAGATTCCTTGCTACGCCTCCCAAAGACTACCTGTTCGGTTAGTTTTTTCAGAAGAATTTCAGACTAGAGCGGAAGCTTTGGAGCGAGAGAGGCAAGTCAAGGGATGGAGTCGGGCAAAGAAAGAAGCGCTGATTCAGGGTGATTGGAAAGAAATAAAGCGCTTGGCTAAAAGTGTTCATGGTTCGACAAGCTCACCATGAACGATAGGCCAGACCATCGCATTCTCATCATCAGGCCGGACTAACTTGAGGTATACTGTATGTAGCTACAAATGTAGCTACATTAGGAGGGTAAAACATGGTTCAGTTTGTGAACATCCGGGAGATGAAGAACAGCTTGTCGGAAATCATCCGCCGGGCGAAGAAAGGGGACGTGGTGGTGACTTCCCGCGGCCGGCCGAAAGCGATTCTCCATGGAGTCAGAGAGGAGGACTTGGAGGATTACCTGCTGGCCCACTCCAAGAAGTTTCAAAAGAGCTTGAAGGATTCCTATCGGGAATACAAGCGTAAAGGCGGTGTTTCCCTTGAAACCTTGATCGCCCAGACCGAAAAAGAACTTGCCCGCCTTCACCGTTGAGTTCACCTCCATCGCTCAGAGAGATTTGAAGCGGCTGGATCCCAAGATCCGTTCTCAACTCCTCCGGGCATCAACTATTCTCGCGCAAGATCCTTTCCCGTCCGCGAGCGGGAGAATCAAGGTTTTTGTGGGATTGGACCCCAGACACTTTCGATTGAGGGTGGGAGACTACCGGATCGTCTATCAAGTGGAAGCTCAACGAGTGATCGTTGTTCGGGTGGCTCATCGCCGTGAAGCATACCGGTAATCCTCGACGGATTTTGATCGTTCGGACGGATCGGATCGGGGATGTGGTGCTCTCCACGCCGGTGATTCGGAATCTGCGGGTTGCGTTCCCGGATGCCTATCTCGGCATGATGGTTCGACCGGAGTACCAGGAGCTGGTCGAGGGCAACCCGGACCTGAATGTGGTTTTTCTGTACGACAAGAACGGCACGGAGAAAAGCTGGGCCGGGACGCTGCGGTTCGCGCGCCGTTTGCGGCAGCAGCGGTTCGATACCGCGCTGATCCTGCACTCCACCAATCGCGTGATCCTGACCGCCTGGCTGGCCGGCATCCGCCGGCGAATCGGCTACGCGCGGCGATTGCCGTGGCTGCTGACCGACCCGGTCCCTTACGTGAAGCAGTTCGGAGACCGGCACGAGCTGGAATACAACCTGGACCTGCTTCGCCGGATCGGCGTGGAGCCGAAGAGCCGGGAGCTGTTCGTTCCGACGACGCCGGCGCAGGAACAAAGGGTGGAAAAATTTCTGGCCGGCGCCGGCTTGAGCGGCGCTCCGCTGGTGATTCTGCATCCCGGAGCCAGCTGTCCGTCCAAACGCTGGCCGGCAGAGCGGTTCGCGACCGCGGGGGATTTGCTAGTTCAGCGAACCGGAGCTAGAATCATTGTGATCAGCGGGGCGGACGGCGCGGAACAGGGCCGGGAAGTGATCGGCCGGATGCGCTCTCCCGCGGTCGCGGCGCTGGGAACATTCAGCTTGGGAGAACTGGTGTGCCTGCTTCGGAAGGCCCGGTGCCTGATCTCCAACGACAGCGGGCCCGTGCACTTGGGCAGCGCGGCCGGAACGCCGGTGGTGTCGGTCTTCGGCCGCTGGGGCGGGGGCTTAAGCCCGGTGCGTTGGGGCCCGACCGGTTCCCGCAGCATGGCGATTCATCATGACATCGGCTGCCGGCCTTGTCTGGCGCACGATTGCACCATCGGGTTCGCGTGTCTGAAAACAATCAGTGTGGATGAGGTCTTGATTGCGGCGGAATATGTGGCGGGTTTTTAGACAATACAGCGGATTCCTGGCGGTGCTGGCGCTGGCCGGCTGCACGCGGGCCGGCGTGGTGCGCTCCGTGCAGGGAGAGATTGAAGCCGGCCGGGCGACGCCTGTTTCCATCGCGCCTCCTCTGGCCTCGGTCCCGGTCGGAGAGCGGCTGGAATATGCGATTTCCTGGTGGGGTGTTGCCGTCGGCACGGCATCCCTCACGACCTCTCAGTCCAAGAACCACCTGATTCAACTTTCCTTCAAGGCCGATTCCAACTGGTATTTGGCCACCTTCTATCCGGTTCATGTCAAACTCAACAGCTGGCTGGACCCGAAAACCGTCTCGCCGCGCCGGTCCGAATCGTATTTAAAACGGCAGTGGCGCCTGCATCAGAGCGTGATTACCTTCGATCCGGAAAAAGGGACTTCCCTGCATGAACTGCCGGGAAAAAAGAAGGTGACGGTGGCCGTCACTCCGACGACTCAGGATGGCTTGAGCATGATCTATTACGCCCGTACCATCCCGCTGCAGCTGGGCAAGACCGTGCCGCTGACGATCTCCGCCGACGGGAAAAACTGGGACTTGAACGGCACCGTACTACAGGCCGGCATCGTCCGGATCGGCAGTGCCGGCTACTGGCCGGCGCTGGAAGGGCAGGTGGAGCTGGCCTACCCGGTCCCTTTTTTCCACGGCGCTCAAGCCCGCGTCTGGTTCAGTGCCGACTCCGACCGGATTCCTCTACTGGCCAAGATCAACTCCCGCATCGGTCCCGTCAGCGTGGTGCTGACTCGCCGCACCGTCGTACCGGCCAAATCCAAGTAGTTAGTACAGTCTAAAATCTAGTTCTAATCCTTGAAATTATCCTCACTCATTGGCTATACTTTCCGTAACACTCCGATGAAAAACCACTTGTTTTTAAGGGGGTTGGCGGCGATCCTTTGCCTCCAACTGGCCCTCCCGAACTCTGCTTTGGCCCTGCGTCCGCAGCCCCATCGCTCCGGCCTGGAGGAAGAACTTTCCGCCGGTTTTGAAGAGGTAGCGGATGAATTTGAGCTAAGCGTTCAGCTGCATTTGCTGCCGGTTTCTCACTATGTCCGGTCAAGAAATAAGATTGAGGAAGAATTTCCAGGAACTCAATTCACTTTGTACGGATGGGAGGATGAGGATGGGGAATGGGTGAAATTGGAGCAGCACGATCTCTCCGATCTTTTCTCAAAAGCCGACAGGATAAGCGAAGGCAAACGGCTCAAGCTGGTGGGTGAAACCAGCAACACTCAGCTTAGTCGCGAAGACATGTTTTTTTTCCTCAATCTCTTGAGAGGAATTTTAAGGAGCAGAGAAGAGGTTTCCCCTGACCGGGAAGTCCTGGATTACGGTAAGCGCTTAACTCGTCAGCTTACCGATCGTTTCCACGAAATCCATTTGGGTGCGGTTCCCGCAGGTTTGGAAGAGAACCCGCCTCAGGGGTCTCGGTTCAACCGGCGGACGCTTCTCAAAGCAGCGGGCGCGGCAGCGGCTGTGGCTGGTTTGGGAACGTGGTGGCTGACCCGGGATTCCGAAGAGCGATTCCTTAAGCCGGAGGAAGTGCCGGCGCCCTGGAAGCAGTTCTTTAAGCCGGCCGAAGGCGCGGAACCCCTGCCGTTCCTCGGGGAAGATTATTTCCGGTTCCAGATCAGCTCCCGCCACCTGGATGCTGGCTATCGGGCTTTCGACCCGGACGGAAAGGAGCTTGGGCGCATAGATGCAACCCGCGGAGATTATCAGCGGATCGCCGATCCCCGCACCGGTGAGACGCTCGGTTATTACCGCATGCCGGTCCAGTGGCAGCCGAATTTTGGCATCGAACGTTTTGTTTTAAGAAATCCTACCGGCGGAGAAATGATGACGGTCAGCGTCTATCCGTATGGTCAGGAAGAAGAAGCCGCTGAAGGGGTGCCGTGGGGATGGCGGGATCCCAAGTCTTTAAAGACAGAAACCCCGCGCCCAATCTACCAGGTTTTCGAGGACGAGAAGCATCAGGTGACTCACGTGGAGATGATCGGCTACGTGGAAACCCATGCGGACAAGCCGGGCCGGCTTCTGGATCTGGACAAGCGCCCCATCGCCCGGCTGGAGCCGGTGCAGATCATTTATTCCGGCCAGGACCCACAAACGTTTCAACTGCTGGATACTGCGCTCGCTGCCCGGCCGGGCAACAACCGCTATTTCACCGAAGCCCCTTCCGAAAAGCAGGCGGCGGAACTCTCGGACGCGCTGGACCGGTTTCAGCCCGATACGCTGGATGGCAGGAAGGCCAAGCTCCAGATGGCGCACCGCTGGATCCAGCTTCAGGTGCTGTTGGGCAAACGGACGGTCGCGGTGGATCCCAAGAAGGCCCGCGAGACGGGCGAAGCCCTGGTCAAGCGGTCCACCACTGATCTGGAAGATTTCGAAAACCCGGAGGTCCGCCGGCTTCTTTGGGACGCGATCGCCAACTTCCACCCGTGGTTTGCCATGGCCCGGGAAGCGGTCCGACACTTGGGTTGGGAGGAGGATCCGAAGATCCTCCGGTACGTCCTCTCGCAGATCCAGCAATGGTGGATCGAGCTGGAAAACTCCAAGCGCAACGCCCTGGCGGACGGCGATGGACGGATGACCGATCTGACCAAGGATTTGCTGGAAGAGGTCCTGCTCTACAACGGTTTTCAAACCCTTGACGAAGTAGCCGATGGGTTCAAAACTTTTCTGGGTGGATCGGCGCGGCTCTCCAGGGAATTCCTGTACATCGACCGGCCCAAAGGATCCGACCCGGCCCTGGTGCCGCTGTCTCTGATGCAGGCCCGCCTGAGGGGGTTCCGTGACGTCTCCAATGTTCAGATCCTTCTGCACCAGGCGGTGGCCCTTCAGCGGTTGGGGTACGAAGTGAGTTTCCTTTCCTATGTGCCGGTCGCGAACGGGCTGGAGAAAGAAGAGCCGGTCAAAACTCTCTCTCATGAGTGGCTGGTGATGGCCACGCATCCGGATCATCCGAAAGAAGCCGTCCTGTTCAGCGCCCATCGGGAGTTCCTGAAACGGTTTGGAGAGGAGACCTCGCCCGGTGTGACGCGTGTGACCCGCGAGAGAATCCTGGAAGTGAATCAGACGCTACCGCCCGGGTTTTATCTGCCGATGGAAAAATATTCGCCGTTCCCGCTGGATGCCTCGACCTACCTGCGGGCGCGGGATCAGGCGATGCAGCGCAGGACGAAGTCGTTCCCGCCGTGGCACGCGGAGCTGATGGGGTCTGGGCTGGGGCTGGCAGTGGAGTCGGAAGGGGAGCTTCACCAGCAGTTTGAGCAGGATCTGGCTTCGGCTTACGTGCAGGCGATGGCCCAACGGTTCGATGAGATCGTGAAAGAAACGGGAATTGAAGTCGTGACGAACGGGCTCACCGGTTCGGAACTGGAGGTCCGCAAAGCCGGATGGGGGGCTGCCCTGGGGCTTATCCCGCGCAAATTGATCAAGGGTTTGAAGAAAATCGTCTTCCTTAGAGAAACAGAAATTGTCCCCTTCCGAGAAGCGCGCGTTGAGAACGGGCGCGTGGTCTGGGAAAACGTCGATTTGGAGGCGGAAGGGACCTATTCAAACCAAGTGATTAAGTCCGTCAAAGGAGTGGCTACTCCAGCGCACGAGATTTTCCATCTCTGGGACCTGTATGTGACGGACCAAATCCACGACTGGCGCGGAGATCTAAGTGAACTGTTCCATCAGATCTCCTGGCAGCGCAATGGGCAGGGCCCCTGGGTGTTGCGTAAAACCACCGATGTGGACATGCGGGATTTCGCCCAGCGCACGCACGGATTGGCCAATGAAAGAGAGGACATCGCGGTCAACGGCGAACGGTACGTGATGGACAGCGTCGCGTTCCGATCCGAGGCGCGTGAAGCCATGGCGGGAGGAAATTATGCGCCGGCCGTAAAGTATCTTTTCGCCAAATACCTGCTCTTTTTGGACACCGACGGCACCAGCTTCGAATACAGCGTGAGCGATCACAGTCCTTCCATCACCTGGAGCGAGGTGGCCGCGGCGATCCGGACCGATGCGGAGGGACTGAATCCCAAACCGGAGGCCAAGCGGCTGGGTGCGCTGGTCGAGCGGATGCGGGAAGTCTGGCTGAAGGAGCGGGAATCCAATAGCATCGTCCAGCGCGCTCCGGAAGCCCCGTTGATTGCCGCCGCCGGGCTGGAGGAGGGGAATCCAGAAATAATTCTTCCGGAAGCGCGGGCCAGAGCCATTGTGGAAGCAGCCAGGCGCGTGGCCGATTACATCGATCGAGAAGGATTTACGGCCATCGTGCTTTCCGGCCGCAGCGCTCCTATCGCACGGGAATTGATCGGGTCCATTTTGTCGGAACGCCCCAATAAGCCGATGCCGGTTTGGTATTGGTTTGGCCCGGAAGATAGAGAGGTTTTGCATTCGGACAAGGAGGAAAATGGGACTGCTCTAGCGCGGCTTCTTTTGGAAAAGAAGCCTGAAGGGAATAGGGGCTCGCCCCTGGGCAATTTACGGTCTGACAAGATTCTCTTTCTGGATGACGTTGCTTCTACCGGCGTTAAATTGGGCCAGATGAGGGGAAATTTTTCCGACGCTGGTTTCCAAGACATTCGCTTCGCTTACATCGGGGCCTACTCTCCTGAAGCGCTTGAAAACCCCGCCACGGTACCGCACCGGCTGCTGGCCCGGCTCACGAGTCCTCATTTGCAGAATCTTCGGAACCGATTGGCGGCTGATAGGCGCAGCAACCTGGGAGATTCCAGTGTCTTTTTTGGAACCACAGAGACGGACGTTGTGGCCGCCCTTCATTTGGTTTCCATTGATTTCAAAAGCGCCCCCAAACGGGGAGAGGCCCGGGTGCGCCAGCTTTCCCGTTTGGTTACCGGTGCCGCCACGGGAGAAGTTCGTTTTTCGGCCGATTTTCCGGAGGATGCCGGGGTTCGGAGCAGAATCACGGAGTTTCTTCAGTCCTCCGGTATCTCGCCGAGCGATTATGAACTCTCTTTGACGACGGATGCTGCGCAGGCGGGACAGTTGCGGCTGAGCGATGCTCCATCTCAGCCGGTCCGGATCATTCTGCCTTCCGATACGTTGGTTTCTCCGGAATTGGCTATGCTTGCTCTCGCGCGACTCTTGGAAGAGGCGATGGGACCGGACCTGCTGGAGCAGAAGAATGTTGCCCCGGGAAGTGTTGTGCCCTTGACCGCCGCGCAGACCGCGTTCGTTCGCTATTGGGCGCAAGTCCCCGCGGAGGTCCGAGCTTCCTTCATAGAAGGGTTTTTAACTTCTCTGAGAGAGCGCGTGCAACGGATTGCAAATGCCCAGCTTTATGAATTGCTCCGCGAAGCATCTTCAGGAGATGACAGCGGAGGGCCGATCGCCCAGTTGTGGGGGGGCCGTAAGGTTTTAAACGACATCTTGGTCCGAACCTTGCACGAAAGAGGTTCTCTCGATGTTTTGCCAACTGCGACTCAATTTCTGAATGTGGAACCACTTCTTCGGGAGCTTGGCGGTCCTTCGTCCCGACCTCTTTCGACGATTCAGCAAGTGAGGCAAGCAGGATTGGCCCAGCTGCGAATTCCTTCCTGGCCGGTTGCGGAGAATTTACTTACCCAGGGTCGATTCATTAACGCGCTCCTGGCTGCCGGTGAAAGTCCGCAACGGTTCGATATGGCCGAGATCGATGGTCTCACGCGCGTTCTTTTGGGAAGGGCCACAAGCCGGCCTGTCTCGATCCTGGGAGAGAGCATTCCCGTGGTGCGATTCGAACAGTACGACGTCTTTTCTCCGTCTGTTTGGCTTCGAGCGGGGGATTTCAGCATTTCCGGCGTTAATCTCTACGGGCCCGTTATTCAGGCAGAAGCCAGTGTACAGGAGCAAATCGTTTTGGCTGTTTTGACCCAACGGGCTCAAGACAGCGGCACTCCCGCTTTCCTGAAAGCTCGCGGCGGGCTGGAAGGCGTTCGAAAATTATTTTCGGATGCGGGAGGAAATGCCGAGGCTTTCGAAACGCTGATAGCTTCTATGACGCTGGGCTCCATGGAATCTGCCATTCGAACGGGTGCGGCACACCATCGAATGCTCAGCTTCGGGATAGGTATGCAGCGCGAGTTACGCCACCTATTGCAGGGTACGGGACAGCCGCTCCCCGTAGGGTTTTCAGAATTTCACCAGTGGTTGGGTGATTATGCTCCCGAGCAAGGAACATATGCCCGTCTTCGGGGAATGGCCTCCACCCAGCCCGATTTGGTTTACAGGATCCTCCTTGTTCGGTGGGCCCATCTTTATACGGAGCATTGGAGACAAGATCTCGTTTATGGTTCTGCGAAGGACCTCATCAATCGGCGTATTCCGGAATGGCTTCTGGAAGGAACTCCGGAGCAATTGTCCGGGAAGCTGGATCTGCTCCTTTCCGCAGAACCTTACGAAAAACTCGAGACGATTTTAAGCGGCGTCTTTTACGAATTGCTGGAAATAGAAGCGCAAACAGACGATCCATTTGAAATCCCGCCGGAGATGGCGGAAAGGTTTGCGCGAGAATTGGTCTTTGCGGGGATAGAAGTGGAGCAATTTTTCGAAAAGATTATCTCCGCCGGGCTGGAAGAGAATGAGGATAACGTCTTCCGCGTGACGGAGCTGTTCGAGGGCCGGCCGGTGGCGGGCAGAGACATGATTGTATTGCTGGCGGGATATTTCACAGAACAGGCGAATCAGCTCCGGCAGGATTTTGAAATTCGCCTGACAGGCCCGAAAGGGATCGCAGAAACCCGGTTTTCTTACGAGGCGTTCAGCGCCGCGGCCTATTCCTATTCGGCCCAGTTTGGTCAGGAGATGCGGAGAGTCCTTAAAAAAATCGGGGTCAGGCCGGACGATTCCCAAATTTGGCTGGTGGAGCGGCTCGGAGAGGGTCAGCCCTTTCATTTGGAGTTCACCATTGGCGGCCGGCCGAGAACGCCGAAGGCCTGGCAGTTCAGGGCTATCCCCCAATTTATATCAACGTATCCTCTGCTTCGGGCCGTGCTGCAGGCCCAGCCGTTTTTGAGAAAAATGACGGCAAGGGGTTCGCAAGTGCTGGTTTTCCCGGACGCCCCGCCGGAGACCGGCACGAAGCTGAGGGTTTTCGTCCGGGCTCGGGACGCTGCATCACAGGAGGACTGGGAGCAGGCGGTCCGGATCCGGTTGGGAGCCGAGCAGTTGCCGTTCGGGGTCTCTGTGGATGTTCTGCCGTACCCCGACAGCGGGCAGTTGGCCCAGGACGGTCCTAACCTCGTGATCAAACAGATCGGCGCGGTGCTGGCCGCGGAGCCGAAACCGGCCGCCGCGGTGCTGGAACTGGAAAGCTTGGAAGGCGTCCTTTCCTTGAGCCCGCCGGCGCTTCTTTCGCTCGCGGTGAACGAGGCGCTTAAAGGAAGGGAAGTCGGCCTGCTGCTGGGGGTCTGGACGTTTGAGGACGAAAATGGGCGGATTCTCCACGCCCTGTTCGTGTAAAATAATGGCTTCCCCGATGAACACTCTTTGGCGTCCTGAATTTGAGAAAGATGCCTGCGGCGTCGGCTTTGTGGCCGATGTGTCCGGCAACCCCAGCCACCGGATCCTCCGGATGGCGATCCAGGGGGTCTGCTGTGTCACGCACCGCGGCGCGGTCTCGGCCGACGGAAAGTCCGGCGACGGCGCCGGCATCCTGACGCAGATCCCGCGCAAGCTGTTCGCCCGGGAGTTGGCCCGGCTGGGCACAGGTAAGGCGAACGTGCAGGACCTGGCGGTCGGCGTCTTTTTCTTTCCGCAGAACCCCAGCGGCCGGCTTTCCGCCAAGGGCATCGTCGAGCGGATCGTCAAGGAACAGGGCTTGGTTCTGCACGGCTGGCGCGAGGTGCCGGTCAATCCCGACGCGCTGGGCGAGAAAGCGCTGGCTTCCATGCCGACGATCCAGCACCTGCTGGTCGGCCGCCCGCC
>JGI1357J11328_10003598_pt1 | contig 10568 bp, 10 predicted proteins | sample Subgrocontami54m_FD_11328 | JGI IMG/M metagenome (IMG submission 11328)
TTTGCAATGTGAATGCAACGCTCTAGCCAACTGAGCTACGGATCCAGGCTTATCTGTATTGACAATACTAGCAAAAACAGCTATCGTTGACAAATTCTATTCACTCACGAATAATAAATACTAGTATGTTTCAAGCTGCTTTAAAGTCATTACATGGATTTTTCTCTGACACGATTCAGACACTTATCTTAGCTTTTGCGATCTTCTCAATCGCTTATTTCCTGCTTATCCGTCCCTTTCAGGTAAGCGGAGAATCTATGTACCCGACATTTAAAAATAAAGAGTTTATTCTTACAAGTCTCATTGGCTTACGAATTACACCACCCAGGAGAGGAGACGTTATTGTTTTTCAGTCGCCGAATAATCACGAGCGGGACTTTATCAAGCGAATCATCGGATTACCAGGTGATAAAGTTTCAGTAAAAGAAGGGAAGGTATTGGTTAACGACCAAGCTCTCGATGAACAGACCTACTTAGACCGAAGTGTTCAAACACATCAAGGCGCATTTTTAGCAGAAGGAAAAACACTCACTGTACCTCCAGGCTCTTATTTTGTGATGGGAGATAACAGAATGGCGAGCTCTGATTCACGAGAATGGGGTTATCTAACACGAAAAGAAGTAATCGGAAGGGTATTTTTGGTTTACTGGCCTGTTACGAAGATGCGCTGGGTCTCAAATCCACTTATTGCTCACTAGCTACTTCTGAGGTTGTTGCTTGTGTTTCAGCTCCATTTGACTCCTCCGGAGAGTTATCAGTCAAGAGTTTGTGAATCTCTTTCATTCGTTGTGTCGTTACATTGACGTCTCCTTTAACAACAATCGTGATTCTCGCTAATTTACTCGTCTGGAGAATTTTTACATCATCATATCGGTAAAGATCCTGAATTTCTTTTGCCATCGCGTCTTGCTCGGGAACCCATAATCGTTCCTTCTGATGGGACGGTTCCTTTTTCTGAATTTCTCCTTTTACTTTTCGTGCAAGCTCTTCGGTCTGTCGAACGGTGGCATTATCACGAAGAATTTTCTTAAACACCTCTAGCATTAACTTCGGATCTCCAAGCGAAATAAGAGGTCGTACATGACCTTCAGTAATGACACCTGCAACGAGTGCGTCTTTTATCGCATCAGGAAGGGTAAGCAATCGAATGGTGTTAGAGACTGTTGGTGCACTCTTTCCGACTCTTCTTGCTACTTCGTTCGTACCGAGACCGAATTCATCAATCAATCGCTTATAAGCAAGGGCTCTTTCAATCGGATTAAGATCCTCTCGCTGAACGTTCTCTACGATTGACATCTCAAGCATTCCCTGTGGTGTTGTTATTTTTACTACAACAGGTACTTTCGGAAGGCCGAGAACTTTTGCCGCTCTCCATCTTCGCTCTCCTGCGATAATCTGATACCCAGCTGGCGTCTTTGCCACCACAATTGGTTCGAGAATTCCTTGTTCACGAATAGATTCGACGAGATCAGTTAAGGTTTCTTGAAGAATGACACCGCGTGGTTGAAGGGGATTAGATTGTAGTTCATTTGTAGGAAGTTCGAAAATTCTTTCTTCCGGTTTATTATCCATTGATTACCTCGACGTACTTTTTACCTCGAAGATCTTTGTATTTGACCGTACCCTCAACAACTGCGAAGAGTGTATAGTCTTTTCCCATTAAGACACCATCGCCCGGATAAAACTTCGTCCCTTTTTGGCGGATAATAATGTTTCCAGGGATAACCTTACCACCACCATAGACCTTAACGCCGAGGCGTTTGGCTATCGAGTCTCTATTTCCTTTTACTGAACCTTGTGCTTTTGTATGTGCCATAGTAGTTGTGAAAACATTACTATATTACTAACTATTTTCACGGATGTCAACCCCTGTTAGGCTGCTTTTTTTACCGTCCGAGCTTTCTTAACTGCGGGTTTTCCCGAAGTTTCCGCTACCTTTTTTTCTGTTTTTGCACCCATGGTAATACTATCAATTTTTACCTGTGTTAGTGAGTGACGATATCCGGTCACTTTTCTGCTACGGGCTTTTGCTTTAAACTTTGCTACACGAATTTTTTCACCCTTGAGGGCCCCTAAAACTGTTCCGGAAACAGTAACTGTTGAGATGAAGGGGGTTCCCACGGTGACAGCGCCATCAGCGGTGTAGAGTAAGACTTCAGAAAAGATCATCGTATCGTTCTCTTTACCTTCAGTTCTGTCAATGAGAATGACATCACCTTCTGAGACACGATACTGTTTTCCACCTGTTTTTACGACTGCGTACTTCATAAGTAGCTATTATAGCAAATACCTCACCTAATTTCCAGAATCTTCATTTTTTTGACAGAGGTGCTTATCGAGGAAAGAATCCCCAAAATGATAAAGTTAGAAAGAAGCGAGCTTCCACCGTATGAGACAAAAGGCAACGTCACGCCTACAATCGGTAAAAGTCCGACGTTCATGCCAATATTGACGAAAAAATGGATAAGGATGACAGCAAAGAGACAGCCTGCGACTATTTTACCGAAAACATCATCACACTCGGAAAAAATCTTGTAAATCCGCCACAGAAGAAAAACAAACGATGCGATAACTAAGACACCACCGACGAATCCCAGACCTTCAGAGAGAGTTGCGAAGATAAAATCTGTGTGTCGCTCAGGAAGAAATCGTAGCCCCGACTGAGTTCCTTGTCCGAGTCCTTTACCGAAAAACATACCGGAGCCGACGGCAATCATCGCTTGAATAACATTGTATGATGTACCAAGTGGATCTTGGGTCGGATAAAGAAACGTCATGACTCGCTGTCTCTGGTAGTCGTGAAGAAATGTCCAAGCTATAGGTGACATGAGAATCATTGGGAGTAATCCGATAAAAAACCATCTGTAGGGAAACCCAAAGAGAATCATGGTTACAACCGCGATCCCTGCATAGATAAGGGCATTTCCCAAATCTGGCTGGATGAAAATGAGAAAGACAACAGGAAGTAACAATACCGAGGTCGTAAGAAAGGTCTTTAAAGATACTGACTCCCGTCGTGAAAGATAAGCGGCGAGGGCAAGAGCAAGAAACGGTTTTAAAACCTCAGAAAGCTGTACGCGAACGCCAAAAAGTTCTATCCAGCGAACAGCACCGCGACTCTCAATACCTAAGAGTGGAACTATCAGCAATAAAATGAGAGATAAGACATAGATCGGCACCGCAAGATGGGAAAATGCACGATACTGAATCTGCGAAACGAAGAAAAAAACAACTAAGGAGACGATTGTGTAGGTGAGCTGGCTTTTAAAAAAGTCCGGATTAACCGAAAACAAGGTCGTCAAACTAATAACGACGAGAACAATGACAGGGATAAGAAGTCCCCAATCTATTGAGAGCAGTCTATTTTGTCTCATGCACGTGTTACCTGAAGTGAGTCACCTTTTGTCAAAGTCGTTATGAGGGCATTCCTTTTTATGTATTCTTCAAATGCCTTCGGCCAATCCGGAAGGGTCACGTTGATCATCTCGTCAAGCGTCGTTCCTAGTTGTTTTCGCTGTTCCTGTATCTGACGTATGATATCCCGTGCCTTTCCTTCGGCTTCCAGATCAGGCGTTAACTCCAGATCAAGTGAAAATCCATCTTCTGTTTTCTTATCACCAAACGTTATCTCTTTTACGTTGAGCTCTTCGCTAAGTAATTGTGTGAAGTCCTTAAGCGCTGGGTCTGAAACAGTTAGAGTAGCCAACGGTTGTCGTAACTTTATACCCGCTTCTTTTCTTTTTGCATGTGCTTTTTCGACAATCTCTCGTACTTGTTTCATTTGGACCATCAGGTTTTCGTATATCAATGATGGGTCAGACTCAGGCCAAGAAGTCAGATGAACTGACTCTTCATCGGTAAGATTTTTGTAAATTTCCTCAGCAAGAAATGGTGTTACCGGTGCTAAAAGTTTCGTTAACGTAGTAAAAACAGTATACGATGTCCGATAAAATGCTTCTTTGTCTTTCTGATCAGGAGCTGTAGCACCCACGCGATCACGACTCCGTCTTATATACCAAGTAGAAAACTCATCAACAAACTTTTGTAGTTTCTCAATAGCCACGACAGTATCGTACTTTTCAAGAGCATCACTGACGTCTGTAACGAGCTGATGTAAAAGTGATATAACCCATTGATCAAGAATATTATGTGATACGAATGCTTTCACTTTTCCGTTTTCCTCATTATCAGCACTCCACTGATCGACATTGGCATAGGTAGTAAAAAAGTTATAGGTATTCCAGAGAATGAGCATCATACCCCGCACTTGATTACGATACTGTTCTTCAGAGATTGCGATATCTTCTCCATGCATTACAGGACTTCCCATGAGGTATAAACGAAGGGCGTCTCCCCCATACTTTTGTAACATTTCTTTCGGATCCGGATAGTTTCCAAAGTTCTTACTCATCTTTCGTCCATCCGTACCGAGAAGAACTCCTGTCACGCCGACATTTTTAAATGCGGGTGATTGATATAACGCACCACCGATAACGTGGAGCACATAGAACCAAGCTCGAATCTGTCCCGTATATTCAACGATAAAATCTGGTGGAAAAAAATCTTCCAGCTTCCACTGTTTATCGAATGGAAAGTGGCGTTCTGCGAATGACGCGGATCCTGCCTCTATCCAGCTATCTAAGACTTCTGGCACTCTATGCANTTGTTTGCCACATTTCTGGCAAGGGACAGTCACTTCATCGATATCCGGCTTATGAAGATCAACGACTTTTTTCCCTGAGGCCTCTTCTAATTCTTTTATCGATCCGGGAACGAATCGCTCACCGCATTCACATTCCCAAACAGGTACAGGACTTCCCCAGTAACGACTCCGTGAGATATTCCAATCAGGGGCATTCTCTAAACTTTTTAAGAAACGGCCATATTTAAAATGCTTTGGGAACCAATTGACCAACTCATTGGTCTCTTTTAATAACGGTTTTAGTGTTTTAATGTCGACATACCATGCGTTTTGCGGTGCATAATAGAGCCTGGTGTGACATCGCCAACAAAGAGGAACATTATGAGGGAGTTCTTCGTCTTTATAGATAAGATTTCGTGAAGAAAGATCTTCATTGACTGCTTTATTCGCTTTAAGATAGTACATGCCGCCGAATTTCGGCACATCCGGCTTTACTGTACCTTCCTCATCCAGATGCATCTCGATATGAATCTTATGCTCGAGCATGGCTTTCAAATCTTCTTCACCATATGCTGCAATCGTCACAACACCTGTTCCTTCCTCTGCTGTTACGAAATCGCCGGGGATCACAATAAAGGCTTTTTCTCCAGATGTAACTGGATAGTAATCATAGTGGGGAACAAAAGACTTTCCGACCAGCTCTGTACCCATAAACTCTTCAACTATTTCGTGTTTGGGTGTTTTATGCAGGGTTTTTACGGTAGATTTCGCGAGAATATAGTACTCAGAACCTTGCTTTACCTTCACATATTTTAATTTCGGATTTACTGCCAGAGCAGGTGTGACAATTTTATTCCAGGGAGTTGTCGACCAAGCGAGAATAAAGGTATCTTTTTCATCTTTCAACTGATATTTATATGTCGTGGCAGCATCTTGAACCTCTTTATGGTTATCCGCATCCATAGCAACTTCGAAATTAGAGATTGGCGTCGCGCAGTGCGGACAGTAGAGTGAAACACGAAGACCTTTGTAAATAAAACCTTTATCATACATCTGCTTAAATACCCACATCACCGTCTCCATATAGGAGAGGTCCATGGTTTTATATGCATGTTTGAAGTCTACCCAACGTCCGATATGATCGACGTACCACTCCCACTCACTGGAGACTTCGGAAACATAGAATTTACACTCATCGATAAATTTCTTAACTCCGACTTTCTCTTCTATCTCCCGCTTACTTTTCAGTCCCAGCTTTGTTTCGACTTTATTTTCTGCAGGCAGACCGTGACAATCCCATCCCCAGACACGACGGACTTGGTAGCCTTTCATCGTCCAGTATCTCGGGAACAAATCCTTTGCGATACTGATGAGAAGCGTTCCATAATGCGGCATGCCGGTGATAAAGGGTGGTCCATCAAGAAATGTCCACTTCTTATCTGTCGGTCGTGAAGAGACGGATTTTTCGAAAATCTTCTCTTCTTTCCAGAAAGAAAGGATTTTTTCTTCAAGTTCCGGAAAACTTACTTTTGGGGATACGGGCTTAAACATATGAAGCTATTGTAGCTTATGGAGGCTAATTCTACAAGGCTAATTGGAAGACTTTACTTACGTTTTCGACCTGCGCGCATTGAGGCTAGTCTTTTTTTCTCTCGATCGGCTTTATCTGCTGCCTGAACCTGGGCTTTTTCGATTCTTTCGGCGTTTTTCTTTTCTGTGTCTTTCTGACACTCGTCGTTGGAGCAGCGATATGTCGTAACGACCGTCTGAGAATATGATGAATCTGTCTTTTCTGTCTCTACTTTTACAACAATAAGATCAGAACCGCAGTTAAAACATTTTGGAGTAGTGGTATTGGGGGTTATTACTGGCAAAACAAGCCTAGTATAGCACAAAATGAGACTAGAAGCAACTGTTCAGCCACAAAACCGGATCTAAGGGGTAGCTTTATACGATTCAATAATCTTCTGCATGTCCGTACTATTTTTTGATAAAACCACCTTTTCCCGCAAAGATCCTGCATCAGGAAAATTTTGGATGTATGTCTTGGCAAATTTCTTAAGCGAATCTGGATTTTTCTTTCCCTCCCATGTTTCTTCAAATAAACGGATATGCCGAAGGTAGAGATCCAGACGATCGGTTATGGTGACTTCCTCAAGCAAGACGTTCGTATTAAATAACCAGGGGTTAGAAAAAATACCTCTACCTATCATAATCCCTTCACATCCATAGATCATACTTCTCTTTTACTTCTTGGAGAGAGCCTACATCTCCATTACCGATTATAAGCGTCTTCGGAGCCAGTTCTTGTCTAAGTTTCATAATCTCCGGAAGACAGTCCCAATGTGCAGGCACCTTCGAAAGTTCTCGTACAGTACGAAAATGTAACGTCAGAGCTGCCAAATCTTGTTGCAGAAGAAAACCGACCCAATCAGTAAGGGAAATCGAGTCAAAACCTATTCTTGTTTTCACACTGACCGGCAAATCCTCTGCTCCTTCTTTTGTAGCGTCGATAATTTCTTTTGCTAAGGAATGATTTTTTATCAGAGCCGAGCAAGCGCCTTTTTTAATCACCGTGTCCACAGGACAACCCATGTTAATATCGATACCGGCAAATCCTTTTTCACGACAGTACTGTGCAGTTTTATAATAATTCTCTGGACGAAGTCCCCATATTTGAGCGACGACCGGCTGTTCATTTTCAGAAAAAAGAAGCGCATCCTCGACTCGTCTTCTTCCTTTTGACATCAACCCATCGCAGTTCGTAAATTCAGTAAAGAAAACATCCGGTCTCCCGATTTGGGAGATAATTTGCCGGAAAACAACATCAGTAACCCCCTCCATAGGAGCGAGAACTGTAAATGGGTGTGGTAAACTCTGCCAAAACGACTTCATACAAGCCTATATTGTAACATAGAAAAATTATCTGAGAAGTATATCTGCAGCAAGAGTTGTAAATAAATATATAAAAGCTATACTTGGATTATGAATCAACGAGTTCTCGATCATTACCTCGAGTTTGGTATATTTACGAACCCCGGCTTATATAAGAGTTATTTAGAAACACTACCTCATGAGGTAAAAGAGTTGGGTGAACTTCTTCGAAAGAACTTCATTCATCGCAGCACCCTCCATGCCGGAAATGTCGGAACGAATGCTGACATGAAGTATGGAGACATGAAAGAAATGCCATGGTGGAGACAAGCTGAAGATGATATCTTGACGACTACAGCAGCTATGATGGCAGAGTTTTTCCGCCGAGACGAGAAAGGATTAACACCAGAGAGAAAAGTGGAAAATAAACTCGTTTTGACCTGTCGGTATGTCGCCATACTTATGGCATCGATACTGAAAACAAAAGGAATTCCTGCACGGGTACGATCAGGATTCGCATCATACTTCGAAAATACAGAGGATTCCTGGGATCACTGGATCACGCAGTACTGGAATAAATCGGAAAATAGGTGGATAACGGTGGATGTCGACGGGAGTTGGCATAGAACAGGATTTGATATGTATGATATTCCCGATGGAAAATTCGATTTCTCAGCTCAAACTTGGCTAGGAGTAAGAAAAAAAGAAATGGAAGAGAATCACTTTCGAAATGCAGGGGGGTTCGATGGGCAGGTCGCTATCGCTTGGGCACTGTTTTATGATTTTCACTGCTTAATGAATAGTGAAATTCTCTACCTTCATCACCCAGAGCTTACTATGTATGGAAATTTTCCTAAGTTATCAGAAGATGAACTGAAAGAAATTGATGACCTAGCGACACTCATGTTAAATGCTGATGAAAACTTCGAAAAACTACTTCATATCTGGGAAACGAAAAAAAAGTTTCGTCTTCTCAAAGGCGCTCTCCTCTAATATTCACCGCTCTTACTTTAAACATTTCTATTTGCTATACTCGACGCACATACGCCTATGAAAGCGCCAAAGTTTTACCCAAATAAAAAGGATAACAATCACTGCATGCAGGCAAGCATCATGATCGTACTGAATACACTTGTTGGGAAAACTCCTTTTGCCGAAGTAAACAGACTCACAGAATATAAAGACAATCTTTATTCCTGGACAGTTGTGGGAGCGAGAGTACTGGCTGAAAAAATACCGGGGACTAAACTAATCACCAGTGGTATGGATAATAGAAACTTTGCCAAAGAGGGAGAGGCGTATTTGAAAACGATCTGGGGTCAAGAATGGTACGATCTACAAAAAAGGTATGCATCACCTAACTTCTCCAAAGAACAAGATGCTGCGAAAAAATTGGTCGCAAAAAAACTTTATAAGTACGAAAGAGGAATAACCAAAAAAAACTTACTTACATACCTTAAAGATCATATGTTAATTGTACTTATAAACCCTCATGTGATTACTCATTCACCAGGAACAGCTGGTCATTTCGTAGTGGTATATGGAGTTTCAGGAACTGACTTTCTCATCCATGATCCGGGACTGCCACCACATGAAGCATGGAATGTAGATCAAGATCTTTTTATGAAAGCCTATCGAGGAGATATTATCGTGGTTCCAAAAAACTAATTCTTCTGTCTGAGGAATGCGGGCCGCCAAAGGCGAGCCTCGCCATTAGTTTTTTTGACGTAAAAATGCGGGGATGTCCCATTCATCTTCTTTTGTCGGTTCTTTTTTCTCAGGTTCTTGCTGTTGCGGCATGATAGGTTTTTCTTCATGCACTGTCGTCGGATGAGTGACGAATTGTTGGAGTTTTTGTTTTGCGTGATCGAATCCTGTCGCGACGACAGTAATTCTGATCTGGTCATGCATCGTATCATCGATCGTCGCGCCGAAGATGATGTTTGCATCAGGGTCTGCAGCGGCTGAGATGATCTTAGCTGCTTCATCGACTTCGGTCATTGTCAGATCATGACCACCGACGATGTTGAAGAGTACTCCTCGTGCACCATCCATCGAGATTTCAAGAAGAGGACTTGAGATAGCAGAGCGTGCTGCTGCTTGTGCTCGATTCTCACCGATCCCTGTTCCGATACCCATCAAGGCAGATCCTGCGTTGGACATAATTGTTCGTACATCGGCAAAGTCGACATTGATAAGACCCGGCATGGTAATGATCTCTGAAATACCTTGCACACCTTGTGTTAAGACAGAATCTGCTACCTTAAAGGCTTCAAGTAGGGAAAGTTTTCGATCCACGACATCCATAATTCGTTGATTCGGAATGGTAATAAGCGTATCGACTTTATCTTTTAATTCCTCAATCGCTTCTTCCGCGGTTACCATACGGCGTGTACCCTCAAAGGTGAATGGCTTTGTCACAACAGCGACTGTTAAAGCACCGACTTCTTTTGCGATCGCTGCGACAGTAGCAGTCGCGCCGGATCCTGTTCCTCCACCCATACCTGCTGTTAAAAAAACCATGTCTGATCCGTCCAACATCTCTTTAATTTTCTGTGCCGATTCTTCTGCTGCTTGTTTTCCTATATCTGGATCGCCACCTGATCCGAGCCCCTTTGTGAGGTTATCGCCGATCTGTACTTTTGTTTTTGCTTGATTCAAAAGAAGCGCTTGAGCATCGGTATTTATGGCAACGAAATCCACACCTTGAATATTACTGGAGGTGATCATGGAGTTAATTGCGTTTGTGCCGCCGCCGCCGATGCCGATGACTCTAATTTTTGCGAAGTTTGTAGACTGAGGTCTGATTAACATTGCTTCACCAATCCTAACAGATAGATATGGCTATTGCAATACCTAGGGGATGAAGGATTTTATAATATCAATGAGTCGCTTAAAGATTTTTCCAGATGGCATTCCGCCGACTCGCGGCATCGAGAAACCGAATGGTAGAGTCTTTGTCGTTTCAGTACCCGATCCATACATGGTTAACCCTACAGCGGTGGCATAGGCAGGGCTTTGAATTTCATCAATAATCCCTTTCATATTTGTC
>JGI1357J11328_10003620_pt1 | contig 10527 bp, 7 predicted proteins | sample Subgrocontami54m_FD_11328 | JGI IMG/M metagenome (IMG submission 11328)
GAAACGGAAGCGCCCTAACCACCACACACTGAGGGCAACTTGGAACGTGTAGATGAGAAGGGTCACGGCCACGTTGAGAGCAGGGCCGATCCCTCCGTAGAGTCCCAAACCGTAGCCGTAGAACATGGTTGTGAAGATCAAAGACATAAGCAAATAGTTGGTTAGGGCCATGCGGCCGACTGCTGCCAGAGGAATTAGGCGCTTCATCCACTTCTCTTTCTGTACGAGGAGAACGATGGCAGAGGCATAGGCGAAGGAGAGGGCCGGAGTACCTACGAACCAAAGTATTCCTGTGTAGTGACGGAGCGGGCGACGGTAAGGCTCGGTAACTTCGGGCCGCTGCCCCGCTACACTCGCCAAAGTACACACAAGGCCCACCGCGAGACCCCACCAAAGCAGTTTGCGGATAAAAGGGAGGTGTGCGGGGAGGTTTTCAAAGAATCTCCGGCGTCCGGCGTACAAACCCAGCAGGAAGAGGGGAAAGGCGCCTCCCAACATCCCTCCGGGGCCACCGGGGCGCCAAAGATACGCTGCCAATTTCGAATATTGCCGGGCAAACCCTCGGGCGTGGTAGGCCACAACTTCCTTGTAACTTCCTCTAGTAGAAATTCGAAGTTCTTCCTCGTCTTCTTCTCTACGAACTCTCTCTTCTGCCTGCCGCTGCGCAGCTTTTTGGGGAGTTGGCTGCGCCACCCGCAGATGCGCCTGCTGAATCTCGCGGCTGCGAACTTCCCGTGCAAATTGCACCATGGGGATCACAAAGCACACAGAAGCGACCAGCAGGATGGTTCTGAGAGAGCGGGCGCGAAACAGAAGCAGGAGAAACCCCACTAGCGCATACTCGAAGAGGATATCACCACCGTATAACAACAAGTGGTGCAGAATTCCGAAGAGCAGCAGGACGAACAGCCTGCGGAGATACACAGGAAGGAAGCGAACGCCCCGCGCCTCCGCCCGTCCCATTTGCAGGGCGAACCCCAGGCCGAAAAGAAAGGAAAAGAGCGTCCAGAACTTGCTGTCCCCAAGGGCTATGGTCAGCCACAAGGCAACTTGGTCGACGGTTCCGGTCCATTCCTGCCCGGGCAAGTCAAAGTTCCGCATATTGATGAGAAGGACTCCGAAAAGGGCATAGCCGCGAAGGATGTCGATCACTTGCATGCGCTCGGCTGGCGAGACCGGCTCCATAGCAGGGGCCGAGTCGGTGAGAAGGGGACCCGACGGTGCATCCATGGCTCCTCCTTATGGGAAGCTGCAGGGGTGGCCTATGATTCCACGCTCGACTCCGTATAGCGGGCCACGCCCAAGGGGAAAACAGGCGAATGGAATTTGCGCTGGAACCCAAAGCTACCTCCGGGTGGGACGTGCGTCAAGGAAATAACCGGACGGCGGGATGAGTCCAGGTTCCTCACCATCGGGCCAGGGTTCGCCCGTCGCGATTCCGCAAGGGCCATTTCATACTGTCCACTTACTGTCCATTTTTGTAGTGCACGAGCGAGACAACCGGGAACCAGCAAGACTACAAAGACAGAAAGCAGAAACTCACGGAGGCCCATAAACACAGGCTAAATTCGCTAAGTGGAGGGGTTGGTAGCGGTGCCGGGAATCGCTTGTGCTGAGCTCGCCGAAGCAAACCCGGGTTTCCAGATTGAGAATCTGGCGTCGGCTATCCTTACATTGAATCGGGAAAACTGATTCAATGCGGGGGTTGCGATCTTCCCAATCGCGGCGGTCGCGCCCGAGGCGTCTGTTGCGGCGCGCCAGGAGAAGAGAATCCCGCACTTCATGCATTCTCCCCCGCGGAAGCTTCGGCAGCAGGCGGCGGGGAAAGTGCGGACGACAGCCGGCGCGCCAGGGACGTTGATGATGAGAGGAATGCTGGTTTGCGCGTGGGGTGCATGCCGTTGTTAGACGGCGCGATGGGGGCGCAGGGAGTGCTATAGCTTATTGAAGCGCAACTTTCTAACTGTTTGAGTACTTAGCGTAAATCCTGATACTGCGTTTTGCTGGTTTCGCATGAACCTCACCATAATTAATTCACCGTTAACAAGAGTAATAAAAGCATCCGCAAGGGCTGGTGTCAGCAGAATGTCTTTCGGCACTTCATTCCCACTCGCCAGTTCAAAGGCCAACACCAGTCCTCTGTCACTGAATACGGTAATCCCGTTCCTGACTCGCAGACTTAATTTCCCATCCTTCATGCTCAGCGTGTAAGTTGCTCCCGCTAACTCGTCGCTGAGATATTTTCCGGTGAACTCAGCTAATTGAGCTGCTGTCAGTGTCTCACTCTGAACTGGATCAAAGGTCTTCGTTTTACCTCCCACGATGTTTTTCACCTGCATAGGCCCGCCAGCAATGGGTCGTACAAAAACGATTTCGGATTCTTCGACTGACGCTCCAACAACCTTGAAACGATTTTGGCTAAGAGGTGAAAGCACATGGACGTCACCCTGGTCGTAATCTAGCATCAGCTTGCCATCCTTCATATAGAAGCGGATGCTTTTTGCTCTGATGGGATCAACGTAGAGTCCGGTCAGGCTAGCTAACTCTTTCTCAGGGATGCTGATGATGGCTGGCGCATCCGCTACGGTTTCGTTTACACCACCCGCGCCTTTCTTAAATTGATCTGCCAGGAAAATGTCAGCCACTTGGTTAGTTAATTCATACGGGTCAACCTTGTATCCCGCGTTACAAAGACACATGACTGAAAAGTTCTGTTCAGGGAAGCGAATCATTACAGAAGTGAAACCACCACCCGACCCTCCATGGCTAATCGTTTGCAAACCTTTATACTCGCCGACCCCTAAGCCAAAAGCGTAGTTTATTGTTTTACCGTTGTTGAGTCTGCCTGTAGAAAGTTGTTCGGTGATTAAATCTGGCCCGCCGCCAAGCTTATTGTTATAGAAATTTTGATCCCAAAGGAAGAGGTCTTCAACAGAGGTATAGAGACCTGCATTACCCACTCGATCGTCGAGGCGTATGGCAAGAGAGAATCCTGCGTTGCTGTTAGGGAGGTAGGCGGTCGCTCGATTCTTGACCACCAAGGTTCGATCATCAACAAACTGAGTATTGGTCATACCTAGAGGCTTGAAAATAGTTTCGCCAGCAAACTCGCGCAAAGACTCGCCGCTTACTCTTTTAACGATGAGTCCCAGGAGAAAATATCCAGAATTACTGTAGACCTCCTCATCCCCCGGCTTGAAATTGAGTTCTTTCTGTCGCGCGATCAATCCAAGGAAATCATCATCTGTCAGGTGGACATTCGACGCATGCATCCCAGCCAATTCAGCCAACTGAATAAAGTTGCGGATGCCGCTGGTATGATGAATGAGATGGCGAATTGTAATGGGGCTCTGATATCGGGGAAGTTCTGGCAAATATTTATGAATATCATCATCCAGGGAGAGTTTCCCTCGCTTTGCAAGAAGCAAAATACTCATTGCTGTAAATTGCTTGGAGATGGAGGCAATATGGAAGACTGATTGAGGGGAAATCGGGATGTTATAGTCCAAATTAGCCATGCCGTAGCCGCGTTTATAAATTAGCTGACCGTCTTTAACGATGCCTAATGCGCATCCCGGCGAGTCTGGTGCGTTCATTTTCTGGAAGATCTTGGCGACCTGCGCGGTGAGTGTGTCGGCCGGTGATTGCTTCGCGTCTTGTGCGCGGACGAAAGAAGTGATCAGCGCCAGCCACAACAAAATCATGAGAAACAAAGCTCGCTTCATTTTCCCCTCCTTCTGCTAGCCGGCTTATCCTCGGGCCCGCCCGCACAAGCAAGATTGAGCGTGCGGGAAAAGGGATGGCGAATGAATCTCGGATGGATTTCGACGCTACGCCCGGCGTGGGACGTGCGTCAAGGAAATAACCGGACGGCGGGATGAGTCCAGGTTCCTCACCATCAGGCGAGGGTTCGCCCGTCGCGATTCGGCAAGGGCCATTTCATACTGTCCACTTACTGTCCATTCCTGTAGGGCACGAGGGAGACGGACAGGAACCAGCGAGACTACAAAGACAGAAAGCAGAAACTCACGGAAGGCCAATAAACACTGGATTAAATCGCTATGTGGTGGATTTGGTAGCGGTACCGGGAATCGAACCCGGGTTACCAGATTGAGAATCTGGCGTCCTAACCCCTAGACGATACCGCCACAGAGGAGCGGAACAGCGAAGTGTACGCGCAGATGAAGCTGAGGCGCGCGAAAAGCCACCTATTTTTATAGCGTGGAGATGCGGTTTTCGTCAAGCTGCGGCCGGACGATCAGGAATCCTGCGAATCGGTGGGCGACGGATCGAGGCGCAAGGCGGGGATGCGCCGGAACGGCAGCACCGAGAAAAAACGAAGGCGGCAAGGGTCGCAGCGGTAGGCGGGGACGCGCGCCGCGCGCTTGAGGGGAGCGAAAAGATCCTCGACCACACGCTCGCGGGACACGCGCTGGAGATCGAGATTGCCGCATTGCGGGCAATGCACGTAGAAAACGTACCGGGCCGGCACCCGCCAGGCAACGAAGCGGATACCGCAGGTGCGGCAACGCCAGGGACGCAAGCCAAAAATGCTGCGGAGCCGGTCATTTGCGCCGCGGCGCTGCGAGCGGCGGCAGGACCCGCTATGGCATTTGGGACAAATCAAGTTGGCGAGACCCCAGGCTGTCGAAGACTTCGCCAGTAGGATAAGCGAGAAGTGGGAATAAGAGAAGGGTGTAGGGTGTTGGGTTTAGGGTGTAGAAAGAAAGGAACATGAAAAAGAACGAGGAAGGAGGAATGAGGAAAGAGGAAGGAAGAAGAGGAGACCCGGTGCACGGTGGGAGTGCTGAGGCAGCAAGAACCGGATGTCGCGTGTAGAATAGAGGCGAGGAAAAATGATGGCCGACTACACGGAGAAACACGCGGCGGCGGGAATCCACGCCAAGCTGCCCGCGCTGGACACGTGGCCCAACCACTTTCCGGGCTACGAAATCACGATTCGCTTTCCCGAGTACACTTCGGTGTGCCCGAAGACCGGCCTGCCGGATTCCGGCACGATCATCATTCATTACATGCCGAAGAAATCCTGCCTGGAACTGAAGGCTTTGAAGCTGTACCTGCTAGCCTATCGCAATTTAGGAATTTTCTACGAAAATGCGGTGAACCGCATGCTGCGGGATATCGTCGCGGCCGCGAAGCCGGCGTGGTGCGTGGTGCGCGGCGAGTTTACGCCGCGCGGCGGGCTGACGACGACGGTCGAGGCACGCTGGCCCAGGAAAGGGAAGTAGGGAGCAGGTTGCAGGGGGCAGGCAGCAGGCAAAATCAGCAAGACCGCCGGGGGCCGGTGGACAACCCGAAGCGGGTCGTCCATAATCCAACGGAGCAGCAATCATAGGCCCTGGCTCAAACTTTAAGGAGGCTCGATGAGCACGTCCCCCAACGCTCCTGGATCCCAGGAGCATTACCAGTACGAAACCGCGACGGCACCGCGGTGGGTCCTGATCGTGTTCGCAGTGGTGTTTGTGATTATCGGATGGCTGCTGTATTCGGACTACCAGGCCAAACAGTCCATGCAAGCCGAAATGGACAAGTCGAACCAGCGCGCTGACCTGCTGGCCAAGCAGCTGGAGCAGGCCAACGTGCGCATCGCCGAACTGAAAGGCGTGCTGGACGTGACGTCGGAGAAGATCCAACTGACGCAATCGGAGATCGACCGCGCCAAGGGTCTGGCGCAGTCCATCCGCAAGGAACAAAAGGCGGCCGACGAACAGATCACAGCGCAGATCGGGCAAGTGAAGCAGGCGACTGAAGCGAGCGCCACCAAGCTGGGCGAGGTAAGCGGCGGACTGGCCGGCGCGAAGAGCGACATCGAAGCCACGCGCAAGGACCTGGAAGCGACCAAGGGCAAGCTGGAGCGCTCCGTGGGCGACATGGGCGTGATGAGCGGCCTGATCGCCAAGAACCATGATGAGCTCGAGGATTTGAAGCGGCGCGGCGAGCGCAACATCTTCGAATTCGACCTGCGCAAGTCGAAGTCGCCATCGCGTGTCGGGCCCATCCAGCTCACGCTGACCAAAGTGGATGTGAAGAAAAACAGGTTCACCATGGATGTGATTGCCGACGACAAGCGCATCGAAAAGAAGGACAAGACGGTGAATGAGCCCGTGCAGTTCTACGTGCGCGGGGCGCGGCCACCTTATGAGATCGTAGTGTTCGAAGTGTCGAAGGACCGCGCAGTGGGTTACCTCTCCACGCCGAAGGAAACCGGCGCGGCAAAACAGTAAGCGCAGCGACGTCCGTTCAGACGGCCCTGTTCCCTGCGGGGACAGGGCCGTTTCTTTTTCATCGCCACCCCGGCGCGGCGCGGGCATGCCGCGCACGGCGGCGTATGATGCCCATGAGGGAAGGAGTTCAAGCTTGAAAAGGACGCGCTGGGTCGCTCTGCTGCTGGTGCTCTTGCCCGCGCTGGTGTGCGCGCAAAAGCCAGAATTGCAGACCGACCCGGAATTCCGGCTGCGGCGCACGGTGGACCTGGTCAACGTGGATGTGGGCGTTACCGACGCGCGGGGGAATTATCTGCGCGACCTGAAGCGGGAAAACTTCCGCGTACTGGAAGACGGCGCGGAGCGACCCATCACCAATTTTGCTGCGAGCGAGGCGCCGGCGCTGGTGCTCTTGCTGGTGGAAACGGGCCCAGCGGTATACATGATCCAGCAGCAGCATCTGGGAGCGACGCGCACGCTGCTGGAGGGCCTTGGGGCTCAGGACTGGGTCGCGCTCGCGGCGTACGGCCAGTCGCCGCGCGTGATGCGAATCTTCACGCAACAGAAGGAAGAAGTGCTGCGCGACTTACAAGGAATGGGCTACAGCGCGGGGGCCTCGGAGCTGTATTTTTTCAGGAGTCTTTCGACGGTGCTGGACTGGCTGGAGCCGGTGCCCGGAAGAAAATCTCTCGTGGTGCTCACGACAGGACTGGATACCGAACAGCCGCGGCGGTGGGAGGCGCTCGAAGAAAAACTGCGCGCGAGCGACGTGGTGCTCTATCCCATCGCGCTGGGCGGAGCCCTGCGAGGGTTTCGCAAAGCAAAGTATCCAGAGATGGAAGAGGGCACGCACTTGAGTTTTGCGCAAGCGGACCGGGATCTGAAGGAAATAGCACGGCTCACCGGCGGGCGCGCCTATTTTCCCAAGCGCGCGCAGGATTTTTCCGGAATCTATCGCGAGATTTCTTCGGCGGCGAGGCTGACCTACAATCTGGGATTTGCGCCGGCGGCGCGCGACGGCCAGTTTCACAAGATTGAAGTGCAGGTGGTCGATGCGAAGGGTCGCGTGATTGCCCCGGCGGAAAATCCGAAGCGGGGTTACCAGGTCCACGCGCGGCAAGGGTATTTGGCGCCGGGGCCGTGAAGAAGGAAGAGCGAGGGCGTAAAGCCCCCGCTACAACGCCGACAGCAACGCGCACAGGCTGCAAGCCTGTGCTACTACTCGTATTCTTTCTGGATGTCGGCGAGGGCGCGGAGGCGGGCGTCCACCAGCGCGCAGACGGTGCCTTCTTCGAACTTGCCGTCAGCATCGCGCTCGCCACAGCGCACGCCGGTGAGAATCTCGATGCCCTCGCTGACGCTGGATACGGGCAAGATGTTGAATTGCCCCTTGGCAACCGCATCAATCACTTCATCGCGCAGCATCAAGTCCTCGACGTTTTCGATGGGGATAATCACGCCCTGCTTTCCGGTGAGGCCCTTCATGCGGCAAATCTCAAAAAATCCTTCGATCTTCTGATTCACGCCGCCGATGGGCTGAATGTCGCCCTGCTGGTTCACCGAGCCAGTGACGGCAATCTCCTGAGTCAGCGGCAGCCCGGCGAGGGCGGAGAGCAGCGCGTAGATTTCCGTAGAGCTGGCACTATCGCCGTCGATGCCGGAGTAGGACTGCTCGAAGCAGAGACTGGCGGAGAGAGAAAGCGGCTTGTCCTGTGCGAATTTGCTGCGCAGGAAACCGGAGAGGATTTGCACGCCCTTGTCATGGATGCGCCCGGAGAGGTTGGCTTCGCGCTCGATATTGATGATGCCGGCCTTGCCCAGAGCGACGGAGGCGGTGATGCGCACGGGCTTGCCGAAGGAGTAGCCGCCGATTTCGTACACGCTGAGGCCGTTGACCTGGCCGACGCGCTCGCCGGAGGTGTCGATGAGCAGGACGCCGTCCTTGATCAGCTCGCTCAACTTTGTTTCGTAGAGGTTGTGGCGCTCGATTTTGGATTCGAGAGCCTTGCGCACGTGCGCCGCGGTGACGGGAGTCTCCCCGGCCTCGCCGGCCACGTAACAGGCTTCGCGGGCGACGTCGAACAGGTCCGTGAAGCGCGCGGTAATCTTGCTGCGGCGGCCGGCCAGGCGCACGCCGTATTCGAGCATGGAGGCGACGGCGGCGCGGTCAAAAGGGCACAGCTTCTCGTCTTCGCTCAGCTTGCGGAGGTGCCCGCCGTACTGCAGGATGACCTCATCGTTCATCTTCATTTCTTCGTCGAACTCGGCGCGCACCTTGAAAATCTTCTTAAAGTCCTCTTCGTAGGCATAGAGCATCTCGTACATGTCGCGGTCGCCGATGAGGATCACTTTGACGTTCATCTCCACGGGTTCGGGCTTCATCGCCGCGCTGGAAACGGCAAAGAAAAGATCGAGCGGCTGAATCTCCTGCTTGCCGTGGTTCATGGTGCGCTTGAGCGTCTTCCACACGCCGGGCTCGGTGAGCGCGTCGAGCGCGTACATGATGAGGAAGCCGCCGTCGGCGCGGAGGAGCGAGCCGGCGCGGAGGTCCATGAAGTCGGAGGTGTAGCCGCCGCGAGCGTCGTAGGAGCGCTGAATGGTGCCGAAGAGATTAGGGTACGTAGGAGTGGTCTCGAAAATGACGGGGCAGGCTTCGCCGCTGCCGTGCGCCAAAATTACGTTGACGCCGTACACGCGGAAGGGATCGCGCTCGCCCGGCGCTGGCCGGGGAGTGCCGTCCGGCGACTCGTGCTCCTCTTCGCCTTCGCGCTCCTTGAACGGATCGAGGTTGTCCAAAATGTGGTGGCGGACTTCCTCTAGGTATTCGGCCATGTGCACGCCGGGATATTTTTCCTTGAGCTCCTCGATGACGCCGTCCACCAGGACGGAGGCGGCTTCCTGCTCGAGGTAGCTCATCTCGCTGGCCAGCTCGCGGGAGAGCGTGAGCGTCTTGCGGTACACGACGGTGAATTCCTGTCGGAACTGGTCGTATTTGCGCTCGAGGTCCTCGGCCAGCCCGGTATCGAGCTTGCCTTCCTGCACGAGCTTGGGGACTTCCTCGATGGGCACCATCTGGCCTTCGAGGACGGGGAAGATTTCCGGCAGGGCGACCGCACCAACCTGCATGCGGCCCAGCGCAAACTGCTCTTTGGCAATGCGGCGGGTGAAATCGTCCATCAACTCTTTTTCACGCGCGGTGAAGCGCTCGACGATGCGCCCCTTCTGCCGCTGGAAGGGCTCGCCCTCGAACACTTGCGGGATGCGCCGGCGGAGAAACTCGATGCCGGACTGCAAATCCTTCTTGAAGGCGTTGGCCTGGCCGCGGGTCAGGGTGAGCAGGCGCGGGCGGTCGGTGTTCTTGAAGTTGTTCACGTAGCAACGGTCCGGAGAGGGCGGCGTAACCGGCTGCAGCTCCTCAATCATGCGGACGATCATGCCGCCGCGGCTGGTGCCCGCCAGCCCGCACACAAAAACGTTGTAGCCAGGCGCGGCCAGCTCCACACCCATCTTCAGCGCGCGGATGGCGCGGTCCTGCCCGATGACGCCTTCCAGCGGCTCGGCCTGCGCGGTGGTGTCCCAGGGGATGCGGGCGGGATCGCACTGCCAGCGGAGTTTTTCGACCGGGAGCCCGGGATTCTTCTTTGCGGGTTTGGTCTTCATCGGACCATCCTTGAGGGCGCTACTCTAGCACAACGATACCCGCAGGGGGACTAGGAGAGAAGTTGCAGGGGAGGAAGAAAGGGATTAGGGTTTTGGGTGTAGGGTGTAGGGAAAGGGTATCAGGATTTAGGGAAAAGAGAATGGGCGAAAAGGCGGATTGCAAACATACGAAAACGCGACTGATCGCCAAGGATCAGGACGCCGAGTACGTGGAATGCTTGGACTGCGGCGCCATCCTGGAAGCGGGAGAGCTGCCGGAGCCGTCCGGATTCAACGAGTCGCTTTCCGACGCGTAGCCGCAAACCAGTTGACAGATTTTCCCGCAGGCCATACCCTCTGTCACGTCTCATCCGTAAAAACTGAATCGCACGGAGGAAGCATGCGCCGCGTACTTTTCTGGGCAGGATTGTTCTGCGTTGTGGCTGCGACGGCCTTGGCTCAAACCCCTGCACCGAAAGCCAAGCAAGCCGCCGCGGAGGGGAAAGTCCGCACGTACTACGTGGCCGCCGATGAGGTGGAATGGGATTACGCGCCGGGCGGCGTGGACCACATGACCGGCCAGCCGTTCGACAAGTACGCGAGCATTTTTATCGAACGCGGGCCGCACCGCATTGGGAGCAAGTACCGTAAAGCAATCTACCGA
>JGI1357J11328_10003621_pt1 | contig 10526 bp, 5 predicted proteins | sample Subgrocontami54m_FD_11328 | JGI IMG/M metagenome (IMG submission 11328)
GCCGTGAGCGTGGTTTTTCCATGATCGACGTGGCCGATGGTTCCGATGTTGACATGGGGTTTGGTGCGCTCGAATTTTTCTTTGGACATTATCGCTCCTTTAGCTCCTCTTTGAAAATTATCGGTTACTGCGTCTTTCCTGTATGGCTTCCTGCGTATTACTGCTTTTAATAATTTTTTCGGCGATCATCTTCGGCACTTCCGCGTAATAAGAAGGCTCCATCATGAAGGTCGCGCGACCCTGCGTCAGACTGCGGCTCGAGGTCGCGTAACCGAACATTTCCGACAAAGGCACGAAACCACGGATCGCTTTGACGTTTCCTTTTTGAGTCATCGACTCGATTTTGCACCGGCGCGAACTTAAATCCCCGATCACGTCCCCCATGTATTCCTCAGGCGTCGTGACTTCGATGTTCATGATCGGCTCGAGTAAAATAGCGCCGCCTTGCCTCATCCCGTCCTTAAAAGCGTAGATCGCCGCCAATTTGAACGCGAGTTCCGAAGAATCCACCACGTGAAAGGAGCCGTCGATCAGGTCCACATGAATATCGGTGGCCGGATAACCCGCTAGCGCCCCTGAAAGCGAAGCCTCCATGACGCCTGCTTTGACCGCCGGAATATATTCGCGCGGAATCGCGCCTCCAACGATCTTGCTCTCAAAGGTCACACCTTTTCCGGGCTCGTTGGGTTTCATATCGACAACCACATGGCCGTACTGTCCGCGACCGCCCGACTGCTGAATGTGTTTTCCGACCACCTCGACCGGTTTCGTAATGGTTTCTTTAAAAGCCACTTGCGGTTTGCCGACATTCGCGTCGACTTTGAATTCGCGCTTCATACGGTCTACAATAATTTCCAGATGAAGCTCTCCCATTCCGCTGATAATGGTTTCTCCCGTTTCCCGGTCGTAATGCACGCGAAGCGTGGGGTCTTCTTCTCGGAGACGGCCAAGGGCCATGCCCAGTTTTTCCTGGTCCGCTTTAGTTGCCGGCTCAATGGCCATGTCAATGACGGGATCCGGAAATTGCATTCTCTCCAAAATAATCGGGGTTTTTTCATCGCAAATCGAATCACCGGTTTCCGTTTTTTTAAGACCCACGACGGCGCCAATGTCGCCCGCGCGGATCTCATCCACGATTTCCTGTTTATTGGCATGCATGCGCACGAGCTTGCCGATGCGCTCTTTTTCATTCTTCGAGGCGTTGTAAACATAGGTGCCTGAAGTGATCGTGCCGGAATAAATGCGGACAAAGGTTAGTTTCCCCACAAAAGGATCCGTCGCGATCTTAAACGCGAGCGCGGCCAACGGGCCTTTGGGGTCCGGCATTCTTGTCAACGCTTCTCCTGTCACGGGGTGCACTCCGGGAACCGGCGGCACATCCAGCGGCGAGGGCAAATAATCCACGACCCCGTCCAGCAAAAGCTGCACTCCCTTGTTTTTAAAAGAAGACCCGCATAGGATCGGGACAAATAAATTTTTGGCGGTGGAACTTCTCAAGGTTTTTTTCAATTCTTCCGTGCTGATGGCCTGGCCGTTGATGAATTTTCCATTAACGCGTCATCGGTTTCGGACAGTTTTTCTACGAGCTCCGCATGCGCGGCTGCGGCTTCCCTTTTATATTCTTCGGGGATCGCGATCACCTCATAATGGCTCCCCAAGTCTTCCGTGTGATAAATTTTGGCGTTCATTTCAACCAGATCAATTTGACCTTTAAACTTCTCTTCCGCTCCGAGTGGCAGCTGGATCGGGGCGCTCGAGGCGGTTAGGCGTTCGCGGATCTGCGCCACGACGGTCTTGAAATCTGCGCCGGTACGGTCCATCTTATTGATGAAGCAAATCCTGGGGACATGGTAACGGTCGGCCTGACGCCACACCGTTTCCGATTGGGGTTCAACGCCGCCGACCGCGCAAAAAACGATCACGGCTCCGTCCAATACTTTCAGTGAGCGTTCCACCTCAACGGTAAAATCCACATGGCCTGGCGTGTCGATAAGATTTAACCGGTAATCTTTCCAAAAACAGGTCGTGGCCGCCGCCGTGATCGTGATCCCTCTTTCCTGTTCCTGTTCCATCCAGTCCATCGTGGCGGTGCCTTCATGCACTTCCCCCATACGATGCACTTTCCCCGTATAGAAAAGCACTCGCTCGCTGGTCGTTGTTTTGCCAGCGTCAATGTGGGCCGCGATGCCGAAATTCCTAGTTTTCTCTAACGGATAAACATTTGCCATTGTTTTACCATCGGTAGTGGCTGAAAGCCCTATTGGCTTCGGCCATCTTATGAATTTCTTCTTTTTTCTTTACCGCCGTGCCTTGTCCGTGATAGGCGTCCAAAATCTCATCAGCCAAACGCTGTTCCATCGGCTTGCCTTTGCGGGCTCGGGCGGCGTTGCGGATCCAGCGAAGAGCCAAGGACGCACCCCGGTCTCCTTTGACTTCGACGGGAATTTGATACGTGGCGCCTCCGACCCGTCGTGACTTCAGTTCCAACAGCGGCCGTACATTATCAATGGCCTTTGTCAAGACTTCCATCGCGTCGGTTTTTTGGGTCTTTTGAGTCACGATATCCAAAGAACCATAAACGATTTTCTCGGCGTTCCATTTTTTTCCCTGAAGCATCAACATGTTCACGAACCGTGAAACGGTTTTGTTGTTGAACTTGGGATCGGGAAGCACTTCGCGTCTGATCGCTCTGCGTCTTCGCATTATTTCTTTCCTTTCGGCGCGGCCGCCGCCTTGGTCGCATCCGATGATTTCGGTGACTTGGCCCCGTACTTAGACCGCGATCTTCTTCTGTCTTGCACTCCCGCCGTATCCAGCGTGCCTCGGACCACATGGTACCGGACTCCCGGCAGATCCTTGACACGGCCGCCGCGGATCGTCACGATCGAGTGCTCCTGTAAATTATGACCCACGCCGGGAATATACGCCGTCACTTCCATGCCGTTCGTCAAGCGGACCCTCGCCACTTTTCTCAAAGCGGAATTGGGCTTCTTCGGCGTCTGCGTTTTCACCTGAAGGCAAACCCCCCGCTTTTGGGGAGATCCTATCAGGGCCGGAGACTTTGTTTTCGCTTTGATCGCGTGACGGCCAAACCGGATCAGCTGGTTAATCGTCGGCATAATTAAACGTTCTTTCCCTCTAGGGTCAATTCTTCGGTTTTCTCAACCGGATTTTTTTTCTTTGTTTCTTCTTCCAGATGACGCACAATCTCGACCCGCCGCTGCCCAGCAAAACCGGTCCCGGCCGGAATCAGATGACCCATAATCACGTTTTCCTTGAGGCCTAGTAAATAGTCTTTTTTACCTGACGCAGCCGCCTCGGTCAGAACACGGGTCGTCTCCTGGAAGCTCGCCGCGGAAATAAAGCTGGCCGTGCTGAGCGATGCTCTTGTAATGCCCAAGAGGATCGGTTCGGCTTTCGCGGGGTCTTTTTTCTGTTTTTCCACGCGCTCGTTTTCTTCCTGAAGTTTGAAGCGGTCCACCTGCATGCCGGAAAGAAAATCGGTATCTCCCGCGTCCATAATCTTGACCTTCCTCAACATCTGCCGCACGATCACTTCGATGTGTTTATCGTTAATCGTGACGCCCTGGAGCCGGTAAACCTCCTGCACCTCATTGACCAAATATTCCTGTAGCTTTCTTTCGCCGCTGATCCTCAAAATATCCTGAGGCACGACCGGACCGTCGACCAATTGCTGGCCCGAATAAACAAAATCACCTTTATACACATTCAAGTGCTTCCCGTGAGGGATCAAATACTCTTTTTTGATTCCGGTGGAGCTTTTGACGATGACCCGGCGGTGGCCTTTCTTTGCCTCCCCAAACTCCACAACGCCGTCAATCTCCGAAATGATCGCGGGGTCTTTCGGGCGCCTGGCTTCGAAGAGCTCGGCCACACGCGGCAAACCACCGGTGATATCCTTGGTCTTCGTGACCTTTCTCGGAGTCTTCGCGATCAAATCTCCCGCACGGATTTTTTCTCCGTCGTCAATGACCACGTGAGCGCCGGAGGGGATCGGGTAGATCGCAAGCACGTCTTTCTTGTGATCCAGGATCAATATTTGAGGGTGATGTTCACCGCGGTGCTCGATGATGACCCGCTCGACATTGCCTGTCGCGGGATCCACCTGTTTGTGCATCGTCACCTCATCCAAAATATCCTCATACTTCACCGCACCCTCCACTTCGGTGAAGATGGAGGAGGCGTAGGGATCCCAATCGATAAAAACCTGGCCTTTTTGAACCTTACCGCCGTCCTTGGCCTTAAGATATCCTCCGTGAGGAACCGCGTGGCGCTCAAGCTCTCTGCCGGAATCATCGTGAATCGATACCTGGCCGTTACGATTTAGAATGACAAAACTTCCGTTCTTCAGCTCAACGGTCTTCAGGTTGTGATATTTGAGTAGACCTGTATTCTTCGTTTTGATCGAAGACTCGGCGACGGTACGACTGGCCGTACCGCCGATATGGAAGGTCCTCATCGTGAGCTGCGTGCCGGGCTCTCCGATGGACTGGGCCGCGATAATGCCTACCGCCTCTCCGAGTTCCACGAGACGCCCGGTCGCCAAATTTCTCCCATAACACTTGGCGCAAACACCGCGTTTCGATTCACAGGTCAACACGGACCGGATCTTGATTTTATCAATTCCGGTCTCCTCGACCGCTTGAGCCATCTCCTCGGCGATCTCCTGGCCCGCCTCCACGACCGTGGTGTCCGTGACGACGTCCACAATATTGTCCAGCGCCACACGGCCGATGATTCTCTCCCGCAAGGATACGACGATCTCGTCCCCCTCGATGATCGCCTCGACAAAAATACCTTTGACCGTGCCGCAATCCTCCTGATTGATGATCACATCCTGCGCCACATCGATCAGACGCCGCGTCAAGTAACCGGAATCCGCGGTCTTAAGCGCCGTATCCGCCAACCCTTTGCGTGCGCCGTGCGTCGAGATAAAATATTCCAGCATCGTGAGCCCCTCGCGGAAATTCGCCTTGATCGGGCTTTCAATGATTTCTCCCGACGGCTTGGCCATCAGTCCGCGCATGCCCGCGAGCTGCCGGATCTGCTGTTTGGAGCCGCGCGCGCCGGAATCCGCCATCATAAAGATCGGATTAAACACATCCAACTCTGAAAAAACGTTGTCGGCCACTTCATCGGTGGTTTGAGTCCAAATATCAATGATGTTGTTATAGCGCTCTCCCTCCGTGATGACGCCGCGGCGGTACTGTTCTTCAATCTTGGCCACTTTCTCCTGCGCCTTTTCCAGGATCGCTCCCTTCTTTGTCGGGATTCGAAGGTCATCGAGCGAAATGGAAATACCCGCCAAGGTCGCGTATTCAAATCCGAGATCTTTTAAATCGTCCAACAGTTGAATCGTGCGGTGATGGCCCGCCATCTTATACGCGTCGGCGATCACGGCGTTTAGCTTAGCCTTGGTTAAAAGCCCGTTAAAAAAAGGCACGTTTTCGGGGAGCAGTTGATTAAAAATCACGCGGCCGACGGTCGTCTCGATCAGCTTCCCGTCAATCCTTACCTTGATCTTGGCGTGAAGATCCAGCTCTTGATCAGAATAGGCGGTGATCACTTCGTCGGAATTGGAAAGGACGAGCCCCTCGCCCTTGACTCCCTTTTTCTCCTTTGACAAATAATAGCAACCCAGCACCACGTCTTGGCTCGGAGTCGCCACCGGACGGCCATCCGCCGGGGAAAAAATATTGTTCACCGACATGAGAAGGATGCGGCACTCGATCTGAGCCTCCAGTGAAAGCGGCACGTGCACCGCCATCTGGTCCCCGTCGAAATCAGCGTTGAACGCGGCGCAAACAAGCGGATGAATACGGATCGCCTTGCCTTCCACAAGCACGGGCTCAAATGCCTGGATCCCGAGCCGATGAAGCGTGGGTGCACGATTCAACATGACCGGATGATTCTTGATCACCTCTTCCAAAATATCCCATACCTCCAAGCGCTCTTTTTCCACCATGCGCTTCGCGCTTTTGATCGTATGAACGAATCCGAGTTCTCTTAATTTTTTGATGATGAACGGCTCGAAGAGCTCCAGCGCCATCTTCTTGGGGAGGCCGCACTGATGCAGTTTAAGCTCCGGACCCACAACAATGACCGAACGTCCGGAATAATCCACTCGTTTGCCCAAAAGATTCTGGCGGAAACGGCCTTGTTTTCCCTTTAACATGTCGCTTAAACTTTTCAAAGGACGGTTTCCTGAGCCGAGCACCGGACGCCCATGACGGCCGTTGTCAAAGAGCGCATCAACGGCTTCCTGGAGCATTCTTTTTTCGTTACGGACAATCACCTCAGGAGCCCGCAGGTCCAACAATTTCTTTAAACGGTTGTTTCGATTGATGACGCGGCGATAAAGATCATTCAGGTCGCTCGTCGCGAAACGTCCGCCGTCGAGAGGTACCAGCGGCCTCAAGTCCGGAGGAATCACGGGAACGACTTCCAAGATCATCCATTCCGATAGGTTTCCTGAATTCTTAAACGCCTCCACGATCCGAAGATTCTTGATGATCTTCTTCTGGGTCGCCTCTCCCTTGGCCTGTTTCAACTCCGCGTGGAGTCTGGAATCGAGTTTATCAATGTCCACTTCCCTTAAGAGATCACGGATGGCCTCGGCGCCCATCTTCGCGACGAATTTGTGGCCATAATTTTCCACCAGGGTTTGATACTTTTCTTCCGATAGAAGGTCAAATTTCTCAAGCGGCGTATCGCCCGGATCGATCACGACATATTCCTCATAATAAATGATCCGCTCGAGTTCTCTTAAATTTAATCCCAAAAGCGCCCCGATGCGGGACGGCACCGCCTTGAAAAACCAAATATGCGAAACGGGCGTCGCCAGCTCAATGTGCCCCATGCGTTCGCGGCGCACTTTTGAGAGCGTCACTTCCACGCCGCAGCGATCGCAGATGATCCCTTTATGTTTGATCCGTTTATATTTTCCGCAATTACATTCCCAGTCACGCGTGGGCCCGAAGATCTTTTCGCAGAAAAGACCATCCTTCTCGGGTTTGAACGTGCGGTAGTTGATCGTCTCCGGCTTCCTGACCTCGCCGCGGGACCACGACCGGATCACTTCGGGAGAAGCGATCTTAATTGAGATGTAATCAAAATTCGGGGCGACGTACTCAGCCATATGATTGGCAGCGTTATGCATTGTCCGCCTCTTTCGAGTCTGCCTTTTTCTCGGTTCTCACATCCAACCCCAGCGACTGAAGTTCTTTCAGCAAGACGTTGAACGATTCCGGCGTGTCCGCCTGAAGCGAGTTCTCTCCTTTAACGATGGATTCGTACATGCGCGTCCTACCTTGCACATCATCGCTTTTGACCGTCAAAAGCTCCTGAAGCGTGTAGGCCGCACCATAGGCCTCGAGCGCCCAGACCTCCATTTCTCCGAATCGTTGTCCGCCAAACTGAGCTTTTCCGCCCAACGGCTGTTGCGTCACGAGTGAATAGGGCCCGATAGATCTTGCATGGATCTTGTCATCAACCAAGTGCGCCAATTTCATCATGTAGATGTAGCCCACCGTCACCTGCTGATCAAACGACTGGCCGGTATGGCCGTCCCGGAGCACAACCTTGCCATGCGCCGGAATACCCGCTTTTTTCATTTGCTGTTTGATTTCATTTTCCGTCGCCCCGTCAAAAACGGGCGTCGCAATGGAGTAGCCCAATAACTTCGCGGCCCATCCCAGATGCGTCTCAAGGATCTGCCCCACGTTCATGCGGGACGGCACCCCCAGCGGATTCAACACAATGTCGACAGGTGAACCGTCTTCGAGATACGGCATATCCTCCTGCTTCAAGATCTTCGCGATGATCCCNTTGTTTCCATGGCGGCCCGCCATTTTGTCACCGACTGAAATCTTTCTCTTGTTGGCCACCAGCACCTTGACCCGCTTCAAAACACCCGGAGGCAGCTCGTCGCCGCGTTTGATCTTATCGATCTCCCGGTCCTCTTCGTAGCGCAGCTCTTCAATCTGATCGTCCATCACGCGACAGATGCGCTTGACAGCCTCTTCGACCTCTTCTGAGTCCTCAAGCTTGATACTGTCAATGTCCGCGCGGCCGATTTTATGCACATCCGATTTTTTGATCGTTCTTCCCCGCGCGATGATTGTCGCTCCCGTCTCGCTATCCACGAGACTCGTCGCGAGTTTCTTGCCCGCCAACAGATTCACCAGCTTATGCGCTTTATCTTTCTCGAGCTGTCCAATTTGTTCTTCATGAAACTCCTTGATCGCCTGGATATCCTTTAATTCCTTGGCCTTTGTCTCCTTAGACTTCGTTTCTTGGCCCTTGCGCGAAAAAACCTTGGTCTCGATGACCATGCCCTCGACGCCGGGGGGGACCGTGAGTGAAGCATCCCGCACATCGCCGGCCTTTTCGCCGAAGATCGCCCTCAACAGTTTTTCCTCCGGGGAGAGCTCGGTTTCGGATTTCGGCGTTACTTTCCCCGCGAGAATATCGCCGGGACCTACCTCCGCGCCGATCCGGATGATCCCGTCTTCTCCCAGGTCCTTCAGCGCCTCTTCGCCGACATTCGGAATATCACGCGTGATCTCTTCTTTGCCAAGTCTCGTATCCCGTGATTCAATTTCAAACTCTTCGATGTGAATCGAGGTGTAGACATCATTGTAAACAAGCCGTTCACTGAGCAGAATCGCGTCCTCAAAGTTGTAGCCTCTCCAAGGCATAAACGCCACCAAGACATTCCGGCCGAGTGCCAACTCCCCGTTCTTTGTGGCTGCCCCATCCGCGATGACCTGCCCCGCTCGTATCTTGTCTCCGAATTCCACGATCGGGCGCTGGTTGATGCAAGTGCTTGCATTGGAGCGTTTGAATTTATTCAACGGATACCGGTGTCCGCTGACGACAATCTCATCCCCTTGGACGCTCGTCACTTTGCCGGCCTGCTTTGCCACCACAACCGCTCCGGAATCCTTGGCTGTCCGATGCTCCATGCCGGTGCCGACCAAGGGCGCCTCCGTGACGAGTAACGGCACCGCTTGACGCTGCATGTTGGAACCCATCAGCGCGCGATTCGCGTCATCATGTTCCAAGAACGGGATCAAACTAGCGGCCACGCTGACAAGCTGTTTGGGAGACACGTCCATATAATCGATGTCCTTCGGACTGATTAATGGAAAATCCCCCTTATGACGACAAGAGACTTTTGATTCCGCCAGATAGCCATTTTTATCCAGCTTCGCGTTCGCCTGGGCAATAATAAACTGGTCTTCCAAATCTGCCGAAAGATACTCGATCTTCTCGGTAACACGGCCGTTTTCTACTTTTCGATAAGGCGTTTCAATAAATCCATACTCGTTCACCCGCGCGTGCGTGCTTAGGGAAGCGATGAGCCCGATGTTTGGTCCTTCCGGCGTCTCAATCGGACAAATCCGCCCGTAATGCGAGTGATGCACGTCACGTACCTCAAAACCGGCGCGTTCACGCGAAAGACCTCCCGGCCCGAGCGCGGAGAGACGCCGCTTGTGCGTCATCTCCGCCAAAGGATTCGTCTGATCCATGAATTGAGACAGCTGACTGCGGCCGAAGAAATCCCGGATCACGCTCGAAATCAATTTTGAATTGATCAAATTATGGGGCATCATGTTCTCAAGCTCGTAAATACCCATTCGCTCTTTCGCCGAACGATCCAATCGCGCCAGCCCGATCCTGAACTGGCCCTGTAACAATTCGTTCACGGTACGAATGCGGCGATTGCCCAAGTGGTCGATATCGTCCGTCGTTCCATCCCCGTTCTTCACGGCAATGAGCCGCTTGATAATTGAAATCAATGTCTCGGCGTTTAACGTTCTTTCTTCCAAACGGGTCTTCATTCCCAGCTTGCGATTCAATACGAATCTTCCGACGTTGCCCAGGTCATACCGTTTGGGGTCGAAGAATAATTTATCCACCATAGTCTTAGCGCTATCCGCGGTGGGAGGGTCTCCGGGCCTCAGCTTCCTATAAATATCGATGTACGCCTCTTCGATGGTCTTCGTGTGGTCTTTCTTTAATGTCGTGACCATTTCCGGCATTTGCGTGCGCATGATCAGAATGGATTTGACGCCTTCATGGGACATCTTCGAAATTAATTCCCTGGTGAGAGGCGCCCCTTGTTCGGCGAGGATTTCCTTGGTATCGGGATGAGGCACGTCCTGCGCCAACACATGGCCCACGAGATTCTTCGGGTTATACCGGTTGATCGATTCTATCTTTTCGATCCCGCAAAAGGCCTTAATAATGTCTTCATCCGTCTTATAACCAAAAATGCGTAGAAGCGTAGTCGCCAACATTTTTTTCTTCCGGTCGATGTACGCATAAAGGTTGTCGTTGATGTCAAATTCGAATTCAAGCCAGACGCCGCGATGGGGAATCACTCGAGCGGAAAAAAGTTCTTTGCCGTTTGGGTGGATCTCTTTTTCAAAAGAGACGCCGGGAGACCGGTGGAGCTGGCTGACGATCACGCGTTCGTCACCGTTGATGACAAACGTGCC
>JGI1357J11328_10003625_pt1 | contig 10518 bp, 9 predicted proteins | sample Subgrocontami54m_FD_11328 | JGI IMG/M metagenome (IMG submission 11328)
GGTACTGATCAGATCGTCGATAACGAGCGCTGTTGCTCCCGCCACATCGCCGACAAATAGGTCGCCAGAGACGACGCCCGCGCTGCGATGCTTGTCGGCAAAGGCCTTTGCTACCGGACGGCCCAGCACCGCCTCCAGCGCCTCACGGAACAATTCCGCCCGTTTGGCACCGCCGGTGTCAGGCGACACGACGCTGAATTTATCGTCCTTCAACGCACGCACGTAATCGACGAAAAGCGGCGTTCCCGTTAGCGTAACGGTGCGGCAGCGAAAGGCGTTTTCAAATGCCACAGGATTGTGCACCTCGAGCGTGACGATGCTATCGGTCCCGACCGCCTCGAACATCTCGGCGATGTAACGCGTGGTAACCGGATCGCTCGATTTGGTGCGCCGATCCTTTCGCGCGTAGCAAAGATACGGCACGACCGCCGTCACGCGGGCGGCGCCCGCGTCCTTCAGAGCTCCGATGAAAAACAAGAGCCGGCAGAGCTTGTCGTTGGCGGATTCCGACGGGCCGCTGTGCAGGCTTTGAACGACGTAAACGCTGTCGCCGCCGACCTGATCGATCGGACGCACTTTGTGCTCTCCGTCCTCGAAGGCTCTCTCTTCGTGCGCAGCGAGCTTGCAGCCAAGTGAATCGGCTACCGCTCGGCCGAAATCAGCCGTTGCCTGCAGGGCGAATAACCGCAAGTCGTCGTATTTATTTCGTATTGGCAAGGCGCCTTGTGGTGACCAGATGGTGAATGCCTTTGTCATGATCGTGAGCTATAGGCGGCCCATTTCGAACTCTTCACATGAAAGACCGATTTGCGACAGAGCGTCCTTGGCGTCAAACTTGCGCGTCTTCACGACAACGAAACACACCATTTCAAGCGATATGGATAGGGTCGGGGATTCCTTGATCACTGCTGCCCTCAAGCAGCTTTAGGGGTTGCGGGCCAAAGCGCCCGCAGATCCGCCGGCAAGGCTCGACGCACGTCCTCGATTTCACCAGATCCGATCTTCGTCGATAGAAATCGGAAGACGATCGAGACAACCTCCGGCGTGTAATAGACCGGATTGCCGGCGAAGCCATGATTGATACGGGCGATGAAATCTTGCTTGCTGCGTTGCTTCACCGGCACCGCAGATGGCCGCCATTGCTCATAATAGACGCCCCGCAACAAGCTCGGCAGCTGCGCCGCGAAATCAGCAGCTTCATTGACTTGCAACCAATCACGTATCGCTTGCAATACGCTCCTCAGCACTCTGTAGGACTGTGACTTATCCTTCCAACCGAGCTGCTCGTCCAACTCGTTGATCCAGCTATGGGTCAGTTGAACCGTGTGATCGATGTTTTCCAGACCGACTGTGCTCATGGCTTTGCTCCCTGCTCACCTGGAAACCACTACTCCAGTGGGGCAACCGCATTATTGAGCTAAGTCAATCAGCCCGGCCTCCCGTATGCCGGCGCGTCACGTTTCTCTGGAAACCCAACGGTCGCCGGCCTTTATGTACGAGCGTTTGACCGCGGCCCAGGCGATGCGGTGCGCGGCCTCCTCTTGGCGCGGATCACCGGCATGTGCCGCGAAGGCATGATTGAAGGCTTCGCGATAGATGTCCTGGGCGTGCGGCGGCAGGTGCCGCCGAACCGGAGGAGGAAGGTCGTCATTCGTTCGATAAGGCATGACTTATCTCCAAGCCGGCCGGCGACGCATCAGCCGGCGGCGTCGCCTGTAACGCAACGGATATCGAGCGCCTCGAAAACTTGGCGCGTTGCAAGCGCCGAGCCGTCGACATCGATGGCGCGGCAAGCGTCTTCAAACACCGCGACCTCAAAGCCCTCGCGCCGGGCATCCTCGGCCGAATAGCGCACGCAGAAATCGAAGGCGAGCCCGGCGACGAAGACGCGCGTGAAGCTGCGCTCGCGCAGATATCCAGCAAGTCCGGTGTGCGTTTTGCGGTCGTTTTCGTAGAACGCGGAATAGGAATCGATATCGCGGTGATAGCCCTTGCGCAGCACAAGCTCCGCATGCGCGATCTGCAGATCCTTGCGAAATTCCGCTCCCGATGTCCCCTGCACGCAATGGTCCGGCCAGAGGATTTGCCTGCCATAGGAAACATCAATCGTTTCGTATGGCTTCTGCCCGGGATGCGTCGAGGCGAAAGATTGATGGCCGCGGGGATGCCAATCCTGCGTTAGGATCACATGCTCGAACCGTTCAGCCAGCCGATTGATCAGCGGCACGACTTCGTCGCCGCGGGGAACTGCAAGCGCTCCCCCGGGGCAGAAATCATTTTGAATATCGACTGCCAACAGAACATCTTGATCTTGGATCGCAAACCTCCCGGTCATGGCTGCGCCCTCTCCTGCCGCGCCAGACGGCTGTCGACTTCGGCAGCAAGCTGCTTCAGCGCGTCCGCCACTTCGACTGGATAAGGTGTGCCCGGCTCCAAGCGGCGCAGCGGCTCCGGCAGCCGCTCAAGGTCGCGGGCGGCGCGGGCGCGGATTTCAGCCAGCGCCGGCGATGGCGCGATGCGGCGGCCACCCTGCATCACCAATTGGATCAGCGGATCGCCGGCCTGCTCGTCACCTTCGATCGACAGGACATCGCCAGCCATGCGGCCATCCGGTCCATACTGGCGCCAGACCTGCTTGCGGCCCGGCCACGTCGCCTTGCCGGGCGAACGCTTGCGCCGCGCCAAGCCGGCATATTCCTGCAGCTTGTAGGCGCAGTCGAGCGCCGGAACATCGGACGACGTCGTCAAGCTCGTGCCCAGGCCGAAGCCGTCGATCGGCGCCCCGGCACGGAGCATTTCAGCCACACTGTCTTCGTCGAGCCCGCCGCTGGCAAAAATGGTCACCTCCCTCAGGCCGCCCTCATCGAGGATGCGGCGGACATTCTTTGACAGAGCGGTCATGTCGCCGCTGTCCAACCGCACGCCCCGAATCGTGATGCCCTCTGCCGCAAGCCGTGGCGCGAGCGCGACGACCTTCCTGGCTGCCGCCTCCGTGTCATAAGTATCGATGAGCAGTGTGAGGTTCTGTGGGCGTGACCGCGCGAAATGCTCGAACGCGACACTCTCATCGTCATGGGCCTCGATGAACGAGTGCGCCATGGTGCCGAAAGTCGGGATGCCGTAGAGCTTTTCCGCCAATACCGTTGCGGTCCCCGCAAAACCCACGATGTAGCTCGCCCGCGCGGCCATAAGGCCGGCCTCCGAGCCATGCGCGCGCCGTAAGCCGAAATCGACCAGCAGCTTGCCGGGCGCCGCAAGCATCATGCGCGCCGCCTTGGAGGCGATCAGCGATTGGAAATGCAGGATATTGATCAGCCGGGTTTCGACCAATTGCGCCTGAGGCAGCGGCGCCGTCACGCGCAAGATCGGCTCATTGCCGAAGAACACCGTTCCTTCAGGCATTGCATGCACGTCGCCGGTGAAACGGAATCCGGCAAGATGATCAAGAAAGGCCTGGTCGAATCTGCCGCCGCGGGCAAGCCAGTCAATTTCCTCCGCCAAGAAACGCAACTGCTCCAAAAACTCGACTGCTTGCTCCAGGCCGGCGGCAACTAGGAAGCCGCGCCGCGCCGGCAGCTTGCGCACGAAGAAGTCGAATACGGCCGTCTTTGTCTCCCCATGATTCAGGTAAGCCTGAATCATGGTGAGTTGGTACAGATCGGTCAGGAGCAGCGTCGTCGCATTGTTCATTCGGCACCTTCCGGGCCACGAACTCAACCCACGGAGAGCATGCATCTTTCGAGGGGCGCCAAAGAAACTAGTGCGTCAGGGGCGGCTCCTCTTCCTCGTCAGCGGTGATAATCTCAAGGATATCGGCCGCTGTGCTCGAAAGCGGCCGGCCGGCCTTGCCGAGGACATCGCCGTTGCCCGTGGCCCAAATCGCCGCCTCTTCCAGGTCGGCGACGGTGGGATTCAATGCCAGAATCGAGATGATTTTGGCATCGTCTATGTCGCCGAGGATTGCTTTCATATCTTCGTGAGTGATTGTCATTTTGGCGACCTTTCACGAGATTGATAACAAGGTATGCAGGGCCTTGTTTGATGCAAGTCAACAGGGCAATCGTCGCGTCGGGCAATTACCACCTACCGGAGCGCATATTCAGCCAGATGAGCAATATTATCGAACCCCAGGAGGGAGTTTTCAAACTGCTCCAAGACCCAGCCACGCATGGTGGATGCAAGGTTCGGCGATTTGATACCCACATCTCCTCGGTATTTCTGGCCGGCGAACGAGCCTACAAGGTGAAGCGCGCCATACGCTTTCCATTCCTCGATTTTTCCAGTTTGGATAAGCGAAAAGCCGCGTGCGAGGCAGAGATCGAAGTCAACAAGGTATTCGCGCCGGAGCTATACCGCCGCGTTGTTGCGATCACGCGCGAGAGTGACGGAGGACTTGCCATCAATGGAAGCGGCAATGCGATTGAATGGGCAGTGGAGATGCAGCGGTTCGATGAGAACCGCACTCTCGATCGCCTGGCGGATGCGGGCAAGATCGATATTCATCTCGCCGACGCGCTCGGGCAGGCGGTGGCCATGGCCCACAAGGCGGCTCCCATCGTGAAGGCGGAGCCGTGGATCGAGGCGCTGGCATTATTCATCGGCCAGAATAACAAAGAGTTGCGTGAGGCACCCGAGCTCTTCTCGCCAAGGGAAACGGCAGCGCTCCACGCTGCAAGCCGCGCACTGCTCGATCACCTGCGCCCCCTGCTCGTTGCGCGCGGAGAACTTGGTCTCGTGCGGCGCGGGCACGGCGATCTTCACCTGGGCAACATCGTCATGCTCGGCGATCGGCCGGTCCTGTTTGACGCGATCGAGTTTGATCCGCTGATCGCCGCCGGTGACGTGCTCTATGACCTCGCCTTCCTGCTCATGGATCTGGTGGAGCGCGGCCTGCAGCAGAGCGCCAATGTCGTCTTGAACCGCTATCTTACCGCCACGGGTCGAGTTGAGGATCTTGATGCGCTCGCCGCGCTTCCCTTATTCCTTTCATTGCGGGCGGCCATTCGGGCCAAGGTGACAGCGGCCCGGCGCAGGTTCGCGGAGCCGTCAGCGCGCGCGGCTATCGAAAAAAGCGCGCAGACTTATTTTGATTTCGCTTGTCGCCTCGTCAAACCGCCCCCGCCAATGCTTGTCGCGGTTGGAGGACTCTCGGGAACCGGAAAGTCCGCACTGGCCAAGTCACTCGCGCCGTCTATCGCACCGATACCCGGAGCCGTAGTGCTACGCTCCGACGTGGAGCGCAAGGCATTGTTTGGCCGCGCGGAAACAGAGCAACTACCGCCAGAAGCTTATGCCGTTGAAGTTTCCGCGCGAGTTTATGACACGTTACAGCAAAAAGCTGGCCGCATCATCACCGCTGGCCACTCCGCCATCGTCGATGCGGTTTTTGCCCGAGCGGCGGAGCGCGGAGCTATCGCCGATCTTGCGCATTCCCACAGCGTCCGCTTCCGAGGGCTATTTCTGACCGCCGGCCTGGAGACACGGCTTGCGCGGGTCGGAATGCGTGGCCTGGATGCTTCCGACGCCACCTCGCGAGTTGTCCAGCAGCAGGAAAGCTATGACCTGGGCTCCATCGAATGGTCCTTGATTGATGCCTCCGGTACGCCTGACGAGACGCTGAGACGGTCAGGGCCAGTCATAGACGAACAGACGTAAACTGCCGACGATCCCGCCCGCGACAATCAGCCGTTTCCGGCGCTGCCACGCCGAATTAGTATTTCGAAGAATTTGAGCTTGGCCGCTTCTGTAACCAGAACATAGGCGATGACAATCAGAACCATCGTGCCCAGCAGATCAGCGGACAGCGGCACGAAGCCAAATGCAGAAGCCAGCGTTCCAGTGAAAGGGATCAGGAGCGCAGCGGCCACCACGGCGGCCGTCGTCCACATAAGGAGCCGGCTCGGCACGCTACGGAACGCTGGTCCCTGCGTTCGGAGGACCAGCACCACTGCCAGTTCGGTGAGCAGCGAGACTACAAACCAACCGGTCTGGAATGTCGCCTCATTGGCGGTGAAAACAAGCAGCAACACTACGAACGTCAGAAGGTCGAAAGCTGAGCTGATGAGCCCGAATGTCACCATGAACCAGCGAACGTCGCGCAGCCGCCAGCGCTGGGCATGCGCAAGCCTCCCGGCGTCGACGTTATCGGTCGAAATTGCGATCGAAGGCAGATCCGACAGGAAGTTGTTGAGCAGGATTTGCTTAGCGGCAAGCGGCAGGAACGGCAGGAACGGCGCTGCCAGCGCCATGCTCACCATGTTTCCAAAATTCGCGCTTGTGGTTATGCAGATATACTTCAGGGTGTTCGCGAAGGTGCGCCGGCCGTCCTCGACACCTTGCCGCAGCACGTCAAGGTCGGGCCGCAGCAGAACAATGTCCGCGCTTTCGCGCGCGACGTCCACAGCCTGGTCCACCGATATGCCAACGTCGGCCGCGTGCAAAGCGGGCGCATCATTGATGCCGTCCCCCAGATAACCGACCGCGTGCCCGATCTGCTGCAATGCTGCGACGATGCGCTCCTTCTGCTGTGGATCGACTTCGACGAAAAGATCCGCGCGGTCAGCGAGATTCCAAAGTGATTCATCCTTCAGGCTTGCGATTTCCGCGCCTGTAAGCATGGCCCTCGAATCGAGGCCGACGGCCTCGGCGAGATGCGCCGTGACATGGCGATTGTCGCCACTGATGATCTTGATCCGGATGCCGAGGCGGGCAAGATCGCGAATGGTACTTTTGATCCCTTTCTTCGGCGGGTCGGAGAACAGGAGAAAGCCCACACAGGACATTTCGCATTCGTCGTCGTGTATGTAGCGATCCCTGGGCTCGGCGCGCTTAGCAGCTACCGCCAGGACCCGGAAGCCTTCGGCTCCCTTCTTTCGATAATAGGCAGAGAGGTGGCCCCGCTCGGACTCGCTCAAAGGGATTTCAACGCCGTTGCGGCGGACTGTCGTACAGACGGTGACCACCGTGTCGAACGCTCCCTTGGTAACGATCCAATATTTCGCCGGATCACTTTCCTCGGCAGCAGCGATGGTGAGGCGCTTGCGAATGAAATCGTAGGGGATCTCGTCGATCTTCCGGAACCCGTCGGTTGTGAGCTTTTCGCGCTTGCCCGCAACAATGATTGCCGCGTCAAGCGGATTTTCGATTCCGGATTCGAACGATGCGTTGAGGAATGCGAGGCGACGCACCTCGCTTGAATCACGTCCGTCGGTATCGACCGCGCCGCTAAGTGCGATCAGCCCTTGCGTGAGGGTTCCGGTCTTATCGATGCAGAGGACATCCATGCTGCCCAGATTCTCAATCGCTTCGAGGCGCCGCACGATAACGCCGCGGCGTGCCATTGCGCGCGCGCCGGCCGAGAGCGTGATGCTGATGATGGCAGGCAGCAGTTCGGGCGACATGCCGACTGCGAGCGCCACGGCGAACAACAGCGACTCGATGACCGGCCGGCCGAGAACCTGGTTTACGGTCAGTACGAACACGACCAGGATGACCACCACGCGGATCAGCAGATAACCGAATTGGCGAACGCCGTGCGCAAATTCCGTTTCGGGAACTTGCGCGCCAAGCCGCGCGGCAACCTTGCCAAAGGCCGTGCGGCGGCCCGTCTCCACGACCAGGACGGTGGCGGTGCCGCTGCGCACCGACGTGCCAAGAAAAACCGAGTTGGTGCGTGCGGCGAGAGATGCATCCGCCGGCACCGTTCCGGGCTGTTTCTCGACCGGGAAAGATTCCCCGGTGAGGCTCGCTTCCGTCACAAGGAAGTCCCTGGCCTCCAGGACAAGACCATCGGCCGGAACCAGATTGCCCGCGGAAAGCAGGATAATGTCGCCGGGAATAATGGCCGGCGCCGCCACGGTGCAGGGAATGCCGTTGCGCAGCACCCTCACCTTCAAGGCAAGGCGGCGGCGCAGGCTGGCAATAGCTGCGGATGCCCGGTACTCCTGAGAGAAGCCGAGCAATGTGCTTCCCAGAACAATGGCGAGAATGATCGCAGCGTCGAGCCAGCCCCGCAGGAAGAGGGAAATGGCGGCAGCGGCCACGAGAATGAGGACCAGCGGGTTTGCGAATTGCCGGAGCAAGAGCGCAAGCGCGGTATCTTCGACGTGAGCGGCGACTGCGTTGGGGCCGTAGTGCCGGCGCCGCTTAGCCGCCTCCCTGGCCGAAAGGCCCCGGACGCTGGCGCCGAGATCGGACATCACGTCGCCGGCGCTTCGGCTCCAATAGGCTCCTGCCGGCTGAATAAGTTGCACGAAGCCCCCAGCGCGATCCCGATGCTAGTGTTCGAAACTATTTTGCAGCCGCCAGTCTCGTCGCGGCAGCTGACACATTTCCAACCTTGTTATCCGATTGGTATTTGGAAATCTGACCGGCCGGCAATTACGGTGATGTCCTTAGGCAAGCGCCCCTAGCCGCTGCCATTCAATAGCGCGCTGTATCGGGCTCGAATTTCACCGCTTCAAGAGCCTGCGCAATCCAGCTAGCGTTCGGGTGTTGAGCACATCATCCGCAACGAGCCAACCGCGTCGCGCCTGGTCAATACCGAACCGCATATATTCAAGCGCGTTCACGGAATGCGCGTCCGTCGAAATCGCCAGCTTCACCCCCATGGTCATGGCGGCATGGGCATGGATATCGTTCAAATCCAGCCGGTCCGGTTCAGCGTTGATTTCGAGAAAGCATCCGGTATCGCGTGCGGCCGAAATGATGCCATCCATGTCAACATCATACGGCTCGCGTGTACCAACCAACCGCCCTGTCGGATGCGCGATAATTGAGACATGACGGTTCTCCATGGCCCGTATGATCCGGCCGGTCTGCGCTTGACGCGGCAGATCGAAATGCGAGTGCACCGCCGCCACCACAATATCGAGGTGCGATAAGCTGGAGTCCGGCAGGTCAAGGCGACCATCCTGAAGAATGTCAACTTCGATCCCCTTGAGGATCGTGAAACCATGCAGTTTTTCGTTGAGCCGATCGATCTCTCGGATTTGACGCGACAGCCGCGCCGGATCGAGCCCATGCGCCATGGCGACGCGTCGGCTGTGGTCGGTAAGCGCCATGTATTCATAGCCTCGCGTCTGCGCTCCGGCTGTCATGGCGGCAATGGTCGTGGTCCCATCGGTCCAATCGGAGTGAACGTGCAAGTCGCCCCGGATGTCGGAAAGGGTCACAAGACGCGGCAGCTGATTTGCCTCCGCGATTTTGATCTCGCCGCGATCTTCGCGCAGTTCCGGCGGAACGAAGACAAGCCCGAGCTTATCATAGACCTCCTCCTCCGTGGCTCCGGCGATCCGGCGCTTGCCGGCAAAGAGGCCATATTCATTCAGCTTCCAGCCATGTTCATTGGCGAGCCCGCGCAGCGCAATGTTGTGAGCCTTGGAGCCGGTGAAATAGAGGAGCGCAGCGCCATAGCTTTGTTCCGGCACGGCACGAACATCGACCTGCAAGCCCGAACGCAATATGACGGTCGTCCGGGTTGGTCCGTGAGCAAGAACTTCCGCGACATTTTCATACCTGACTAACTTGTCACCAACCGCAGCCCCGTCTTCCGCGGTCACTAGGACGTCCAGATCGCCAACCGTGTCCCGGCGCCGGCGATAACTGCCGGCCACGACAACGCGGCCCCTGTTCCTGAGAAACCGGACAAGCGCGTCAGCCTCGGCCTCGGCTACCGAGAGCTTGAAACGCTTCTCGGCTGCCGGCTTCTCAAGCGCATTGGACAATTTCTTCTCGATGCCGGCGCCAAACCCTTTAAGGCTGCGCAGGCGCCCAGTTTTAATCGCGCGTCGGAGATCGTCGAGCGTCCGCACCTTGAGCTTGTCGTAGAGAAGCTTGACCCGCTTCGGCCCAAGCCCAGGCAAAGCGGCGATGTCGCCAAGCTGTCCGGGCAGCTTCTTTTTCAGCGAGTCCAGCAGGTCGAAGCGCCCGGTGTTCACGATGTTGGCAATCTTGCCCGCCAGGTCCTTGCCGATCCCTGGAAGTTCCGAAAGGTCCGCTCCGGCCGACAGCAGGTTTTTGACGCTTTGCGGCAGGCCTTCAACAACGCGAGCGGCGCGGCGATAGGCGCGCACGCGAAATTGGTTCTCCCCTTGGATTTCCAGGAGGTCCGCGGTCTGATCGAACATGGCCGCGACTTCGGCATTCTGCACGGGCATCGCCAAGAGCCTCAGTCAACGCTTCGGCAGCCTTTCGTATCGCGCAGTGGTTCCGGCGGATTTGATGCAGATCAGGAGCTTTCAGCGAACACGGTGGATTTCCAATTGACGGCATGGAGCGACGTTCTTGATTTGCATCAACGTGCAACAGCGGATTCAATCGACAATGTTTCTGGAAAATTGTGGCGGACCACCCGGCAGGGGTGGACTGGTTTCAACAGTTGCGGAGCGGCGCTATGCTTGGTCTAGCTTAGAAAGCCTTCCCTCATGAGCCTCACAGCCGAATCGTTTTCAGCCCGCGCCCGGAAGCGGCAGGCAATCCGGCTATTCTTGTGCGGCGACGTTATGGCTGGGCGCGGCA
>JGI1357J11328_10003628_pt1 | contig 10513 bp, 7 predicted proteins | sample Subgrocontami54m_FD_11328 | JGI IMG/M metagenome (IMG submission 11328)
CACGAAAAATGAGAGTCCGCCATTCGATTTACGAATTTGGTCATTTTCGGCTAAATCTGACCGAGCAAGTATTGTCTTGTGCTGGCAAGCCGGTTCAGTTGACCCTGAAGGCCTTCGCGGTGCTATCTGTTCTTGTCGAGCACAACGGGCATCTCGTGACGAGGGATGACTTGATGCGTCAGGTCTGGCTGGATGCGTACGTCGAAGAGGGCAACCTATCACAGGCGATCTGCGCACTACGAAGAGTTCTGGGTGAAGGCCATCGAGATCATGAGAGTCACGAATACATCCAGACTGTAGCGCGGCGAGGCTACCGTTTTATCGCCCCTGTCCAACCCGCACAATGAAATCTTATGAGCCCACGTCTTTCGCTGTGATATGTCCTAGCAACGTAAACTCTTTACGTCCAGTAGGTACGATCCAGCGAACGGTAATGCACCGCTTCGGCGACGTGGTCGGACCGAATCTCGTCTGCGTTTTCGAGATCGGCGATAGTCCGGCTGACCTTCAGGATGCGATCGTAGGCGCGCGCAGACAAGCCCAGACGCGGCGTCATTGCGGCATTTGAAAAGATTCCATCGGTTGCCAGCCGCGCACGCTGTCGCTCCCGCGCTTTGATTACACGCTGACGAATGCTGGCAGAGTCTTCCGCGTCAGGCGGTGTTTCGCCGGTGAGTTCACGAAACTTGACTGCGGGCACGTCGACGTGGATGTCGATGCGATCGAGCAGGGCCCGGAGATACGACCGACGTAGCGCTGAATCTGCAGAGGCGTGCAACGGCATTCGCGCGTCGGATCATTCCAGAATCCGCACGGGCACCCCTGCGTTGCCTTTTTGCCATTTCGCAATTAAGGCCGAAAAACCGAAGCCCGCCGCATATCCGGCCACTACCAACACGCTCGGAGACCGTCTCAGGGCAAGGCGACTTGACTTGGGCCCATACCAAAAGGACGTGGCCGCGATGATTGGCGTGAGTGTCGATACTATTTGCTATTGGGAAAATAACCGAGTCAGACCCTCTCGATCGTTGTTACCAACATTGCTTCAGTTCCTTGAGGGACGCCCGAAAGCTGTCGCATTGGAAACCCACAGAACATAGGATTCATAACCCCACGCGCCTACCATATTGGGATCCTAGCCTCGCCTTATCCTACGCGCGGCCACGGAAGCTTCGCAGATCTAACCTTGGGATCTGGCGTGCGCTCGGGCGAATGCGCTTAGCTTAAGTGCGCTTCACTGTTGGCCGACTCTTGCGCCCAAGCCATCTTTGCGCGCAAATGCCTGACCGAAGATCGTTGAAGGATCGATTCGCAGGCTAGCGCGCGCTGCTGTCGAGGGAAGGCCAGTATTGCCTTTATAAAAATCAATGTGCGAGTGCCTGTAGAAGGCCGAAGAGCCTCCCGGGCCTCCGATATTCCCGATCCTGACCCGCTCGCCTTCGTAAGTAATCTGAAAGTCCGCGACATGAAATACCGCGAGCGTGACATCGGTTAGATTTCCCAGTCGAGGGTAGTAAAAGGTCATAGCCGCGTCCGTCGGTGAAGGTTGCCCGCTGTGCTGGGTAAAGCCTGTTGGTATATACAGCGGAGAGTCGCCAGTCCCGTCCGAACTTCCGTAGAGGTGCATTGCATGCGAAAGGTGTCCTCGCCGCTCCATGCCATCGTCACCAATGATGTCGCCGCGATAAAACGGGTACGCGGCGGCAAGTCCCGCTGGTTCGAATCCGTTGGCGCCCGCCACCGCGTTGGGTCCGCCAAAAATCTCCGCCAGCATCTTGTCCGAAGCAGCCATTCCAACGGTGTACTCTCGCACGACGGCGTTATTGGGCACGGCCTTCGCAATGGCCCCAACCGCATGCGAATACTTCGCCACGGTACTAATCAGACTCTCTGGTTGCTCGCCAACCGTCCAGATCTTCGTCAAGCCTTCCGAGTTGGCCATCCATGTCTGCGTTACTGACTGGATTCCATTGCTGGCGTAATTGAACGTGATCGTGCGGCCGGAAGAATCTACAACGCCGTGCAACATCAAGCCATTCGCGGTGTAGAGCAAATTGATATAAGCGCCACCCGGGTCTCTAATACTTGCACACCTGAATTCACCGTCAGGATAGCGAACGAAGATATATTTGGCGCCGCCACTGGTGCGAAAGGTCTTCAAAGTGTCATTGTCCAGAAGTTGTATCTTCGTTCCATCGATTGAGGTGTACGCGTTCCCGCTAGTCCCTCGTTCGAACTCTATGAAATGGATAGCGAACGTCGCTTGGGAAATCAAAGGCAAAAGGTACCTGTCATGCTCTTCGTCGTAATTCAATGCCTGGAAAATCGGGAAGCGAAATTGATCGAGCGGGTAAGTAAGCGACCGTTCAAGGCCGGCGGCCAGATGTTCAGGCAATGCCAGCAACGGCAACTGCCTTTCATCGACATTCCACTTGTAAGAGCCAGAGTTTTCTGAGTTGGAAAACTCGGCGGTGCGAGCGGCTAGCACTGAGGCAAAACGCATCAACCGCGGCTTGGTTCTCGTGTGCGACAAGGGAACTGCGCCAGCCGCAAAGTTCACGAGGCAAACAATCAAAGACAACAGCCGCACCGAGAAGGGGATCAGTCGGTAGGGGGAATGCATGTAAATTTCTCCGTGTAATTTTGGCGCAATGTCGTCAGCGAAGCCGAGGCGTTCATGCTCGTCGGAAGATCGACCTCGAAAGTTTTGGGGCCCGCTTACTTACCCGGTCCGACCGAAACAAACTCGGCCAGTTATCCGGTTAGGTTGAGAATCGTGAGGTAATGGCAGCGGTTCGGCTGCTCTCAGCAGTCGGAGCGTCTGGGGCTTTGGGTGATCCGGGGCTGACTTATCGATGGCCGTTAGTACTCAGCCATGCATTGCTGCGAACCAAGGGACGTTGCGCAGCGTCGGCCTCGCGCATTTGCAGGGCAAGCATTGTGCCGTCGATCATGTCGGGCTTTTTGGCACATCAGTTCTGAATTATTTCAAGCCTTATTCTCTGGCATACGCGGTGCTTAATGATCAGCCGGGACCGGCAGGCCGAAGGCTCTGCGGTTCTAATACCGACGGCGATGAGGCATCTTGCTGTGGTCAATTGCACTTGCATCGCTTTTCAGCTCTTCCCGCTCCAGTGTTTTGAACTTTTCGTAACCAGGCGTCCGCGAATAATTCTCCCCAGCGGCCCGCGCAATCGACTCGTCATGAGGCGCAGGATTAATGAGAATGGCTAGAGGCTCTTATAACTTGCGTTAGATCAAGATGCGTAAGCAAACAGAAAATGAACAGGGCCATCGCGAGCTCTTTGATCAGGCGAGCGACATCGTCTTTAGGCTGGATCTTGCCGGCAACTTTACGTTTCTCAATAAGCCGGCGGAACTTATTTCCGGCTATTCATGTGAAGAAGCGCGCCGAATGAACATCACCCAGATGGTAGCACCCGAACTGTTCGAGCAGGTGCGCAAGCAAATCGGCGGCAAGCTTAGAGAACGATTTGGGACGGTGTATGACATCGACATCATAACCAAAGACGGCCGACCCGTATCGCTGGAAGTGAGCGCGCGGGTCGTCTTGCGCGAGGGTCGCGCGATTGGGATTCATGGAATCGCCGTGCCGTCTGTTCTGCGAAGCCAATTACCCCTTCTGAGTTCACGATGTTTGGACGCGGGTTTTTTCTTCGGAAGTTTACCCAACCGCTTCCTGCTTAAACCATTTTGAGTTGAAGTCATCTCGTCGAAGGGCCAGGAAGCGCACACGATCTGTTCTGAGCACCCTATCCAGGAGCCTGGACCATTCCGCATCAGTTCGTTCGCGTTCGAAGCGCCGACCGCGGTCGGAGTGTCTTGTGGAGTGGGCTGGCTAGCTAATTGCAACCTTTTCGCAAGCGTAGTTGCATATTTCCTCGTGGATCTATGCAATACTTCCTCTGGATTTAGAACGCGCAGCAAGACAAGAGGTGCCCGACTGTTGATGAGTGTTTCAGCCACCGTTGCTCTCCTATAGATTAATCCGCAGTTCCCGCGAACAGATCGAACCTCTGACCTTGACCGACTGATGACCCCGTTGTGATGTGCGATAGGGAAGTGCTCATTGCACCAGGAGTCCTTTTGGCGGCGTTAGCTGATCGTGTGGGCAGTATCTGCGAATAGACTTCTCCTCGATTCTTCAGCAGAGTGCGAGAAAGAGGACCCGATATGCCAGAGAGTCAATCAGGAAAATCGCCTTTCATGGTCGCTGGGGCGGCGGCCCGAGCCGGCGATCTAATCCAAGACACTAAGACTTTCCCACTTAAGGAAGACGCAATTGGCAAGGGCGAAGAGCCATTCCGGCAAGGCGACCTTCAGTTCGCGAACAAAATGAAAGCCCTTGTAGTCGATGACGATGTTTTGATTCGCAGCAACGTGGCTGAGGTGCTGCGCAATGACGGCTGGGAAGTGTGCGAGGCCGAGTCCGCGGAAGAGGCTTTCGAGATGCTTCATCGCGACTGTTGGTCGCTCGTATTCTGCGACGTGCGGCTAAGCGACAAGAATAATGAAGAGGGCTATGCCGTACTGCGCAGCTTCACGGAAGAGCAACCGGAGGCGCAAATTGTTTTAATGACCGGTCACGGATCGGCAGTTGGCGCGCTCGATGCTGTATCGTCCGGCGCTTACGACTACCTGATGAAGCCGTTCGACGTCAAAGATGTTCAGCGAATAGCTCAAGCGGTGCGCCGGGGAATAGAGAAACGGGCGCGTTCAGCCGTAACCGACGCCTCACTATCTCCTCCTGTTTACACTTCTGACATCGATCTAATAGGAGTTAGCGCCGCGTTTGTCGAGTTGATGAAGTTAGTAGGTCGTGTGGCGGGGACCAATCTGCCGGTTTTGATCACAGGTGAGTCAGGCACAGGTAAAGAGATCGTCGCTCGCGCTATACATCGCCGCAGCCTCCGTGGCGCAAAACCGTTTGTTGCGGTTAACTGTGGGGCGATACCCTCGGAGCTAATTGAATCAGAGCTTTTTGGTCACGTTCGCGGCTCGTTTACGGGAGCAACTGTGGACCGTAAAGGTCTCTGGCAGGAAGCTGATGGTGGCACTGTTTTTCTCGACGAGATTACGGAAACCAGCCTCGCCTTTCAGGTTAAGCTGCTGCGCGCCTTGCAAGAGGGTGAGATTCGACGAGTCGGCTCAAATCAAACCCTGCGTGTCGATGTACGCGTTATCGCCGCCACCAACCGGGATCCCGAACAGGAGATGCGCGAGGGACGCTTTCGCCAGGACCTTCTTTACCGGTTGAACGCGGTTACAGTGCACCTGCCACCTTTGCGAGAACGCCGGGAAGACATCCTTCCGCTGGCCCGATACTTTGGCGAATGCATGGCGGCTGCGGGCGCTTCCCCTATCGGCTTTTCAATTGATGCTGTACGGATGCTCGAAAACTATGATTGGCCCGGGAATATACGCGAATTAGAGAATGCCGTCGTGCGCGCTGCTGCCCTGTGTGATCAGGTCGTTCGTCCCGAAGATTTACCTGACCGCGTGCGTAATTGTTCCAAGGTTGCGATGAATGAACTCGTAGCCTCGGAGCGAGAGGTTAGTGGCGCCGATGAAGAGTTGCTATCGCTTGCAGAAGTTGAAAGCCGCCACATCTTTCTCGTGCTGGCGCGCACCGGCGGCAACAAACAGGCAGCGGCGCGAGTGCTTGGTATCGATCGCACCACGTTACAGCGCAAACTTGAGCGATACAATTTGGAACAAGCCGAACCCGACGACATGGCGGCTAAAAGGCAGCATGGCTGAAGAGTTGCTAAACGGACGCATGGACGTAGCGGACCAGGCTAACCCATTCTTCATCGCTCATCTTTGTAATTCGCAAGCCGATGAGATAACCCTCCCCGGCTTCTTCTTCCAATAACTTTTGACACCACCTGGTAGTAACCTGCATTTGAATCGGGCCGGTTGGGAGGTTAAGCGTGAGATCGAGCTTGGAGCCCACGACATTGAGATAACGATGATCAGTGATTACGCTGCCACGCTTGAGCTATAGCGTTCAACCTTCCACTCTCGGCGCCGGGCAACTTCCTGCGCAATTTCTATAATCCGGGGAGTGTCAAACGGCTTTGCCACCACCCAGTCCACGCGCGCAGCCTCTCTTTCGTTCGAGCCGACAGCTTCGCCCCACCCCGTGATGACCGCCAATGGAATGTTGCTGTTCCGTTCGCGCACGGCCCGCGAAAGCTCCCAGCCACTCATCTCCGGCATGCCTACGTCCGTGAAGATGGCGTCGAAATCTTCCCGTTCAAAAAGCGACAACGCTTCGCGTGCACTCCGCGCCAGACTCACCTTACAACCTTCGGTTTCCAAAATGTCGCGCAAGAGGTCGCGCACATGTTCTTCATCATCAACGACCAGAATTCTCGTTGGACTTGATCGCGCAGGCAACATTGTCGTGCTGCTTAATTCACTCACCGGCTCAGCGTTGACCGCGCTTTCGGCAATCGGCAACCTGATACGAAAGCTGGTGCCGTGCCCGACTTCTGATTCAACCTCCACAGCCCCTTCATGTCGCCGGATAATACCGTAACTAACCGCGAGGCCAAGTCCCATTCCGGTCTTTCCTTTCGTGGTGAAGAACGGATCGAAAACGCGCAAACGCACATCTTCGTTCATACCCATTCCTGTGTCGCGCACGAAGATCTCAACGACGTCACCGGCTTCCTCTGCTGCAAGCGTAAGCGTGCCGCCCCGCGGCATTGCATCGACGGCGTTGAAGACCATATTGACAAGAACTTCGCGCAGCTCCGACTCGTCGCCCATAATCAGCGCGTTGCAGTGAAGTTGCAGATCGAGGCTAATGTGCACATTGGCCTCCTCAGCCCAATCTTTCCAGCGCGGGCGCGTAATCTCTCCGACGTCCAACAGCAGTTGGCCCATATCCACCGGTTGAAAGTCATGATCGCGGCGCTGGCGAGCGAAGTCCTGGATCCGCTTGATAGTTTTCGCGCCGTCTTTGGCAGTTTTGATCATGATGTTGAGACCATTTTCGATCTTTACAGGGTCTTTCGATCCCAGCAGAAGCTGCGCGCGACCAAGAATCCCGGCCAGCGTATTATTGAAATCATGGGCGACGCCAGATGCGAGTTCTCCGAGCGCTGACATCTTTTCAATCTGCGAATATTGCTCGCGGATACGCTCTTGTTCGGCGATATAATGATTCAGTTCGGCGACGTGGCGCTCGGCTTCTTCAGCATGAGCGGCGGCCTCTTCTGCTTTCGCCGCCGCTGCCATGACCTCTATGTTTTTAAGATAGATGCGATAGGTGAAATAGACGCAGATAACAATTGGAATTGTGACTATCACTGCGTAGAAGCCAACTGCAACAACCAGCCTGGCAAGGATACCGGCAGCCGATGCGCCCGCGAAATAGGTGACCGATGTCCATAGGTAATACTTCGCCCACGTGTGCCACACCGGGTGATCGGCTTTGCAGGCCGCAGCCACCGCGACCAGACCTGAGTTGGAAATGTATTGAACCAGCGCCATGACGCAAAGCGCGCTGACGAAATTAGCTGAAAAGCCCTGGTGCGGCAGTTCTACAATCGAGCCGAAGCAGAAACGCAGCGTCCAGACAGTGATAAAGGTGGCACAAGCCATCATGGCTGAATTGAATATTCTCGTCATCGCTTTCTTGGTAAAGCTTAGAGATGAGCAGAAGGCTTCCGCCGCCGCCAAGAGGATAGCCGCCTCTCCGCCATAGAGCAGCATCGTCAAAAAGATGAGCGTGTCGGAAACAGAAATATGAGAGCTGAGACGCGGAATTTGAATCGAGAGGCGCGATCCCAATCCGAGCGTAATCAGCGCTAATATCACAAACCGCGCGTCAAGCCTTGCGGGGGATAGCTGATACACGGAAATGGCGGAAGCTGCTGCACCGAAAAAGATAATCAGCCACATGTACGGCAACGTGAATCGTGGCCTGCTCATAGCTTCGATCCTCATTTTCTTTTCCTCCCTAGGTTTCTTACCCAATCGCTCAAAGTCTTCCAGAAGCTATATGGTTACGCGCTCGTTTGCTCAAAAAAGACTGTGCTATAGCAACTGCGCAGCTTAAATCCGACCCGCTCGAAGAAGGACCGCGCCCGCTGGCTTTCTTCATCGACGAGAATGCAAAGAGAAGCTGTGCGCTTCAGTAGAGTTTGACCCAGTTGCGACATGCAACGGGTGCCGAAGCCCTTGCCTCGGTCTTGCGGATTAACGTAAATGCCTTCCAGATAGATCACCTCGGGCGTATCGGAGATAAGGTCGGCCTTGAAAATCAACCTTCCGTCTGCCACGGCCACCCATACGCGCTTTCTTTCGACGCGGCGCGCGCAGCGCGTACGAAAGCCTTCGGGATCAACTTCCAGAGGATTCGTCCCACTTTCGGCGAAAGCCATCTGACCTTGAATCATCATTACCTGTTCAAGATCGTCGAGCGTAGCCAGCCGTAGATTGGCCACCGGCTCACCTGCCTCGACAGGCCATCGCTGCTCGAGCAACAATTCGCGGCCAACGCGGCGTGGCAACTGGTCCAGTGTTACGTAGTACCTCCAGAAACGCTCAATCTTCTCTTGCTCACCCATAATCATGTGCGTGTCCGGGTAGGTTCGTGCCAAGCGTGCAAACGCCGCCAGAGCAGCTTCACCGCGCGTCTCGACGAGGGTGGCATGGCCGATAAGCGCGACGCCTTCAAGTCGGCCTTTTCCGTCACGACAACCATAGAACGTGCCGCGATTGAAGGAGCTGTCGAGGCCGTTATCACGGATGTGGCCGGCCATTACAAAAGTGTCAAGGGGACGCTCCGCAAGAAAAGCCAGGACTTCTGATTCTTCACCGCCCGTGAGCGGTTGAACGGATAAAGAGTCGGCTGCAACTGTTAGTTGTCGCGTCGCAGTCGCCGCAAGCTCTTTTGAACTTATGTGAGTCTGGGTAGTCACAGGCATTGATTACTCCTCAATTTGCTTAAATGCTAGAACGTGACACACGCGACTGCCGCTAAGCGCTTCATGGCCTCAAATAATCAACGTCGGTATCTGGGATCACCGCCATCGAAAGTGTGCCGTCGCCGCTCTTCGTGGCCGACATCGCCTGCGTGGTGGCGTCGCTGCGAAAAACGCTGTCGCCTATCAGGACGCCATCGCCAATCAAGACTCCGTCGCCGAGTAAGACTCCATCGCCGATTAGCACGCCGTCGCCGAGCAGGACGCCTGAACTCATAAAGACCATGCCGTCGCCGAGCAGGACGCCGTTGCTCGTCAGGATGTTGTCGCCAATCAAGACTCCGCCCGTCAACATCGTCGTGTCGCCGAGCAGGACGCCGTTCGAGATGCGCGTGCCGTCGCCAATCAGCACGCCGACGTTGTAGATACCCTGATATCTGGTGATGAGATCGAGGCCTGCGGCGTAGTTGTAATTCAGGATGATTCCCTGCGACCAGTTGAACGTGTATCCGGTGATAGTCGTCTGTTGTGCGGGAGTTGTGATCGTCGTCAAGAGCGGCGAGCCAACAGCCGTGGTTGACGTCAAATCCGTGCGCACCAGTCGAGCTAATCGGACTGCGCCTTCGATGTTAAGTTCACCCGCGCCCTGCTCGAGCATGTTGTAGCCTGCCAGCGGCTGCGCCGTGTACATCAGGATCATCTTGACCATGTTCGGCGTCAGCTTAGGATTGGCTTGTAGCAAGAGCGCGGCGGCTCCGGCGACAATCGGTGTGGCCATCGATGTTCCGCTCAGGTACATCATTCGTCTGTTGTCGTTCTCGCTGACACCGGCGTCAAGCTGCGGATTCTGCGAGACCAATAGATTATCGTCTGACTCGGCCTGAATGATTTTGTTGCCAGGCGCAACCAAGTCGGGCTTGAGCAAGTTGTCGTAGTGCTTGAGGCCAGATGCGTCCGTCCAATAGCTGCGCGTCGGCCCGCGGGAGCTGTAGGTGGCGATTCCATCATCGTTGCGCGGGTCGGTACCGAAAGTATTGGCCGCGCCAACCGTAATCGCCGACGGCTCATTGCCCGGTGAGTGAATCTGCCCGTAGATTTTCTGGCCCGCTCCGTTTTTTCCATTGTTGCCGGCGGCGGCGACCACGACGATCCCCGCATCAACCAGACGACGCACCGCGCGGCAAATCGGATCGTTTTTGTAAGAGTCAATGGCCGGCGCGCCCAAGCTGATGTTGACGACACGAATGTTGTAAGTTGAATAGTTGGCGAGAAGCCAGTTAAGGGCGCTCAGCAAAGCCGACGTTGAGCCGGTTCCCTGCGAGTTTAGAACGCGCAGATTGATAATGTTAGCGTTATAGGCGATCCCGTTATAGTTGCGCCTCAGACCGGCCGCGTCCGCAGCAACATGCGAACCGTGGCCGTAAGGGTCGCCCACCTGGCCTTCGCCGGTGAAGTCCTGGCTGTACACAATTCGGGTTATGCGAGCCGCGTTCTTGAACGACACGTGTGCCATGTCCAAGCCGGAATCGACAACGGCGATTCCGATGCCGCTA
>JGI1357J11328_10003642_pt1 | contig 10494 bp, 8 predicted proteins | sample Subgrocontami54m_FD_11328 | JGI IMG/M metagenome (IMG submission 11328)
AGTGTTGCCGACCGGTGTGGGCGCGGATATGCGTTCAACCCTGCGCCGCGGAGTCTTCGGAACGGCCGATCGTCCACCAGTGCACCGGCAATCCCCCCAGAGTCCCCGGCATGGCAGTCTTTCGCGTTTTGCCGAAAACGGTTCCTGACACGAATGGCCACCCAGGTGCTCGATTCCGCGGGCGGCACGACCGACTCCACCTTCGACGCGCTCAACCGCTTGACATATCGCAAGTACACGGAAAGCGGCACGGTCCAGCTCTCGGTGACGCAGGTGTACGATGCTGACAGTCGCTTGACCGAAGAGTGGCGCTATGGCACGAGTTACTCGCTCGTGGCCCGGACCAGCTTCACATACGACGCGGCGAGTCGGCTGACAAACTTGCAGCATCGCGATAGCTCCGGGAACAATCTCGCCAATTACACGTACACGTATGACGCCCAAAGCCGGTTGACGACCGAAGTCCGCAACGGGACCACCGTCACGTACACGTATGACAACACCGACCAGCTCACGGCCGACGGCACGGCCACCTTCACCTACGACGCCAACGGCAATCGCAACAACGGCAGCTACACGACCGGCACCGGCAACCGCATGACGAGCGACGGCACCTGGACCTACACGTACGATAATGAAGGCAACGAGATCAAGAAGTCAAAAGGCGCGAGCGCGGAGACCTGGACGTACGTCTACGACGAGAAGAACGAGCTTGTGACCGTGCAGCACAGCGCTACCGATGGTGGTGCTGTAGACAAACAAGTTGACTTCAAGTACGATGTTTTCGGCAATCGGATTGAGAAGTCGTATGACGACGACGGTGCCGGGCCGCATTCGGCGATTGTCACCCGGTTCGCGTACGACGCCTGGAAGAACACGAATCAGCATTTGATCGGCAACGAGAACTGGGACGTGTGGGCCGACTTGAACGGCTCAAGTTCTTTGACAACTCGGTACATCCGCGGCGACGTGATCGACCAAGTGTTCGCGCGCAGAGACGCCGGTACGACGTATTGGGAGCTGACCGATCGTCTCGGCTCCGTTCGTGACGTGATCGACAACTCCGCCGTCGTCAAAGACACCATCGCCTACGATGGTTTTGGCAACATCACGAGCGAAACCGGCAGCAGTTTCCGCGGCCGCTACGCCTGGACCGGCCGCGAAATCGACACCGAGATCAACCTCCAATACAACCGTGCCCGCTACTATGACGCCAATACCGGTCGCTGGATCAATCAGGACCCGTTGGGATTTGATGCGGGCGATGCGAACCTTTACCGCTACGTCGGCAATAATCCACCCAATGCGACCGATCCGAGCGGGTTGGATGTCTATGGCATACCGTGGGACGGGATGTGGCCGCCATCGCCACCGAAGCCGTCGCCTCCTTTCCCAGCAGCCGGTGCCGCACAGCCTGGCCCAATAAACAACGTGCCTGGGGAGAATTGGACTTGGGCAGGCTTAATTTTTGACCCACACACCAAGCCAGAAATCGTCGCGCATTACCCATTCGATCAGGCAATTGCGCCAACGTCTGTCCCCCGACCGACTACCATTGGGGTCCCTGGCGGGCAACACCAGTTCTTTCCCGCCACCCTCGCGCCTGGAACGTTGGTAGGCACCGGGGGCTGCGAAACTTGTATCGCTGTGATCATTCATACGCCCGGTCACGGGACGGCGGTATTCCATTTCACCACTGGCAACAATGTCGCCGCTACACTTGGTCAATATACCTGGCCGAGCGGATCACACGCGATGATCGCTGGCGGAAACAACCACCCTCAGTCAAATCAGTTGATGCTAAACGGTGTTTCTGCACTCGGCTCCCAGGGAATCCATTTGGACGGGGTCAGCGGCGCGTCCAGTGCCTATTTTGGCGCAGACGGGAATTGGCATTACGGCGTGCCACGACAAGAACGCCCGATCGAGAACGAGCGTTTCCAGACGCCCAGGGATTTGTTGAATTTCTTAAACCGTGACAGGTAGTCGGATTTTTTGTCAAGCGGGTGCCAATTTGACTCGATCCAGACGTTGGCAACCCGGAGGAATCTCAATTGGAAGACGTCACCGGTCGCAATGTTCGCAAGCCACGGCCTGCGTGGCGAATGACTCTCGTGAGCGCCTTTGTCGTCCTGGTTGCGTTGACGGTTTTTTTTGCACACCGCGTCCAAGAGGTACGTCGCCAATCGAAAGATTTAGAATGTCGATCAAATCTGTTCCAGACAGGAACCGCGCTTCTCAACCTTGCGGACCATTACGGCTGTTTTCCGCCGCCGCACATCACAGATCAGAATGGCAAGCCGCTCTACAGTTGGCGGGTTTTTATTCTGCCTGAATACAGTGGGCCCCATGACGTTTATGATCAGTTTGATTTCACCAAATCCTGGGACGACCCTGCCAACAAGCGTTTCTGCGAGGGAGAAAGCAACTCGACGCTCAGCCGGCTGTTTTCCTGTCCCATATTGCCTCGGACCTCGAAGTTTGAAGCAGATTACTTCTATGCGCTGAATGCCAAGGACGAATGGCCGCGGGATTTTTTCAACGATGGACCTCGCCATATGCTGCTTGTCGAGAGCAGAGTGCGCACCACTTATTGGACCGAGCCTGTCGATTTCGAATACCAGGAGCCAGGATTCAAAGGCTTGCTTAATAAACTGCGAGAATCCAAGCCAATTCACAACGCCGGCTGTAACTGCTTCCTCTCCGATGGCAGTAGGACGTTGAAAATACCGGCGGCCGCGGATCCAGATTTTGATTCCGACAACTTCGGAGATTTGGCGCGAATGCCCAGAACATCCGATGCGAGAACGAAATTACAAACATGGAGATTGATCAATAACTTGATCAAGATCCTCGGCGAGCAGGATCGTCCCCACTCATTTTACATGCGACACCGAGCGCTTTTGTATTTAGCCGAACTTGGGCCGCAAGCCAAAGCGGCGGTCGCCATGATTCGGCGAATCCTGGCCGAAGAGCAAGACCAAAGGTTGACGCGCGTCGCTGCTTTTGCACTTGCGAAGATAGGGAAGTAGGGCGCCCGTGGCCGAAGGAGCGCGATGGCGGTGCTGTAGACAAGCAGGTGGATTTCAAGTACGATGTCTACGGCAACCGGATCGAGAAGTCGTACGACGATGATGGGGCCGGACCGCATTCCGCGACGGTCACGCGGTTTGCCTACGACGCTTGGAAAAACACGAATCAGCACCTCATCGGCAACGAAAATTGGGACGTGTGGGCCGACTTGAACGGCTCAAGCTCTTTGACAACTCGGTATATCCGCGGCGATGTGATCGATCAGGTGTTCGCGCGTTGCGACATGGGCGCCAAGTATTGGTACCTCACCGACCGCCTCGGCTCGATCCGCGATGTCCTCAACAGCGGCGGCACGATCAAGGACACGATCGCCTACGACGGCTTCGGCGGCATCACGAGCGAGACCGACAGCAGCTTCCGAGGGCGGTATGCCTGGACCGGCCGCGAGATCGACACGGAAATCAACCTCCAATACAACCGTGCCCGCTACTACGACGCCGGCACCGGCCGCTGGATCAGCCAGGATCCGCGCGGCTTTGATGCGGGAGATTCCAACTTATTCAGATATGTGCACAATACACCGCTGCAAGGAACGGATCCATCGGGGCAGATCGTAATCATCATCCATGGCATCAGGGATGACGGAACCGGATGGGTGCCGGAGGTCTACAATGGCATGGTGCAAGCATGGAATGGAGCAGGCAATGGAAAACAGATTGGCATCAAATTCGTTTGGAGTGCGCCCGGCTGGCTTCCGTTGTTTGGACCGACAAAGCCTGGACTATTTGACGCAAAGAACTCCGTTGCCGATACTTTGAACATTCCCTCCGGTAATGAAGCAATAATGCGCCTTATCGCACTCTTGAGGGGCCTTAATGCCACAAACTGTCCATTGAATATTGTTGCGCACAGCCAAGGAACGATGATAACGATGGGTGCAGTCGCCATGGCAGGAGTAAATGTCAAGAATGTAGTACTCCTGAATTCACCTCATCACATTACGCAGAATTTAGGCGACATTGGGGCGGCAAGGGCCTTTATTACTGGAAATTTTCGTCATTACTATTCCCAGTTGGATGAGGCAGTAATCTGGGTGAATCGACGGCCAAAAGTTCCTTTTGTGAAAGGCGTTAAGGTTGCGGCAATACTTCTTAAACTATTCGGCATCGTGGTCAACCCGGTCAAAAATCTTTTCAATAAGCCGATACAAAATGTGTGGCCCTGGCTGACACAGGTGGAACTTACGGCCACCGCCCCGTTGCATAGTAATTCGCACACATTCGGACTTGGAGCGAGTGATTATGGGCCCGCTGTGGCATCTAACTTCAATGAATTCGGCCTTTTTTTGGGGTTGCAGGGACAAGTGCAACAGATAATCAATCAGACAATTCCCCCAGGCGGATTGGTGTCGGCAAGCATGATTTAGATGATCGAAAAACCAGTTGCATTTGTTGAGAGGCGGGCCCCAAATGGTAAGAAAGGCTTGGAATGAAGTCGAGCCGACAGTCACGAAAATGCTGCACTAATAATGCGCCGACATTGTCGCAAATCCCCTTTCTCTGGCGGCGGAGAGACCACGATGATAAGTGCGGTAATTTGGTGCGTTTGGATGACACCAGCACAGCTGAAGACAAGTGAATACAAGGTCTGGCACGAGTCGAAAGGACCGGCCGCACGCTTGCAATTGCTTCAAATCAGCGGTCAACCGGACCTTTTGTTTTCGGCAAGAACAAACAGTTCCGTTGTAGCCTGGTCGGTCGAAAAGAGAGAGATTGTCAAGACATTGGACTGGGGGAAAAATCAAATCTTTCGAGGCCGCGTCGGCGCCTTTGCAGTTTCGCCGAACCAAATAAGAGCCGTGTCGGGAATGACGCTTGGAATCGCAATTTGGGACATTGAGACTGGCAAGACTCAATGGCATAAGATGCCGGGGCCAGTGAATGCCGTGGCATTCACTAATGCCGACGAGAAGACCTTTGTCACTGGCATTGGTACGATCATAACCGTTTGGAACGTGGAGTCTATCGTCGCGGAGGAGTTCTTGCCGTGCCATAGCGATGTTTGTTCCTTGGGTTATTCGTCCGATTCACGGCGGATAGTTGCCGGACACGAGGACGGAAGCATAACAGTATGCGACGCACAAACACTGATTCCCGACAAATTCAAGTGGAAAGTTCACAGTGGCGAGGTATTGAATGCGGTTTTTATTGATCGAGACAAAAAGATACTCAGTGTCGCCTATGACGGCACAGTGCTTGTAACCGAGATTGAAACAGGAAAGAAAACCAAACTACATGTGGACAAAGATGGCGTGAGTGCGGCTGCGTATGCCCGGAAAAAAAACTGGATTGTGGTCGGGAGCTACGGCGGAAAGGTCTCGGTCATAGATGTGGGCAATGGAAAAACAGTTTTTACCGAAGCATTCCAGGAATCTGTCCTGTCGGTCGCAATTTCGGACACTGGATCGGTCTTGGCCGTTGCTACCGGGAGCGAAATTGACGATACCACGCGGGATTCGAGGAACGCGGTGATGAAGTGGTGGAAATTGAAGGAATAGCGGTTCGGGAAGAAGCGGGGACATTGACTATTCCGTGAACAGCTGTAGTGGTCCACCGAACCTTGTACGCACACTTGTTCAGGTCATTTGGCGCAAAAAGGTGGATTTGATCCACAAAGTCACGATCGTTTCCGACGTACGCGCGCAGGATCATCGCCGCAGAAACGAGCGAGAGCAGTTTCGTTTAGACGCAGCGCGCGTCAATTGGATACGCGGAAGGTGTCGGCGTTTGGCGACGAACTCGACACTCACATGAAGATTCGCGCCGGGTTGGCCCTTTGCCAGCCTCTGCGGTTGTGCGCACGGCTAGGCGCGCGGCCTGGCCGCTCGCGGTTCAAAAAACTGGTGCGCGGCACGCCGGCCAGCGCGTGAAATACACTTCGTCCGGGGTGGCGCCTTCCAGAGTCATGTGTGGACGGTCGCTGTTGTACCAATCCAGAAACAACTGCAACTCGCGCCGCACCGACCAGCGGAGCAAGGGCACCGCGGGCGACAGCCGCGTGCAACTGTCTTTCAGAGTTCGGATGAACGACAAGCGATGACCAGCGGCTATCGCACAATTCCTGCGGCATCGCGTCTCTCTTCCTTGGCCGGCGCCCCATGCGCAAACGTGCGCACGCCAAAGTGGTGAATAAACACGTCCTTGCAGCAGGCGAGTTGGTATCCCGCTTGCCGCGCTTTCGAGCTGAGGATGTCGGAATCGAACAAGCTCAAATCGGTCCACGGGTCGAGCGGGCCGATGCGCAGCAGGGCTTCCCGCTTGATCAGCATGCAGAAGCCGCCGAGGCGCTCCGCTCCCTCACACTTGCCGCGATGCTTCTCTTGCATCTCCAAGGCGAACTGATTCACCGCCTCGACATCGACCAGCGCGGCGCTGGCGCCATGGCGCCCTTCGAGCCGGCCCGCTTTCTTGGGACCAATGCGATACGGCACGCACTCGACCAGCTGCGGCGGCGCGGCATAGTTCGACATCGGCCCCACCGCGCCGATCGTCGGCGTCGTCTCCGCCAGGGCAATGAGCTGCGCCAACCAGTTTTTGGTCACGACCGTGTCGTTATTGAGCAGCACCAGGTACTGGCCTCGGGCGCGGGCAATCGGGGCGCAACGGGGACATTCACTGTTAGTTTGGGGGCGCAACAGGAGGACAGACTTCCTTCGAACCAGGCAGATGCCGTTTGCCCTCGCTTCACCACGCAATCGCCGTCAGCGGCACGTCAACGGATTGAACGCCGTCCGACATATACCACGCCGCGGAAGCAAATCGCCCACGGTCCGGCCTGGGCGCCACTTCTCTGCCGGGATCGTCCCGAGAATAGACCGCTCATTGCGCCGTGGGCAGGGCCTCATGCGAATGCGGCCTGCTAGGGCCAGAGAAAACAGTCCGGCCCCATCGGTTCGTGATGGCAGCGCCGCAACCGCCAACGTCGCCAGCGCCGCGGACGGAACAGGGACGAAGGAAGGAATGCCACCCCGACCCTCTCCCCCAAGGGGCGAGGGAGAATTCCAAAACCGCTTCCGGAGGACGACTTGTTGTGTGCCATCGGACAACGCTGGGCGCGCGGCCGGGCATGCTGTAGGATGAGAGGAAGAATTTGTCCGGATAAGGCGAGGGAGGCACCGTGAATCGGGCCCAACTACGGCAACTGGCTGAAGACCGGATTCTCGACGCGGAACGTTTGCTGACCGGTGGGCGATGGGCCGGCGCCTACTACCTGGCCGGGTACGCCGTTGAGTGTGGGCTGAAGGCCTGCATTATGGTCCATGTTGAGGCCACGGGCACCATCTTTCAGGACAGGAAGTACTCAGAGAAGTGCTGGACCCATGACCTTGAAGACTTGCTGGCACTGGCAAATCTGACGCCGATTCTGAACGCGGACGCTGCCGCGAACGCTGCCTTGTTCGCCAACTGGGCGTGGGCCAAGGACTGGAAGGAAACCAGCCGTTACGAACACAAAACGCAACCGGAAGCGCAGGCCATGTACGATGCCATCGCTAACAACCCAGACGGAGTACTCGCATGGATACGGATACATTGGTAGAGAATCGGATCGACGATGGGCAGAAACTTGTCGAGGAACTCCCGCAAGGCGGGTTTGAGGTAGCGGCTGCCTTTTGGCTCAAGGCCAGCGAAGATGGCAAATGGCGATTTTACATCGTGTCGCCAATTGTGGATGCGGAGGGAATCAACAAGGCTTACCGACGACTACACCCACTGGTCCGCAAAAGGCCGGAGCCCTTTTGGATCGACCCGCTCGAGATCAAGCTCATCGGGCCGAGCAACCCGATTGCCCGGGATGTGATCGACATTTATGGTCGCATTTCGGGACCGCGCGTTTGCCCCATCCGATGGGGCGGCAAGAAGCTAGGCAATGTCATCATCGAAGAGGCATATCTCTACCCGTTGGCGGCAACCACCCCATAGGCCGAGGACCAACCGACGGTCTCCCTGCCTTCGCCACGCAAGGGTGGTCAGCGGCATGTCAACGGATGAAACGCCGTCCGAAATATCGCACGCCTCGGAAGAAGGTCGCCAAGTGTCCGTGCCGGACGCCGGCTCTCTGCCGGGATCGCCCCGAGAATAGATCGCTCATGGCGCCGTGGCCAGGGGCCTCATGCGCATGCGGCCTGCTAGGGCCACGGAAAACTGTCCTGCCCCATCGGTTCGTGTTGGCAGCGCCGTCAAGGTCGCCTGCTCACGACGCAGTACGGCGCTCTGGCGTATCATAAGCGAAGGAGGGAAACGTTTTATGACTCGAAGTCTTCAGGCCGTCTACGAGAACGGGTTCTCCGCCAAACTTGTGGAATCGGCTGGGCTTCGTGGGGCAGACATTCCTGTCTGCCAGCGTTTTCAGCGGCTTCCGTGGCAGACAGGAATGTCTGCCCCACAAGAATGGCGCAGTACCCGAAAACGGCGTTTTGCGACCCCTTGAGCCGCTGCCGCTGCGCGAGCATCAGGAAGTGACCCTGACGGTGAGCGATTCGGAGCAAGGGGATTGGCTGGATGAAGCGTTTCTGCGCCATTTGGAGATACAAGCCGACGAATCCGTCACGCTCGAAGAAGTCCGCACCGCCCTTGCCAAAATCCCCGGATCGATGGTGGAAGACTTCCGCAAAGAACGGGATGACCGATTCTAATGCCTGGCGATTTCCTTGATACCAGCAGCGAATGAAAGCGGTCGATCGCATCGTTTCGGCCGACAAGGATCTGCTGGCTGTTGCCGCCCTGGAGGGTTTGGGCGTCTTGGACCCGGAAAACCCGTGAATGCGGTTGCACAAAGCCAGCGGTTTGCGCCGGAGGATGATGTCTCGACCACGGGAAACGGTCCTGCCCCATCGGTTCGTGATGGCAGCGCCGTAACCGCCAACGTCGCCAGCGCCGCGGACGAACTTGCCTGAAGACGCAAGAGCACGATACCGCAACCCGCCGGCAGCCCGAGTTGAAACCCTCTCACCTCCAGCCCCTCTCCCCTGAGTACAAGGGCGAGGGGAGGAATGCCACCCCTCATCCCAACCCTTTCCCCTGATGGGCGAGAACGTTCTGCTTTACAACCCGTGGGGCTACGACGGCGGCGAACCGACATCCAGCGACGGCGTCATTCAGATGTCGTGGGCAGACTTCGTTGGCTCGTTCGAGATGTTCGCGATCGCATACATCGCCACTGGCATTGCGGCCGCGGCTAGCGTACCATGGGCAGGAAGGGGAAGGGACCTGTCCATGGTGAAGAGCATGAGATTCTGGCTGACGCTGCCGTTGGTGCTGATGTTTGCGGCGCCCATTGCCGCGGACGAAGCGACGCCTGAGCAGGTTCGTGCCGCCGTTGCGAAATCGTTGCCACTGCTGACGCAGGGCGCCGCGGGGCACATGGCGAATCGCGATTGCTTCGCCTGCCACAATCAGCACGTGCCGATGCTGGCGCTAACCACCGCCCGGCAGCACGGCTTTGCCATCGACGACGGCGAAGTGGCCAAGAACACCAAGTTCATCAATGCGTTTCTCGACAAGAACCGCAGCAATTATTTGCAAGGTCGCGGCCAGGGCGGACAAGTCGATACCGCCGGCTACGCGCTGTGGACGCTGGAATTGGGCGGCTGGTCGGGAAACGCCACGACGGCGGCCGTCGCGGAGTACTTGCTCCAATACCATCAAGACGCGCCGTTTTGGCGCGTGACCGCGAATCGCCCGCCGTCGGAGGTTAGCAACTTCACGGCGAACTTCTTGGCCCTGCGCGCCTTGCAAACCTTCGGCACGTCCGAGCAGCAGGACCGCATCGCCCGGCGCACCCGCCAGGTACGCGCCTGGCTGCTGCGGACGCCGGCGAAGGACACTGAGGATCGCGTCTTCCGCCTGTGGGCCTTGCAGCAAGCGGGGGCTCATCCGGTCGAAGTGCAAAACGCCGCGCAGCAGTTGCTCCAATCGCAGCGCGACGGCGGCGGCTGGGCCCAGACCGACGCCATGGACCCCGACGCCTACGCCACCGGCACCGCCCTGGTCGCCCTGCACGACGCCGGCGGTTTGCGAACGGAGGATGCCATCTACCAGCGCGGTGTCCGCTTCCTATTGAAAACGCAGCTCGACGACGGTTCCTGGCACATTCGCTCGCGCAGCAAGCCGTTCCAGCTCTACTTCGAAAGCGGCTTCCCGCACGGCAAGGACCAATTCATCTCGCTGGCGGCCAGCGGTTGGGCGACGACGGCGCTGGCGCTGACGATCGCGAAACAGCCATGAAGCTGCGGTGCGCTCTTTTTTTCAGCCGCCCCGCGCGTTTACAATGGATACGCCATCGCCACCGCTGGGCAGGTTTGCACCAGCTCGTAGTGTAGGCGGCGCGCCTGCATGGGATTCGTGCAGGCGAGCCGCCTACACTACGGGGCGAAAATCCGTGGCATTTGATTTGCATCGAAAA
>JGI1357J11328_10003662_pt1 | contig 10454 bp, 10 predicted proteins | sample Subgrocontami54m_FD_11328 | JGI IMG/M metagenome (IMG submission 11328)
TTATGAGAATATTATAGATATTAAAAATTCGATGAAATAATATGGCAAAGAAAATCCTTACCATCGATGAAGCTCTGGAAGGAATCAGGGAATTTCAAGCTCGCCTTCAGGAGCAACTGGCTTGGCACTTTTTATGCAGCGCATGGATGAGGGAAAAATTGATCCTAGAGAGAAAAAATCTTATTGTTAATATAGGAAAGGAAATCTAAGATGAAAAAGGCAGAAATTATTTCGGGAAAATTATTAGAAGGAGAACTTCGGAGCGATCGATTCCTTAGTGGCCTTGAGAGATGTGTAGAAATCACATCTCAAAAAGGTTATGAGGCTTGTTTTTCTATTGGAAAAAAGTTATTTGGGAGGAAGATTATTTATCCCAGTTTCATAGAAATTGGAGATGAAAAAAGCATAAGCAGCACTACAAATAATGCAAGGTGTGAACAAGCTAAAAAAAGATATGAAGAAGTTATTGGAAGAAAGTATAATAAAGATGATATTGTCGGTTTCACACTGTTTTGTATGAAAAATCTCGAGGGAGCGCAGGCTAGCTACCCCCCTATAGAAGAGAAATATCGGCCTTTTTTCGAAGGTGAAGATGAAATAAAAGACTATTATGATTTAATTGAGCTTCATACTCATCCGTCAGGGCGGATAACGCCTTCTAAAAACGATGTTATGCATCTTAATCAAGCAAGAAGAGACAACCAAAGGCGCTATGGAATTTCTTTAAACCCTATAAGTATTATTGCAGGAGTAACTCCTGACTCTGATTCAATTCCCTTGCTTATCCTTCAGGAAAATGGAAGGAGGCCCATAATTACCGTTAAACTAGAAAAGATGTATAGAGGATTAGCTCTTTATATCCAAACTAACGTGACAGGAGAAAACATGGAAAGAGTATTGCATTCATTGCTTTTCGAGCCGTTTCATGAACATTATACTGTAGGTTTTGCAACTTTTCACAAAGCTGAAAGAGACATTCATTTTGAGTTTGATTTTGACCAATTTGCTTTTTCCTATGAGGAGAAGGTGTAGAATGCCAAAGAAAATCCTTACCATCGATGAAGCCTTGAAAGGAATCAGGGAATTTCATGCTCAGAGTACAGAGAAGCCGATTTTAGCCGGTGTTTGGGGGCATGTGGATGCTGGGAAGTCGTATTTTTGTGCGAAAGCATGCCGCGATCTTGCAGAGAAAGGGAAGAGAACTGGAGGGGTTTTCTACACGATGGACTATTTTTTTGATTCTCAGATGCAAGAGCTTTATCCAGAACTTCAATATCTCTTTTATCATACAGGAATAAATTCAGAAAATCCTCTTCCTAGAGACATTGCACATTGGAATCGAGAAATTCAACCGTACACTCAGAGAAATCTTGATCTTTCTGTCGTCCTCTTTAACCCTTTGTTTTCTCAACCCCATGTGGAAGGGTTGTTGAGAAATTTTGATTTTGTTATTGCGAATCCTGCATCAAGAAAGAAGGGGCTATATCAACCAGCCAAAAAAGATTCCGACTAGGCATCCTATGGTAATGAAAGGCATTGCTGGATAGAATTTGCCTTTTTTTGCGATGACGAAAAGCCAAAGGAGGGAGAGTGTTGCGAATATGGAGATGAGTAATGCTTGAGGAAATCCCCACATTCTGAAAACAACTCCTGAAGTGATAATGGGGAAGACGACGTCTCCACCACCCAAGATAGCAAGATTGACCTTGATTTTTTTTAGACCCTTTTCTGACTTGGACTTTCTTGCTTCAATGATTTTTGCTTTGTCTTTTGTTGAAACATAGGGGATAAAAAAACCTGCAAAGAACTTCAATTCCTGTATCTGGAATTTCGCCATTTTCTGCATGAAGCCAGAATGCCAGACTGCGTACATGTCATATGCAGAAATGAGGAGGAGGAGTATTATAACGGTCCACAAGTTAAGGATAGGAACGAAGACGGTTGCAATGCCGGGATAGATGAGGAGTTCTGTCAAATTATGGACAATCAAATTTCGCTTGAAGACTTTATAGAACGCCAGAGGAAGGGCGATTACTGCCGCTATGTACGGCGCATACTCCTGGGCAAGCCCTTTAAGCAAAGGGCTAATTGTCAATCCCAGAGCAATAACGACGACAAAGAAAAACCATAATTTCAGGAAGAGTGCTGCCTTGATTCTTGAAAGAAGAACAATGAGAACAATAGCGATAATAAACGCCGTAATAATCGTGGTCAAAGAAACTCCTGGCTCAAGGTCTTCAGGAGGCTGCATACCGTAAGGAAGCTGAGGAGTAACATTAACGATCTCTTCCTGCTGCGTTGTCTCGTTGAAAACCACTTCCTGCTTTGGAGAATAGGCGTGGATCACGGCTAAGCCGATCAACTGAGTGATGAAAAACATCACCAGTAAAATAATTGTTATTTTGACGTTGTGTTTCATATTAAAAAACAACTTCTGATTTACACATTCCTCTTGTGATATAGCTTTTCATGTTAGAGAAGTATTTGTTGTAGCCTCTTACCTATATACTTGAATGTATATTTTTAAAGGTTTGTATCTCTTCGGCTTTGCGTGAATATTCCACATTCTCTTCTCCCATCTTCACCGGTACAGACATCTTTATAATTTTCATTGATAGGAAGGCCTGATTTTTCAGCATACTCTTGGAGCAGTTTCTTTTTCCATCTGCCCATGGGCCTCAACTCGATAATTCCATCGCTTCTCGTTCGGGCAAACTCCAGATCTTCCCTACCGGGTTTGTTATCGAGAGCTCCGGTTATGAGAGCTCGTGCATTTAACTCTCTCAACGCTCTTTCGAAAGGTTCTACTTTTGATTCATAACAAAACTTTTTTAGCCCTTCCTCATCTTTGGGAATTTTTTCTCTTGGTGTCAGGTGATAATGGAGAGGGAAATATCTTCTTACTTTGATCTCAAGATCTCTTTCTATTCTCTCTGCGAGACTTAATGTTTCTTGGGTGAGATATCCGGTATCAATAAATATCACTCTTATCTGCGGTATGCTCTTCTTTAAAAGATCAAGAAAAACTGCGGAATAGTCCTTGAAACTTGTACTCGCTACAACATCTTCTCCAAAAAGATGATATGCCTTACGAATAACCTGCTCACTCGTCTTTATATGCAGTTCCAAGTTCAATTGATCGATCATCGAGTTCATTTTATTTTTATCCCATGATTCTTATTCTTTATCTTTAAGTAAAAGAAAAAATAGATACACTTACAAAATTTTTAAGAAAGGATTGTTTGCTCGACCTGGACTCGAACCAAGAACATCAGAGGAGATTTTGCCTGTTAAACTATCGAGCTTAACGAGTACAACAGCTACAGCATTCGAGCAATTTTGAGTTTGCTCTATCAACGAGAAGAAGAGTTCTCTTTTTCGATCTTTGAAAATTACGCATGTTCTGATAAGAATTAACTTCTATATAAACTTTCCGCAGATCTTTTTTTAAAATGTGAATCACCTTATCCTCACCGTCTCCAAATTCCTTGGAGTGCATGTTTCAATACGATTCAATTTGTAGATTGCAGAAGCAAGATCCATGCATTTGCTTGCTTCTCCGTGATTGATGATGATTCTTTTGGGTTTTGGCTGAATATTGTTGACGAAGGCAAGGAGCTGATTTCTTGCGGAATGCGCTGAGAAACCAATGACCCTTGTTACTTCAAGATTAACTTCCACATTCTCTTCGCGATCTTCCATAGTCATCTTAACCTCTTTAGCGCCTTCCAGAATAACTCTTCCAAGGCTCCCGACACCTTGATAGCATACAAAGCAGATAGTATTTCTTTTATTCGAAGCAAATTCTTTGAGATATTCTACTGAAGCGCCACCCATCAGCATGCCTGAAGTTGCAAGCACTACAGAGGGCGCTCCTTCAATTACCTCCCTTCTCTCCTGAGATGATCCAACTCTCGTGAAGATTTCTGAGACAAAAGGATTTTTGTCGTGGAAGATCATGGACTTGACTGTTCCTGAAAGGAAATCAGGATATGCTGTATGAATCGCGTTAATATCCCAGATCATACCGTCAATGTATACTTTTGTCTCTGGTGGAAGCAGACCTTGCTTGATTGCATCTTCAATGACGAGCATGGTTTCCTGGGATCTCCCCAGCCCTAGCTCGGGAATCAAAATCTTTCCATCTCTTTCAAGAGTTCTTTTGATCGTGTTAATCAGCTGCATTTCTGAATCCTGCCTTGGAGGAGAGATATCATTCTTTGCTCCGTAGGTAGATTCTAAGATAAGTGTCTCTAAACGGGGAAACATCGTCACTGCAGGATCTAACAGGCGTGTTCTTCCGTACATCATATCTGCACCATACAGCAAGTTGCTCAAGCCATTGCCGATATTCAAATGCACCATTGCTGATCCCAAGGCGTGCCCGGAATTATAGAACGTCAGCCGCACATCAGGAGTAATATCAGTGACTTCATTGAAGTCTAGGCAGACTGAATGCTTCACCATCTGCTGAATATCCGAAGCAGCGTATATCGGAGCAAGTGCTTTCTTATAGGAAACTCCGATATAGTCCAGGCACAGCAGAGAAGCAATATCTCTCGTCGGCGTTGTCATGTAGATAGGCCCTTTATATCCCATTTTGTAAATATAGGGGACAACACCTGTATGGTCAAGATGCGCGTGGCTCAAGATCATAGCATCAATTTGATTGATATCAAATTCCGGCACGTCCAAATATGGGAATCTCTCGCTCCCTGTTGAAGCAGGATCAATTCCGCAATCTAAAAGAATCTTTGACTGAGGCGTTTGCAGGAGCAAACAGCTCCTTCCTACTTGCCTTCCTGACCCTAGAACTGTTATTCTTACCCATTCCTCAACCTTCTCTGGGTTCCAATCTTTGTAGACTTTTTCACCGATTGCATTCAAGAATTTTTTTCGATAATTATTATTCTGGTAGAGTACTGCGCGAATATTCTCAGTAATCTTGCTTGGAATTGCAGGACTTCTCTGAATTTGAGGATACCATAGTGTTTTCTGCTTGATCTCCTGAAGCAAAGATCCCTGCTTGCCAATGACCATCCCTGGTTTTTTTGCTTCAATGACCACCACGCTTCTTTGCTTATCAAAAATAACGCTGGTGATTTCTGCCTCTTGGGGAACAATCTCCCGAATCTGCTTTTCCGCTGATTCAGCATCGGAGAGAATCTTCGTGTCTGCCCGCAGCTCGATTCTTTTCTTGATCCTATCAACTGTGGCTTTTACCTTGGTCTCTCCTTCCTGAAAGAACTCTTTGCTATCAGTATAGAGCACGATATTTGCCCCTTCAAAATTAGCGTCGTTAATAACTTTTGGGAAATCTGCTAAAATGCTTTTCAGAATGTCAGTCATTTTTATGAATTTCTGTTTTTTTAAGTAATCCTAAGATTTGACAGCGAGGAGAATCTGCTCAATAAAAGAGAGGAGCTCTATTTCTTCCGTTCCTTATAGACTGCTTCTATTTCCTGATCCACAACCTGCTTGATGCCTTCTTTTGTCAGAGTGAAGACATCAATTCCATGCCCTGACGCAACGTCTCTTTGCGTCGAAGATTTCAGCGACTCAATAGCAAGCTCGATTCCTTCCTTAACAGAAAGATTCTGCTTCCAGTTTCTCTCTAAAAAGCCGAGGATGAATGGCATGCCGGAACCGAAGTTGGCATCATAGTCCTCGATAGCATACGCTCCTCCTGCTGGCTCGACAGAAAAAAGCTCTGTGGTTCCATCAGGGTTTATTCCTGCAACGAGAGTTCCCACAATATTTGGGATCATGGTCGGCTGCCGGATGTTATGGTACGTGACCATTGCAATGAGATTCGCAGCTTCTTTGACTGTCGGCCTTGTCTTTGTTTTTAATTCCTTGAGTTTCAATTCAGCCCTGATCACCTTTACTAGGAGAAGAGCATCAGAAGCGTTTCCCGTGGTTGCAACAGTGAGATATTCATTCACAGGAATCAGTTTCCTCGTGTTCTTTGCCATGACTAAATTCCCTGCAGTGACTTTCCGATCTGCAGCCATGACTACGCCGTCTTTGCAGACAATGCCTACAATGCTTGTTCCTGTCTTCAGAATTTTGCTCTTGATTTCATCATCCATTTTTCAAGAATTATGCATCTGCAAAGAGGGAGGGGTTTATAAATCTTTTGCACGTCGTTACACCATCAATCCTCTCCTCGGAGGTTATTCCTCATTTGATATACCCTCCTTTCTGGAGATTCCATAATCTTCTATACTGCCCGGCTTGTTTAATCAGTTCTGCATGCTTTCCCATCTGCACGATCTTTCCGTGTTCAAGAACCACAATAAGGTCTGCTTTCATAATCGTCGAAAGCCGATGCGCAATAATTATTGTCGTCCTTCCTTCCATCAACTTCTCAAGATCTTTCTGAATCTCATGTTCTGTCTCTGAATCTAAAGAAGAAGTTGCCTCGTCTAAAACAAGAATCTTCTTATTTGCAAGAAGCGCTCTTGCAATTGAGACCCTTTGCTTTTCTCCTCCTGAGAGCTTAACGCCCCTTTCACCGACTATTGTCTTTTCTTTATAGGGAAATGCTGCTATAATTTTATCGAGCTGGGCAAATTTCATTGCTTTAAAGACCTCTTCTCTTGATGCACTGGGGCTGGAAAAGAGAATATTGCTGTAAATGGTGTCATCAAACAGCACGCATTCCTGAGGAACAATGCTCAATTCACTTCTGAGAGATTCCTGCTTGAAATCTTTAATATTTCTGCCGTCAATTAAAATTTCACCTCTCTCTAGGTCATAAAATCGATAGAGCAACTTCACTAACGTAGATTTTCCTGATCCTGAATGGCCCACCAAGGCTATCTTTTTATGTTTTGGAATCTCGAGATTGAAATTTTCAAACAATCTCCTCTTGTGATAGCTGAAAGATACTTTCTTAAATGCGACTGCTCCTTCCTTGATCCTGAGAAGCTCTGCATTTGGCTTGTCCTTAATTTCATTCTCGATTTTCCCATACTGGAAAAGATCGTGGAAGTCAGCCATGCTCCGGTAGTATCCTCGAACTCCGTGAACAAATCCGAAAAGAGGGTCGAGGATATTTCCATAGATTGTATAAATAAAAACAAGTGTTCCCAGAGAGAGTTCTCCACGGAGGAATTTCACAAGAGGGAAATAGAGGAGGAGAATAGTCCCTATGCCGATAATCAAAGAATGGCCTGCATCAAACCATCTTGAATAATTCCAATGCCTTTCTGTCGTTCGCCTTGTTTCATCGCTTAATTTTTCATATTTTTTCCTGAAATTCGCTTCTTTTCCAAAATACTTAATGGAGTCAATATTCGTAAAGATGTCGCTGATATTTCCCTTTTCAGTGTCTTCTGCTTTATTTGCTTCAAGGTTTGCTTCCTTCTGCAGATGCTGAATAAAGAGACTATACGAAACGAAAGCGATGGCCATGATAACGACCACCAGCGAAGAAATCCAGTCAAAATAGAGCAAGGAAGCGCTTACGAGAACTAACTGAAAAACAAGAGGGACAATGTTAAAGACGATGAAATCAGTCATACGCTCAATAGAGCCTGATCCCCTGCCCAGGCGGGAAATTAAAGAGCCGGTTTTATGGGTTGTATGAAAGCTATGCGAGAGATGAAGGATGTGATTGAAGTACTTTCTTTTAAGATCTGCCATCATTCTTGTCTCTAATCTATTAATAAGTGCAAGATGCATCCATTTCCCTAACGACTTGATGAGCAGAAAGGCGGCAAAGACGATGAGAATTACTAGGAGTATCTTGACAAATGCTGGAGAGGACAGAGATCCTGCAACAAAAAGTGTTCCCTGGTCGATCATCACCTTGAAAAGAAATTTATCAATCACCCGTGAAAGATCGATAATAAAAATAAGGGCCAGAAGGAAGAGGAAGAGCCCTTTGTACTTCATCAAGAATCCCAAATACGTGCGAAGATTATCCGCAAAGTTGATAGGTTCTTTTTTTTTGATCATTCTCTGCGCATATGTTTATATAGTTTCATTCCTTCTCTATAAAAGGATGAAAGACAGCCATGTTTTGAGTTCATCCTTCACGTCATTCAAAGATTCTTCTCATGAAGAGGAAGAAGAGAATGACGAAAGAGAGAACAATGAGAACATCCCTGTTAAAAGTTAGTAGCTCTTTTTCTCACCTTATGCTGACCCTTAATTCCTTATCAACCTCTCTCTTTATAAAGTTTATGTTTTGTCACCAAAAAGTAAGTAAATGCGCCGGAAGGTTTAAATAGAAAAGTAACTTCTGACAGTCATAAAGAAGCGATACTCATCGTTCTACCTTTGTTATTCCATTCTCTTTCCTGCACTTAATGACATTCTCTACGAACCCTTCAATTTTCTGTTCATGGCTGACGACAATCAGCTGCTTTACTTTTAACTGCTGAAAAATGTCTCTTACCTTATCCAGCTGCTGTTCAGAGAATCCGTCTGTCGGCTCATCAAGAATAATTAAATCTCGTGTCTTGATATTGCTCAACATGGAATTAATAACCTGGCATAATGCGAGCCTGTAAGCAAGGGCAACTGCAGTTCTCTCTCCTCCAGAAAGATGGGCGTAATCCAGCTCATAGTCCTGCTGTTCAATAATTGGGGTAAAATCCTCATTCAGTCTTGCCAAGAAAGAGTCCTGCACTAAAATGGAGAACCATTGGTGAAACACTTTGGAGAATTCTTCCCTTAATTTCAGCATAATATTCTTCTCTATAAAAGAAACAATCTCCAAGAACTGCTCAGACAGCCATTGCTCCAGCTCCATGAGATGATTCAGCTCTCTCTTAATGAATTCTTTTTCCTGAATCTCTTTTTGAAGCTCAAGAATTTGCCTTTCTGTCATCTCAACCTCCTTCTTCAGCTCAGCAACCTTGATTTCAGCTTCTTTTTCTTTCTCCGAAGCACGATCGAAGTCCTGCTTCCTTATTTTGTAAAGCGCATCGAGATTTCCGAAGTGAAGAAGAGACTCTTTTAATTTCAGGAGGTGAGACTCAAGCATCTTCAGGTCTTCATGAATTAACGCCTTTCCCTTTTCAATCTCCTGAATTCTTGATTTCTTCTCTCCTGTGCTGTCAATTTTAATTTTTCTGATCTGCAGTTCACGATATTGCTTCTCAAACTCGAGGAGAAGCTGCTTGATGCCGTCTAAAGAGGATGCGATATCACTCTTCTTCTTTAAAAGATTCTCTATTTTCGCCTGGCATTCAAGATGCTCCATATCAAATTTTGCAATAATATTTTCCTTGTAGTTGTTGTCCACATTCTGCAAGCAGGTAGGGCATAACTGCAATTTGAGAATCTGCTCCTTGAGTTTTTTTGTATCCTGGACCCTCAGCTGAAGTGATGAAATAACGCCAGAGATCTCAAGAAATTCTTTTCTGAGCAGCTCCTCTTCATGTATTTTTCCCTTTTTTTCGCCTTCAATCTGCTGTAACACTCCAGAGTCCAGTGAAAGCTGTTCAATCTCCTTTATCTGCTTATTAAGATACTCCTCTTCCCCTGCCTGCGAAAGCATCATTTCTTTTTTCCCGGCAATCATCGCCTTCGTTTTCTCTATTTCCTTTTCCAGACCTCTTTTCTCATCTGTTTTCTGATCAACCTCCTCAAGGATAGTTTGGAACTTCTTCCGCTCTTCCTGAAAGAGAAGCAGATCTTTTTTCGAATCCTGAATTTTTTTTATTACTTCCTGGATGAATTTTTCCTTCTGTGCAATCTTTTCCATCTTCTCGGGAATGTCCTGAATAAGCCCTTCTTTCGCCCGTATCTTTTCACGCAACTTTGCAGCAAAAAGCAGAGTGTTCTCGCGAATCCTCTTATATTTGTCAACACCAAAGATGTAACGCAGGGTGTTTAGCCTTGTTTCAGGATCCTCCAGGATAATCTGCTTCATCTCTTCCTGAGGAGTGTATACGGTAAACTTATAGAGCAGATTTGTTTTCTTGGCAAATTCTGCAGGATAATTTAAGAGCTGAAGCACCAGGCTCTTCAATTCAGAGATCGACATCTCTCTCTCAACACCATTCATGTGAATGGACGCTGAGTCTTGTGTAATTGATTTTCCCTTTTTGAGGCGCCTCTTGAGCACAATCGGATTACCTTCCATGAGTATTTCTAATTCTATAGATCCCTCGTCACATCCATTTTTCAGCAAAGATGATCCTTTTTGTCCTGGCTGCAATCCAAAAAACGCAAATTCTATTCCCATAAGAATCGTGGTCTTTCCTGCTCCGATGTCCCCGGAAAGAAGAGTTGACCCTTCTGGAAACTCGATTTCGGCATGATCATAACTCCGGATGTTGTGAAGCTTCACTCTTTTTAGTATCATGGGAACCTTTTTTCTGGAAAGAAATAGGGAAAACTCTATTTAAAAATAATGGTGGTGGAGAGGGATAAGGGATATATACGCTAAGATAATGGGAAGATTAGGATTGGACTATAATTACAAAATTATTACA
>JGI1357J11328_10003678_pt1 | contig 10424 bp, 10 predicted proteins | sample Subgrocontami54m_FD_11328 | JGI IMG/M metagenome (IMG submission 11328)
AACTCGGCTGCGTGGCTCATTTCATCGGCGGCAACGGCGAGCCGCCGCTGCAAGACTTCTTCGCTGTCCTGTCCGCGCCGGCGTATGCGCCGCTCCAGCTCCGCGATCGAGGGCGGCAGGACAAAAATGCCTATGGTGTCGGCCACGAGCCGGCGCACTTGCTGCGCTCCCTGCCAGTCGATTTCGAGCAGGATGTCGTGCCCGGAGGCGCGCTGCGCCCGGATCCAGGCCTCGGAAGTGCCGTAGTGGTTGCCGTGCACCTCGGCGCTTTCCAGGAACTCGCCGTGCTCGAGCATGCCCATGAAGCGTGCCTTGTCGACGAAGTGATAGTCGCGGCCGTCGACCTCTCCCGGCCGCGGCGCGCGCGTGGTATAGGACACCGACAGGCGAATATGCTTGTCCTCCTCCAGCAGTTTGGCGGTGAGGCTCGATTTGCCGGCACCGGAGGGGGCGCTGATGATGAACAGGCTGCCGCTCATTCGATATTCTGAATCTGCTCGCGCATCTGCTCGATCAGAAGTTTCAGCTCGATTGACGCTTCCGAAACCTCCTTGGACACCGACTTCGATCCCAGGGTATTGGCCTCGCGATTGAGTTCCTGCATCAGGAAATCCAGGCGTTTGCCCGCCGCGCCGCCGGCATCGAGCACTCGCCGCACCTCCTGCAGATGCGCTGCCAGCCGGTTCAGTTCCTCGGCGACGTCGACCTTGATGCCGAACACGGAAATTTCCTGGCGTATGCGCTCCTCGTCGTTGGCGGCCAGCGCTTCGCGCAGCCGCGCCGCGAGTTTTTCCTGGTAGGCGGCGATGGCCAGCGGCAACAGCGGCGCGACCCGGTCCACCAGCGCCTGCATCTTGGCGACGCGCTCCAACAGCATGTCCCTGAGCTTGCCGCCCTCGCGCGCGCGCGTGGCGCAGAGTTCGGCGAGCGCATCGCGCATCAGGGCGAGGCAGGGCTCGCGCAATTCGTCGGCGGCGATCGCGGCATCGCCCAGCATGCCGGGCCAGCGCAGCACTTCGCCTGCGCCCAGCGGCTGCGCGCCGGGCATGGCCGCGCGCACTTCGCGTTCGAGTTCTGCCAGCCGCTGCAGCAACTCGGCGTTGAGCGAAAGCTGCCTGCCGGCGACCGCGGCCGGGGTGAAGCCGACACGGCAATCGATCTTGCCGCGGCCGATTTTCGCGGCGATCAGTTCGCGCAAACCCGGTTCGAGCGAACGCAGCTCCTCGATCACGCGGAACTGCACGTCGAGAAAGCGGTTGTTGACGCTTTTCAGCTCCAGAAAAAGCGAGCCCTGCGCAGTTTCGCGCGCCAGCGCCGCATAACCGGTCATGCTCTGAATCATGTGAGCCCGTATTGAGTGTGATGCGAGTGCGAGAGTGTGACCCAGTGTGACCTGGCGCTTAACTTTGCCTGCGTGCAGACTGAAAATGCCCCAAGGTCTGTTCAGGTGATTATCATAACAGAGGCCGTGCTCGCGCAATGCCCACACAAGCCAGCCAGCCGCTCCCCGACGGTCATCAGCTGCAGAAGTACCGCATCAGCAAGGTGCTTTCGTGCGCCGGAGGCAAGTGCGATAACCTGTCGGTGGTCGCGGTAACCTGGGAGTAGAATCCGCAACGCGACGAGCAGGCTAAGACGGATAGAAGGTTCCCACATGACCAGACCCAGCAACAGACAAAATGACGAACTGCGCCAAATCCGGATCAATCGCGCCTACACCAAACACGCCGAGGGCTCGGTGCTGGTGGAGTTCGGCGACACCAAGGTGCTGTGCACCGCCAGCGTGGAAGAGAAGGTGCCGGGATTTCTCAGAGGGCAGAGCCGCGGCTGGCTTACCGCCGAATACGGCATGTTGCCGCGCGCAACCAACACCCGCACTGCGCGCGAGGCTGCGCGCGGCAAGCAGTCTGGCCGGACGCAGGAGATCCAGCGCCTGATCGGCCGCAGCCTGCGCGCGGTGGCCGATCTGTCGCTGCTGGGCGAGCGCACCATCCAGATCGACTGCGACGTGATCCAGGCCGACGGCGGCACGCGCACCGCCAGCATCACCGGTGCTTACGTGGCCGCGCACGACGCGGTCACGCTGCTGTTGCAGCGCGGCCTGATCGCAAGCACGCCGCTGCGCGATTTCGTCGCCGCGGTTTCGGTCGGGGTGTACCAGGGCGCAGCCGTACTCGACCTCGATTACGCCGAGGATTCGGCCTGTGATACCGACATGAACGTGGTGATGACCGGGTCGGGCGGCTTTGTCGAAGTTCAGGGAACCGCCGAGGGCGCGCCGTTCTCGCGCCAGGAAATGGATGCGCTGCTGGTGCTCGCGCAGAGCGGCATCGCGCAACTGGTCGCCATGCAGAAAAAGGCCCTGGGCCTGGCCTGAAGGCGCCTCCTCATATTGATCGGCATTCCAATTGCCGCGCCGCACGGCTGTGCCAAACCTTGGCTATTGTCTATATTGGAAGAATACCCTAAGCGATATGGTGACCAGGCCGCAGGAGAAACACATGACCGACAAACAATTTCAGCAGCTTTTCGCGGCCCAACTTGCGCAGATCGCCCTGTTGCAGGCGATCGAAGCCAACGTCTCGTTCATGGCGCACAAGCATGTGCCGACCGAAAGAATTCATCCGAACTGGAACAAGGCGCATGAATTGCTCGACCAGGCGATGAAGGCGCTTGAGCCTGCCGCAAAGACGAGAGTCCGGGGAAAAACCAGGCGGGGCGCGAGCTTGTAGATGGCGCACTCGCGCACGGGTTTAGAGTCGATTTCAAAATGAGGGGACATCCCCTCCGGGGACTTTCCCCTCAAGGGGGATCGAGACCTTCGGGCGCGTCCCCTCATACTCCCCTAAGCCGGACAAGCCGGAACCAAGCAAAGTGTCTCCGGCGGGGGAAAAGCCCTTATCCCACGAACAAGGGGAGATGCATCCCCCCTTGTCCCCCAAGGGGACTTCCTTCGGGGCGTTAATCCCCCCGCGGATGCATCCTCGCCATTTATCGAAATCTGTGCCATTTCTGTAACTCTTGACTGATAAGAGACTATATTGGCCGTTGCAAAATTCATTTTGCAACGGATTCTTGCTCTTCTATTGCAACCCCGGATGATGCACGTGCAGGAACCAGCGGTCCAGCACCACGCGGCGGGTAAACCAGCGGCTGCCGAGCAGCGCCCGGGCGAGGATGTTGCGCAGGAATGCGGGAACCATCCCTGCGGCCGGGTCCGCCTCGTGTCCGAAACGCGCCTTTAGGCGGCGAGGGTAGGGCTGCAGCGCTTCATGGCGGTAATCTTCCCCCGCTTCCACAACGGCGGCGGCCGCAATCAAACCGGACTCGACCGCCGGCCGTATGCCTTCGCCACTTTCCGGGTACGCCAGCCCGGCGGCATCGCCGATGAGCAGCACGCCGTCATCGAGCAGCTTGCGCCGCGAATGACCGTACACAAGATAGGCGTGACCATGGAACTTGTCTGGAATGTTCCCGGGAATTCTGCCGCGTTGCCTGAGGAAATCGCAAAAATCCTCGACTTGCTCCGAAAGACCCAGGTTGTCTTCCCGTCCGAGGCCGATATTGAGGTAGTCGCCTTTGCGAAAGCACCAGCCATATCCCTTGAGATCCCGACAAAAGTAGAGTTCCGGAGTATCCGCACGCACCCGGCAAGCGGCGCGTTGCTCCGAATCCATCTCGAATTCGATTTCCTTCGCCGTCACTGCGGGCTCGGTTGCACCCAGTTTCGCGCCCAGGAAACGGGCCACCGGGCAGAAATGCCCCCCCGCGCCAATGAGCAGCGGGGTCGCGATGGCGTCGTTGACTATCCATTGCCTGCCGCGCTTTTCCAGGGATTTCAGCCCCTGGCCGAGCTGGGTGCGCGCGCCCGAACGCCGCAGCAGGTAGTCGTCGAACTCGTAGCGGCGTATGCCGAAGCTGACCGTGGCCGGGTAGCGGGTCTCCAGATCCCGGCCTTGGATCAATCCGGTGCGAAAGCCCGTTATGGGCTGAAGCACGCATTGTCTCGCATAGGCCTCGGTGTCGAGCTGCAGCGCCTGCACCACCGCAGGCGTAATCCAGCCGGCGCAGACCTTGTTGCGGGGGAACAGCGCCTTGTCCAGCACCGTCACCGCCATGCCGTGCTGGCGCAGTTTCCAGGCACAGGACGAACCGGCGGGGCCGCCCCCGACGATGAGCGCGTCACAAGTTTCCATCGCGTCGTTTCAGGACGTGTACAGGTATTGTCTGGTCCACGGGATCCGATTGTGGCCGCAGCGGCTGAAGCTTACCTGGAATAGCTGCATGTCCCCCGACCTGAATGCCGCCAGCGAGCCAGCCAGGTACAGGCGCCATGCCCGCACAAACGCAGGGTCGAACATTTGCGCCACACGCTCGATGTTGGCCTCGTAGCGCGCGAGCCAATGCTCCAGCGTCTTGGCGTAGTGCAGGCGCAGATTCTCCACATCCAGCACGGAAAAGCCGAAGGGCTCGAAAATCTGCATCATTTGCGACAGGCTCGGCGGACAGGCGCCGGGGAAGATATTGCGCTCGATCCATGGTGTCATCGGGCTGGGACGGTCGCGACCGATGGAATGGATGAGCCCGCGGCCGGTGTCCTTGAGGCTGCGGTCTATGACAGCCCCCAAGGCCTGGTACTGATCCACGCCGACGTGCTCCAGCATGCCCACCGACACGAAAGCATCGAATTTGCCGCCAACGTTGCGATAGTCGTCCTCGATGAACTGCACCTGCGCGTCCAGGCCTTCCGCCCGTGCGCGTTCGCGCGCGTAAGCGATCTGCTCTTTGGATATGTTGTAGGCTTTCACCATTGCGCCGAAGTGCTTGGCCATGTGCAGCGCCAGGGCGCCCCAGCCGCAGCCCGTTTCCAGTACCGTTTCGCCGGGCGCAAGGCGCAGCTTGCGGCACACATAGTCGAGCTTGGCCGCCTGCGCATCCTCCAGCCCCAGCGCCGGGTCGGGGAAATAGGCGCAGGTGTACACCATCTCGAGATCGAGCCAGAGCTTGTAGAAATCGTTGCCGATATCGTAATGATGGTGGATATTGCGCCGCGCCTTCTGCTGGGTGTTGCGCAGCGGCCCGTTGAACGGCGCCAGCAGCTTCTGCCCGATTTGTCCCCACTCGGTTCGCGGCAGCGCGCGATAGATCGCCTCGAGGCATTCGACCAGGTCACCCTGCACCTCGACGCGTTCGGCGGTGTACATTTCGCCGAATCCGAGTTCGGGGTTGGCGATGAGCTTCAGCAATGCGCCGCGGTCGCGAATCAGAACCCGCGCGACCGCCGGCTTTCCCGTGCTCGTTATTTCCTGTCCATCCCACAGCACGAGATCCAGTGGCGGATTGCCGAGGGAGTTCATCATCCGCGCGAGCAGCAGCTTTTCGGCGGAAAAGACCTTGTTCCCCAATGCGAGGCGCGGCTCGATTTCGCGCGCTGCGCTTTCGGGGCGACGGTCCATCGCTTTGGCGTACGCTTCGGTTCGCTCTTGGCTCATGCTGACACCTCGCAATCGGATGCTGCTATTAGTCTGCAATATGCTGCCACTTCCGTGCGCTGCGGCGCAACCCTCATGCGCCGCGGGCTTTCCCGCCCGGCGCGTGCTCTATTGCGCAGCGAGACCTGCGTCGCACGCGCATGCCCTCATGACGGCGCGAATGCCGGCGCCGAAATTTCGGCCGCGCCCTGCTCGTTGCTTCTGGCCTCGGCCATCGTGGGCTTGTTGTTTCGAGCCTCGACCATGGTGGAAAACTCGAATAGATTCACGCGGCGTATGCTCCTCGCGTCCAGACCGGTCGCGCCGAGGAACCGGTCGAGCGAGAAATCCGGGCGGAATCCGAGTTGCTTGGACAGCGGCGCGAGCAGGCGCTCGAAACCGCCGAGGACAGGGTTGCGGCTGTGAAAGTGGTTCACCATGAAAATGCGGCCGCCGGGCTTGCACACCCTGCGCATCTCATCCACCAGGCGCGCCGGATGCGGGACCACGGAGGCGACGTACATGGCGACCACTTTGTCAAAGCTGTCGTCCCCGAACGCCATGTTCTCGGCGTCCATGACCATCAACTCGGCCGCGTTGCGCATCCCGCCGCGCGCGAGACGGACGCGTGCCTGATCGAGCATATGGGGGGAAATATCGATGCCGACGACGCTCACCTCCCCCGGATACAAAGGCAGGGACAGGCCGGTACCCACGCCCACTTCCAGAATGCGCTCACCGGCGCGGCAGTCCATCCTCTCGACTATCGCCTTGCGGCCGGGCTGAAACACCGCCCCGAAGCAAACGTCGTAGAAACGCGCATAGCGCCTGTAGGCCTGTTCTATCGCTCGAATGTCCAAGAGTGTCCTCCTCGTTCCCGCTGCTTGAGCATTGCCGGTCCAGGGCGCTGCGCAGACACACCGCTTCTTTTCCTTAGGCTCTAAGGCTACGCCGTCCCGAGTCGCCGCGTTTGATATTGGTCACAACGGCGGCCAGGCCGAAGTAGCCGCGGGTGGCGCAGCCGCAGGGTGAAATCTTCTCATGAACAAGCGCGTTTGCGCCAGTGGCAGCGCTGGCGGGGACTGGCGCGTGCGTTCGGGCCGCTCGTACCGATGAACGATGGGGCTCAGGCACCGGACCGATGAATTCGGCCGGCTTGGGCAGCTTTGCGGCCGATTGCGCCGCTTTTCGTCAGGGCTCGACGCCGGGAACTGGCCGATCGGCCAGGGTGCGGCGGCCGAAAACAATTCCGGCCGCACGTTTGAGCCGCCTATTTCCAGGCTATTTTTTTCCTACCGTGGCCGGATCAGCAACCGGCGGTCTTCTTGAAAGACTTGCTTTTTCCATCTGATTTCTCAAACTTGGTACGAATTTCATCGCCTTCGACGATGCGCTTGTCCTTGAATTTGTCGAGGGTCAGCTCATCGCCGATGTTGACGGTGACGGCTTCTCCGGACTTGACGTCTTTCAGTATCGCAGTGGCTGATTTCCCGTCCGCCGCCAATTTGATTTTGGAAATGGTGCCGACGATCGTTACCGGCTCGGCGGAAACGGTACCCACAAACGCGAAGCTCGATCCAGCCAAAAAGGCAGACAGAACTACTGCTGAAACTCTCTTGTTCATCGCAAACTCCTTTAACGCAAAAGTGAATAATGGTTCAGTACAAAATGGGGCGATTCATCCCCCTCTCGCGCCCCTCGGTCAGGGGCGCTTGCGGCAATGCTGAAACGGTCTCCCGGTCAAACTCCTTTCGAACGCGCCAGGCTTTGGACGGAGTTTTGAAATGTTGCCCCGGCAACAGCCGCCTGACGGGCAACGGACCGGCCGCTTCACCGGCGGATCAGTTGACTCAGAACTGCACCTCGAACGTTGCATACAGGTTGTGTGCCTTTTGCAGCGGAGTCGTTGTCATCATCTGACCATTCACATCCGCAATCTTTACCGGCGCGCCGACCCAGTTGTTGCTGCCGGTGTACTGGAAATCGTAGTACTGATAGCCGATGCGGAAGAACGCCTTGCTGAAGAACGAGGAGACCGGCTTCTTGTCGAGTTCCTGGATCAGGTAGGCGTCGTAAACATTGCCGCGAGTGCCGACCTTTGATGTCCACATATCGTCGGCTGCAGGCGCAAACGTGATCCAGTTTTTCGAGCCGTGGTTCAACTCGAAACCCAGCTTCGTGTTTGAAGGCAGGTCGTAGCGTACGCCCAGAGCGAGCGCGGTGCCTGTCTTCCTGCTCGGGGCTTCCGGGGCGAAGAAAGCGCCCGTCAACAGACCCTGGAATCCGAATTGGGACGAAACATTCTCACTCGGATGGGTCACGCTCAGACCGACGTCGGCGAACCAATTGAGATCGCCGGGGCCCACCTTCTTCAGCTTGCCCATGACACCCGCACCCCACCATTCGATGTCACCGAGATTGGTTTTGGGAGAGGTATTCCCGAAATAGGTGTTGCTCATGGTCGGTGCGTCGAAAATATTGAAACCGCGGTTCCATTGCAGCCAGACGCGCAGCGGGTCCGTATCGATCGGAATCAGCGCGATGCCAAGCATGTCGGTGTCGGAGAGAGCGTTGCCCGGAGTCTTGCGGAAGCCGCTCTCGAAGCCGCGTCCGTAGCAGACCTTGCCGTACGCTCCGGGCAGGCCATCGATGTCCGGCGCATAGCCGAGGGTCATGCCATCGAAGGCGTAGTCGACCAGCAGCGACGGGGTGCCGCCATTGCCGGGCTGCGGGTTATTCAGTTTCAGATTGCTGGGCGCACCGTTGGTCGACGGGCGGCGGCCGACCGAAAACCACATGTCCCTGTCGGCGATATTGCTCCAGGTGGCGTATGCACGGTCGACGTTCAGGTAGCTGCTGGAGGGGACATGCCCGAGCGTGCCGTCGAATACACCGACGCGGTCGGCAAAGTACGGCGCGTTGCCACTGTTGCTTATGGCTTTGTCATCCTGCGCGCCGAATGTCTTGTACATCAACAAGCGCGCATTGACGGTTATGTCCTGCGTCGCCTTGGCATGGACGTCGACGCCCAGGCGATTGGTATATAGCGTGGAGTTTTCCGGCTTGTACGCAGCGACCGGGACGGCGAACCCGCCGATGCCTTGAATCAAACCCGCATTTGCCGGATTGGAGACAAAGGCATTAGCCTCGGCTATCGTTCTCACTCCCGCCATTGCCTGTGAAAAATTCATCAAAGCGCTTAGCGCTCCGGACGTCGACATGGCGCCTGCCGCCGGTGCGCCGAAATACGTAGATGAACCGGCCACCGTCGACGGGTTATTGAAGAAATCGGCTTGCAGTTTTTGCTGAGCGTTTGCAAAAGTGGCGTTCACGTCGGTGAACGCTTTTGTTTCTCCCTTCATCGAATCGATACGGAAACGGTAGTCGCCGCCTACGTCCAGCCATTTGGCCAAGGACTTGTCTTCCACCTTCTTGACCTGGCCTTTCAGCTCCGCAATCTCGTTTGCATACGACTTCCTGGTTTCGTTCTTTAGCTCCTCAGCCGCTTTGCCGGCTTTTTGATCGTTTGCCTTGACCTGTATTTTCAATTGTTCTATTTCCCGGGACAAAGCATCTATCTTCTTGATCAATTCGTCATCTGCTGCATGGGCCGCCAGGGGAAGCGCAAGCCCTGACATAAGCGCGATCATTACGTGTTTCGATACGGTTTTATTCATTAGTTTCTCCGCATGGTTGTGACGTGGCGACAAGTGGGGACTTCATTTCAAGTTTTTCATTTCCAAGTTCTAATCTGTCTGCGTGCGCAAGGCGGGATCGGTAGTCTGGGTCGGCGCGGGAGCTCAGGCGGTCGCCCGCGGCGCCTTCTGGCTTGGTTCGTCCGCGTCCCCCCAGCCGGTGATCATCGCCTTGATGTGGGCGAGCGGCGTATGGCCCGTGGTGGCGAGGTAGAGGTGGCCGATCAGGAAAGCCAGCATCATGAACGCCGCCGCGGTATGCACCAGCGCGATCGTGCCGAGATTCAGGCCGGCAATACCCGCGATTTTCGTTGCGGCGAGCTCGTTGTAATAGAGATAGAGCAGGCCGCTCACCCAGATCAGCGGGTTGATGAACAACTTCACCATGAGATAGGCCAGGCGCTGCAGGGGGTTGTGCTTGCTCAACTGGGTGGCGCGGAAAGGATGCGGCGCGCCGGTAAAAATCCCCACCGAGTAGTAATTCATTACCGCGAAGACGTTCTTGCCCGTCGGGATGTACTGCTTCCATTCGCCGGTGGTGAAGTGCCAGAAGATCGCGAACAGCCACAGTCCGATCAGCGTCCATGCCGCGGTGGTGTGCAGGTCCGCCGCCTGTTCCCAGCCGAGCAGCGCGTAGCTGCCATGGATTTCGAAGCCGGTCAAAAGCATGAAAATGATGAGCGCGGCCTGCGCCCAGTGCCAGAAGCGCTCGAAACGCTTGAATATGTAGATGCGTGCCATGATCGGTTCCCTTTCAGTGCTTACGCTTGGATACGATGACGCGTCCGAGGCCGTGGCCAAGCACGCCGAGCAGCGTCAGCGCCGCGATGGCCCAGCCGGCGGTGTCGAGCCATCCGGCGTGATCGCTGGCGCGGCCGGGAATGTAGACTCCGGGCACCTTTTCCAGACGGCCGTTGGATGCGTGGCAGTTGTGGCAACGCAGCGAGTCCTTGGCCGGCGCCACCATGTGGGTGATCGGCCAGCTGCTTTCGGTTTCGACAAAATCGACCTTGCCCGAGAAAGACGCGTTGACCGTAGCCATGCCGGTGGCGACGGCCTTTTCCCAGTTCAGGTTGGTCCAGTAGGCGCTATCGTCGTTTCCCGCCAAATGGGTCACCGCCAGCGTCTTGTTCACCGGGTCATAGGCCTGCTTGCCGCGGAAAACCTTGACTGGCCAGATCAGCGACTTACCGTCGCTGGCGCTGCCTTCGAAGCGGTTGATCTGGATCGGCTTGCCGCCCTTCTCTATCTTGTCCTC
>JGI1357J11328_10003683_pt1 | contig 10412 bp, 9 predicted proteins | sample Subgrocontami54m_FD_11328 | JGI IMG/M metagenome (IMG submission 11328)
CGGCTAATAACCATTCTGGAACGCCTTGATCAGCGCGTCGAGGTAAAATTAAAGGTAAAACCGGCCACCCGCGCGGCGCAGCCCATTATGACGTAACTCGACGACATCCTTACCCTGGTAGTTGCGTTGTTTGAGCGGTCGGGGAGATAGGTAACAAAAAAGTCCGGGGACATGGGTTACAGATTCTGTCGTTTTAGTTTGCCATATTGATCTTCAATGCGCATGTGCCGCTCGTCGAAACGGCCGAGCTTGAGCGGTCCGATTCCGGGAGAAGCTTGACCGGAACCATGAAATATGACGCCACCAATTGGAATGTTACTGTCGAGCGGAGGTGACGGCCGGTCGCATTGCGGCCCGCTGTACCATACGGGCAGCCAAGATGTCGGCACCGCGTCAGAGCGCCCGCGCAGAGGCGACCGACCGCCGGGAGGCGCAAGGCGCCGGAGTGTGCGGGCTATTGCCAGTATCCTGTGGATAGCGGAATATGCGTGAAGTGGCGCGGTGGTTGTGCCAGGCTGGATCGAGGTGTGCTGGATGAAGTCGATTGAAATACTCCGGACGTATTGGGAGCAACTGGAAAAGCTTTTTATCCATGCCCAATATTGCGCTGGCAACGATTTGGCGGTCGCTGAATGCCAGGACTTCTGGCTATGGGTGGTCTACGCCGCTGTCGGTCTCGGCGTGCTCATCGTCGTCATCATCGGGAAAAAAGCCCTGACGGAGCAAATCGTGTTTCGCCGCAATCAGAAGCGGCTGGAAGCCCAGCGTGTCAGCGCCGATGCCGAGGAAATGATGCGGGCCGTGGCCCAGGCCGGTGCATATGCCGAGCCTGAAGTTTCCCAGGAAGATCTTGCCGCACAGATAGGAAAGGCGCTGAAGGCACGGGTTCATGAGGCTCCAGAACCCCAGGCGAAACTCGAGGGAACGCCCAGTAACCCACTGCGGGAACTGGCGGCCATCATGCTTACGGACATGGTAGGGTACACCGAATCCATGGAGCGCGACGAGCAGCGCACGGGGGGGGGGGGGGATTGCCGCGGCCGCGAAATCAAAACCATCGGCGACGGTTTTCTGGTGCTTTTTCGCAGCGCGATCAATGCGGTTGACTGCGCGGTTGCGATCCAGCGCACGCTCATCGCCGGTAATCTGGGCAAAGAGGATCTCGATACGATACTCATCCGCATTGGGGTCCACTTGGGCGAGGTCATAATCACCGCCAATGATGTGTTTGGTGACGGCGTGAACATAGCGGCGCGGATCGAGCCTTTGGCCGAATCGGGGGGTATCTGCATTTCGGGCGAGGTGTTTGCGCAGGTGCACAAGAAAACGGATCTCAGGTTCGAGCGGATCGAGGGGGTGCAGCTGAAGAATATCTCCATCGCTCCCGACATCTACCGCGTCGTGCTGAGCTGACGGGAACCACTGTTTGCGGCGCGGGCGCCGGCGGTTAAATTCGCAGACCGAAATATTCAGGCTGTACCGAGGTGAACCATGAAATATCGCAAGCACGAGGCAAAAGAATACGCGCGAAGTGTCCTGAAAGGCGTGTGGACGGCGTTGCCCTACCACTTTACCCGTGACGACAAGCTCGACGAAGCCGCGATCGCGGCCGGTCTTGAGCACTGCATCACGGAGCTGAAGATCGAGGGCCACTACTGCTCGGGCAATGTCGCCGAATTCTGGGCCATGACCAATGCGGAACGTATGCGCGCCCACGAGCTCAACGTCGAAACCGCGAAAGGGCGTATCCCGCTGATTGCGGGCTGCCATCATCAAAATCCCTACGAGGTGGTGACGCTCGCCAGGCACGCGGAGGCCATCGGCATTGACTTCATCATCGTGCTCACGCCCTATATGGCGGCCAAGAGCGACGATGCGGTGTATGAGTTCTACCGCTTCATCGCGGAGCGCATCGACATCGGGATCGTGCTGTTTAATATTCCGACGCTTTATTACCCGATCGGCGAGCATCTCGCGAAGCGCCTGGCCGGGATTCCGAACATCTGCGGATTCAAGCAGGCGGGTCCGGGACCGGCAGCGACCATCTCGCTGCGCGAAGCGGTCGGAAAAGAACTGGTGGTGAGCGTTGCCGACGAGACACCGTGGCTGCAGAACCTGAGCGTGATGGGCGATCAGTGGCTGCTCAACTATTGTCCGCATCTGTACCAGGTTCCGGGCTACCTGCCGGTGCGCGATTACACCCGCGCGGCGCTGGCCGGCGACATGAACCGCGCCACCGAGATTTCGCGCGCGCTCAATCCGCTGCGCGCGGTCCACGCCAAGTGGGTCACCGGCTATGGGCGTCCCACCGGGCGCACGCCGGCGGCCGAAATGAAGGACTGGATGGAATTGATCGGCATGCCGGGCGGGCCGGTGCGCGCGCCCTGCACCGAACTGCCGGAGGAGAGGAAAAACGAACTGCGCGCCGATCTCGAGGCCACCGGAATACTGGCAAAATCCAGGGCAGTCGCCGCGACGGGTTCCGAACGACAGGCGGCCTGACCCTTGAGCGGCCTGAAAGCACTGCGATGAGCGACGCCGGGCGGGGTTACCCAGACCTGCACGAACATCTCGAGGCGCTCAAGCAGCAGGGGCTGCTGCTCACCATCGACCGGCCGATCGACAAGGACGCGATACTTCACCCGCTGGTGCGCTGGCAATTCGTCGGCGGCATCGCCGAGCACGAGCGCAAGGCTTTCCTGTTCACCAACGTGATTGACGGCCGCGGCCGCAAGTATGCGTTTCCGGTCGTGGTCGGGGCGCTTGCCGCCAACCGTGCGATCTACGGCGTCGGCATGCGCGCGGCACTCGGTGAAATTCCGGCGAAATGGGAGCGCGCTATCGCCCATCCCATTGCGCCGCGCATCGTCAAGCAGGCCTCCTGCCAGGAGGTCGTGATCGAAGGTGTGGCGCTGCAGGGTGAGGGCAACGGGCTCGACAGCCTGCCGATTCCGATCTCGACGCCCGGTTTCGACAGCGCCCCGACGCTGACCGCGACCAACGTGATTACCCGCGACCCGGAAACCGGGGTGCAGAACCACGGCACTTACCGCGCGGGGCTCAAGGCGCCGGACCGGCTGGTGGTGCGCATGGCGACCCGCGTCGGCGGCGCCGGTGGTTATCAGCATTACCTCAAGCACCAGAAGCGCGGTGACAAGACCATGCCGTGCGCCATCGTGCTCGGTTGCCCCCCGTGCGTTGCTTTCGTGGGGCCGCAGAAATTGCCGCTCGATGTCGATGAGATCGCAGTGGCGGGCGGGCTCGCCGGCGGGCCGGTCAATATCGTGCGCGCGCGTTCGGTCGATTTGCTGGTGCCGGCTGAGGCCGAGATCGTGATCGAGGGCGTGATCGATACCGAGTATGTCGAGCCCGAGGGGCCGTTCGGCGAATCACACGGCCACGTCGCTCCCGAAGAATTCAACATGCCGATGCGGGTGACTGCGATCACCCATCGGCGGAATGCGATCGTCGCCTCCTACCTTAGTCAGGTGACGCCGAGTGAATCGAGCGCGATGAAGCGCGTCGCCTACGAGCCGCTGTTTCTCGCGCACCTGCGCGGCACGCTCGGCATCCGCGGCGTCAGACGCGTCACGCTGCACGAACGCATGACGGCGTTGCGGCGTGTCGCGCTGGTCACGGTGGAAAAGGGCACGACGCGTACCGAAATCTGGCGCGCACTCCATGGTGCTGCTTCGTTCAAGGCCGATTGTGGCAAGATATGCATCGCAATTGACGCGGACATCGATCCCGATAATTCAGATGCGATTTTGTGGGCGCTCGCTTTCCGCATGAACCCGGCGCGCGATCTGCAGGTGCTGCCGCACCGCAGCCAGGGCCACGGTCCGGAGCGCGAGCATGAGGGCGACGACGAGGACGCAACACTGCTGATGGATGCCACCATGAAGGAAGTTCTGCCGCCGCTCGCGCTGCCGCGGCAGGAGTACATGGAGCAGGCGAAGACGGTGTGGGAAGAGCTTGGGCTGCCGGCGTTGCGCCCGCAATCGCCATGGTTCGGTGCGCCGCTCGGCGGCGAATGGCTGCCGCAGTGGGACGAGGCGGCGAGGCGCGCGGTGGCGGGCGGCTACCTGGAAAACGGCCGCATCTCCGAAAAACGGCGGCGCAAAGGTTTGAAGCCCGAGACGCGCTACCGGCCGGATGAGGACGGCACTTGAGAGCAAAATGAAAATGGGCCGCACTATCGCCGAGAAGATCCTCGCCGCCCACACCGACGGCGAGGCGCCGCGCGCCGGAGATATCGTCGTTGCGCGCGTCGATTTTGCGATGGTCCATGACGCCCGCGCTGCGAACGCGCTCAAAATGATAGCCCGGCTGGGCGTCAAGGACCTGCCATTTGCGGCGAAAACCGCGTTCGTGCTCGACCACTATTCTCCGCCGCCCAACATCGAAGCTGCCAACACCCACGGCGCGATGCGCGCGTTTGCCGGCGCGCATGATGCGGTGCTTTACGACGTCGGTGACGGTATCTGCCATCAGGTGCTGCCCGAAGGCGGCCACCTGACGTGCGGCGACCTGATCGTCGGCACCGACACGCATTCGGTCACTTACGGTGCATTTAACGCCTTCGGCACCGGCGTCGAGGGCACCGACATCGCCGCCGTAATGAGCACCGGCAAACTGTGGTTCCGCGTGCCCGAAACGATACATATCGAATTAAAGGGCCGGCTGCAACCGGGCGTGTGGGCGAAGGACATCACGCTGACGATGCTCGGCAGGCTGGGCGCGGAAGGCGCGAATTACCGCGCACTTGAATATGCCGGCACGGCGGTGAGCGCGATGGAAATCGACGATCGCATGACGCTCGCCAATCACGCGGCCGAACTCGGCGCCAAAGCGGCGCTGCTCGAAGCCGACGACAAGACGATCGCGTGGCTCAAATCCCGCCACGCGCGCGCGCCGCGGCCCATCACCGCCGATGCCGATGCGAATTACTCCGAGCGCATCGAGATCGACGCCTCGGTGCTGGCGCCGCAGGTGGCGCGCAGCCACCTTATCGACGATGTGATCGGAGTGACGGAGGCGCGAGGGCAGAAGGTGAACGTCGCGTTGATCGGTACCTGCACCAATGGCAGGCTGGATGACATCCGTCAGGCGGCAGCCATCCTCAAGGGGCGGCGTATCGCCAAAGGGGTCCGCATGATCGTGACGCCGGCATCGCGCCGGGTGTACCTCGATGCCGCCCGCGAAGGCCTGCTGGAGGCGCTCACCCACGCCGGCGCTTCGGTCGAGGCGGCCGGTTGCGGCACCTGCGTCAACATCACCGGTCATTTGATAACGGGCGACGGCGAGGTGGTGATTTCGAGTGCCAACCGCAATTTCAAAGGCCGGCTGGGCAACGACAATTCCGAGATCTGGATCGGCTCGGCGGCCACCGTAGCGGCCTCGGCGTTGACCGGAACCATCACCGATCCGCGCGACGTGGCCGGCGGTAAATGGAGAGCGGCATGAAAAATATCCATGGCCGCGTGCATCTGCTCGGCGACAACGTCAATACTGATCTCAATTGCTCGAGCAAATACCTGCCGGGCAGGGACAACGCTTATGTCGCGCAGCATGCCTACGAGCGGGTGGCACCGGGATTTGCGGCGCGCTTCAAGGCGGGCGACGTGATCGTCGCCGGCAGTAATTTCGGCGTCAACTCCTCGCGCGAGCAGGCGGTGCACATCATGCGCACGATGGGGGTTGCGGCGATCGTCGCACAGTCATTCGGCCGGCTGTTCTTCCGCAATACCATCAACAACGGACTGCCGGCGGTCGAATGCGACATTGCCGGCATTGCCGATGGAGACGATATCGAAATAGACCTTGCCGCGGGCCGGGTGACGGTCGCGGCGCGCAAACTTGTCCGCACGGCGGCGGCATTGCCGCCGGCGGTGCAGCAGATACTTGCCGCGGGCGGCCTGATCGCGTTTTTGCAACAACATCCCGATTGGCAGTCCGCATGAAAATTGAACGCGTTGAAGTCTTCGGCGTCGCGGTGCCGTTGATCGGTGAATATCGCAACGCCTATCGCAGCAAAACCATCCAGAAAAGCGCGATCGTGCGCATTACCGCGGACAGCGGGGCGACCGGTTTGGGCAACGTCGATCCGTCGCCGGGTTATTCCAGGGAAAGCGTTGAAGACAGCCTGAACGTGCTCGAAACCGTGCTTGCACCGCGGGTGATCGGAATGGATCCATCCAACATTCACCGAGTGCTGCGGAAAATCGAAACGGCGGTACCCGAATTTTTCGATGCCAAGGCGGCGATCGAAATGGCATGCGTGGATCTGACGGCGCGCGCGTGCGGCGTGCCGGTACATGCCTGGCTTGGCGGCGCGGTAAAAGACACGCTGCTGTTCAATGCATGGATCGGCATCGTACCGCCGGATCAGGCGGCTGCTGAAGCGCTCGCGTGGCAGAAGCGCGGCTTCCGTTCGGCCAAGATCAAGGTCGGCGGCGATATCGACGCCGATCGCGTCCGCGTCAAGGCGGTACGCGAGGCGGTCGGGCCGGACTTCGAGCTGCGCATCGACGCCAACGCGGGCTACGATGCCGACACCTCGATCAGGCTTGCGCACGGGGTGGCGCCGTTCGGCCTGCGCTTGTTCGAGCAGCCGGTGCCGGCGGATGACATCGCAGGCATGGCGCGGGTGCGGCGGGAAGCCGGCGGAATCCCGATTATGGCCGACGAATCGGTGCTCGACCATGCGAGCCTGATTCGCATTATCCGGGCCGACGCCGCCGATATCGTCAAGGTCAAGGTAATGAAGCAGGGGGGCTTCATCAATACGCGGCGCATGATCGCGACCGCGGAGGCGGCGGGCGTGCGCTGCGTGGTTGGCCACGGCTTTGGGCTCGGCATCAACACCATGGCCGAAATCATGCTGGCCGCGACCTCGGACAACGTGATCGACGGTCTGGAGTGCGTGGGACCGCTCAAGACTTTCGACGATATCATCACCCACCGGATTGATCTCGGCACCGGCAGCATCGCATTGCCGGTGGGGCCGGGATTGGGCGTCGCGCTCGATCTTGCGAAGCTCGAGCGCTACCGTTTCGACATCACGGCGGTGGCATAGCGGCCTGCGCTCATGGCTGATACTGTGCGTCGCCGCCTGCGAGCGCGGCTGAAAAGCGGGCCGCTGATCGTCGCGCCCGGAGTTTACGATGCGTACGGCGCGCGCCTGGTCGAGCAGGCGGGATTCGAGGCGCTGTATCTGACCGGCAACGGCGTGTCGGCGTCGCTGCTGGGCCGCCCGGATGTCGGGCTGATCGACCTCACGCTCATCGCCGGTCATGCGCACCGCATCGCAGCCTGCGTCGATATTCCACTGATTTGCGATGCCGACACCGGTTACGGCAACGCCGTCAACGTCCGGCGCACGGTCGAGGAATTCGAGGCGGCCGGTGTGGCGGCGATCCATATCGAAGACCAGATTTCGCCCAAGCGCTGCGGCCTGCTTCCGGGCGCGCGGCCGGTGATCGCACTGGGCGAGGCGCTCGGCAAGATCGAAGCCGCGCTCGCCGCGCGCCGCGACCCCGATTTCATCATCATCGCGCGCACCGACTCCGCCGACGGGCACGGTCTTGACGAGGCGATCCGCCGCGCCAGGGCTTTCGTCACCGCCGGCGCCGATGTCGTGTTCGTCGAGCTGAAAAGCGGCCCGACCGTTATCGACGATCTGAAACGCGTGGTGGCGTCGGTGGATGCGCCCTGTCTAATCAACGTCGATGCGGGCGGCAGGCTCGGTGAACTGAGCACAGCCGCGATCGAACAACTGGGCATGCGTCTGGCGATTTATCCGGGGCTTGCGCGCGCCGCCGCCGGTTACGCGATCCGCGAAGCGCTGCAGGTACTGAAGCGCGATGGCAACACCATGGCCGTGCGCGAGCGCCTGCTCGGCCTGCACGATTACAACGTGGCGCTCGGGCTTTCCGACATCGAGGACTGGGAGCGCAGGTTTCTGCGGGACGCAGGCGGGAGCCGGGACGGCGGCAATGGGTGAGGCAGTACCGGCGCAATACGAGGTATACGCCGTCAAGTACGCGACGCGCAGCGCACGCCGCGGCGACCATTTTATCGGCGGCGGTGATGCGCACGATGCGCCGATGGCTATGGATTACTTCGTGTGGGTTATCCGCAACCACGAACGGGTGTTGGTGGTCGACACCGGCTTCACGCAGGAGATGGCCGCTCAGCGCAAGCGCACCTTCCTGAGAAGTCCGAAACAGGGCCTTGCGCTGCTCGGCGTGCAGGCATCCGAGGTGAAGGATGTCATCCTCACTCACCTGCACTATGACCACGTGGGCACGTTCCATGATTTTCCCGTCGCGCGGTTTCATTTGCAGGACGACGAAATGGCTTATGTCACCGGTCGTCACATGCGGCACCCGCGCTTAAACCACAGCTACGAGGCCGAGGATGTGGTCGGTATGGTGCGGCTGGTATTCAGGGACCGCGTGAATTTTCATGACGGCGCGGCCGAACTCGCACCGGGGGTGAGCGTGCATCGGATCGGCGGGCATACCGCGGGCCTGCAGTGCGTGCGCGTGGCGACCGCGCGCGGCTGGCTGGTGCTCGCCTCCGACGCGAGCCATTATTACGAGCATATGGAGACCGGTCGCTGTTATCCCAACACGTTTCATCTGGGCGAGGTGCTGGAGGGCTATGCTACGCTGCGCCGCCTTGCCGATAGCCCCCAGCACATCATTCCCGGGCACGACCCGCTGGTGATGGAGCGCTATCCTGCGCCGTCGCTCGAGCTCGAAGGAATAGTCGCGAGGCTGGATGCGATGCCCAAGACGGCGTAGCAAAAACGATGCGCCGGCCGGGCATATTCAGCTCGCTTTTTGAGTGATCGCTGCGGAGGAAATACACCCCATGTCTTTGCGATGCGATCGAAGCGCCGACTCGCGCGAGACGTTCGAGCTTGATTGGTCATCCCCGGTCTGGTAAGGTGCGCGAGAAGCTGCGTACACGCACGCGAAGGGGCCGCCCGGCCCCGTGCCGCCCGAAAAACAAAGGGGCGCGGAATCCTCGCGATCTTCTGCCACTGATCGAGAGTTGATGGAGCCTTGCCACTTCGATGCACGACGTTCCCACCGCATCCACCCGCGCCCTGGCATCCTCGTGGTCACCGACGGTGTTGCGGGATCGTGCGCGCTGGCGCGCAGCGGCACGCACCGCGTTTCCGTTCGTCGTGGTGGGCGGGCTCTGGGAAATCGTCGCGCGCATGGGCATTTTTCCCCACCGGCTGTTCCCCCCGCTGGAGGAAGTGGCGTCTGCGCTGGTGCGCCTGACTGCCGCGGGGATCCTGCCGCATCACGCAATGGAGACGGTGGCCCGCCTCCTGACCGGGTTTGTGGTGGCCGCGGTGGTGGGCGTCGTGGTCGGAATCGCCATGGGGCGGTCGCGCCGGGCCGAGGATATCTTCCTGCCGCTGGTAAGCATCGGTGCGCCCATCCCCGGTCTGGCGTATGCGCCTCTTTTCATGCTCTGGTTCGGCCTGGGCGATTTTTCGACCGTGCTGCTGGTCGCTTTCGTCTCCGCTTTCCCCATCATCGTGAACAGNTGGATCGGCGTGAAAGCGGTCAAGGAGATCTGGATCCGGTCGGCCCANGCCATGGGAGCTGACGACCGGCGGTTGTTCCGCCTGGTGATACTGCCAGGGGCGCTTCCCTATGTCCTTACCGGGCTGCGCCTGGGTCTTGCCCANGCNTGGCGGGTTCTGGTGGCAGTGGAAATGCTCGCAGCGGTGCCCTGGGGACTGGGCTGGCTGATCTTCGGCGCGCGCGAGTTCATGAATACCGACGTGATGCTGGCCGGCATCGCGGTCATCGGCGCAATCGGCCTGATTCTGGAGAATCTGGTGTTCAAGCGGCTCGAGGAATACACCGTGGTCCGCTGGGGGATGATGACATCGTGAACGCATTCGGCGCGCGTGTGCGGTCGTTCCGCCGGGCGGCGGTCACGCTGTTGATCGCGGCGGCGCTCTATGAAGCGACCGCCCGCAGCGGGTACTTCGCGGCGGCGCTGCTGCCCACCATTCCTGCCGTGGTCCACACGCTGTGGGCCATGCTGATGGACGGCACCATGCTCCAGCACGCTCTTTACACCTTGTACCGGGTGATGTTCGGACTGGGACTGGCCATCGCCGTGGGGTTGCCGCTGGGAATACTGATGGGCCGCATACCCGCGGTCGAGCACTTCTTTCTCCCGCTCGTCAGCGTCCTCATGCCCATCCCCTCACTGGCGTGGGTGCCGGTCTTCATCCTCTGGTTTGGAATCGGCAATGTCACTACGATCCTCATCGTGTTCTATGCGGCGACGTTTCCGATGGTGCTCAACGCGTGGTCGGGCGTACGCTCCGTCAACCCCCTGTGGATGCGGGCAGCCGGCGCCATGGGGGCGGA
>JGI1357J11328_10003684_pt1 | contig 10411 bp, 10 predicted proteins | sample Subgrocontami54m_FD_11328 | JGI IMG/M metagenome (IMG submission 11328)
GCGGGCACTCCCGCCGCCACTGTGAACATCGCAATCAAGGACGTCTTCGGCGAATTGACGAAGCCCACGAGGAGGATCCCGGCCATCAACACGAGGAAGAACAGCGGCACAAACGGATAGCCCCACACGCGGTACGGCCGCTCGCGCTCCGGCTCGCGCCGCCGCAGCACCATCACTCCAGCCACCGCCATCAACGGAAAAATTCCCAGCGCGAAACCAATGTAGGCGAGCAACTGATCGAACGTGCCCGTCAGGATCATCACCAGCGAGCACGCGCCTTGCGCAAGGATAGAGAGCCCGGGCGTCTGGAAGCGCGGGTGCACGCGTGCCGCAAACCTGAAAAAGAGACGGTCGCGCGCCATCGCGAAATAGACCCGCGGGCCAATCAGCACGTACGCGCTCAGCGAGGAGAGCAGGCCGAGCGCGATCAGCGTGGCAATCATCTTCGCGGCGCCCGGCCCGAACAGTTGCACGGCGGCGACCGCGCCTACCGCGTCAATCCCGCGGAGCTGCGACGGAAGCGCGGCGAAGAACAGAAGCAAATTCACGAACAAATAGATCAGTGTCACAATCACCGTGCCCAGCAGCAACGCCCGCGGAAGCGTGCGCCCCGGCTCTTCCACCTCTTCAGCGATGTATCCCGCCGCGTTCCACCCGCTGTAGGCGAACATGACCAGCAGCAGCGTGATGCCCAGTTGGCTCGGACGTCCCGCGGCCCAGAAGATGCTCGTGTCGCCCAAAAAATCCCAGCTTCCGCGGCCGATGGCGAAGCCCACTGCGACGAGTCCGCCCAGCAAGACAAGCTTGAGGCCTGTCAATAAATTCTGCACCTGCGCGCCCAGCCGCAGCCCGCAGTAGTGCACCGCAGTCAGCGCAAGCACGATGCCCGCCGCAGTGCTCTTTTCCGCCAGCCACGTCTCCCGCAGCACGCCCGCTGCGGCGAGATATTTCGCGCAGGCTACTGCGGACGCCGCCACCGGCGCAGAGAAACCTACGAAGAAGCTGGTCCAGCCGGTGAGGAATGCCGGCAGTGGCCCGTAGATTTCGCGCAGATAGACGTATTCCCCGCCGGCGTGCGGCATCATCGTGGCCAGCTCGGCATAGCTCAGCGCTCCGGCGAGCGCCACGAGCCCCCCAACGAGCCAAGCCACCAGCACCAGCCAGCCACTTTCCGTGTGCGCGAGCATCAGCCCGGTGGTGGTGAAGATGCCCGTGCCGATCATGTTGGCCACGACCACGCTGGTCGCGGTGACGAGCCCCAGCCGCCGCGGAAGCGCGGCGCCGCCGGCGGGCAAACGGAAGGGAAGCGGGTGCTCAGGCATGGCGTCTCATTTCAGATCTGCGAACGGACCGGCAATTTCCGCGCAGCGGTGCAAGGCTACATCGTTTGCGCGAGAGAACAAAGCCCGGCATCGATGCTCCGGTGCTGATCTTTGCGCAGCGCCAGCAAAGCTCATCGCTCCGGCGGCGAAGGAGTTTCTGTTACGATAGCGGACGCAATGGGACGCACCTGGGTGGTCGGGCATCGCGGGGCTTCGGGCCACGCGCCGGAAAACACGGTAGCGGCTTTTCGCCGCGCGGTTGAGCTCGGCGCCGCGTTCATCGAGACCGACCTGCATCTTTCCCGCGACGCGCACCTCGTCTGCATTCACGACTCCACGCTCGAGCGCACCACCAACATCACCGGAGCGGTGAAGGACCTCACCCTCGCGGATCTGAAGGGGCTGGATGCCGGCTCGTGGCATAGCCCGCAATTTGCCGGCGAGCGCATCCCCACGCTGGAGGAAGTTTTGACCTTCGCGCGGGAGAACGACATCGTTTTTTTTCTGGAAGTGAAGCAGGAATCCGCGTGGGGCATCGAGCACGGACTGGTGGCCGCGCTGCGCGATGCGCAGGAGGCGGCGCGCGCCGTCATCCTCTCGTTTAGCCCCGGCGTGTTGCGCAACGTCCGCCGGCTGGACAACACGCTGATGACCGGCCTGCTCTTCGATGCGCTGCCCAAAGGCGGGCACGACGCCATCATCGAGCGCGCGCAGGAAATCGGCGCCCGCCAGCTCGCGCCGCGCGGCGACATTGTCACGCCCGAGCTCATCGAGCACGCCCACCGCATCGATCTGCAAGTGGTTTGCTGGACCGTCAATCAGCCGCAGGACATGCGCGCGCTGATCGCCGCCGGAGTGGACGGCATCATGACCGATTACCCGGACCGCCTCGTCGCCACACTCAACGAAGCAAAATAGGGGCGGACCTATGTGTCCGCCATTCTGCGAACGGGCGCACCCGCCTCGGCGGGCGCCCCTACAAGACAGCCTTGTAAAGCGCCGCGAATTCCTCGACCGACAATTCCTCCGCGCGCACGCCGGGTTTCAAGCCCGCCGCGTGGATGGCCCCGCCCGCTTTTTCCGCGCCGGCCACAGGCTTCAAATTATTCATGAGCGTTTTGCGTTTCTGTTCGAAGCATCTGCCCACGAAAGCGATAAATTGCTTTTCATCGCCCACCTCCGCGCGCTCGCGCCGCATCTCCAGCCGAACCAGCGCCGACGCCACTTTGGGCCGCGGGCGGAACGCACCCGGCGGAATGCGAAACACAATTTCCGGCTTTGAGTAGAACTGCGCCAGCACGGAAAGAAATCCATACTCGCGACGCCCCGGCCGCGCTGCCAGCCGTTCCGCCACCTCGAACTGAATGACAATGTGAATGGACTCGATAGCGTCGGCGTGCTCGAAGAGCCGCCGCAGGATGGGCGACGTGATGTAATACGGCAGGCTGCCGTACACATGAACGCGCTCCGCGCCAGCGTGTGCGCGAAGGCCCAACTTTTTCAAGTCGAGTGCGAGGACGTCGCCGGCGTGCACTTCGATATTGGGGAGCTCTTCCGCCACCCGCTCGAGAGCGCCAACGAGCCGCGCATCCAGCTCGATGGCGACGACGCGCCGCGCCGCGCGTGCCAGCTCGCGCGTCATTTGACGCGCCGCGCCGCGCGTGCCAGCTCGCGCGTCATTTCGCCGTGTCCCGCGCCGATTTCGAGCCACACCTGGTCGGGCTGCGGCGCCAGGCTGCGCAAAATGCCCGCGCGCCACGCTGCATCCTTCAGAAAATGTTGTCCCAGCCGTTGCGGGGTCATTTTCCCGCTGAGTGTAGCAATTCCGCGCCCGCGCGGCACGTCTCGCTTCTCCTTGACGAATTTTGCGCCATTCAATACTCTTGACTGTTTGAATTTCTGACGATGAAGATTCTGTTTGTCTCTCCGGAAGGTTTACCGTTCTCGAAGACTGGCGGCCTCGCCGACGTAGTCGAGGCGCTGCCCAAGGCACTGGCCGCATTGGGTCACGATGTCGCCGTCGTTCTCCCCCGGTATCGCGGCACGCGCCTTTCCACTGTCGTCGTCCCCAGCCTGACCGTTCCCATGGGCGACACTCTGCGTTTTCCGGCGGTCGCCGACGGCGCGGTGCTCAACGGCGTGCGCTATTTTTTCGTGGATGATCCTGCGTATTTCGACCGCGACGGCCTGTACACCCTTCGCGGCGCCGATTTTCCGGACAACGGCGAGCGATTCACTCTATTCAGCAAAGCGGCGATCGAAATTGCCAAGCAGGTCTGGCGGCCGGACGTGATTCATTGTCATGACTGGCAGACGGCGCTGGTGCCTGTGCTGCTGCATACGGTGTACGCCGGAGATGCGCTGGTGCGCAGGTTGCCGGTGGTCTTCACCGTGCACAATATGGGCTACCACGGCACGTTTGACCGCGGCTTGCTCGCCCGCGCCGGCCTGCCGCCCACGCTGTTCGACATTTCGGCGCTCGAATTTTACGGGCGCGTGAATCTGCTCAAGGGCGGGCTGCTCGCCGCGGACTGGATCACCACGGTCAGCCGCCGCTACGCGCAGGAGATCATGACGCCCGAATTCGGCCACGGCCTCGACGGCGTGGTGCGGCAGCGCGCCGGACGGGTCTCCGGCATCCTCAATGGCGCCGACTACTCCCTGTGGAGTCCCGAGAGCGACGACTTCATCGTTTCAAAATATTCCGCGAAGGATCTTTCCGGCAAAGCGCGCTGCAAAAAAGACCTGCTGCGCGAATTCAAGCTGCCCGAGGCGAGTGCGGAGCGTCCGCTCATCGGCATCGTTTCGCGCTTCGTGGACCAGAAAGGCTTCGACCTGCTGTCGAAGGTGGGCAGCGAGATGATGCGCGAAGATTTGTTTCTGGTCGCGCTGGGCACGGGCGAGCCGAAGTACGAGCGCTATCTCCGCGCGCTGGCCTCGCACTATCCCGGGAAAATGGGCGTGCGCGTGGGATTCGACAACACGCTGGCCCATCGCATCGAGGCCGGCGCGGACATGTTCCTGATGCCCTCGCGCTACGAGCCTTGCGGACTCAACCAGATGTACAGCCTGCGCTACGGCACCGTGCCCATCGTTCGCGCCACCGGCGGACTTGATGATACAGTCGAGGCGTTCGAGCCCTTCACGGGGAAGGGCACCGGCTTCAAATTCGCGGAGTACGACGGCCGCGCGCTGCTGGCCGCCGTACGCGCCGCGCTCGGCGTCTTCCGCGATGCCAAGGCCTGGCGCGGGCTGCAATTGAACGGCATGGCCAAAGATTTTTCATGGAACGCTTCCGCGGCGGAATACGCGCGGCTCTACGAGACCGCGCTCAAGACACGAATCCCCCGCGCGCCGGACGCATCCAATTAACTCCGGCTTGTCCCGCTCTGCGGGAACGGCCCACTGACGAAAGGGAACTCATGGCGGACAATGTGAACGCGGTAACCGACGGAAATTTTCAGGCCGAAGTGATCGAAGCCAGCAAAACCCAGCCGGTGATGGTGGACTTCTGGGCGGAATGGTGCCGCCCGTGTCACATGCTCGCGCCGACCGTAGCCGAAATCGCCACGGAATATGCGGGCAAGCTGAAGGTGGTCAAACTAAACGTGGACGAAAACCAGATCGCCACCACCTTCAACATCCGCGGCATCCCCACGCTGCTCATCTTCAAGGGCGGCCAGGTGGCCGACCAGCTCGTCGGCGCCGTCCCGAAGGATAAGATCACCAGCACTCTCGCCCGGCACTTGAGCTGACACGGCACACACTCTCCTGGCAGGGGCCAACATACTGCGCCTATTGGTTTGCGATGAAGAAGTAGTGCCTATCCTTGCCTCCTCCGCGCACAACGGCTACACTATGTAAGTAACAGGCCTCGCGCTTTTCTCCCTGCAATCCGGACTTTGGAGTGGCAGGGCAGCGTGCGGTCAAAATCCGGCACGAACGCGCGGGTCAACAGCGAATGAAATCCATTGTCGTGGTGGGCGCCCAGTGGGGCGATGAAGGAAAAGGCAAGGTAGTGGACTACCTGAGCGCTTCCTTCGACTACATCGCGCGCTGCGCCGGCGGCCACAACGCCGGGCACACCGTCATCATCAACGGCACGAAGTTCGTTCTACAGCTCATTCCCTGCGGCATTCTGCGTCCGGGCAAAAAAGCCGTCATTGGGGCGGGTGTGGTGGTGGACCCCGCCGCGCTCGTCGCGGAAATTGACATGCTTGCCAAGGCCGGCGTGGACGTGACCGGCCGCTTGTTCGTCAGCAACCGCGCGCACGTGATTTTTCCGTGTCACCGCCAGGTGGAGAAGGCCGCGGAAGCCGCGCGCGGCGCGGGCAAAATCGGCACCACGTCCCGCGGCATCGGCCCCACATACGAAGACAAGATGGCCCGCCGCGGCCTGCGCATCTGTGACCTGGTGGACCCCGAACTCCTCCGGCGCAAATTGGAAGTGCTGCTGAAGGAAAAAAATGTGGTGTACCACGCGCTCGCCGGCGAGGACCTGGATTGCGCGGGCATCCTCGACGAGTCGATGGCGCTGGCCGACCGCATCCGCGGCTACGTCGCGGACACGAGCGCACTGCTCAATCGCGCCATTGACGAGAATGCCTCCGTGCTCTTCGAAGGCGCGCAGGGCACCATGCTGGACATTGACCACGGCACGTACCCGTTCGTTACTTCCTCGAGCGCCTCGGTCGGCGGCGCGTGCACGGGACTCGGCGTGCCCCCCACGCGCATCGATTCGATCGTCGGCGTGACCAAGGCCTACACAACGCGCGTCGGCAGCGGCCCGTTTCCTACGGAGATGCCCGACCTCGACGCCAAGGAAGTGCGCGACCGCGGCAAGGAGTATGGCGCCGTCACCGGACGTCCGCGCCGCTGCGGCTGGCTGGACCTGATGGTCCTGCGCTACGCCGCAATGATTAACGGCATCGAGTCGCTCGTCGTCACCAAGCTCGACGTTTTCGACACGCAGCCGGAAATTCAAGTCTGCGTCGGCTACGAGTACAAGGGCACGGCCATTACTGAAATGCCCGCGGAATCGGAGAAGTACGAGCAGGTGTCGCCGGTTTATCGCGCGCTGCCCGGCTGGCGCTCGCCCACCTACGGCGTGCGCGACATGGAAAAGCTCCCACGGGCGGCGAAGGACTATCTCCGCTTCATCTCCGGCGAGCTGGGCATCGAGATTGGAATGATCTCCACCGGCCCCGAGCGCGACGCCACCATCGTTCCCGCGGACACCAAACTTGCTTCCTGGATATAGCGGAGGCGCGGACATACTCTCCTACGACGAAGCCCGCCAAAAAGTGATCGACGCCGTCTCCGCGTGCCGCCCTGCTCCGCAGTGGGAAAGCGTTGCGCTGAGCCGCGCGCTGGGCCGCGTCCTCGCGGAGGAAATTCACGCCGACCGCGACTATCCGCCCTTCGACCGCGCAACTCGCGATGGCTTCGCAGTCCGCTCCGCCGACCTCGCCACACTTCCCGCGAATTTGCTGGTCGTTGCGGAGATCAAAGCCGGGGACTCATTTTCCGGCGAGATTCAATCCGGCCAGTGCGCGCAGATCATGACCGGCGCGGCTGTGCCCGCCGGGGCGGACGCAGTCGTGATGATCGAGCACACCAAGCCGGGGAAGGGCAGTGTGCTGATCGAGCGCGCCGCCGAGGCGGGGCAAAATGTGGTTCCACGCGGCAGCGAAGCAAAGGCTGGACAACTCCTGCTGAAGCCCGGCGCGCGGCTGGGCTACGCGGAACTCGCGCTGCTCGGCCAGGTGGGCCATGCGGAAGTTGGCGTATTTCGCCGTCCGCGCGTCGCCATCCTCTCAACAGGCAACGAAGTTGTTGAGGTAAGCCAGCAGCCCGGCCCTTTTCAGATTCGCAACAGCAACACAGTTTCTCTCGCCGCACAGGTTGAGCTGGCTGGCGCCGAGCCGGTGCCGCTGCCCAACGCGCCGGACGAACCAACAAAACTTCGCGCGCTCATCGAACGCGGCTTGCAGGAAGACGTTCTCGTGCTTTCCGGCGGCGTTTCAATGGGGAAGTACGATCTGGTCGAAGGCGTCTTGCGCGAGATGGGAGCGGAGTTTTATTTTGATGCGGTGGCCATTCGTCCGGGCAAGCCCGCCGTCTTCGGCAAGTGCCGCGATAAATTTGTGTTTGGCCTGCCGGGCAATCCGGTTTCGACGATGGTCACCTTCGAGCTGTTCGTGGTACCCGCGATGGACATTTTGAGCGGCGCGGCGCCCCGCCCGCTGGCATTTTTCAAAGCAAAGCTGGGCGCTGCGGTAAAGCAAAAAGCCGCGCTTACGCATTTCATGACCGCAGTGGTGGACTGGCCGGGCGGAGAGCCCGTGGTGAAAGAGTTGCCCTGGCAAGGCTCTGGCGATATTGTGGCCTTGACCCAGGCAAATTGCTTTCTGATTGTGCCGGAGTCGAAGCTGGAATTTGCTGCTGGCGATTGGGTTGACGTGCTTCCGAGGCGCGGGATTTTGTGATTGATTTCTGGAAGGGCAGACACGCAAGTCTGCCCCTACGATCATGAACGGAATGGCGAAACTCTCACATTTCAAAAAAGGCGCCAAGGTCCGCATGGTGGACGTGACGGCGAAGTCCGTCACCGAGCGCACGGCCATCGCGCACGGCTTTGTGCGCATGAGCCGCGCCGTGCTGGCCAAGGTCCGCCGCCTGGAGACGCCCAAAGGGAATCCGCTGGAAGTGGCGCGTATCGCTGGAATCTCCGCCGCCAAGCGCACATCGGAGTTGATCCCCCTCTGCCATCCGCTGCCCTTGACGCACATTGATGTGTCCACGCGGCTGTGCGAGAATGGCGTGGAAATCAGCGCGCGCGTCACGGCCACCGCTCGGACAGGGGTCGAGATGGAAGCGCTGTGCGCGGCAAGCGTGGCGGCACTGACCATCTACGACATGTGCAAGGCCCTCGATAAGGGCATGGAAATCACGGACATCTACCTCGTGGAAAAAATCGGCGGGAAGAGCGGCCGCTACCGGCGGCCCGGCGCTTCGGGAAAGGTCTCTCGATGAAGGCCGTCCGCGTCCTGCTTGTCGAGGATAATCCGCTGGTCCTCGATCTCATCTCCAAGGGCCTCTCGCCGCATTGCGAGCTGGCCACTGCCGCCGACGGCGCGGACGCGCTCCTCAAGGTGATTGACGACCCGCCGGACATGATCATCTCCGACTACAAAATGCCCGGCCTCGACGGACGCCAGCTCTACGAAAAGCTTCGCGGCCGCGAGCGCACCAAGGGCCTGCCGTTCATCTTCATGGCCGGCCGCGCGGACATCGAAGAAAAACTCCGGCCGCTGGTGGACGGCGTCGAGGACTTCATCGTCAAGCCGTTTTTCCTGAAGGAATTTGTGCGCCGCGCGAAAAAAGTGGTGGACCGGCTGCAACTCGAAAAAATGCAGCAGCGCAGCGCGCGCCCCGGCACCATTCAAGGCCGCCTGGAGGAAATGGGCATCACGGACCTGCTCCAGTCGCTGGAAATGGGACAAAAGTCCTGCCGGCTTTCGATCGTCCGCGGCGAGGTCAAGTGCGAGATGTTTTTCGTGGGCGGGGTCTGCAAGCACGCCCAGTTGGACAGCATCGAAGGCAATGAAGCCGTCTTCAAGGCCGTCGCCTGGAACGACGGCGAATTCGAAATTGATTTCAATGTGACCAGTGACAAGGTGACCTGCACGATGTCCACGCAGGGCCTCCTGATGGAAGCCTTCCGCCTGATTGACGAAGCCAGCCGCGACGCAACCGACGCGCAGGGTTGATCCGCCGATGCGCGTTGCCATCCTCACCGTCAGCGATTCCGTTTTTCGCGGCGAGCGCGTCGACCTCTCCGGCCCTGCGCTGCGCGAATGCTGCGCAAAGCTCGGCTGGGCAGTGGTCGCCGGCGAAACGGTTTCCGACGACTCCTCCGCCATCCAGGCGTTTCTGATCGCCTGCGCTGATGCAGGTCGCGCCGACCTAATCCTTACCACCGGCGGCACCGGGTTGGGCCCGCGCGACGTTACACCGGAAGCCACCGCCGCCGTCTGCGCGCGGCTGGTCCCCGGCATTGGAGAATTCATGCGCGCAGCGGGCATGAAGACGAATTCTCGTGCCGTGCTTTCCCGCGCCGTTGCCGGCGTCCGCGGGCAGACCATCATCGTGAATCTCCCCGGCAGCCCGAAGGGCGCGGTGGAGTCGCTCGACGCTGTTGCCGGGATGCTGCCCCATGCCGTCGCAGTGCTCGGCGGCGCGCGCCACGACTGAACAAGGAGGAGGAATCATGAGCCGCATCGTTCGCATCGGGACTGTTCTCTTTCTGGCAGTTTTCGTCTCTGCGGTTGGGGCAGAGCAGGCGAGCTTCACCGTCGGCACAGCAAAGGCCGCGCGCGGGCAGAAAGCCACCGGCTTCATCGAAGTGCCTGCGGGTGTGGACGCGGCCACCAGCATCCCTGTCGTCGTGGTGCATGGCGCGAAGCCCGGAAAAGTGCTGGCGCTAGTCTCTGGCGCGCACGGCACCGAATACACCTCCGTCATCGCGCTCGAAAAACTTACCGAGAAACTCGACCCGGCGGAAATCTCCGGGACGGTCATCATTGTGCCGCTCGTCAACATTCCTTCGTTCGAGCAGAAAGTCCCGCACGTGAATCCCGTGGACAACAAAAGCATGAACCGCATGTATCCCGGAAAAATGGACGGCACGCAGACTGACCGCGCCTCTTTTTTGATTACGCGCGAGGTGGTCGAGAAGTGCGACCACCTGATTGATCTCCATGGAGGCGACCTGGACGAAAGCCTGCGTCCCTACAGCTACTGGACGAAAACCGGCAACGTGCCGCAGGACGCGTTTTCCCGTGAAATGGTCCTCGCTTTTGGACTAGACCACATCATCATCTCCGCCGACCGCCCGAAGGACCCCGCTGCGTCGCGCTACCTCGAAAACACGGCCACCACACGCGGCAAGCCGTCCATTACCGTCGAGGCGGGCCACGCCGGCACCGTAGAGCCGGACGATCTCGCGGTGCTCGTCAATGGCTGCCTGAACGTGATGCGCCATCTGAAAATGTTGCCGGGCGCGGGGAAACCGATCGAGCATCCGG
>JGI1357J11328_10003694_pt1 | contig 10393 bp, 9 predicted proteins | sample Subgrocontami54m_FD_11328 | JGI IMG/M metagenome (IMG submission 11328)
CCGGCCGCTGGAGGCAGGTTGACTGCGCGCCATGCGGCCCAGGCGGCGGTGACGAGAGAAGGCGGCATGGCGGGGGCTTCAGTTACGGCGTTGCGCTGAAGTCAAAGGGTGCAGCCGGAGGCCGCCGGTCTAGTCGGTGACCGCACCCTTGCTTGCCGATGACACCAGCTTGGCGTATTTGGCCAGCACACCGCGGGTGTAGCGGCGTTTGGGCGGTTGCCACTCAGCCCGGCGTCGCGCGATTTCCGCGTCCGGTGCGTTGAGTTGCAGCAGCCGGCGCTCCGCGTCGATCGTGATCGAATCGCCTTCCCGTACTAATGCGATGGTGCCGCCGACGGCTGCCTCGGGCGCAACGTGGCCAACCACCATGCCATAGGTGCCGCCCGAGAAACGCCCGTCGGTGATGAGCCCAACGTCTTCGGCATGGCCTTCGCCGACCAGCGCGGAGGTCGGCGACAGCATCTCGCGCATGCCGGGGCCGCCCTTCGGTCCTTCGTAACGAATTACGATGACGTCGCCGGAATGGATTTGCTTGGCGAGGATTGCGGCCATGCACGCCTCTTCGGAATCAAATACGCGCGCCGGGCCGGTGATCCTGGGGTTTTTCAGCCCGGTTATTTTTGCCACTGCGCCTTCGGTCGCGAGGTTGCCTTTGAGGATCGCGAGATGGCCGTGCGGGTACATCGGGTTTTCCCATTGCCGGATTACGTCCTGGTTCTTGGACGGACGTGACGGCACGCTTTTAAGCAACTGGCCGATGGTGCGGCCGGTGATCGTCATGCAGTCATCATGCAGCCGGTCGTGCTCGAGCAGCATTTTCATCACTTGCGGGATGCCGCCGACCTTGTGCAAATCGGTTGCGACATAACGCCCCGAAGGCTTGAGGTCGCACAGCACCGGCACCCGCCCGCGTATGGTCTCAAAATCGTCGATGGTGAGCGGCACCTGCGCTGCGTGCGCGATCGCGAGAAAATGCAGCACCGCGTTGGTCGAGCCGCCGACCGCCATGATCACCGCAATCGCGTTCTCGATCGACTTGCGCGTGATGATGTCGCGCGGCAGCAGTTGCTTCTTTATTGCGCTGATCAGCACCACCGCCGATTCCGCGGCGCTATTGTGTTTTTCCCGGTCCTCGGCCGCCATTGTGGATGAGTACATCAGGCTCATGCCCATCGCTTCGATTGCTGAGGACATGGTGTTCGCCGTGAACATGCCGCCGCACGAGCCGGCGCCTGGGCAGGCGCGGCGCTCGACGCCGAGCAGGTGCTCCTTGCTGATTTTCCCCGCGGTATATTCGCCGACCGCCTCGAAGCTCGAGACCACCGTGAGGTCCTTGCCCTTATAGTGGCCGGGCTTGATGGTGCCGCCATAGACGAAGATCGCGGGAATGTTCATGCGGCCGATTGCGATCAGCGCGCCAGGCATGTTCTTGTCGCAGCCGCCGATTACCACCACGCCGTCCATGCTTTGCCCCTGCACTGCGGTTTCGATCGCGTCGGCAATCACTTCGCGCGATACCAATGAATATTTCATGCCCTCGGTGCCCATCGAGATGCCATCCGACACGGTGATGGTGCCGAAGGTCTGCGGCATCGCGCCGGCTTTCTTCGCCGCGGCCTCGGCACGCAGCATAAGATCGTTCAGACCGAGGTTGCACGGGGTGATGGTGCTGTAGCCGTTGGCGATGCCGACGATCGGTTTCCTGAAGTCGCCGTCTTGGAACCCGACCGCGCGCAGCATGGCGCGGTTGGGCGAGCGCTGCACGCCCTGGGTGACGATCTGGCTGCGTTTGTTTAGTGCCGGCATGGCTGCCCCCGAAGGTGACTGAACGTATAATCCATTTTAACTCAAACCCAAGTGCTTCCTTAATGCTCCAGCATCCGCAATTTGATCCGGTCGCGATTCATTTAGGCCCGCTCGCGGTGCGCTGGTACGGGCTTATGTACCTGGTTGGCTTCGCGCTGATCTGGGCGGTCGGCCGTTACGCGATCAAAACCCGGCCGCACGCGGTATGGACGACGCACGATCTCGACGACGCTCTGTTTTACGGAATCCTCGGCACCATCATCGGCGGCCGCCTCGGCTACGTGCTGTTTTATAAGTTCGGCGAATACCTGTTCGAGCCGTGGCGCATTTTTTTCGTGTGGGAAGGCGGAATGTCGTTTCACGGCGGCTTTCTGGGTGTGATTATCGCGCTGTGGTGGTATGCCCGTAGCCGCCGCCAGAGCTGGCTTGCGATCACCGATTTCATCGCGCTGCTGGTACCGCTCGGGCTGGGTGCCGGACGCCTCGGCAATTTCATCAATGCCGAGCTGTGGGGGCGGGCGGCCGGCGTGCCGTGGGCGATGATATTTCCCAATGTCGACCGCGTGCCGCGCCATCCCTCGCAGCTCTACGAATTCGCGCTCGAGGGTGTGGTGCTGTTCGCCGCGTTGTGGTGGTATGCCGCGAAGCCGCGAAGCCGCGGCGCGGTGTCGGCGTGGTTCCTGATCGGCTACGGCGTGTTCCGCTTCGCGGTCGAATTCACCCGCGAACCCGACAGCTTTCTCGGCTTGCTCGCGCTCGGTCTGTCGATGGGGCAATGGCTTTCGCTGCCGATGGTGTTGGCGGGAATCCTGTTGCTCACCGGGTCCCGCCGCCGCGCGGATTGATCTTTTCGGCCGCGGTAGCAGTTTTACTGCGGCGCGATTTCCCGCTAAAATAACGGCTTAGCGTGGGGACGTAGCTCAGCTGGGAGAGCGCCGCGTTCGCAATGCGGAGGTCGGGAGTTCGATCCTCCTCGTCTCCACCAAATTAAAATTGCGCCTGCACGGGCGCCTTTTTAATTGGGTTGGATCGAAAGGGATAAACATGCCGGGACCGTTATCGCATATCAAAGCACTTGATTTGTCCCGCGTGCTGGCGGCGCCGTGGGCGGCGCAGAACCTCGCCGATCTTGGCGCGGACGTAATCAAGGTCGAGCGTCCGGGCAAGGGCGACGACTCGCGCGCGTACGCGCCGCCGTTCCTCAAGGACGAGCAAGGCCGGAATACGCGGGAAGCAGCTTATTTTTGCGCGGCCAACCGTGGCAAGCGCTCGATTACGGTCAATCTCACCAAGCCGCAAGGCCAGCAGATCGTGCGCGAACTCGCGGCCCAATGCGACGTGCTGCTCGAGAACTACAAGGTCGGCGATCTGGCGCGGTATGGGTTGGGTTACGACGACCTCAAGGCGCTGAACCCGGGACTCATCTACTGCTCGGTGACCGGATTTGGGCAGACCGGCCCGTACAAAGACCGCCCGGGCTATGATTTTATGGCGCAGGGCATGGGTGGAATGATGAGCATCACCGGGGAGCGCGATGATTTACCGGGAGGCGGACCGCAGCGCGTCGGCACTCCCGTCATCGATTTAACCGCCGGCATGTACGCGACCATCGCGATTTGTGCTGCGCTCGCGCACCGCGCCGTGACCGGCAAAGGGCAATGGATCGATATCGCGCTGCTCGACACCTGTGTTGCTTATCTTGCCAACCAGGGAATGAACTACCTCGCGACCGGCGAGGCGCCCGGCCGCATCGGCAATGCGCACCCCAACATCGTGCCGTATCAGACTTTCCGCACCCGCGACGGCAGCATCATTCTCGCCTGCGGCAACGATAACCTGTTCAATAAATTCTGCGAAGCGGCGGGTTGCGCACATCTGGCGCAAGACCCGCGCTTCGCCACCAACGCAGAGCGCGTCAGGAACCGCGACGAGATCACGCGTCTGCTGAATGAAGTGTTTGCGGTCCGCACCACGCGCGAATGGGTGGCGCTGCTCGACGCCGCCGGCGTGTCCAACGGTCCGATCAACGACCTTGCCCAGGTGTTCGAAGAGCCGCAGGTCATCGCACGCGGCCTGAAAATCGAGCTGCCGCACGCGATCGCCGGCAAGGTGGCGCTGATCGCCAGCCCGATGCGTTTTTCCGAAACCCCGATCAGGTACGAAGTGCCGCCACCCGCGCTGGGGCAGCACACCGACGAAATCCTGCGGCATACGCTGAAAAAAAGCGAAGCCGAAATCGACACGTTGCGCGCGCAGGGAGCGCTTTAACGTAACGATGTTGGTCAACGCGCCGGGTCACCGCGGCGTCGTCACAGAATACCCAGGATGAATTTCCATTCGCGGGGATCGACCGGCGTGATCGATAACCGGTTGCCGCGTTGCAGCAGCCGCATTTTCGACAGCTCGGGGTAGGTGCGCAGTTCGGTCAGCGGCACCAGGCGCGTTTTCCTGACGAATTTGACATCGACATTGAACCAGCGCGGCATGGCGGGAGTTGCCTTGGGGTCGAAATATTTGCTGCGGCGGTCGAACTGGGTGCGGTCGGGGTAGGCGCGTCTCGAAATCTCGACGATGCCGGCGATGCCCGGCTGATCGCAGCTCGAATGATAGAAGAACGCCAGGTCGTCGGGCCGGAACTCGTCGCGCATGAAATTGCGCGCCTGATAGTTGCGCACGCCAAACCACGGCGCGATGTGGTTCTCGGCGCGCGCGAGATCGTCAATGCTGAATTCGCCGGGCTCCGACTTCATCAACCAGTAACGCATATTCGGGGCGTAATCAAAAAAAATGCGGCGTTCAGCCGCATTGGGTTATGGTCCCCCGCAGATGCCGTTAGGCCCTATTCTTGAACCTGGGTTCAAGGTGGCCGCGTTCGGTGCACATCAGGCTTCTCCGAAGAAGGAGACGCACAACAGTGCTGTCCAGATCCGCAGCCGGGTCTCAATTATTGGTTCAAAGAATTGCAGGCCTTGACGAACACCGCAGGGGATAAACCCGCAGCCGGCCGTCGTCGCGGCCGGCTAAAACAACTTTTCCTGATCAACAAGCGCCTGATCGAGGGTGGTTTCAATACTCAGCATTCTACGCTTGAATTCGGCCACATCAAAATTGCCGAACCGGGACGTCAGGAATTCGTGCGAAATGTTGAGAGCGGCCATGATCGCGATGCGATCCAGGCCGGTGATCTTGCCCTGTTCCTTGATTTCCAGCATCTTGCGGTTAAGGTACTCAACCGCCTGCAGCAACTCTTTCTGCTCGTCCGGCCCGCATGCGACGCGAAATTCGCGTCCCATGATGCTGATCTGCAGGCCTTTGGGCTCGGCGCTCATGTCTCCTCATCAGGAAGCAGCGCAAGCAACGATTCGAGGCGGGTTTTGGCGCCCCCGATTTTTTCCGACAACTGCTTGTTTTCACTCTGCGTCAAGACCAACTGCTGACGCAACTGATGGTTATCGGCGCGCAGCCGATGGCATAGCGCGACAAATTGACTGACTTTGTCTTCGAGCGACCGGAGCTCCGCGTCCATATTAGCACTATAGTTTCAAAAGTCCTGATAAGTCAATACCTAACGCTGCTTCTTGAATGTGGTTTGATATCATTAGTTTGGGCCTTGGAGTAGAATGGCCCGGTCACCGGACGGCTTGCGCCGACGGCGGCGCGGTTTCAGGTGCCCAGGTTGATGACCTCAGCCCGGGATAATCGGGAAACAAGTGTTTTTTAAGCTTGTGCTGCCCCCGCAACGGTAAGTGAGTGCGGGCGTATCTCAATGCCACTGTGGCGGGGAACAGTTCAGACCCCTGGCCGCGGGAAGGCGATACGCCAAAACTCGCGAGCCCGTAGACCGGCCTCGAACCGCAGGGTAAGGAAATGCCGCGGGAAGGCGGTGTTCAGGTACCGGTTGCGGTCCCGAGCAGGTTTTTCCCCGGCGTTCCCTCGTGCGATCAATCCGCATGCGGTGGGCATGCGCAACTCGGGGAGAGGCCATGCAGCAGCTATTCAAATCCCGTCACCGGTTTTTCCGCTGGTTTACCCTTATCGTTACCGGTATTGCGACAATGCCGGGCTACGCGCAACAATCGCCGGTGACACGCGCCGATGAAGTAGTGGTCACCGCGACGCGCTTCACTGAACGCCTGCAGGAATTGCCGGTGGGCGTTACGGTAATCAACCAGGCGCAGATACGCGACAGCACGGCGGCAACTGCGCCCGAATTGCTCATGCAGCTTGCGGGCGTACAGGTGCGCGACAACTCCGGTTCGTCCAACCCGCAGGTCGACCTGCGCGGCTTTGGCATTACCGGCGACCAGAACACGCTGGTATTGCTCGACGGTCAGCGCATCAGCGAGAACGAACAGGCGACTGTCAACTGGGCGGCGATTCCGCTAGCCGCCATTGAGCGCATCGAAATCATGCGCGGCAGCGGCGCGGTGCTGTACGGCGCGGGCGCCACCGGCGGCGCCATCAATATCATCACCAAAACGCCACAGCGCGGCCGCAAGAGCATTACTCTCGGCGCCGGTTTTGGCGATTACGCGACTGGTGATTACCGGGCCGGTTTGAATCTGGCTGGTGAAAACCTCGGAATCGCCGCCAGCGCAAGCCGCATCGAAACCGACAACTATCGCATCGGCAACCGCTTGCGCCAGCAGAGCGCGCAGGCCGATGTGCGTTTCACCCGCGGGTCCGGCACGCTATATGCGAAATTCGGCGCCTCCGATCAGGACCTGCAGCTGCCGGGCTCGCTGACCGAGGCCCAGATCGCGGTGAACCGCCGTCCGGCTGCGACGCCCGGCGATTTCAGCCATACCTCCGGCGGCTATCTCAATCTCGGCGGCGAGCTGCGGTTGGGCGGCGCCGAACTGGCGATGAACGCGGGTTATCGCGGCAAGAATGCGAATTCGTCGTACTTCGTCGCCACGCCGTTTCGCAACAACATCCACACCCAGGTCACCGCGGTGAGCCTGACGCCGCGCGCAAGAATTCCGTTCACTCTCGGCGGCATGAATCACACGCTGGTGGCGGGGATAGACTGGGACGAATGGGATTTCGATTCGACATCGGGACCGTCGGTGATCGGCCATCCGCTTGCACTGCAACGCAATACGGCGTGGTATCTGCAGGATACCGTGGCGCTGGGAGCGGCGACCACGCTGTCGCTGGGAGCGCGCGCGCAGCGCGTCAAATACAGTGTCAATGACGCGTTGAGCGGCGCGGCGGTCGCGCGCAGTCGCAATCTCAGCGCATTCGAAATCGCGGCGCGTCACAAAATCGATGACGTGCTGTCGGTCTACGGCAAGTTCGGCAACAGTTTCCGCGTCCCCAACGTCAACGACCTCTATAACCTGTTTACCGCCTCAATCACCGTCCTCGAGCCGCAAACTTCGCACGACCGCGAAATCGGGGTCGAATTGCGGCTTGCGCGTGCGCGCTATCGGGCTGCGCTATACCATCTCGATCTCAGCAATGAAATTCACCTCGACCCGATCGCCTTCAACAACATCAATTTACCGCCGACGCGGCGTTACGGCATGGAGCTCGAAGGCCATTGGACGCTGGCGACCGGACTGAGCGCGTTTGCCAACTATACCCATGCGCGTGCCGAATTCCGCGCCGGGGAATTCGGCGGCCTAAGCGTCGCCGGACGGGAAGTGCCGCTGGTGCCTCGGCACAGTGCCAATCTCGGTGCGGCATGGGAATTCATGCCGCGCGCGCGGCTAAATGCGGTTGCGCGTTATGTCGGCAGCCAGGTATTCGACAGCGACGAAACCAACACTTTTGGCCGCAGAATGCCGGGTTATTTGCTGGTGGATATAAAGCTCACCCGCGAAACGGCGGGTTGGCTGTTGAGCGCCGGGGTCCGGAACCTGCTCAATCGCAAGTATTTCACCTACGGCGTGTACACCGGCTTTCCGACGTTTAATGCCTACCCCGCGGCGGAGCGTTCGCTGTTCGTGTCGGCACAGTATTCATTCAATGACTGAGACTTTAGCGCAGAGGCTCCAAGTTTGTTATTGTTGCGCCCATGCAGCAGATGACAGGCACCGAGCTTTATTTGCGGTTGTTGCGCTACGTCACGCCGTACTGGAAGACGTTCGCGCTGGCATTGTTCGGCATGATGATCGTCGCGATCACGGAGCCGGCGCTGCCTGCGCTGATGAGGCCGCTGCTCGACGGTGCCTTCGTGAGCAAAGACAAAGATCTCATATTCTGGATGCCGTGGGTGATCATTGCGCTGATCGTGGTGCGCGGCGCCGCCGAGTATGTGGCTTCGTTTGGCGTCAACTGGGTGGGCAACAAACTGGTACTGGACCTGCGCCAGGCGATGTTCGACCGGCTGCTGACACTGCCTACCGCGGTTTATGACGATCGCGCCACCGGCAACCTGATTTCCAAGCTCACGTACGATGTGACCCAGGTGACTGACGCGGGCACCCGCGTGCTGACGGTGCTGTTCAAGGACTCGCTGTCTTTGCTCGGATTGATCGCGTGGCTGCTGTGGCTCAACTGGAAACTGACGCTGCTGGCGCTGGTGATGGGGCCGCTGATCGTCGGCGTGGTGCGGTTGATCAGCGTGCGGCTGCGTAACAGCAGCCGCGTGGTGCAGCAGGCGATGGGTGATGTGACCCAGGTGCTGCAGGAGACCATTGACGGACACAAGGTGGTCAAGCTCTTCGCCGGGCAGGGCTATGAGGCCGCGCGCTTCGCCGGGCAGACGAATCGCGTGCGCCGCTTCATGATGAAGCAGGCTGCTGCCGCTGCCGCCAGCGTGCCGGTGGTGCAGTTGCTCGCCGGCATCGCGCTCGCCGCCATCGTTTATCTGGCGGCCCGCCAGTCGGGCGCCAACGAAATCACGGTCGGTGAATTCGTGTCGTTCGTCACCGCGATGCTGATGCTGACCGCGCCCCTGAAACGTATCACCAGCGTCAACGAGCCGCTGCAGCGCGGGCTGGCGGCCGCCGAGAGCGTGTTTGAATTGATCGATCAGGAAGGCGAAAGCGATCCCGGCCGGGAAACAATTGCTCGCGCGCGCGGCGAAATTCGCTTCGACGATGTGAGTTTTTCCTATGCCGATGCCAAGCGTCCGGCGCTCAATTCNGTCACGCTCACCATCAACCCCGGCGAAACCGTGGCGCTGGTGGGTGCCTCCGGCAGCGGCAAAAGCACATTCGCCAATCTGGTGCCGCGCTTTTACCGGCCGGAGCGCGGCCGCATTCTGCTCGACGGCCACGATATCGCGACCCTGACACTCGCCAGCCTGCGCGCCAATATTGCGCTGGTGAGCCAGGACGTCGTGCTGTTCAACGACAGCGTTGCTGCAAACATCGCCTATGGCGCCATGCGCGAGACCAGCGAGTCGGAGATCGTCGCCGCAGCGGAAGCCGCGCACGCCATGGAGTTCATCCGGCATATGCCGCAGGGGCTGCAGACGCTGGTAGGCGAAAACGGGGTCAAGCTTTCGGGCGGACAGCGCCAGCGGCTGGCGATTGCGCGCGCGCTGCTCAAGAATGCGCCGGTTCTGATACTCGACGAGGCAACTTCGGCGCTCGATTCGGAATCGGAGCGCCAGGTGCAGGCCGCGCTCGAGGCGCTGATGCGGGGCCGCACCACCCTCGTGATCGCACACCGGCTGTCGACGGTCGAAAAGGCACGCCGCATCGTGGTACTCGACAACGGACGCATTGCAGAGATCGGCAGTCATGGCGAGCTGCTCGCCGCCGAAGGAATCTACGCGCGCCTGTATCGAATTCAATTCGCACCGGAGCGCGTGACCGGTTAGCGTTCGGCCGGTGATCTAACCTAACCGTTGCCGCCGGTATTTTCAGCCAGCATCCAAAGGTTTTTGCCCATCCAACGGCCCACGACGCGATCGATCAGCAGGCTGACCGGAAACGCCAGTCGGTCATATGCGATCAATGCTCGTTCGTTGATTTGCCCCGACGCATCGCCGAACCACTTGTAGACCAGCGTTGCAGGTACCCCCAGACTGTCGGCATAGCGCCAAAAGCTGACCGAGAATCCGGCGGCAAGCGCCGCCTTTCGCAACGAGTCCGCAGTGTATCGCCTCTCATGGCCAACCTTGACATCCATGCTGGAAAAGAGGAACGGGAGCGCCGGAACGTAGATTAGCAAGCGCCCCGACGGAGCCAGCCGCGAACGGATTGCCTGCAGCGCCGCCACATCGTTCTCGATGTGCTCGAGTACGTTCAGCGTGTACACGAAATCGAACGACGCGGGCGCATAATCTTCCACGGACAGCTCATTGTGCAGGCCAAGTTGCGCGATGGAGGCACCCTGCGCGCGATCGGGCTCTACACAGTCAACGTGGTATCCCAGACTTGCCAGCCTGCGCGCAAAGGTGCCGATGCCGGCGCCGAGATCGAGCACACGGTCACCGGAGCGAATCTGTGCGCGAACGAGATCAGTCAGGTAAGCGTTATAGTTGATGGCGCATGCCATCACTTCCAGGTTGTCTGTGCCGTGGTAGGCTGTCATTTTAATTGCGCCGGAACACCCATAGCTTCGAACCGCTGAAATTTACCACTAAACCCGCCGCGGCGCCGATGGCCAGCGGAACAACGGGAACAGC
>JGI1357J11328_10003725_pt1 | contig 10345 bp, 8 predicted proteins | sample Subgrocontami54m_FD_11328 | JGI IMG/M metagenome (IMG submission 11328)
GGGCCCGCCCAGCTCCTCCGCCAGACACGAGGCCAGAACTGCGCTCCCGTAGGCGCAGAGGCTCGAGGGCGCCGGAGTGACAAGCAACACTGATCGCGAATTGTCGGGGCGGGGCAGGTCGTAGTGAAGCTGCAGCGCGAGGCGGCGATACGCCGCCCGGTCATCATCGGACCGGGCCGAGTGTCCTCCCTTGAAGGGCCACCACCACTTGTAGCCGTTGCCATTCCCGTACATGTTCAATTCTGTCCCGAAGTCGTAGGCCGGTCAGCCGAATCCCGCGGCGCCACTTTGAAGGGCCGGGCCTCCGTCGCGATGGAGATCGTGCCGTACAGCGGCACAGCTCCGCGACCGTGCTCCACATGCTCCCGGAGGATTCGGCCGCTCATAGTGCTCCTGAGCACAGCGGCGCCTACGCCCAGCATCAGGCCTACCAGGAGTCCGCTGGGGTAGAGGTACTTGGACTTCGGCCACGTTTTCTCCCCGGGAGGCGTTGCATACTCGACGACGCGGACGCTCTGGATCGTGCCCCGGCTGGTGGCCAGAGACACGGCCGCCTGGCCCTGCTTCACCAGCAACTGCTTGAATTTCTCCGTAGCCGCCGCGAGTTCCCGATCTAAGGCCATGAGCGCGTCCTGCAATGCCGGCACGGCGGCAAGGCGCGACCGCATCCTCACCGCGGTCTCTTCCATCACAGCAAGTCCCGCCCGTGACCCCTCCAGTTCCGTCCGCAACCCGTTGCGGCTGGAGGTGAGTTGCTCCCGGGCCATGTTCAGCCCTTCCGTTGTTCCCTTCTCGACCTTTTCCGAAGATTCGGCAATAAGGGCATCCAGCTTGGAAAGGTCGCCCAGGATCTCCTTGACCTCGGGTGAGTCCTCACGATAACGATCCCGGGCGGCGATGAGCGTCGCCTGGAGCTCCACGCGCTTGAGCTTGGTGGATTCGCGAACTGTATTGATCTCGAAAACCGTGGCGGTCGTCCTGGTGGGCGTCTCCTTCGCGAGCTGCTTCTCGACCTCGCGGAGGCTGGCCTCCATCGCCGCAATCCTCATGCGGCTCGAGGCGATGCTGGCCTCCAGATCCGTAAGCTTCGCGACTTCCATATTTTCTTTTTGGAAATCAAAGAACAGCGAATTCTTTTCGGAATACACCACGCGGCGGTCAGAAAGTACCTTCAGTTCCTTCCCGGACTTTGCCACCTCTTCCTTCAGTGTGTCGTAGGAACTTTGAGCCTCCGCGAGGTGCCTTTCAATGCGGCCTGCCAAGTAAACATCCATCAAGGTGTTAGCGATCCTCGCCACCTTTCTGGACGGTCCTTTCACCTTCAATTTGCCGACGTTTGACTCCCCCACTGGCGACATATCAATGCCAGCGCTCAAGTCAACAACAGTCCTGCCAAAATCGAGATCCGCCTGGCTGGGGGCATCCTTATCATCGTGATCTGAAAAGATCATCTTTTTTACCGCGCGGTAATTCCTGCCGACCCACGATTTTTCCCAGAAGTACGATAACTGTGAGAGGACGGGATGATACACGTCGTCGTAGGTCAGATTTTCCCTTTTGACAACTTCTCCCAGCACGGGACCAGAAGTGATGAGCGCGATTTCAGTGCGTGGATCGTCCTTTCGGAAGACATCCCAGCCAGTGTAGAACGTGTCGCGCTGATAATCGTAATCTGGCTCAGACATAATCGTCGCTTCGACGCTGTAAATGGGCGGCCAAGCATAGATGTACAGGGCTACGAGGCCGAGCGTCAAAACGCAGGTGGACAGCACCATCAGCCTGTAGTGCTGAGCTGCCTCAGCAATGCTGCGCAGTGAAGCCTTCACATTAAACGAATCGGCGTATTCCCACTCGTTCGAGCGCCCGTTCGTGTGGCCGTTGCCGTTCATGCTTGCCTCGCTACCTCAAGCTGACCAAAATATGAAACCGACTCCCCAGCCCACTCACTTGAAAGGCCAAGACCAGGGACAATTCACATCAAAGAGTGCAATTCCGTATCCAGTCTGCTGACCATTTACTCCAATCCTTGCTTGCAGTTACTGACAAGGCTTAACCTCGACCCCCCAAATGTGCAAACGGTTGCACGTACGCACATAGAAATTGCCACCCCCCATGCGGCACAGTCCCTCGCGGGCCGACAGGGATAAAGCCATATAGCTTCCCACTTCAAGCGATTGCGGTGCGAAAAGGAGGACGTTCGCGCTTGAGATTAAGATGGTACGTCGAACTCCCTTACTTCGCAACTGTTTTTGATGGTCGACTGGACCGAATAAGCTACCTTGCAACCAGCGACCAGTGAGGCTAGCGCCCTCGATATCGAGCGGACGCTGCTTGCCCTGACATTGTGAACGCCGACTTCGCAACGCACCCGAGCCTCCGGCGCGAAGCCTGCTGAAGCCGAAGTTCGCCCCCGCTGTCCGAAGCTTTCATGACCGTTGCAGTTTCCAGGAACTTGGATACAATTTACCGCACGTTGATTTACGATTTCACTTTTCGCCGCAAAGGAACATAAGGCGTCCGGTGCAACCATACAAAATCTACAAACTGGCCGATGCTTCAAACGCCCAGGAAACCCATGGCCAATGCTGGGCCGGCGAGAGCGTGCCGCAGAATATTGAACTCTGCGAATGTCAGACCATCTTGCCACACCTCCTGAAACATCTCCCGAAGGAGGGCAGGATTCTGGAGTCGGGCTGCGGACTCGGACGCTGGGTATTTTATCTTCGGCAAAGGGGATACAGCATCACCGGAATCGATCTGGCGCGTCCCGCAGTTGAGATGGCAAAAGCATACGATCCTTCCGTACCTATTTTTCTCAACGACGTTCTCCAATCGCAATTCCCCGATCAAAGCTTTGATGCAGCCATCTCTCTCGGCGTGGTCGAACATTTTGAAGAAGGCCCTCAGCATGCTCTTGCAGAATTGCGCCGCGTGCTGAAAGACGGCGGCATCCTCTGCATATCTGTGCCTGTTCAAAACTTTTTTCGAATCTTCTTCACTAACCGGTTGAAGGACCTTTACCGCTGGTACCGCAAGCGCAAAGGAATGCGCTTTGTCTTCGAGGAATATCGTTTCACCCGCAAGGATTTCCAGAGTCGTTTGGAAGCGGCGCGGTTTGAAATCCTTGAGGTCGCCCCGGATGATTTCCTGCCTCCGAAGAACTTGGGGATATATGCGGACTTACGATTCCTCCACAGCACGAAGCAGAAATGGGAGTTGAACGCTTTCGGAAATGCGCTCGCTTCCGTGCTGCGCTCTATTTCACCGTGGATGGCGTGCGCAGGCGCGCATTGGGTCTGCCGAAAGCTGCCCGACTGAGCCAGACCCCTGAAGAATCACTTGGACAGAATCTGCACCAGCCTGAAATTCACGTAGGTCCCCACAACTGAGTTGAGCGCACCCAGCGGCCGGTTCACGAAGTCGTCGAGAAAGCGGGTAAGCTGGCTTCGTCCATTTTCCGGTACGAAGACAATATCGTCCGGTTGCAGCGTCGTATTGCGCAAGGCCATGTACGGTCCCGGTTGGCCGGAAATCTTCATTGCGGCGGCGATGGCCCGCAAAGTTCCGTCCTCGGTTAAACGGATAATCGTAACGTCGCCTGGCGAAGCGGACCGGCGAAAACCACCCGCAAGCGTGATCGCCTGGATCGCTGTCGGAGCGTCGCGGAACGGTACCGCGACCACATTGTTCACATCGCCCACGACGTACACCACCGGCTGACGGACCTGCATGGGGATTACATTCACTTCCGGATCCACCAGCCGCGCAGAGAACAATTCTTTCAGCTTTATGCTTAGTTCCCGAGGCGTCAGCCCTGCTGCGGCGACGTCTTGAAGAATCGGAAGCGAAATCAACCCGTCCGGGCGAATCATTACTGCTCGGGATGCTTCGGGGACGCGTCGCACTGCAACTTCAATCTGATCTCCAGGCGCCAGAACGTACTCTTTTCGAAAGCGAAGGGAAGCTTGAACAACTTCTTGCTGCACGGGCACCTGCGACACTTTGGCGTGCGGGGCCACGCATGAAGCAGTTAGAATGGCTGCCAGTCCGGCGCTGAACAAGAGTGGAAGAGATCTGTAGGTCTTACCGCAGAAACCCTGCGTGGTGATTCTGGCGTATCGGGGCAAATTAGCTCTCATTGTGTTCTTTCCCTCTATCGTCACCAAGATCAAGCCTCCGGCCGAAATACCCATTGGGCGGCGAGACAATGCTCGGTTACGAACGTTGCCACCTACGAGGTTCGCCGCCTCGCGTTCTTTCCCGGCTTGCCGGAGAAGCCGAAAAATGCCGGAAAATCCGAGCGAGCGCGACACACACGTCGCTCAGGTCTTCCGCCGACATGTCCGCCGAAAGCGGAAGGGAAAAAGTGCGCTTTCCTACAAAAGCCGCATTCGGGAAATCGGCAGCCTTAAACCTGAACCGCTTCCTATAATACGGGTGCATATGCACCGGAACATAGTGAATCCCGACCAGGATGTTCTCCGCTCGCAGCGCAGCAATCACCTGGTCACGCTGAACTCTGAGGGCGTTGAGAACAAGAAGCGGTGTATACAAATGGCAAGCGTGACGAGTGCCCGGCTCTGCAGGCGGCGGCAGGAGGAGTGGAAACTCTTTCAATGCAATGTCGTATTTGCGCCAAATCTCTTCGCGACGTAACCATCGCGTTTCCACATCCGCGAGTTGCGGCATGCCTAAAGCGGCTGCGATGTCGGTCATGTTGTATTTGAATCCTGCTTCTCGAACTTCATACCCTTTCGAGCTACCAACAAAGCGGGTCCACGCATCGGCAGTCATTCCGTGCAAGGAAAGAGACTTCACTCGCTCCCACATTCGCATGTTGCGAGTGATCACCATACCGCCGTCGCCCGTGGTGATGTTTTTTGTCGGGTAAAAGCTGAAGCATCCGGCGTCTCCCATCATCCCCGCGGGTCGCCCGTGGTATTGGGATTCGATCGCGTGCGCACAGTCCTCAATGACTCGAAGGCGCCGCCGCCGCGCGATCTCCAGAATGGAGTCCATGTCGCAGCATCGGCCGCACATATGCACAACGAGAATGGCTTTGGTCCTCGCAGTGATCTGTTTCTCCACCTGGGCAGGATCCATGTTGAAGGTGTCGCGACGGCAGTCCACGAGCACTGGCTTCGCTCCGGCATGAAGGATCGAATGTATCGTGGAACAGAAGGTCATCGCTGGGGCAATCACCTCATCGCCTGTTCCGATTCCGAGCGCAACAAGCGACAGATGAATGGCGGCAGTTCCGCTACTCACAGCAGCAGCATAGGGCGCGCCCTTGTAACGCGCGAATTCCTTTTCAAAGCGCTCCACTCTTGCTCCTACTCCAATCCATCCACTTCGAAGGCAATTCGACACCGACGCGATCTCCGCCTCACCAATGACAGGCGCCCCAAAGATCAACGGTCTCTCCGCTGAACGGACTGGAGCACCTCCAGCGATCGCGGGCTTCTCACTTAAATCTTGTCGCAAGAGTGGTTCTCTTCCTCCTAAGGCGTGCCGCTTCATGATACACCTCCGTCCCGCCACTTACACGGGGATGTGCGGCCTAACCCATTATATTTGTGTAACATACACTAAAGCCTCGGCAGCCAGCATCTGCGCGTACGGACTTGATCATCTTCGCGCTTGCTTGCCAAAGGATCCCACTGCATGCAGCCTACCATTGCTGACCAATCGAATCGAAGTGCACTTTGACCGAATGTGCGGCAAAGAATACGCCGACACAGATTCTCATCTAGCTGAGCTCGCCTGCAGACTCTAAGAACAAGAATCACCCGAAAATGCCCGCAAGCGGTCCGGACGAATTGAATAATGAGAACTGAGGACTGCCTCATCTCTAGCCTATGTAGTGGAGGAGGCACCGCGATCACGGCCCGCGCAATGCCATCTTGGTGGTGGGGTGGCTAGATTGGGGCTCCCGGCATTTCATCCCGGACCATGCCGCAAGCAGGACATCGGTGGAAAGGATGTGCGCCACGCCAGTCAGACGGCAAGCTGGCTCTCCCGCCCAACCGGGCGACACTCGCGAACCTGCCAGGCGGTCTGAATCCTTGTGACCAGCTTCGACAGCCCTTTAAGACTCTCGGTCCACGTCTTCAGAGCTGCGCCAAGTTCCCGTTCTCCTTCTTCACTCAAGCGAAACTCGAAAGGTTCGGGCGCAGGTAGTTTTTGTGGTGTCGGATCTTTGGGCAACCCAGCTTGAATCCAAGCATGCAAGTCGTAGCTGATTTCTGCCTTCACGGGATTCAAAATCTGTTGCGTGTGCTCACCATAGGCGTGTTTCAATTCCACGTACCTGTGGAAGTCTGCCCAGAATGCCTCGAAATTGGGCACCTCCGAAACCGCGCCCCGATCCACAAGTAACTGCCGGGTAACATCCATCGCCAGGCGGCAGATTTCCGGCCACAGATGAAAGGAAGCTTTGGCGCGATACTTGTACATCAGATTGTCGCCGATTTCTCCCCGCTCCAGACGCTCGAAGTTCTCCGGCTGACTGTAATGCTCGACACAAGCTTCTCGCGAGGGAAACAGTTCGTGTTCGGTCTCGTAGACGAAATCATCCAACAACTTGCGAAGCGCACCGGTCTCCTTTTCCATGGCCGGGAGCATGGCTCGAAGCCACTGCGAGCGCTTCACTCCAAATTGTGCAGCGTAGTCAACCGCAAGTTTGAACCAGGAGTCGTTCCAGAAAATGCTGGACATGAGGTGGTGCTTGCGGGCCGTGATGTAGTCTTCAAACGACAAAGTAGATGTGGAAACGATGGCTTCGTCGACGTCGAATACCTTTTCGTCGCCGTACATCCCGAACATCTTTGGCAAGACTCGAAATGCGGTCTTGAATTGGAACATTTCCCGCGAATGTTGAGTCTCCATCTCAGAGCCTTTGAGCATCAAAGCCTGGAAATTGTGCATCTGGTCGATGCCCGCATCGAGCAGTTTGTCGATGGCCGCAAGATGCGTTTTCAGGTTTTCGCCGGGTAATCCAAGGATCAGGTCCGAACTTGAGCGCAGCCCGCGGCCGCGCATGTGGACCTGCAGTTGCTCGTACGCCTCCAGCTTAATGGTCTGGCGCTTTACGTTTCGGAGAACGTCTTCATCCAGCGATTGAACGGCTTGATACAGCACCAGTGAGCCACCTACCTGCTCCAGTGACTTAATAATACGATCGGGGCGATTCTTGCCGGTCGTTGCGTCAATGAACGTCGGCCATGCAAACTGTCTCTGAGCTTCGCCAATGAAGCCGGAAATTTCCGTGTCGCGTTCAAACATCCCGTAATTGGAATCGGCAATCCGCAACATCCCCATGCCCGGAGAGAACTCCTTGATGCGGCGGGCAATATACATGATCTCCTCGCGCAGCCGCTCCTTCGAAAAGTTGTGCACCTTGGTGTACCACCCGGTACCTTGCACGCAGAACGTGCACGTAAACGGGCAGCCGCGATTCGTCTCGATCATCGGGGCAAGTTTGCCATCGAAAAATTCGTCCTGAATTCCCGTGAGCCAGGCAGAAGGGATTTCGTCAATTTCCTTGTGACGATCCCACATGGGTTGCAGCACCACATTGCCGTCGGGGTCGCGATAGAGTGAAGACGGAATGTCACCCGCTCCCATTTTCTGGATCGACTTGCCGGCGTCAAGGAAGCGGTTGACGACCTCGGTGGCTAGGAAATCCGCCTCTCCCAGCACGTACACATCAACCTGGGGCATTTGAGCCAAGTAGGCAATCTGCCGCTTCGGCTCCTGGGGGATATTCGGTCCGCCGATAACGACCAGCATGTCCGGCCGAATCCGCTTTGCGATGGTAGCGAAGTGCTGGCTGAGATACTCGTTCCATACGTAGTTACTCAGCATGAGAACATCAGGCGGTTCCGAGCGCAGCGCATCCAAAAGTCTGTCCGGATAGGCGAATAGCCGTGAGCGCACTTCGGGCAAATCGCGATCCATCACTGCTTTGAGATACGCCACGCTCAAAGGCATGCAGTCGCTCGCCAGCACACCGGAATAGTTATAACGAAGGTCCGCCATGTACACCGTGGTTGCCATCGTTGCTCTCCTCAATCACGAAACTCATGAAGTGCAGCGGCATTCACTCGTCGTTCTGCGCCCCTCTGTTTTACCGCTGCACGCGCGAGATGCGCTACGCTTTGCAGCAGGCTGCCGCTACCGCGCAATCGTAGTGGCCTGCAACGCTTTAAATGCTTTTGACCCGGCGCCGCCAAAATATGCGCGGTACCATTCAATGGTCTCCTGCAAACCAGCTTCAAGACTGTATCCGGGCTTCCAGGCCAGCACGCGGCCGGCCTTTCCGGCCGACATATACTGCTCGCGAATCTCTGCGCTGGCGATATTCTGGATAATTGGCTGCAGATCTTCACGCTGCATCATTGCCAGCACTGTGTGCACGAGTTCCAGAACCGTGACGCGGATTTCCAGGCTGAAATTGAAAGCCTCTCCCGCCAGTCCTCTTTCTCCTGCCAACTTTTCGGCCAGACACATATAAGCCAACGCAGCATCCTTGACGTAAAGAAAGTCGCGCACGAATTTGCCGTCGCTGCGGATGAGGAAGCGTTCATCCCGCAGCGTGGCTTGAATGACTCCGGGAATTGTGCGGCTGAAATTTAAGTCGCCACCCCCGAAAAGATTTGCGCAACGCGCGATGACCACGGGAAGCCCGTAACTCGCGGCGTACATCTTGCTGATCAAATCCGTGCAGCTCTTGGAAACATCATACGGATAGGTTCCCCGAAGGGGCTGATCCTCAAGATAAGGCAGATCGGGCGAGGCACCATAGGCCTTGTCGGAGGAAGCCACGACGATCTGCTTCACTTGCGCCTGGCGGGCGGCCTCGAGAACATTCCATGTCCCTTGCACATTCGTTTCCAGGGTGGTGACGGGGTCCATCTTAGCTACACCGACGATCGCCTGCGCAGCCAGATGAAATACCGTATCCACGGAGTATTCGGCCATGGTCCGGCGGAGCAAGGCTGCGTCATGCAATCCCCCGCTTACTGTGCTGATGCGATCCACCCAGCGTTCACTAAAGAGCATGCTCTTGGGGGCGCCGTCACGGATCAGGGCCACTATTTCGGCACCTTCCTCCATGAGATGTTTCACTAACCAGCCCCCGAGCAATCCCGAGGCTCCAGTAATGAAAACGCTCCTGCCAGACCAAAACCCGTTTTTCTTTTCCGAGTTCATTGTCCAATCCTAATCTGCAGCGCTAGCCACTTCGGTTTGTCCCAACACATAGTTCCACGGAACTTCGCCATTGCGGTAAAGCGACTCCAATTCCTGCTGATCCTTACTGGTGTCCATGGATTTCCAAAAGCCGTTGTGCTGGTATGTGAAAAGCACGCCCCTGCGAGCGAGGCTGGGAAGAACGTCGACTTCGAGGTTCTGCCCTTCCCAATGGTCAAACGCCGAACGCTCGAAAACGAAAAATCCGGCATTGATCCAATAATCCTTGATGACTGGTTTTTCGCGAAATTGGTTGACCTTTCCGTCGCCGCTGAACACCAGAGTGCCATACTGAGAACGCAGGGGGACAGAAGTAACGGTAGCCAATCCGCCCGCGTTGCGATGGAATCTGGCAAGGCTGTGCAGGTCAATGTTCCCCAAGCCGTCGCCATAGGTAGCGAAGAAAGATTTCCCCAAATGCGGAGCGCAGCGCCGGATGCGCTCACCTGTATCGGATCCGCTACCCGTATCCACAATGCGAACATTCCAGTCGGAGCATCGCCCCTCGAAATAATCCATCAGGATCTCTTTGCGATGCCCTGCCGCCAAAACGAAATTCGTGAATCCCTGCGCCGCATAAGTGCGCATTAGGTGAATCAGAATGGGAGTGCCATTAATCGGCATCATGACCTTGGGGAAGTACTCGGTGAACGGGTACGAGCGCGTGCCCTGGCCTCCGCACAGAATTACTACTTCCATGCTGTCCTCCATTTTCGTGGTCATCAGTAAGCTCCTTTCCCCGAAATCACCGCCGGAATGGTTCGGACAAGCAGCTTTGCGTCCAGCCAGATGGACCAGCTATCTACGTATTGCAGGTCGTAACTCATCCATTCTGAAAATTCGACGTTGCTGCGCCCATTCACTTGCCACAAGCAAGTAATACCGGGACGCATGCTGAAGCGCCGGCGATGCACTCCAGTAATGCGCGCAGCTTCGTGCAACGGAAGCGGCCGCGGCCCCACCAAACTCATGTCACCGCGAATTACATTGAAGAGTTGTGGTAGTTCGTCAATGCTGAAACGCCGCAGGAACAAACCAAAGGGAGTGATTCGCACGTCTGACCGGTCTTTGAATACCGGCCCGCCGGTCACGG
>JGI1357J11328_10003731_pt1 | contig 10339 bp, 7 predicted proteins | sample Subgrocontami54m_FD_11328 | JGI IMG/M metagenome (IMG submission 11328)
ATGCTCGACCGCGATGTGGCAGGCCTCGTCAAACAGTTCCCGGCGGTCCTTGATGCGCACGATGGCCGTATTGATGCCGGAGAGCACGGCGTAGACGCGGTTCAAGCGCTCAATCCGGCGCTCGTGCTTCTTGCGCACTTCGATTTCCGCCCTAAGCGCAACCGTCCGCTCCTCGACCAGTTTCTCCAGATGCTCGTGCATCCTCGCCCGCTCCAGCGCCGCCGCCACCTCGTGGCCGACGCCGTAGAGCATCTTCAGTTCGCCCTCCTCGAACAGCCCCTCGTTCGGCCCGGCGAGGTTCATCACGCCCAGCATCTCGCCGCCGAGCCACAGCGGCACGCTGGCGTGCACGCGCAGCCCGCGCGTGTCGCCTTTCGCCTTGCCTAACCGTTCGCACTCGAGGATGTTGGTGACGGAATCGAGCTCGCCGGAAAGCAGTTTGCGGCGGCACGCGCATTCGCCTTCCATCGCGCCCGGAGATTCGAGCGCCGGCGGCAGGTTGCGCGCGGCAAGGAGCCGGAAGCCGGTTTCACCCTCTCGTAGCGAGATCCAGCCCGCCTGCACGCCGGGAATCTCCATCGCCCGTTCCAGCGCCATCTCCCCGACCGCCTGCTGGCTGACCGCCGTGTTGAGCCCTTCCGCGATGCGGTAGAGCCCGTTGAGCACCTGGTTCGAATGCAGGAGTTCCCGCTCGCGCGACTTGAGGGCGTCGTTGATGCGCACGGCCTGCTCGTAGATCGAGATCAGCAGATCGAGCATCTGCTGGCGCTCGGCGGTGATGAAATGCCGGCGGTTGCCCAGGCTGATCTCCACCCCGATACGCACCTTCTGGTGCTTGCGCAGCTCGAGGTTCAACAGCAGGTAGTCGAGGCGCGACAGCAGGTATTTTCCCTCGTACGGCTTGCGGATGAAATTGTCCGCGCCGCATTCCAGTCCCATGACGATGTCCAGCGGGTCGGACAGCGTCGTCACCAGCATGACCGGAATGTGCTTCAGCCCCTCGTCGGACTTGATCGCCCGGCACAGGCCGTAGCCGTCCATCTCCGGCATCACGATGTCGCTGATGACGATCGTGGGCGCGCGCTGCCGCATCGCCGCCAGCGCCTCCTTGCCGTTGGCCGCGGCCACGACGGCGTAGCCGTGCTCCTCGAGCAGGCCGCGCAACTGCTCGCGCTGGGTCGCGCTGTCCTCGGCGATGAGAATTTCCACACCGCTGTTTCGGCTCTTTTCGGGTTTCATGGATTGCGCTCTTTCCTGCCTCATCCGTCCGACCGGCGCACCCAATTGCGGCCGGATTGCTTTGCGCTATAGAGCGCTCGATCGGCGGCGGCGACCAGATCGCGCTCCGTGTCACCGTCCCGGGGGAACGAAGCGACGCCGATGCTGGCGGTGAGGCCGATCGCCCGTTCCGCGTGGAGCGCGAAGGGGACGGCGGCGATCGCCGCGCGCAGCCGCTCCGCGAAAGCGAGCGCTCCCGCGCCATCGGTCTCCGGCAGGATCACGGCGAACTCCTCGCCGCCGTAGCGGGCGACCTGGTCCACCGGCCGGACCTGCACGCGGACGCGGACAGCGAGAGTGCGCAAAACCTCATCGCCGGCGGGATGGCCGTAGGTGTCGTTGACGGCCTTGAAATGGTCGAGATCCAGCATCAGCAGGGAAAACGGGAGGCTGTAGCGCCGGGAGCGCTCAAGTTCCTCCTTCAGCCGCCGGTCGAACTCGCGGCGGTTCGCGAGCCCGGTGAGGCCATCGCGGATGGCAAGCTCTTCGAGCGCCCGCTGGTCTGTTTCATTTTTCTCCGCCATGGCGTTGAAGGCGAGCGCCAGCTCCCCAAACTCGTCATTCGCCTCCAACGCCACGCGCGCGGCGAGATCGCCTTCCTCCACGCGCCGCGAGGCGCTCCGCAGGGCGTCCACAGACCTGAGCACGTAACTGGCAATCAGCGCCTCGACCACGAGCGCGATGCCAAGCGCGGCGGCGAGGACCACCACGATGAGAAACGTAACCTGGCGCTTCGCGGCCTGCGCCTCCGCGTGCTCTTTGCCGATCTCGCGGTTAAATTGCTCCCGCAGGGGCACGAGCAGGTCGACCGCCCCACCGAGGTGAGCCTGGAATCGCTGCAAGCCGTGCGCGACCGCCATGCCGTCAATCGGGTCCGGCAGCCGCAGAATTGCTTCGGCCAGGGGTCGGGCCTGCCTCCACCCGGCACGGGCAATGCGAATAGCGGCGCGCTCTTCCTCCGCGGCGAAGCGCTCGGGGGAAGCGGCCACGAACGCCTCTTCCACACGGTGGATCGAGCGGGCGAACACCTCGCGCGCGGCCGGATCGCTCCGGATGAGGTAAGCGTCGCCTGCATGCTTAGCATTGAGTAGTGCGATCTCCAGCGCGATCATTGGGCGAATTTCCTCCGCCACCTCGTAAACGATCGCTTCCAGCGGCCCGAGCAGCCGCGGCAGGAGATAGAACTGGCCCACTCCCCCGGCCAGCAGGAACGGCAGCAGCACGGCGGCGAGACCCAAGGCGAAACGCGCGCGGAGGGAGAGTCGAGGCGGACGAGGTAATTCAATTTCTGGTTTCATGGATCGCGCCCCGTCCGGCCACCGTGGTTCGCCAGATTCGCCAGCACCGGGGCGATCTTCTCCGGCGGCAGCACCAGCGTCGCCGCCTCGAGCCTGATCGCCTCGCCCGGCATGCCGTGGACGACCGAACTGTCCTTGTCCTGGGCGATGGTTACCGCGCCTTTTTCCTTCAGCCGCCGCAGCTCCTCGGCGCCGTCGCGTCCCATGCCGGTGAGCAGGCCGGCGACGGCGTCGGCGCCGTAGACCTCGGCGACCGAACGAAATAAATAAGACACTGAGGGACGCAGCCCGTTTTCGGGCTCGTCCTTGGTCAGGGCGACCTTTCCGCCGCGCTCGACCTTCATCTGGTGCTCGTCGGGCGCGACGTAGACGTGGCCGGGAAGCAGGAGCTCGCCGTGCGTGGCGAGATGGATGGGCAGAGCGGAGGACTGCGCCAGCCACTCGATGAATCCCCGCACGAAGCCGGCCGCGATGTGCTGCACGATCACGACGGGCGCCGGAAAATCCTTCGGCAGTGCCGCCAGGATAGTCTGCAGCGCCGGGGGGCCGCCGGTCGAAGCGCCGAGGGCAACGACCCTGACTTTCGCCCGCTCGTGGGCAAGGCCTATCTCCGCCGGGCGTGGGGCCGGCGCCGGCCTGCCGTTAGCCATCGTCGCGCGCCGCGATCGCGGCCAGCGCCGCACCACCTTCACCTCCGACATCAGCTTCACCGTCTGCACCAGTTCCCCGGCCGTGGCCTCGTGCTCCGGATGACCGATGCCCGCCGGCCGCCGCAGCACGGCCAGCGCGCCCGCCTCCATCGCATCGAACGTCGTCGCCACCTCCCTGGGATCCGTGCTTCCGCTCACGATGACGATGGGCGTCGGTTCGGTTTCCATGATCCGGCGCGTGGCCTCCACCCCGTCCAGTCTGGGCATGTGGATGTCCATCGTGATTACGTCTGGCCGCCAGCGCCGCACGGCATCGAGCGCTTCCTCTCCGTCGCGCGCCGTGCCGGCCACCCGGATGCCGGGGTCCGAACCGAGAATGTGAACGAGGAATTCACGCACTACGGGCGAGTCTTCCACTACCAGCACTTTGATCATGTATTCCTTGCTAAATCAGCCGCCGGATGACTTCCAGCAGATTGCTCTGGTCGAAGCTGCTTTTCACGATGTAGGCGTTGGCGCCGGCGTCGATGCCGCGCTCGCGGTGCTCGCGCGATTCGAGCGCCGTCACCAGCACCACCGGCAGCTCCGCGAGCTGCTTGTCGGAACGCACCTTGGCCGCGAGATCGAAGCCGTCCATGCGCGGCATTTCCACGTCCGAGACGAGCAGGTCGAAGGTTCCGGTCTTGAGCGCGGTGTAGGCGTCGATGCCGTCCACCGCGGTGGTGACGCGGTAGCCCGCCGACTCGAGAATGTTTTTAAGCAGCGCGCGCGAGGTGATCGAATCCTCCGCCACCAGAACGGAACGTTGCCACGCTCCGGCGGGCTCTTCGACGGTGGCAGGCACGAGCGGCGCCGCCGCCCGCTTCACGGCCGATTTCATCAGATCGTGCACGTTGAGCACCGGTACGACTTGTCCGGTGCCGAGCACGCACGCGCCGGCGACGTTGCGCACGCGCGCGAGCTGCGGGCCGAGGTTCTTCACCAGCACCTCCTGTTCGCCGAGGATCTCGTCCACCCGGAACGCGATACGCTCCGGACCCAGACCCAGTACGAGCGCTTGCACGCGGTCCGCCGATTCGCCCGCCGCGCCCTTGCGCGGCATCTCCAGAACATCGCCGAGCCGGACCAGCGCGACCGCCTGCCCGCTGAGTGCGATCGTTTCCCGGTTTTCCACCGTCCGGATGTCCCCTTCGGCCGCCCGCGTCACCCGCTCGACGCTCGCTGCGGGAACGACGAAAGGCCGTTCGCCGGCGCGCACCAGCACGCCGCGGAAAGTGGCCAGCGTCAGGGGCAAGATGATCCTGAAGCGCGTTCCCGCTTCGAAACGCGGCTCGATCGCGACCGCGCCGCCGAGCCGCTCGACCTTTTCCCGCACGATCGCCAGGCCGAGCCCGCGCCCGGAGACGTCGGTGATGATGGGGCTGGTGGAGACGCCGGACCGGAACACGAGCGCCAGCGCCTCCCGTTCGCCGAGTTGCTCCACCTCCTCTCCGGCGACCATGCCGAGTTTGCGCGCCGCCGCCTTCACCCTGGCCGCGTCGATGCCCGCGCCGTCGTCGGCGACCAGCAGCTCGACCTTGCCGCCGTCCTGCTGCGAGATCGAAAGTGCGATCGTTCCCTGCGGCGGCTTGCCCTTTTCCGCGCGCGCCGCCGGCGCCTCAATGCCGTGATCGATACAGTTGCGGAGCAGGTGGATGAGCGGGTCCTTCATCTCCTCCAGGATCCGCCGGTCGATTTCGATCTCGCCCCCTCGAACAACCAGCTCTGCCTCCTTGCCCCGATCGCGCGCGAGATCGCGCACGAAGCGCGTAAAAATCTCGATGAGCAAGGCGAACGGCAGCAACTGCATCTCCTTCACGTCGTGCAGCAGGCTGTCGGTCATCCCGGCGAGCGCGCGCTGATCGCGCTCGGCGGACTTTTTCAGCCGCGCCAGCCGGCCCTCGAGCGTTTTCAGGAACAGGTCTTCCGCATCCAGATATTCGAGCAGCTTCGCGAACTCCTGCCGCGCCCTGCCGGCGCCGTTCGCCGCGCCGCTTCGCCCGAGCGATTGCTCGATCAGCCGCAGCGCCGGTTGAACGCGCGTCCGCTCCTTCTTCCGGACGGCGAGCGCGGCGGCGGTTTCGCGCAGTTCGGCGGCGCGCTGGCCCGCCGCCAGCCGCGGCGCGAGCAGTTCCTCGGTCTGCCGCATCACCGCGTCGAGTTTCGCCGTGGAGACCCTGACCGTGCCGGACGCCAGGCCGGGCGCCGGAGGATGCGCGCCACCGGCTGCGGCAGGTTCGGCGCGCGCTTCGGGTTCGGGCGGCTTCCCTTTTGACGCATCGTCGAGCCGCCGGGTCAGCGACCCGATCGCCGGCGCACGGGCCTCGGGCGTGCCGGCACCCGGCGCAAGAAGTCCGCCGAGGGCGTCGAGCGCTTGGTGCAGCAGATCGAACAGCGACGGCGAGACGTCAAGCCGCCCGCCCTTCAGCCCGGCGAACACGCTTTCCAGCGACTGGCAGACCGACTCGACCTCCATCAGGTTCACGGCCCGCGCGGCGCCCTTCAGGCTGTGCGCTTCGCGGAAGATCTTCTCGACAAGGGCCGCCCGTTCTGTTCCCTCCGGCATTTTCTCCAGCGCGAGCAATCCCGACGACATCGCCTGGAGATGTTCGTCCGCCTCGACGCGGAAAGTCGCGAGGAGTTTTTTCAGCAGTTCGTCGTTCTTCCTGGCCACGATCTCGTTCCGCTCCCCGGCTCAGGCGGCCTTGTTGCCGATCAGGGCGCCCAGTTTCTGCCCCAGCTCGTGCAGTTGCTGCGCGGCGGTCTCCGCCTGTTTCGTGCCGGCCACATTCTGCGTGCTCGCCTGCTTGATGTTCTCCATGGCGAGAGCCACCTGGTCCATGCCCGCCATCTGCTGCTGAGCGGAGGCCGCGATCTGCGTCGCCGCCTGTTCACCTCCTCCATCGTCGCCGTCGTCTCGCTCACCGCCGTCGCCGTCTCCGCAGATCCCGCCGCCACCTGCGTCGTGGTGGCGAGGATCTCGGATGAGGAGGAGGACAGTTGGGCGATGCTCTCAAGAAGCTGCCGCGTGATGGACCGCGTCAGCAGTGCGCCGAACGCCAGTCCCAGAACGATGGCGAGGACCGAAATCGACGACAGCAGCAGGAAGGTGCTGTCGAGCGCCCGCGCCACATCGGACCGCCCTTCGGCCAACTGCTTCTGCTGCCGAGCGATGTATTGCTCGACTTTGTCGCGCAGCGCCGTGGAGAGGGGAGGAAGCAGCTTGTTGCTCAGGGCGATCGCCTCGTTGAGTTTTCCCTGCTCTACTAACCGGATCCCCTGCTCTTGAGCCTCTTTGTATTTTTTCTGGGCATCGGCGATTTCATCGACCAGACGCGTCCCAGCTTCGGAACGGGAGAGGCTGCGCAGCTTGTCCAGCAGCGCATCGAACTGGCGGTGACTCTCCCGTAAATCGTTCGCCAGGCGAGAGCGCTGGTCGGGGTAAAGAAGCAGGCCACGGTACTGGGCGACCTGGTCCCTTGCCTCCTGCCCAAGTTCCATGGCGCGAATAATGGCCTGGGCGTCCACGTTGAGAAATCCCTCATATTCTCTTTCGGTCGCCTTGAGAGAATAGAACGCGACCGCCGCCACGATCACCAGCAGCGCCAGCACGATCGCGTATCCCCCGATGATTCTCTTGCCGATGGTCATGGCGCGGCCTCCCTGAGTTGATATTGAATTTGCTGTCACACCTTGTACTGCCCCGCCAACTGCTTCAGTTTCTGCCCCAGCTCGTGCAGTTGCTGCGCGGCGGTCTCCGCCTGTTTCGTGCCGGCCACGTTCTGCGTGCTCGCCTGCTTGATGTTCTCCATGGCGAGAGCCACCTGGTCCATGCCCGCCATCTGCTGCTGAGCGGAGGCCGCGATCTGCGTCGCCGCCTGCGCCGCCTCATTGATGCCGTCGGCGAGCAGCCGGATCGACTCGCCCGCCTGCGCCGACTGCTTCACCCCGGCCTCCACCGCCTTGCTCCCCTGCTCGGTCGCCAGCACCGCCGCGCCGGTCGCCTTCTGGATGTCGCCCAGGATCGTGCGCACCTGGGAGGTCGCCTGCTTGGACTGCTCGGCGAGGCTCTTCACCTCCTGCGCCACCACCGCGAAGCCCTTGCCCTGCTCGCCCGCCCGCGCCGCCTCGATCGCCGCGTTCACCGCCAGCAGGTTCGACTGCTCGGCCAGATCGTTCACCGTGGCGATGATCTCGCCGATCGACTGGCTTTGCTCCGAGAGACGCACGATGCTCCCGGCGATCGACTCCATCTGCTCCTGGATGCGCTGCATGCCCTGGGTCGCCTCCTCCACCGACTTGCGCCCAGCCTGGGAAACCTGCGCGACCTTCTGCGCGCTCTCGGACACGTACTTCGCCTTCTGGCTCGACACCTGCGCGGTCTGCTTCACCTCCTCCATCGTCGCCGTCGTCTCGCTCACCGCCGTCGCCGTCTCCGCAGATCCCGCCGCCACCTGCGTCGTGGTGGCGAGGATCTCGCTGGACGAGGAGGCGAGCACGCCTACCCCCTCATGAATCTCGCGCGTCGTCCGCCTGAGGCTCTCGAACATCTCGCGGAACGCCCGGACGAGATCGCCCACTTCGTCGGCGCGCGCCTCCTGCGGGACGACGACGGTAAGGTCGCCCGCCGCGACGCGCCCCGCTACTCTCGAAAGCGCCCTGAGCGGCGCGGCAATGACCCGATTGAGCAGCAGCACCATCGCCACCGCTAGCAGCACCGCCAGCATCCCGGCGGCGGCGAACAGGCTCACCGACCGGTGCGCCGCCTGCTCGGATCCGGCAACGGAAGCGCGCGCCTTTTCCGTCGCTGCCTTGCCCAGTTCCTCGGCGACAGCGCGCATCTTGCCGTAGCGCTCGGCGTTGACGCCGAGGGCGAGTTTTTTCGCTTCATCGAGCTTTCCTTCCAAGATCAGCGGATTGATCTGCGTGGCGCGTGTCTGTTCGAAGGCGTCGTGGATGACTTTCAGTTCCTCGATCCGGGCGAAGAGTCTCGGATCGCTTCGGCCGCGCTCGAGCAACGCCCGCAGGGTGGCCTCGAGTTCCTTGCTGCGGTCGTTGGAATCCTGGCGCCATCTCTCTTGATCGGGCTGGTTCGCGAGCACCATCATCGTGAGCTGGGCGGCCCGCACTCCGTTCAGGTTCAATCTGAGATTCAGAAAATCCGTGGTGTTGGCGAAGTTCTCCTGATAGAGCATTTTCTGCGACGCCTGAATCCCGGAGATGCCTTGGTAGGCGATCACGATCACGCTCGCGAGGAGGACGATCATCAGTCCAAATGCGGCGAACAGCTTGCCGCGCGTGGTGAAATCGAGGAACCATTTCATGGCCGTTCTCCTTGCGTGGTTCTGCCGGGTCCGGATGCGGTCATCGCTTACCCGTCCACCTGTTCCTGCACCACGATGCGCTCGTCCGCGAGAAGCTTCTCCGCGTCGAGGATCACCGTGCGCTCCGCGGTCACGCCCTTCAGATACGCCTCGCGCACGCCCGTGAGCGTGGGCAGCGAAGGCTGGATTTCGGCGGCCGAAACGTGGCGCACGCCAGGGACGGCGTCGGCGAGGATGCCGAAGAGCATGTTTGCGGACTGGAGCACGATGACCTTGTTGAGGTCGGTCAGCCCCTTCTCCGGCAGCTCGAAGAACTTCTTGAGGTCGATGACCGAGAGAATCTCGCCGCGCAGATTGACGACGCCGAGCACGAACGCCGGCGTGCAGGGCAGCGGCGCGAGGTTTTCCAGCGGATGAACCTCGCGCACGTACCGGGTCTCGACGGCGTAGTGCTCGTAGGCCAGGACGAACTCGACGATTTCGATGTGCTCGCCGGCGGCCGCCGCCGCGGGCTGCCGGGCGAGCGTCTCGGCCCGCGCTTTCAGGACCCGTTTGGTTTCCCCGGGATCCGGCGCCCACACGCGCTCGACGGCGGCGCGCGCGGCCTCCAGCCGCCGCTCGATCTCGCGCCAGTCGGTGGCCGATTTCCTACCGCTCATGCGAAGCATCCTCGATCGCCCGGCCGAGGGCCGCTTCCTCTTCCAGCGAAAGAAATCGGTCCAGGTCGTGGATGAGGGCCAGCCCGTCCGGCAGCTTCACCACGCTCTCAACGTACTCGATACCGGGGACGATGTCCTGCGCCCCGGAGGCTTCCCGCCCTGAATATTCGAGCACGCCGCTCACCGCATCGGCCACGAGCGCGACCGGCCGCCGCACCGTGCGCGCGATGACGAGCTGGTCGGTGAGCGCGAAGTTCCGTTCCGGAAGGCCAAAGCGCCGGCGTAGATCGACAACCGGAATGACGCGCCCCTGCACGTTCACGACGCCCAGGACGATTTGCGGTGCCTTCGGAAGAAGCGTCACGTCCACCATGCGCACCACCCGTTCCACCGCGGAGAGCGGCAGGCCATAGCGCCGGTCATCGAGCGTGAAAAGGACGAGTTGGCCCATCAGACAGTGTGGAGCAGTGCGGGGGAGCTGGCTGTCGGGAAATCATGACAAAAATATTCCGGGACTCCTTGCAAGGAGCGGAGGGTCATCGGCCGCCGCCCGGAACACGGAAAACGGCCGGAAGCAGACTGTTGACCGCCGGCACGAGGTCGCCGAAGGTTTTGCTCTTGGTCACGAACGACCCGGCGCCAGCGGCGCTGGCCGCATCGCGGTAAATCCAGGCTCGCGACGGTGGTGCCGTCGCCGGTCACGATGCGGATATCGGTTCCGGACATCAGCGTGGCTTTGTCGGCAGAGAGACGGAAATGGGCGAGATCAACCGGCAGGCTGACCGCGCCCGCGATCCTGCCCCGCCGATCGCGCAGCGGGTAAGCGAGCGCCACGACCCATTTGCCCGAGATGGGCCCAAGGTACGGCTTGCCCAGCGTGAATTGTCCGGACTGGATCAGCCTGTCCATCCAGATGGCGCGCGGAACCCTTGCCGTACCTGGAGGAACCGCCGCCGCGCTGCATACCACCCGGACGGAGAGGTCGACCGTGAGGACGTTGGTAAAATACGGATGGCTGTCGAGGTAATCGCCGAGAGCCGGGTCGCATTGCCGCGGATCGAGCGCGCGCACCAGCGGCCGCCGCGACAGGC
>JGI1357J11328_10003732_pt1 | contig 10337 bp, 9 predicted proteins | sample Subgrocontami54m_FD_11328 | JGI IMG/M metagenome (IMG submission 11328)
TTGTTGCCGCTGGAGAAGATGACCTCGGTGACATAGCGATGTCGCTGAGACAGGATCCAGCCCGACGCGATCTGGAGCAACGTCTGGAACGTCGGGGCCATGAACACGGGTGCGAAATGCTGTAGCAGATCGAGAAAGGAATGAGTAAGTTGCATGCGTCGGCTTCCTTGCCTTGGAAACGTGTGGGGTGTGGTAACAAGACATGTTCCCACAAACCGGCAAAGAAGCTGACATCAATTTACCCGCAGCCGCCCTGGGAAATCTGCGAAACTCGAACTAAGGCGTGTTCGCAACGACAACGACGGCACACCCGATGACCTGCGACGAAAGAGAATGAACGCCGTCAACCCTAAATACGTGCTGCGAAACTACCTGGCTCAACTCGCGATTGACAAGGCTGAGCAAGGCGATGTTTTGATGGTGAATGAGTTATTGGAATTATTGCGCCATCCCTATGACGAACAACCTGACAAGGTAGCATTTGCCGCAAAACGCCCCGACTGGGCGCGGCAACGGGCCGGCTGTTCCATGCTATCCTGTAGTTCGTGAAGGCCCCATCCGCCGAGGCTGCCGAAGTCTCGGCGGATGTATAACTGAGCGTGCCATGAGTCGTGTTGAAACCATGTATTTCACCAATTATCGTTTTAAGGAGAGCCCGCAATGAGTATCGTATGTGTGGAAGAGCTGACTTTGAAGAAGTGCCAACCGTGCCACGGCGGCGTGCCGCCCGTACCGCGGCAAGAGGCCGAGCAACTCATCGGGAAGCTGCCCGGCTGGCAGATCACCGACGACGGTATCCGCATTCACCGCCAGTGGGTCGTGAAGAACTTCATGGCCGCCATCGATTTCTTCACCTGCGTCGCTCAACTCGCGGAAGAGGAAGGCCACCATCCCGACCTGCATCTGGTCGGCTACCGCAACGTCACCATTGAACTCTGGACCCACGCGATCGGCGGCCTCTCCGAGAGCGACTTCATCATGGCCGCCAAAATCAACCAACTGCCGGTCGTGTTGAAGACTCCTTAATACCGCAGGTTGAAAGACGACGACATGCAACCTTCTGAGCATACGGATATCGTGATTATCGGCGGCGGTTTCGGTGCCATGAATGCCGCCATGACCCTGGATCGCCAGCTTAAGCGGGGTCTCAAGGCTGAAGTGACTCTCATCAGCCGCAGCAATTTCTTCCTCTTCACGCCGCTCCTGGCAGAGGTGGCCGCCTCCCTCGTGGAGCCCCGGCATGCAGTGAGCCCGATCCGCCGGATGTTCCGGCGGGTCCGGTTCATTGGAGGAACAGTTCAGACGGTTGATCCGGTACGGCGGATCGTGGCTTTGGTCGACCAGAACGGCCATTCTCGGTGGCTCTCCTACGAACACTGCATTCTTGCCCCGGGGAGCGTCGTGGACTATTTCGGGATTCGGGGCCTCGCGCAGAACGCGCTGACTCTGAAGACCCTGGGAGATGCCATACGCATCCGGAATCGTGTGATCGACGTGCTGGAGCGGGCCGCCCTTCTGTCGAAGGAGGAACGCCGCTCTCTCCTTTCCTTCGCTGTGGTGGGAGGCGGGTTAAACGGGATCGAGGTCGCGGGCGAACTCCACGACTTCGTTCTGAAGGCGGTGGAGGACTATCCATCCATCGATCGTGCTGAGATCCGCCTGGTGATCACCGAGATGCTCGATCGACTCGCTCGGGAGATACCTCCCGATTTGGCCAATTATGTGCAACGAAACTTCGCGTCTCGGGGGATTGAGGTTTGGCTCGGCGCGCGCGTCACGGCATACGAGTCCGGTCGCATGCGCGTCCAGGATGGGCGCGAGTTGAACGCCGAGACCCTCATCTGGACGGCTGGCGTGCGTCCTTCGCCTTTGATCCAGGCGATTGACGTTCCGCGCCCAGAGGGAGGCGATCACCGGCTCCCCGTGAACGAGTATCTTCAGGTGCGGGGCCACGAGACGTTGTGGGCCATCGGCGATTGCGCCCTGATTGCTGACCCGGATGGTGGATATCAGCCGCCCACGGCACAGCATGCGGTTCGTCAGGGGCGGCACGTGGCCCGCAACCTGGTGGCATCGCTCATGGGCCGAAAGCTGGAGCCGTATCGTTACCGTGGTCTCGGCATGCTCGCCACTCTGGGACGCCACCGGGGGGTGGGACACGTCTTGGGCGTGAGGCTCACGGGGTTTATGGCCTGGTTCGCGTGGCGGACGTACTACCTGTTAGCCGTCCCACGGCGGGAGCAGCGATTGCGCGTGGCCTTGGACTGGTTCCTTGATCTTCTGTTTCCCCCGAACATCGTCGATCTGAAGTTGGAACCTCTCCAGACTGGCCGGGAGGCGCTGAGCGCCGGCTCGGCGCGAACCGAAGTACCTGAAGACAAGTAGGCACATCAATTGACAAATGTGAAACAAATGTTTCAGCAACCGTTTTCGGGACGGATCAACGATGGCTGAAGAACGCAAAAAAGCGAAGCAGGAAATCGTCAAGGAGGCAAGCCACTTCCTGCGCGGCACCATCGGCAACGAACTTGCCAGGGACACGCCGAACTTCAGCTCCGACGACGTAGGGCTTCTGAAGTTCCACGGCACCTATCAGCAGGACGACCGCGATGCCCGCAAACATCGCAAGTCCGGTGATGACAAATCCTACAGCTTCATGATCCGTCTCAAGGTGCCGGGCGGGAAGATCACGGCCGAACAGTTCCTGACTGAATTGAGCTTGGGCGAGCGGCTGGGCAGCGGCACCTTGCGCATCACGACCCGCCAGGGCTTTCAATTGCACGGTGTAGTCAAGGGCAACCTGTGGTCCACCATTCACGAAAGCAATGCGGCGCTTCTGACCACTCTGGCGGCATGTGGCGATGTCGGGAGGAACGTCATGTGCTGCCCGGCTCCCCATCACAACGACGGCGTTCACGACCGACTGCAAGCAACGGCCGACGCCATCGCCATACACTTGGCGCCCCAGACCCGCGCGTATTTTGAAATCTGGATCGATGGCGAAAAGGCCGTCGAGCAATCGGCCGGACCCGACATCGAGCCGATCTACGGCAACGCCTATCTGCCGCGCAAATTCAAGATCGGCATCGCCCTGCCCGAGGACAACTGCATCGACGTGTACACCCAGGATGTCGGCCTGCTGGGAGTGGTCGAAGGGGGCCAACTGGTCGGGTACAACGTGCTGGTCGGCGGCGGCCTGGGCACTACCCCCAGCGACCAGGATACATTTCCACGCCTGGGCGACCGCATGGCGTTCGTCCCCTATGACGACGTGATCCAGGTGGTAACTGCAATCGTCATGGTGCAGCGCGACTTCGGCGACCGTACGGACCGCAAGCGGGCCCGTATGAAGTACCTGGTTCACGACTGGGGCCTGCCCAGGTTCAAAGCGAGGGTCGAGGAGTACCTGGGTGGCCGCACCCTGGCTGACCTGCGGCCTGTTGAGGTCCACGGCTACGACGACCACCTCGGCTGGCATCTTCAGGGGGATAGCAAGTTCTATTTCGGCATCAACGTCGAAAACGGCCGCATCAAGGACGCGGACGGCCTGCGACTGAAGACCGGGCTGCGTCGCCTTTTTGAACGCTTCCGCATGCCTGCCCGGCTGACTCCGCAGCAAAGTATTCTGCTCTGCGACCTCGAAATGGAATGGAAGGAAGAAATACTCGCCCTCCTGTGCGAGCATGGCATCAAGACGCACGAGGAGATTTCCAGCGTGCGACGGTTTGCGATGGCCTGTCCCGCGCTGCCAACCTGCGGGTTGGCCATTACCGAATCCGAGCGGGTCATGCCCTCGGTGGTGGACGAACTGGAGGTCGAGCTGGCCAAGTTGAGGCTCGACGCCGAACCGTTCACCATCCGTATGACCGGCTGCCCGAACGCCTGCGCACGACCTTACACTGCCGACATCGGACTCGTGGGAAAGGCCGTCGGCAAATACACGATCCTCGTCGGTGGCCGATTGTTGGGCAATCGCCTCAACGTCATCTACAAGGACATGGTCCCGCTCCGCGAGGTCGTCAAGGAATTGGCGCCTCTGCTGGTCTACTTCAAGGCCGACCGCGATCCGGGTGAATCCTTGGGCGACTTCTGCCACCGCAAGGGGGTCGAAGAGTTGCTGCGCTTCGATGCCGAGTACAAGTCGCCGGTCTGAACCGGTAAGGGCCCACACATGCGGAGGAACGAGTTATGGCACGCGATCGGCAAAAGATTGGCCAATGTACACGCTGCAAGCCAGGAGCCGTGAACTGTTCGCACAACCTTTTCAGGGATGGGACACTGGAGATTCACTCCTGGGAACACTGTTGCTCTGATTGCGGTCATCGCGAGACGGCTGCATTTCGATCCGACGAAGAAAAACCGGAGCCGACTGGCAACCCAACGGTTTGCCCGTTCTGTGGTCGGCAAGCGGGAGTCGGGAATCAGGAGTCAGAAATCAGGAATCAATAAACCACCTGTCGACTCCCGACTCCTGATTCCCGACTCCTGATTCCTGCCCGCTATGTTTGGTCGAACTACGTGGGATCGAGATGGAGTGGATTCACAGCCATTACCAGCGTCATCGTTGCCGCTGGCGAGATTCATGTTGCATGTAAAACAGGAGAAACAGAACCATGCCGAACACTCAGGGAACCCATCCGCACTTTGACGATCGTGGTGCGGTCAAATGGTACACATCCTTCGCCGAAGGGCTTGCTGCCGCGAAGGCCGCGCAGAAGAAGGTGTTCATCGAGTATGGCCGCGCGACGTGAAGCGCGTGTCTCGCCCTGGTCGAGGGCGCTATTCCCGATGAGGCCGTCAAGGCCCGACTCAATGAGTCTTTTGTGGCGGTGGCCATTGACTGCGACCAGCCTGACCCCGAGGTGAAAAAGCTCGGGGCCTTGCACATGTCCTGGGCGCGTTCGCTGCCGTTCGTTCTCTACACCGACGCGGACGGAAAGTTTCTGCACGGCACTGCGGGGAGTCGCTCTGTGCCGGAGCTGCTGGAGGATCTGGAGCGGATCGCAGCCATGAAGCTGTAGTATTAAACACAAGGGAGTCAAGCATGGAGCCGGGATTTGAGATGTCCAGGAAGCGAAACAGCTGCCAGTCGGAAGGGACGCAAATCCCCTTGCCGCTCATCGGCACGGTGGCGTCCCCATCTCCGAACGGAGAGGCATGCCTTGACGATCCTGCCGCCCTGGAAATCGTGGCGGCATATCACGAGCGAACGAAGCACCACTACCACCGCTTCGCCGCAGCGCAGGGCTATATGGATTGGGCAACGCAGCCGGATCCGTTCCGCCGTTACGATGGGGCCTCGCTGGTCCGCCTGCCACTCCCCGAGAACGGGCGCGCACTTCCGTATTGGCAGCTTTACGTCACCGACAGCGTCGAGCCGACTCCACTTTCGATCGACTCCATTTCTCTGTTCTTCCGCTACGCCCTCTCTCTGACCGCCTGGAAAAGGTTTCGCGATTCGACGTGGTCTCTGCGCGCCAATCCTTCAAGCGGGAACCTGCACCCGACGGAGGGATATGCGATCTTTCCGGCCCTTGGAGGCCTCCACGACCGTCCCGGAGTCTATCATTACGCACCAAGAGAACATGGCCTGGAACGGCGTGCCGATCTCGACTCCTCGCTCTGGACAGCCCTGATGGCCCCGTTTCCAGAGGGTTCCTTCCTCGTGGGACTGTCCTCCATTCACTGGCGAGAGGCCTGGAAGTACGGCGAGCGTGCATTCCGATATTGCCAACAGGATGTCGGTCATGCGCTGGGTACGCTGCGTTTCGCGGCCGCCGCTCTTGGCTGGAAACTTTGCTTGATCGATCATGTGGGCGACACCGATGTCTCACGGCTTCTCGGACTCAACCGCGATGCTGACTACGTCGGCGCCGAGCGAGAGCACCCCGATTTCTTGGCGCTGGTCGTACCAAAAGATTCGGCCAGGGATCGGGGCCCGCGCCTATCAGAAGAGACCCTATCCCAAGTGGCCGCTTCCCAATGGTACGGCTCGGCCAACGTGCTCAGTCCCGAGCACAGTGTCGATTGGCCGGTGATCGACCTTGTTGCTCGGGCCACGTCGCGGCAGGCGAAAACAATCGACGAAGGTTTCTCCGGGTTCCCTTCCGAGGGTGAGCTCTTCGCGGCCCCGGCTCGGTCGGGCTCGTTTACCGCCGAGAAAGTGATCTTGGGGCGCAGAAGCGCTGTCAGCATGGATGCCACAACCCCAATCTCCGCGGACACGTTCTTCCGGATGTTAGCCCGTCTTGTGCCAACCCGAGACAGACGAGCTATGCCATGGGATGCGATCCCTTGGCGCCCACGCATCCACCTCGGCCTCTTCGTACACCGCGTGAATGAGCTTCAACCGGGCCTCTATGCGCTTGCCCGTGATCCGGCAAAGATCGACGCACTCCGGCAAGCCATGAGACGTGACTTCCTCTGGCTGCGCCCCGCATCGTGCCCGTGGGGGCTTCCATTTTACCTCCTCAAGGCAGGGGACTGCCGCGCCCTTGCTACAAGCGTCTCCTGCGGCCAGGACATCGCTGGGGACGGCGCCTTCAGCCTAGGGATGATCGCTGACTTCATGAATAGCCAGAATACGTTCGGCGCCGCTTTCTATCGGAATCTGTTCTGGGAGGCGGGTCTCGTCGGCCAAGTGTTGTACCTTGAGGCCGAAGAGGCAGGCATTCGTTCGACTGGCATGGGCTGCTACTTCGACGATCCCGTCCACGAGGTATTCGGCATTTCTTCGCGTGATTGGCAGAGCTTCTACCACTTCACGGTGGGTGGCCCAGTCGATGACGAACGGCTCACCACCTTGCCTGCGTATGGCAAAGAAGGGGAACGCTGAACAAATACTCTGTCGCCAGGTGGTTAGTCGATGCAGCACAACGCCGTCATCCGGCACCTTCCGCTAGCGCTCGGTTCGGCGGTAACGCCGAGATTGTTGGTAATTAGTTGGTAAAAAGCCGCCTCAGGGGGTTGAACCCTGGACCTATGCTTTACGAAAGCGGTGCTCTACCGCTGAGCTAAGGCGGCGCTTGGTTGGTGAGTGCATTTTAGGAATGCGGCCGAAGCGTGTCAATTTCAGGTGCGGCCGGCCAGGACAGGGCCGATCCGCTCTAGCGCGGCATCGTGGATCTTGCCGTTGCTGGCCAAGAGACCGTGGCGCTGCCAGGCGCCGGCTACGCCGTAGATCAACTCTTGCCCGCCGCTCCCCGTGATTTTGCCGCCCGCTTCGGTAACGAGGATATGACCCGCGCAGATGTCCCAATCGTGGAAGGCGTCGTAAGTGTTGAGATAAAGATCGGCCTCGCCACGCGCCACTAGGGCGAGCTTGACGCCGGCGGAATGGGATTCGATCACCCTGGCGGGCCGCAGCGCCTGCACCCAGTGCGACGGTTTGTTCGGATCGCGCGAGCGGCTTTGCGTCAACGTGGCGCGGTCAAGGGATTCGATTTGTGTCGCATGACAGCGAATTGGCTCGGCAGCTTCGTCGTCACGGCGCCAGCAGCCGCCGTCGTGCGTTGCATAGGTGAGCCTGCCAATGACCGGTTGAGCGACGATGCCGACGCCGATTTTGCCACGCTCCACCAACGCAACCATCACCGAGAACTCGCCGTTCTTTTGGGCGAAGCCGCGCGTACCGTCGATGGGGTCGATGATCCACAGTCGCGCGCCGGTGGCCGCGGCGCTTTTCAGCGAGGCGGTATTCTCCTCGGCGCAAAAAGCATCGCCCGGAAAAACACGCATCAGATGCTGCAGGAGAATCTCTTGCGATTGGCGGTCGGCTTCGGTGGTGATGTCGGCCGGGGCGTTGGGAATTGCCTGAAAATCGGCATAGGCGGCGACGAGGTGGGTGCACGCCGTCTTGACGGCATCGAGGCCGGCGGCTAACTCGCGACCGTACATGAATCGTTCCTTGGAGGTTGAACGGAGGCGCCGCACGGCGGACAGGTGTGCTTACATCTCGCCATCGGCGCCGACAGGGGCGGGTGTGTTCAGCAGCCCGGCGAACTCGTTGAATTCCAGATATTGCAGGTGGCGATACAGTTCGCTGTCGGCCAACAACGTGCGATGATCCCCGGCCGCGACGATTCTGCCCTCGTGCAGCAGGTAGATTTGATCGCAGTTTTTGATGGTTGACAGGCGATGCGGGATGAAAATGACGGTCCGATCCGCCAGCACGCGCGCGTAGGTATCATCTACCATCGCTTTGGTGTCGTCGTCCAATGGCGTCGCCGGCTCTTCGATGATCAGCAGCGCCGGTTCACGCAGAATGGCCCGCGCCAGCGCGATGCGGAACTTTTCGCCAGGCGCCAGCGCATGCCCCATGTCGCCGATCGGCGTCCCATACCCCTGCGGCAGCTTCTGAATGAAGTTGTGGGCGTGAGCGATCTTGGCGGCGGCGATGATGCGCTGGACAGAGTAGGACGGATCGCCGCAACCGATGTTGTTGGCGACGGTGTCGTTGAAAACGAGATTGTGCAGCAGCACCATCGCAGTTTGGGCGCGCAGCGAATCAAGCGTGACCCAGCGCAGGTTCTTGCCGTCGATGCGCACTTCGCCTTCGCGCGGATCGAGGAAACGCGGAATGAGGTAGACGAGGGCGTGTTTCTCCATGGCATCGGGACCGACCAGGGCGACTTTCTGACCCGCGCGAATCGTGAGATTCACGCCGCGCAGCAGCTTGCGGCCGGTGCCGGGTTCGAGAAGTCGGACATTGTCGAATTCGAGCGACGTATTCAAGGGTGGCAGGAATTCCGCCTCGATAGCCTGGCCGACGCTGCCCGGACGATCGAGGAATTCGAACAGAACTTTTGCCGACTGTCGGCTGCGGCGAATGGTGCGGCGGGCATCGAGCCATTTCAGCAGCGGCCAGTAGAGGCACACGAGTGCCGCAGACATGTTCAAGGCCGCAGCGACGCCAAGTTGACCGTCGAGGACGGCGGTGCCGGCCAAGAGCAGCAGGACGATCGCAGCCGCCAGACCGAGAAATGCAAATAGAGGCCGATAGATCGCCTCGCCGCGATAACGCTTGAGCTGGGCGCTTGCGTAGCCGCTAAGCTGACGTTCCACGCGCGCCTGATTGAACAGCTCCATCAAGTAGACCTTCACGAGCCGCATGAGCATCAGGCTTTCCTGGATCAGGGCCATGTGATTGGCGGCGCGCTGTTCGGACCTGCGTCCTTGGCGGCGAACGTGGGCGGCGACCTGTCCGCCAATCACCCAGACGAGAAATGCGAACAGCACGAAGGCCAGCGCCAACCAAAAGTGAATCAGCATGGCGAACGCCAAGAGCAGCACGAACTTTGCCGGCTCACGGAAGTAGACCGTCAGCCAAAGGTACAAGCCGTCGTGCACGACTTCGAGATGCCGCGTCGAGACGCTGACCGCTTCGCCCGGCCCCAGCGCCCGCACGGCCAAGGCGCCGAGCCGATGCGTGTGATGGTAGACGGCCCGGCGCAAGCGCGTCACGGCTTCCAGCGTCGCCCGGGCCGCCAGGTATTTGGCGACAAAGGCCAGGACCAAGCGCGCAACGGCCAGCCCGAGGGCGAGCAGGCACAGTCCCTGCAAATAGTAGTGATTGCCATGGCGCCACATCCACGGGTTCCAGCGTGCCAGCGGCGCTATCAGCGCTTCTTCAACGCTGCCTTGCGCACGCAGCATCGAACCGAGGATGCCGAAATCGTCCAAGGGCAGCACCAGCGCACGGTCGAGGCCCTGTGTCAGCAAATGGCGGCGCAGCTCGGCACGCACCAGAATCGCCGCCTCGGAACCGATATTCTCCTCGATCACCGTCGGCAGGTCCGTCAACCACAGCAGGCTGCGCCGCAACGACTCATCGCCGGCGATCCGCAAGAGTTGATCGTCTCGGAATGACATGGATTGGCTGCCTGCCTCGTCGCTCGTCAGTTCCAAAAGTCGGCGCTGGAACAGGACTTTCAACCCGTCGGGCGGCAATGATTCCTGGGTGGTCGCTTGACGTGTGAGATAGTGCCGTTGAGCCCGGCTCGGGAGTTGTGCATAGGTCGGCAGCTCACCATGGTTTACCATCAGATCGGCGAAGAGCGCGAGAATCGACAGCAGAGCCACAAAGAGAATCGCGGTGCCAACCGAGGCGATCAGCGCGGTCCACTTGGCGAGCGGCAGATAATTGAGAAAGCGAAGGGCCCGTGCAAACGCTTGGCGTTCCATTGGCTGTACCCGCAGCGTTAGACTTGATCCCCAAAAGGATTGTAGCAAAGACACGCCACCGTGCGAATGCGAGCTGCCGTGGGGTAGGCTTCTAGCCTGCCGGAATACTGCACGTTGTCCGCGTGCTGGATTGCGGCAGGCTGGAAGCCTACCCC
>JGI1357J11328_10003746_pt1 | contig 10315 bp, 8 predicted proteins | sample Subgrocontami54m_FD_11328 | JGI IMG/M metagenome (IMG submission 11328)
GGAGCTCAAGGCCCGCCTCGAACCCGACGGCTCGCATGTCGTCGGCGGCACGCCGGAGGAATTCGGCGCATTTCTCGCCGCCGACGTCGAGAAGTGGCGGCGCGTGGTGAAGGCCACGGGGGCAAAGCCGGGCTAGTTGTTGGCGAACGTGTAGATCAGCCTGTAGCGCACGGCGGAGAGCATTTCGTTGGCGTTGGCACCATAGCCCATATAGAGCTGGATACCCGCAAGTGACTCGGTGTTGGTCGCCGCGCCGAAGATCGGCACTGAAACCAATGCAGGCAAGGTGCCGATGGAATACGCCGGAAAATTGCCGCCCGTAAAATAGACCCAGCCGATGCCGTTGTGAAACCACCACTGATCGCCGAGGTTGGCCGCGAGATAGACGGTGCCGGTCACACCGATATGCGAACCTGCCACCTGCAGTGTGGCAGCGAGCAAGGCCGCGCTCGACGTGCCGAAGCTCGTTGCCGAAGCCGAGAACGATCCGTTGGGCGCATGCAGGGTGAGTAGTTGCACGGTGTTTGCAGCGATGTCGAAGCTCGTGCCGGTTGGGATGCTGACATAGACGAGCGCATGGTTGTCGTCCACGGTCTTCAGGGAGAGGGCGAAATCGGACAGCATGCGCGTATCGGAAAAACCGACAGTCCATTTCACCGTCGTCGTGCCCGTGTTGGCAACCAGTATCGCCACCTGGCCGTCGGAGCGCTGGGTCGCGAGTGCCTTGAGCCCCGAAACCGTCGTGCTCGCCACCGGGTCGATACGATCGCCATAGGTGGCAAACTCCGACCACAGGCTGAATGCCAGCGCCGTCTTGGTCGGCAGCCCGTCGGGCCAGAAGAGTCCGTATTTCTCCGGATCGGTAACGCTGGGATTGTTGGCACGATAGAAGAAGGACTGGGTGACGCCCTGCTGCTGCAGGTTGATCCAGGTCGCGGTGTTCAAGGCCGCGCCCTGCGCCTTGATCCGCAGTGACTCGTTGCTGGCGATGGTCGGCGCGTCTGTCGCTCCGGTTTGGGCATGGGTGTTCCACTCGGTCAGGTGCGACTCGGTGCCCGTATAACCGCGGCTGTCGAGCTCGGCACGATAAAAGACGGCGCCGGTTGTGTATTCGTCCGGTGTATTCGTGTAGATATGCCAGGAGAAGAAGTCCAGCGGCGCCCCCGCGTTCTTCACGTAATCGATAAAGCTCCGGGTCCATTGCTGTCCAGCAGTGCCCTTGAAGCCGCCCTGGGTAACGCCCGGACCGCCGATCTTCAGCGTCGGAAAGGCCGCGCTTATCGCCTTGGCGGTATCGCTGTAGAGCGCGTAGAACTCTTCCTTGGTGTAGGTAGTGGGCCAGAAGTATTGGCTGTCGGGTTCGTTGCCGATCTCGACGTGGCTCACCATGTTGGTGAAGCCGTTCCATTTGCCTTCCTGGTAGTGGCGCACCACTTCGACTGCGGCCTTCACCCAGTTGGCGCGTTCGGACGGCGTCGGCGCGACCACGTCTCCCGCCGAATCCCAGATGCGCAGGTACATGCCGAGCCCGTTGTTCTTCAGGACGGTGACGGCAGCGTCGCTGCTGTAGTCCCACTGGGTGCCGCCGCTGGAAAAATTGTAGGCCGACTGCAGGCTGGGATCCTGGCTGCGGTCCGGATACATGACCGCCATGTCCAGGACGCCCGGCATGTCGTGCGTGCGCACCGACCTCACGCCGATCTGCTGGAAGCCGAGGGTGGCATCGCCGGTGGTGGCGCTGGTGGCCCAATGCAGCGGCCCCGCATTCACGCCCAGCAGGGGCTGTACCGTACCCGCCTTGCTACCCAAGGTGTAGGTGATATCGACGCTGTCGGCCAGGGCGACAGCGCTTGCCAGAATGCCCGCTGCCAGAATAAACAACCTGCTCGCCATGGCTACTCCCGGACTGATCCCATCGGTGCGTATGTGCTCGAGGATGTGAAATTCGACATCACCCGGGAGATTATTCGGTCAACAGGCGGGTACAGTCAACCGATGACGGCCCGGGCAAGCCGCGGCACATGGCGTGGGGCGGCACTCGCAGCTCGCGACGAGGAAGCTCCGCGGCCTCGAAACGGGCTCTGTTGCAACGCGGCGGCACAGGCCACGTGCCGATAACGTGATCTGGTTCATGTCCGGCGCCGCAATGCGGGGAATACATTGGCGCATTGGCCAGCGCATCGAGGTGTGAACATGAACGCCAGCATTGCGACCAACTGCCGTTTCTGCCTGGTTCGCTGCGGGATGAAGGTGGAGACCGAGAACGGATCGGTCAAGCGGATCGTCGGCGACAAGAACCATCCCTTGAGCAAAGGCTATCTGTGCGTCAAGGGCAAGGCGTCGCTCGATCTGACGCTCTCGCCCCATCGCGTCATCTACCCGCAGAAGCGGGTCGGCGAGCGCGGGTCAGGGAAGTGGCAGCGCGTCACCTGGGACCAGGCGCTCGACGACATCGCCGCGCGCCTCAACGCGATCATCGAGAAGCACGGCGCGCCCGCGGTCGCGGTGCAGGCGCTGCCGCCCAAGGAATACTTCGCCTACGACCTGTTCTGCGACGCGATCGGCAGCCCGACCTTCTTCAAGCACGACTCGCACCAGTGTTTCACCCCGCAGCTCATGTCGGACGTGCTGACGTTCGGAAATCTGCTCACCTATCCCGGCTTCACCGACGTGAAGGGCGCGGAGGTGATCCTGCTCTGGGGCGTCAACCTGAGCGAGACCAACGGCTCGAAGCACCAGCGCGTACGCGACGCGCAGAAGAAGGGCGCCAGAACGATCGTGGTCGACCCGCGCCCGACGCAATCGGCGCGCGAGGCGGCGTTGTGGCTGCGGATCCGCCCCGGCACCGACGCCGCGCTCGCGCTCGGCATGATTCACGTCATGATCGCGCGCGGCTGGTACGACAAGCGCTTCGTCGACGAATGGACGACGGGGTTCGAGGCGCTCGCCGAGCGCGCCGCGGCCTACACGCCCGAGCGCGTCGAGAAGATCACCTGGATACCGGCGAAGGACATCCGCCGCGCCGCCCAGATGTTCGCGACCGCCAAGTCCTCCGCGCTCTACACCTTCATCGGCGCGACCATGGGCGGCAACTCGATCGCCACGCTGAGGCTGATGGGCTTCCTGCCCGCGCTGACCGGGCGCATCGACCAGCCGGGGAACAACCGCTTCCTGCTGCCCACCGCCGTGCGCATGCCGGGCTACTACGGAGCGAGCCAGGGCTCGGGGCTGAACAAGAACCTCGAGCTGCAGTTGAGCGCCGACAAGTTCCCGCTGCTCGCGGGGCCGAACGCGATCACCTCGGCCTATCCCCATCCGCGCCAGGTGATCGACGCGATGCTGACCGGCAAACCCTACCCGGTGCGCGCGTTGTGGACCGACTGCAATCCGCTCGTCGGCCTGGAGGACACCTACACGGTGCTCGCAGCGCTGAAGAGCCTGGACCTGCTCGTCGTGTCGGACATGTTCGAGTCGCCCACCGCGCGGATCGCCGACTACATCCTGCCGGTGACCACGCACCTGGAGTCGGACGCGATCACCGAGTATTCCGGAATCAACATGATCGCCTGCCGTGCGCGCGCCATGGAGCCGCGGGGCGAAGCGCGCGAGGAAGCCGACGTCGTGCTCGATGTGTTGAAGCGCATGGGCTACGGCGCGCAGTTGCCGGTCTCCGGCTACCGCGAGCTGCTCGACTACCGCCTGCAGCCCCTGGGTATCGACTTCGAGGAGTTCAAGCGCCGGGGCGTGATCGAGCGGCCCGACGAGCCGCTCAAGTACCAGAGCGGCAAACAGCGCCGCGACGGCAAGCCCGGGTTCAACACGCCCTCGGGCAAGATCGAGTTCGCCTCTTCGGTGCTCGCGAAGTTCGGCTACGAAGCGGTGCCGAACTTCAAGGAGCCGCCGATGAGCCCCTTCAGCACGCCCGGGCTCGCGCGCGACTACCCGCTCATCCTCGTGAGCGGCACGCGCTCGATCGAGTACTACTCAACGCTCGGGATCGAGGTGCCGAAGCTGCGCAAGCGCCGTCCCTGGCCGGTGCTCGAGATGAGCCCCGAGACCGCGCGCGAATACGGCCTGGAAGAGGGCGACTGGGTCAGGATCGAAGCGCCGACCACCGACAAGTCGATCAAGCGCAAGGTGGCGCTCGTCGAAGGCATGCACCCGAGCGTCGTGAACGCCGAGGGGCTCTGGTACATGCCCGGCGAGGACCAGGTCGAAGGCGTGCTCGCCGTCGGCGCGAACGTCCTCACGCCGCTGCGCGACGATGTGGATCCCGTCGTCGGGGGATCGATCGCGCGCTGCATTCTTTGCCGGGTAAGCAAGACGAGCGACGCGGTCGCCAAGGCGGCGTAGGAGGCGGGGTACACCGCGCGGGCCGGCCGACGGCCCGGAGACGCCGGGCGGAGATCGCATTCGTCACGCGGCCGGCGGATGAGGACCGCTTCCTGCAGGACGGCGCCGGTACCCGTTCGGCCAGCATGCGCCGGATGAGTTCTGCATGGCGCAGTGACCGGTACCGGGGGGAATGGAGGCGTTCGTCTTGGCGAAGGACGAGCGGGGGAAAATGACCCTTTTCGGTCACACAGCCCAGATCTCCTGAGTGGCCGGTGCTCGGCCATTGCCGCCGCTGGTTCTGAGTGGCGCAGGCGGCCGGTGTAGATTCGTCACCAGCCATTGGTCACGAATCTAGGCTGAGCGGCAGCTTTCTCATTCCGCCATCGGCAGGACCCGACCCGTTGCAGCCTTCTGACAGCCTACTGCGCCCACGTCGGGAATGCAGCGGAAACGGTCGCGGTGCCATTCGTGGTTCGACAAGCTCACCACGAACGGAAACGATTCAGGCTTTCCAGCTCTGCAATATGCGCATGTAGTTGCCGCGCTCGAACGCTGCCGGATCGGGGCAGCGGGCGAGGTTCATGCAGCCGTGCATCTCCGCGAGCGAGGCGTAGCCGCGCTCCTCGACGAAGCGCGATAGTCCGGCGCGCAGCCTGGCGAGATGCTGCGGCCCGTTCCTCAGCAGTGCCGACACGATCTGCACCGACCGGGCGCCGGCCATGATCGCCTTGACGGCGTCGTGCGGCTCGTGCACGCCGCCCGAGACCGCGAGGTCCAGCTTGCGTTGCGCTGAAGTTGTCGTGGAAGCGCGCAGTCCGACAGCGATGTCCTACTCTCGATTCAGAAACCTCCGACATCTTTTCGGAATCGCGCGGCGCAGTATCACCGCATGGACGGCCCCAACCGGTTGCCCGCGATCCGTTACAAGGAGAAAAGCCATGACGAAACCCTATGTCCGCGCCGGCTTCGCGATCGCGCTGCTGTCGCTGGCGGCCTGCACCACGGCGCCCGTGTCCAAAGAAGAGATGGAGGTGTGAAATGAAGATCATCAAGTTCGCAGTTCTGTCAGCTCTGGCCGGCATTGTGACGGGATGTAGTACCCAGCCGCCCACACCTCAGGTTTCCTTGTCGGATCTTCCGAACTGTCTCGACGCCAATTACGACGAGACGCTGAGGCTCTTCACGATCAAGAACATGATGGAGCGCAGCGAAAATCCGGCGAAGAACCCGGCCAATCAACAATGCCTGATCACAGTGTCGCCGCGCGGACGCGTTGCGTCGGCGTCACAACTCGCGGCGGATCGCTACACGATCTATCTTTCCGAGGGTGGGCAGGGCGGCGCCGGCGGAGCTCTCCAGAACGTCCTGCTCGGCGGCGGCGGCGGCGGCGGCGGCGGAGCGGGTGCCAGGGAAACACAAGCCACGGTCTATCTGACCGAGGGAATATACAAACTCACCATCGGAGCGGGTGGCGCTGGTGGACATGCATGCATGCCCCATCTTGGCTTTGGCGCCGGTCCCGGATGGAATGGAAGTCCCAGCAACGTCGTCCGTGTCGCAACCGGCGAGGTGGTCATAGGTGAACGCGGAGCTGACACATATGCTCGCCCCGCTCGCGCTCAACAAGAGCGCATGGCACAAGCATACGACCGACTGACCGGCGCCCAGCCGGGGCACGGCGGCTTCGGCCCCGGGATGGCCAGCGGCGGAGCCGGAGGCCGCCCTGTAATCGTGAACACATTCACAAACCCAGGCACGAGTCAAGCGGTTCTGGCCGAGGTTGGCGAAAGCAAGCGCACGTCGGGTTTGGCGGGCGCGATCGTGGCCCCGGGCTTCATAGCGGATGTGAGAAGTGGAGGCGCCCCGGGCTCCACACCCGCAGCAGTGCGCGATCAGAACGTTGAGGCCGGAGCCGGAGGTGGGGGCGGAGCGACCAGTCTGGCTGCTGGCGGTGCAGGCGGCGGAGAAACGCGGGACCACAAATACGTGGCGCCGGAGCGCGGCTCGCTTGGCAGCGGCGGCGGCGGCGGCGAAGGCACCCTGACACATTGCAGTGCGGGCGCCCGAGGCGGTCACGGGTACATTGCCTTTCGCCGAGTCGGTGCCCCAGAAGCCAGCGGTCGCGACCTCTCTGGTCCTCGAGCTAAATTGACCTCTATGAAGTGATCGGTTGTGGCCGAGGGACAGTCAATTCGCAGTGACGGCTGTGCGCACGGGGCCGTGCGCAGGGGGCCGCTGCAAGCCTTCTATCACCTCGAAAACGGCCCGCCTTCGCGCCGTCGCGGTATCGTGGGTGCTCCCGTTGAGAGCACCCTGGCTCGGATCCAGCTGCGTCAGCTTGTCAAACAGTTCCAGCGCGCGCCGGGCGTCGTAACCAGACGCGCACAGGATGACCGCCCCGATGGCGTCCGCCTCGCGTTCCTGCAACCGCGCCGTCGGTTCGAACATGACGGCGTAGGAGTCCTGCGCAATGAATTCCATCAGGGCGCTGTGCGCGGTGGGCACTTTGTCCTTGCCCAGATATTGGGCCATGAACGACAGTCTCTCAGACAAGTGATCGGCAACAACATGCGCCACTTCATGCGCAACGACCAGGGCCAACTCGTCGTCGGTGACATCGAGTCTTCGCATGAACTTTGCGTCGACGAGCAAAGTACCATCGGGAAACGCCACGGCGCCGTGTCCGAAGTCGTCGATCAGAATGGCTCTCCAGGAGGTATTAGCAAAGCGCGGATACAGAGAAGCTGCCGCCGCGCCGATCGCAGAAACTACGGTATCGACGCGGGCGTTCCATGCCGGATCCAGGTACAGCGTGTTCGCCTTGCGCGCCTGGCGCACATGACTTGCGGCAAGTGACTGCCATTCCGCGGCAACTTCCATCTCGGCGTACGCGGCCGGGTTCGGGAACCTGGCATTGGACGGCGCGTCGGCCAGGCAGCCGTTTGCGGACATAAGGAGTGCCGCGGCAATCCAGGCGCTTTTCATGACCTCCCCACGAACTGGTCGATGAACATCGACCGAGTTCTCAGCGGATCCGTATCCTACGGGACCGCGCATGATACATTATTTCTTCATTCCAGGTTGCCCGACCGTGCGCGCTCCCGGCACTCTGTCACGTAATAAGTCGAAATCCCGAGATTCGGGCCAGGGGTAAGACAATCAATCGGGCGGAGAAGTGGGGGCGACTTGCCGGCGCGCCGCAATCCGTAGACTGAACCGACCTTGAATCGCGCGCTATGGTGCTTTATGTGAAGTTTCGGGCCTTGCGATTAAAGCGGCCAGCTTGGCCCCTTTAATAATCAGGCGTCGAATCTTGTCGACCTTCTCGGTCCGCGTACGCACCACCAGGCCCCGCTCCACCGGGTACAAATGGCCGGTGACGAATGTACACCGGCCGCCTGCGCCACTCAGAACCAGCGGCGGCAATGGCCGAGGAGCGGACTGCTGCGGCAGTTCTTCCGCGCGTCCGCTCCTGGTGAGCCGCCATTCCTGATCGTCTACATCCGCGCCAGCCCGGCAATTTACCCTGCTATCGACGCTCTCGACGATCCGCAACGCCGCAGACGGCATCGCGCCGGCGTTTCGACGACAAGATCGTATCGGCGCCCGCGACGCCGTATGCAAGAGGGAGATGGGTCCGCGACCGCGCCCGCGACTCAGAATTCCCTGCCGATCGCGCGATCCACCGACCAGGCGCCGCCGCCGTGGATCAGGATGACGAAGCAGACCATGCCCCAGGTGAGCGGGGCCTCGATGCCTCCCTGGGTCCAGAACCAGCCGCGCGGCGCGTTTGCGACGAACGCCGCCATCGCCATGAAGCAGACGAGCTGGATCGCGACGACGCGGGTCAAGAGGCCGATCGCGAGCAGCAGGCCGCCGAAGAACTCCAGGCAGCCGATGTAATAGACACAGCCCGGGTTGGCCCAGAATTCGCCCATGCGCCCGAAGCCCTTGACGTATTCCTCGATCGGCCGGCCGTGGAACCAGCCGAACAGCTTCTGCGCGCCGTGCGGGACGAAGAACAGCACCATGGTCACGCGCAGAGTCGTGTGCGTAGCGGGTCGGATGCTCTCGTAGATCCGGCCGAGCGCGGGAAAGATCAGCGAGACTTTCTCGTCGGTGCCCGTCATGGTTGTCATCGTCCTTGGGTGACGATCACCTCCATTCGAGTGTAGCCGGCAACCTCGATCGCAATCCCGCCCAGGTCGGGGTCAGCGGCGGCCGGGCGGGAGGCTCGCCGCTGCGATGGATTTCGCGTCGACGGGCGCGGCCCGCGCGGGGCAATCGCCCGCGGAGCCAGTATCCATGCGGTTCTCCGTGGTTTTGCGCCCGGCCGACGGGCGCGCCTGCGTTGACGCGAGAGGACGCTTCGGCGAGATTGGCACTCGGCACCCGGCACGCGGTGAGAAGTGCGCGGTCTCGATGTCAAAGCTTCGAATTGAGCCCTGTTTCACCCCGTAATCGATATGAACGGCCGGGACGCATCACCGTAATCTACGCTCGCCAGGCATCGCGGTACGTGCGACAGCAGCACCAACAACAAGAAATGACCACTGTCGCTTCAGCGTTTCGGAAAGGCTGTCTTTCATGGCACCGTTTGACTGGCATCCGTCGCTTGCCGTGGGCTATCGCCCGATCGACGAGCAGCACCGCCACCTGTTTGGTCTCGCCGAGTCCGTTCTCCATCCTCCAAGGTCGGATTCCCCCAGCGAGGCAGGGGCGCGATCGCTCGTGGCGATCGTCGATTTCACGCGGCAGCATTTCGCCTTCGAGGAAGCGCTGATGCGGGAATCCGGATACGCGGAGCGCCGCGGCCATGCGATTCTGCACGCATCGCTGCTCGCGGACCTGGATCTCCATCGCTCGATCGCCTGCAATGCTCAAGCCGCGAATTGGGTCGCCGGTACCCGGTTTCTCTATCAGTGGCTCTACATGCACATCCGGTCCGCCGATCGCCAGTTGGTCGGCTGGATCGCTCAATGTTAGTCGGCCGCCGCCGCGCTCGATTGGAACCGATGTCAATGTAATTTCCAAAAGAGTTGCGGCAACGCCTTGATTCGTTTTCGCCAACCATGCCGATGTCATGAGCGCGAATGAAACGAAACTTGACAGGCGAGCGCGCGATGCAGTCTACTTTGCCTCCTGCTGCACGTCGCCTGCGTGGACGTGCAGGAGAACGTGCGGCGGTCCCGGGGATGGGGCGGGGCCAGACAAATAAAATCAACAACGAGAAGAACGATGGATCGATCCGCAATTGCGGGGTCCTGGGGGACGCGCGCGCGGGCGAACGCGCCGCAGCGGCGACGGCCCAAGCGCGCGATATCGCCGTATCGCGGCGCGTTCGAGTGGGTCACCGAGAGCTGCCTCTGGCTGGATCCGGAAAGCGGGCGCGTCACGGACTGCAATCATGCGTTCCTGGAGTTGACCTCACGCGCCGCATCGGAGGTGGTGGGGAAGCCTTTCCACGAGCTGGTGCCACGATCCGAGCTCGGGCAGATGACGAGCGCCTGGCACGCGATCGCACAAGGGGAAGAGGTCAGGAGCACGACGGGCCTGCTCGCTTCGAAATCGGGCGGCCCGATCCGCGTAAGCGCAAGCGCTTTCATCCTGGCGGGCACTGCCCGCAAGAAGCTGCTGCTGGTCCTGCGCCGGTCTGCGTCCGAGGCTGCGGAGGACGCGGCTGCGAAGATCTCGCCCGAATCGCAGTCGAAGCTCGCTTATGCGATTGCCGCCGCTGAAGCGCGCGAGCGGCAAAGGATCGCGAACGGTCTGCACGACGACATCGGCCAGACACTTTCCATCATCGGGCTCAGGCTGGGCGAACTCGACCACGCGAGCACGCCGGACGAAGTCCGGGCCAAGGTGAGGGAGTTGCTGGCGCTTAATTCGCAGGCCCTGCGGGCGACCCGCTCGGCCACGTTCGATCTCAGTTGTCCGGTGCTCCAGCAGCTCGGCCTGCAGGCGGCGATCGAAGGCCTGG
>JGI1357J11328_10003754_pt1 | contig 10307 bp, 11 predicted proteins | sample Subgrocontami54m_FD_11328 | JGI IMG/M metagenome (IMG submission 11328)
CGTTCCTGTTCCAGCATGGGGCGGCAGTCGGGGTCCTTCGCCAGCCGCTCCCGGACACGCTCCACAGCGATCTCGACGGCGTAGCGGAACCGCTCCGGAGTGAGCACCTCTCGTTCGAGGGCGGCCAGGAAGGCGGCGTCTACGGCCGCCACCGGCTGGGTGACGGTGTTCGCACAGATGCCACGGCGGAAAGAGTGGGCGCAGCCGTAGACGCGGCGGACGCCGCCGAGGACGGCGAGGTTCCAGCCGCAGCAGCCACATTTGGCGAGTCCGGTCAGGAGGTAGCGGCCTTCTCGCCCTCGGTCGGGTTGCTCCCACAGCTTCCTTCTGGTGTCCCGGAGGTAACCCTCATTGACGACCTGGAGCCGCCGCTGAACCGCCTGCCACAGGGGCTCAGGGACGATGCGCAGGTCCGGAGCCGGAACAACCAAATGCTCGGATGAGTCCCGCTTGACGCGGAGACCAGCCCGCCCGTTCCGGTCAACGTTGGTGTACTGCCCCCAGACGATCTCTCCTCGGTAGAGGCGTCGGTACAGCATTTCCCGCACCTGAGTAGGCGCCCATGACCCCGTTCGTTTCCTGGGTGGTGCCGGAGACTGTCCGCCGAAGAACTCCCGGAGCTGGTCAGCGTAGCGCGGGTAGCCGTTCATCGTTTTCGCAATGACCACGTGGCCATAGCCTACCTCGTACATCCGAAACACAGAGCGGATGACAGCGGCTTCGTTTTCTTTGATCCGTCGCTTGACGTAGTCGTGGGGAGCACCTCGGAGTACCTCCACGCCGTCCTTATAATGGACGTTCTCGTATCCGTAGGGCTCCCCACCGGTCACAAAGCCCTGGCGGGCCTTCCGCTCGGCGGTGTCACGCGCCCGTTGCCGTGCCTTCTCCCGCTCCAGTTCCGCGCCGAAGAGGGTCAGGCTCGCCATGATCTTGTCCATCGCGCTGTCGAGCTTGGCCTCCCGGTCGTCCATGTAGTAGAAGACCCGGACCCCGGCATCGGTGATCTGCTTCAGGATGTACGCCGTCTCGACCTGCTCGCGGCCCAGACGGGATTCTTCCGACATGACGATCGCGTTGAAGGGCTTGCCGTTTTTCAGTGTGTCCAGGAAGCGGATGAGTCCGGCGCGATTCTTAAACTCGGCCCCGCTGATCGCATCGTCCTGGTAAACGCAATCGGGCAATACCTCGCCGCCCCTGGCCTCGACGTAACGCCGCGCCTGCTCGATCTGGCGGGCCGTGGAGCGGTGGTCCTCGTGGCGGGCGTCCTCGTTAGACTTACGCACATAGACCGCGAACCGCAAGCCGGAGAATTCTGGAGTCTCACTGTTCAGCCCATGCTTTCCTGCTCGTTGTCTCGCCATCATTCTTGCCTTACTCCTGTTTCTGTCAGTGACCTTTTTCCTTGGCCACCAGGGACGCCGCCACCGTTTGCCGGACAATCTCGCTCACGGAACAGCACTTCTGCGACGCCAAGGCTAGCAGCCGTTCGTAGGCTAACGGTTGCCTAAAGACTGTCGCAAGCTTTATCCCCACTGCTTTGCTTGCTTCCAAAATAAACCATATTATAAGTTAAAAGTCTTTCACAATCGCAAAAAAGAACCGTACCGAACAGAGCTACCCATAGCGGCGAAGCCGTGGCATCCCCTCCCTATAGGGTTCCAGATGGTCCGCTACCCCCTTTACCGCCTGCCATACAGACCTCTACGACATTGGCGAGCACCTCTTTCTCGCTTCCTGACCCTGCTCCGAATTAACATCGAATGGACGGGCGTCTCGCGACGCCTGAGCGGCCACCTTGGACTCGTCACCGGCTCCACTAATTGCTCGTGGGGATTGTCTAGACACCTCGCCAACAGCCTGTGTACTCAGGGCGTTCTGTATCCGGTCTAATACCGCGTCGGCGGCCATCCGGCCTACTTCGTCCAGGAAGGCGCGCAGGCTCGGATCGCTAGGTGGGGCCGCCCTTCGGGACGTTCGGCGCCGATCCCCAAGACGAGAGAAGTGAGCAGCGGGCGCAGAGGTGCGCGTCCCCTTCTGCGATTCCCATTTATTCGCCCTCACTCTCAATGCCATTTACCCTACCCCATCCGACTCCGCCTTGCGTTGCCCTGTCTGTTCATCCGCTGCACCGTGTCACCGACTTCTCTTGCTACTATGACTCGTTAGGCACCTTTCTCTATATGACCGAAGGCTTCGAACGCTACCAGCTAACATATTCACGGGTCGCCCCTTGAACCTTATGTACTGAGAAAATCGAATGGCTACAAGTACACGAATCTGCATCACCGGAAAAAATTGGCATTTTCCCATGAAAACTGGACTGGCGCGAGTCACCCGCTAACAGGGCTGCTCATCATAGACGGCAATCCAAAGGGCCTAATGTAGGGGAGTACTTGAGGGCGGTCAGCCGACTTTTCTGGATTGACCCCCTCCTCCTACTTTCTATGGGGGCGGACCCCATGCCGCGCGGGCGGGTTGGAGAGAGGCATATCACTGACTTTATCTACTTACTCAGCGAGTGTCTTCGGGCCCTACCAGGTGGGCGCCCCCGATGGCGGCAGATTGCCGAGTTTCTGAACGATCTCTTGGACCGCAAGGGGGATGGCGTGCTCACGCCGGTGCAGGTGAAGAGCCGTTGCGGCCGCGTCACCCCTGCACAACGGAGAGCTTGCCAAAAAGACTTTGCTGAGTTCCGCACAGTATGGGAGGCTTTCTGGGATGCCGTGAGGTAAAAGAAACCGGGTGACCTTCAACAGGTTTATTTAACCCAAAACATTCGTACGATTTTATTGCGGCTTCCGCGGATTGGCCCGTTGCCCCATACTCTCAATAAAGGCGGCGGGCTTTTTCTTTTGAGGTCCCACGGCATGGTAAATAAGCTGATCTATTGGCAGAGGGGAGAAACGCGTCACGTTAACCGATATGGCCAAGGGCTAATGAAGGGAGGAGGCAGGCATGAAGATCGATAAGCAACTTCAAAAGATCGCGCCTGACGACATCGAACTAATGGACTGGCTTCCAGTCAAATACGCCCCCAAAGATACTGCTGGTCGATCAGCCAAGTTCATCCCGACTCTTGAAATGGTTGCAGCCCTACCAGCGTTTCCTCAGCCCTGCGTGTTGCGTTATCCCGGTGGGATCCAAAAATCAGGCAAGTCCTATGGCCTCGTTTCGGGGTATCGGCCCTGGCAGGGCGCCAGACAGCGGCATCTCCCAGCGATTCGCGCGCAGGTGCTCCACGTGACGCCCGAGGAATATCACGATCCACAGTTCCGAGCGAGGCTGTATCTTGCGGCCAACCCGCCACCCTTTAAAGAATTCCTAAGACGAACGACCAGCAAAAGCGAACGAACAATTTACAGGCAGCTCTCCATTGGCGATCGACTCCACAAGCAACTTCTCGATACGCCTCTGAGCCAGGCGGCGCGACTCGCTTTGATCCAGGTACCAGCCGATGAGCAGCCAGCCGTTCTTGCGGAGCTGGAACACACACAGCGTCGATTCACCGCGCAGAATATTCGTACTGCGATCAGAATGCGAGCCGGCGGGTCCGCTCTCCCGGACCTGAAGCCGCTGCGCGATGCTACGAAACTCTGTCGTCAGCTCCAGCAGCAATCGAACTGGAGCGAAAACGACCTAGAATTGATTGGGCCAATAATTTTCGGTCACGCCAACGTCGTAAAGACTCTTCTCATCCACCTTCACACGCAATCAGCCGCCAATACAGCGAGTGATGGCAAGTCTTAGCGAGTCGCTTCTCGAGAGACTGCCTACCGGGCTTGCGAAGAATATTGGGTGCCACTGGTGACACAGTGACAATAGTGCCATCCTACCTACTGCTGCGCTCACCTCGGTCACGAGCCCGCTGGATCGATTGGCCCCCTCTCGAAGCAATGTGGCTCAAAGGTCTGTAGCCTCCACGCCTAAGCATATTCCGCAAGCGCCATCCTTGCCGATGTAGTGCATTTCAGATCATTGGAATCATCGAATCCGGCATTCGGGAGACGCTGATCTCCAATTTCGGTCCGATATGAGTTTATCCCTCTCTATAGCGCTGACCTCATTACCTCGCCAGATAACCGCAAAATAAAGTCAAAAAAATCGCCTTTAACACAAACGTGCACTAGCCTGACGCTCTCCATGTCGGTACAACGTGGCTATGACGATGGAATCACGCATCCCTCACACGCTACCTCCTCAGGAGAAATACGCGCCATGACAACGGGTCAGGGACGGCCAAGAGTTGAATCCACCGATTCTGAGCGACAGCGTTCATTGTCTACCGATGGGCTGCTGTCTCTGAAAAAGAGCGATCGCAGAGACAACCGGGAGGCGCCTGTTCGCCGTCGATTATCAGTCAGCACCACTGGCGACCCCCGGCCTGGTCCGAGCCCGGCTAAACGCGCGTCCACCCAGCAGGCACCCCGCCAAAAAAAGACTAACCGTCTTCTCGCAGGTAACCTGTCTACCCGACCGGCGTCTATCGTACAGCTTGCATCCGACGAGACTCGCCTTACCCTAGCGCAACTAGTGGAGTTTGGGAGGTGGGGGAAGAGCACGCGGGATCACAAGTTGGACGCGAGGCGCCCGACCTATGACTATGACGAGACAGCCAGATCCGAGATCGAGGGCGGACGACCTGACCGAAGAGAAGATCCCGGAGCTAGCGAGGTCAGAGGTGGCCAGGATTCTCGCCCACCTCGCGATCGGACGCTATCTCCGGCTAACCAGGGAGTCACAGGATGATCGACACTCGTCCAATCCAGATTAAATCGCACCATCTCAAGCGCAAAGCGGGGGTCTACGAGCGAGTGTCGACCCCTCGCCAGGTGGAAGAAAGCGTCGGCTCGATCGCCCACCAAGCGAACCAGAAGGAGTACCCACTACGCTGGGGCTGGCGGCCTGATCAGATCGACCTGTACCTGGGGGACCTCGGCGTATCAGCGAGCGGTGGGGTGTCCCGACCGGATTGGCAGCGACTGCTGCGCGATATCGCGAATGGCGAGGTAGGAGCGGTTTTCAGCAGTGATCACTCGCGGCTGAGCCGGTTGGCGGCAACATTTGAAACGCTGCTTGAAGTTTGCTGCGCCAACGATACCCTCCTGGTGATCGACGGGGTCATCGTCAACCCAAACGACCCCAATGACCGGTTTATGGCGCGCATACGCGCAAATTTCGCGGAGTTTGAGAATGCGCACCGGACGGACCGAATGCGGAAGGCCCGGCTTGCCAAGGCCAAAGAGGGCTACCCTGTGTCACGGCCCCCTATTGGCTACATCGCCATGCAGAAGGGCAAGGGGCGCCACTGGATCAAAGATCCGAACCCTCAAGTCCGACAACGCATCCTCGAGATTTTTTCCCAATATGAACTCCTGGGGAGCCTGCGGAAGGTGCTGATGTGGCTGAGGGAGCACGATCTCAAGCTCCCATCACATGCTCGAGGGGCCGGAGAGCTACAGTGGAAGAACCCATCTCATTTGGCGATATACGGGATACTGACGAATCCAGCCTACTGCGGTCTCTATCGTTACGGGCGTACTGAATGCTGGCCGACCGGGGCCAGAGGAAAAGCGCGTCCGGTACCAAAAGAGAGGTGGATTGTAAAGCCTGGGCTCCATTCCGGCTACATCACCGTAGCCGCCTGGAACCGCATTCAGGAGCGCCTCCGGAGCAACCGGATTATGGACAACAACCAGCCCGGCGGAAGCGGAAACGCCCTCTGCCAGGGGCGCGTCACCTGCGGAGCGTGTGAGAGGCGCCTTCAAACGCGCTATCCTGCTCGCCGGAGCGATAAAAGCGGACGGAAGAAATACGTGTGCTGGGGGGCAAATGCCCAGTATGGGGAGCCCAAGTGCATACAAATCGACGGCGATATTCTGGACGCCCTCGTCGCGAGGGAGGTCCTGCGCGCGTTCGCGCCGACCGATGTTGAGACAATCCTTCTGGCGGCAGACGACATGAACGCCGGCTACACGGCGCTCCAGCGACAGCGGGAGGATGAACTAGAGCGGGCCCGCAGCAGGGCGCAGCTCCTCAAGGCGCATGTACTGCAGGTCGATCCCAGCAAGCGGCTGGCCACTGCGGAACTCCACAAGGATCTAGACGAGGCGCTAGTCCAGGTGCAGGAGCTCGAGCGCCGGAACCGGGAACAGCCTCTCACCCCTCCACTCCGGCCGACTCGCGAAGTAATCGAGGAAATCCGGCAGCTTGCGGCGGACCTCCCAAACCTCTGGGCGGATCCCGCGACCACCAACGAGCATCGAAGGCGCCTCGTGCGACTAGCGGTTCGACAGATCCGCGTGATCTCCATCTCGCCAACCAGCTGGGAGGTGGACATCGCCTGGGCCAGCGGCGCCGTCACCCGCAATGCGCTCCTCCGGCCCTGGGCGTGGAGGGCTGCAGCGCGGGAACTCGCGGCCCAAGGCCTCACCGCCGCCTCGATTGCCGAGGCGCTTACCCGACGTGGATTCAAGACGAGGGAAGACAGCCCCGTGACCGCCAGGTTGGTGCAGTGCTTCCTATTCCGATCGCAAACCGGCCACCCAGCCCAACTAAAATCCGCCAGGCGTTCCAATGCTGGTGCAGATTTGTGGTTGTAATCTACACTCCCATCCCCACCTGCATGGTATAATTCTACCGGCCTTTCCCGGCTTTTCCATTGACACGACAAGGGAACTAACGATAATGCTTTCCTGGCTATTGTTTAGCAAAAAGGAACAACGATGCGGCGTGACCCGCGTGGTCCTGGCAATACTTGGCGACGCGTACCTGCACAATAGGGAAACACGGGGTCGGTCTTGCAATTAAGTGAGCGGTCGGGGAGATAGGTAACAGCCTAACACTACGCTCAACCGGGCGCTGCGCGATAAAGCCGCGCCAGCCGGTTAGCTCTACGCTAAGCAGACAGAGAGAGGGGAGACGTTGGTGGAATGAACTACGAGGGCCTGACGGCCTCCTACTGGAAAGAGCAGGCTCAGCGGATCGAGGATCTGCGGAAAAAGATCAACACGCAGTCGGTCGTCTCATCCGGCCGGACTGTGCCTGACGACGAGGCGTTGGTCATCGGTTCGGGTCGCCGGCTCAACGTAGCGGTCATGTTCCTTGACATCAGTGATTCATCCAGTAGACCCTCCTACGCGGAAGCAGAGCAGCTTACAAATCTCCGCGTGTTCAACCTCTTTTTCTCGGAGATGGTCAAAATCGCGGAGGACTACGGGGGGTTTGTCGAAAAAAACACCGGTGATGGTCTGCTCGCCTACTTCGAGGATCGTGGCGGCGACCCGCCCGAAGTCGGGACCAAACGCGCCGTAGCGTGCGCCTTGACCATGCTTGCCACAAACGAGCTTTACGTGACACCCATCCTGCGGAACTCAGCGATTCCGCCGCTGGTCTTTCGGATTTCCATCGACCACGGCCCCGTGACGATCGCTCGCTTAGGTGCACCTCGCCGTTTCAACTCGATCGTGGCCATCGGTACCACGGCGAACTTCGCCAGCAAAATGCTGGCTCACGCCAAGCCCGGCGAGATCGTTCTGGGTGAACAGGCGAAACTTCAGCTGCCCTTGAGATGGCAGGAGCAGTTCACGAGGCTTGCCGTTCTCTTCACTGGCTGGAATTACATCTTGAGCGGGGCTCCATATCCTCTCTACTGGTACATCGGCCGCTGGAGCAGACTTGTTTAGGGGAAGCCATGAGTGATGAACAAACCGCAGGCCCGCCGCCGACTCCTTTACCCGTCACGGCTGAGTTGGGGCAGCTTGTTGCGGAGCCCCGCGCCGGAGTGCCTCCGCCATCAGAGGCATCTTCCGCTACGGCGCTCCCCGCCCCTTCCGAGGATCCATACCTGCCCGTCTTCATCGGCGAGGCCCATTCCTATGTCACTCAATACATCCAGAGTGCCGACCAGAAGGCGGTCTTCCTGTTCAGTGCCGCAACTGCGCTCCTAGCGTTCCTACACCAAGATGGCGGTTCCGTGCGCTGGCTGAAGGCGCCGGCAGCCTGGGGCTTTCTTGGGAGCGTCACCTTCATCGCGATGCTCGCGCTAGCGGGCGCGGCGGTGCTTGCTGTGGCGGTCGTGATTCCTCGGCTTCCAGGCTCTGCCAAGGGTTTGGTCTCGTTCCTTGGCATCGCGGAGCATGAAAAGCCGCAGGAGTACGCCGACAGACTACTCCGCACCCCCGGCACTGCCTTACTGGCCGAGAAGGCTCAGCATTGCTACACCCTGGCAACGGTCTGCCGAAGGAAGTACCGTCTTCTGCGGGGTGCAGTCATCCTTGAGACCCTGGGCGTAGCCGCCACCGTGTTGTATTTCCTCTTCGCGCGAGCGGGAGGGGCTGCCTAACAATGAGATCACCTGCGATGGCCAGGCGGCGCGGCCCTCGCAGGTGATCTCTGACGTTCTCCCTTTGCTTCGCTCAGGGAAAACGCGGGGCTGAGCCGGTGCCCCTTCCCGTCGCTCCGCTACGGGAGAACCAGGGGCACGAAACCGACCGCTTCGCGGCGGCTGAGCGGCGCGTTATACGTCCATGAAAGTACCGATACGTGTTAAAATTAAGACTTGGAAATACCACAAATAGATTGATGCAAAGGAGCGTATTCGCATGAGCAAAGACATAGGGAAAGACATCGAGAAATTCGTAAAGCTTACAAAAGAAGAACTGGATGCAAACCCGCCTACTGAAGCTGATTTGATAGGCGAAGGTGAATCGCAGTTGGTTCTTTTTAAAGGCAAGAAAATTCGACAAGTGTTCCATGACGACGAGTGGTTTTTTTCTATTGTAGACGTTATTGCGGCTATATCAGAAACTGACAGACCTAGACAATATTGGAGCGATCTAAAAAGGCAACTATCTGAAAAAGAAGGTTTTTCTGAACTGTACGATTTTATCGTACAGTTGAAATTGCCATCCACTGACGGGAAAATGAGAGAAACAGATGTTGTTAATGTTGAGACGCTTTTCCGTATTGTCCAATCTATCCCATCACCGAAAGCTGAACCTTTCAAAAAGTGGTTGGCAAAAGTTGCATACGAAAGAATACAGGAGTTTCAAAATCCAGAAATAGCCATCAAACGTGCTCTTCTCACATATAAAGTGAAGGGGTATAGCGATGAGTGGATAAACGCCAGAATACAGACCATCGTAAGCAGAAAGGAACTCACTAGGGAATGGTCCCAACGGGGGATTACAGAGGGCTTAGAGTATGCACTCCTCACGGACACTATTTCAAAAGGAACTTTTGGGTTACGAGTTAAAGAACATAAAGAAATTAAAAGCTTGAAAAACCATAACCTCAGAGACCATATGTCACCTTTGGAGTTAGCGCTTACCATGCTTGGCGAAACAACAACAGCAGAACTTGCGCGTAATACTGACGCACATGGGTTCAAAGATAATGAAAAAGCTGCTGATATTGGAGGTAAAATAGCAGGAGGAACAAGAAAAAAGATTGAACAAGAATTAGGCAGAAAAGTAGTCACGAGCAAAAATTTCCTTAATATTGATAGTAAAGCACAAGGCAAGTTACCTACAAAATAAATCATAAAACATTTCCTCCTGCGAGCTTCCACATACAAACTTACATAACCAATCGTTCCAGCGGATGCGGGAATTAGCCCGTACCGCTGAACTCTGCGTGTGTGCCGGGCATGGCACAGAACTGACGGGGTGCAAGTCCCCGTGCCAGGTTTAAGCAGAGCCGAAGGCTAGGAGAAGGGCAAGGGCGTCATCGTAATGTGGGGTCTGGAGGAAGCCCAATCCAAACGCGCGGGGCAGAGCCTGCCCCGGACTTGATCCGGGGAACAGGAACCGGATAGGAGGTGTGTACGCTCGGGACGAGCGGGCACGTGACCGCGAAGTCCTCCATCTGCAACGGGGTGCGCGTTATACATCCGGAGTCTACGCATGGAAAGTTCTGTGTCTGACCCCGGGAGGTCTCTCATGTGCCCCGGACGCAACTAACGAGGGCTGAGCCTGGAGCGATCCTAGCTGATCGCACGGGATAAATCAGCAGCGGGCAGAGGAGGTGGAGGCAACGAGCCGGGACCGGTTGTCTCCGGAGCATCCCGGAGGACTCACCCACCGAAGGCCCAAACGGTTCCCGCAAGGGATGAAGAGAGAGGAGTCAGTGCCTGGCGTGGAGCGGTGAGGGTGCATCCGGCGAGGTGCCAGACTGAGTGTCCGGTATCTGGGATGAGCTCGCGGCTGGCGCACCGGGAGAAGACGCCCCGGGTGGGGNGGACACCCCACCCTGACTGCAACTGCCGAACCGCCGTATTCGTGATCCGAACGTACGGTGGTGTGGGAGGG
>JGI1357J11328_10003761_pt1 | contig 10304 bp, 10 predicted proteins | sample Subgrocontami54m_FD_11328 | JGI IMG/M metagenome (IMG submission 11328)
GGGCTTGCCGCGGAGGGGGCGGTGTTGGTCGATCAAGTGCGTTCGATTGACCGCAATGCGCGCATCCTGCGAACGCTCGGGCAGGTACCGGACTCGGTGTTGCTGCTGGTCCGTCGCAAGCTTGCGGCGCTGACGGGAATTGAATTCGCTGTCGGTAGCCATGGGCCGGGACAAATATAGACTTAAGGATGCCTAAGCGGTGGAGATTTTCCGATGATGGGATCGCGCGCATACAAGGGCGGAGACGAGTGCGACGCATTTTCCCGCAGGTCACGCCGCATTCTTTCGTGGAAGCCTGGCGAGTTACGCACAATCAAGCGCCGCTATTGGAAACGAATGCGCAAGACGGCTCACGATGAAGTCGCTCGCACCGGCATGGCGGCCATCGCGCGCGGGCCGGAAGGGATGCAAGGATGGTAACCAACAAGGACAGCAAAAAGGTTTGTTTCGTTATTGGGCCAATTGGTGCCCCTGATAGCGAGGCGCGCATACATTCCGACTGGCTTTTGGAAGGCGTTATCGGACCTATATTTTCGGAGTTTCCTGATTTCCGCGTTGAACGTTCTGACAAACTTCCTCAGCCGGGAATGATCGATGCGCAAGTAATAAACAAACTGATTAGCGCAGAGTTGGTCGTAGCCGATTTAAGTTTGTTGAATCCAAATGCGTTTTATGAAATCGGCATCAGACACATGCTACAAAAGCCAATAATTCATATGCATCGTGTCGAAGACACAATTCCATTTGATGTGAGTCTTTATCGTTCAATTGGATTTTCATTGCGTCGGCATGTTGATCTAATCGACGCCCGTGAAGCTCTGAAGCACGCAGTTACTTCGGTGCTGTCGGAAGATTATGAGGTAGATAATCCGATCACTAAAGTTAAAGGTCGAATTCAGCTGGCAGAACGCGCGACTCCCGAGGAGAGAGTTTTAATTGATCAGCTCTCCGCTATCGAAAGACGATTGATATCTTTAGAAGATAGAAATGCGCCTAAGACGCCGCGCACCAGATTGGCTGAAATTGAAGCGGACGATCGGGCAGTAATGGATATCGAATTCGAATCCGATCTAAGAGCAAGGTCGCCAGTATATATTCAGAAGCTTTTAGATGACATAAAAGACATCATTCCTGAGTCTAAGTTTTTAGTGCTCAGGGAACATAGCATCACCTTTGAAACCCCGACAGGCGCAAATGTAATATGGAATATTGTTTTGCCAAAAATTGGAAAATTTAAAGGAGTGAAAAGAGTCATTGTCAAACGCGTAGGCGTTGAAACTCAATTTCTAGTCCGGGAATAAACTTGTGTATTTTCCGGGGCCATTTTAGAGAGATGCCCAGACAATAGTCAGAATTTAAGGACCGATGGCCATGCGTGTTTATTACGACCGTGACGCCGACCTGAACCTCATCAAGGGCAAGAAAGTTGCCATCATCGGCTATGGCAGCCAGGGCCACGCCCATGCGCTCAACCTGCGGGATTCCGGGGTGAAGGATGTGGCGGTGGCGCTGCGCAAGGGCTCGGCCGGCGTCAAGAAGGCCGAAGGCGAGAAGCTCCAGGTCATGGAAGTTGCGGAAGCCGCCAAATGGGCGGACGTGATGATGATGCTCACGCCCGACGAGCTGCAGGGCGAGATTTATCGCGAGCATATGCACAACCAGATGAAGAAGGGCGCGGCGCTGATGTTCGCGCACGGCTTGAATATCCATTTCAACCTGATCGAGCCGCGCGCCGACCTTGACGTGATGATGATCGCGCCCAAGGGCCCCGGCCACACCGTGCGCGCGGAATATCAGCGCGGCGCCGGCGTGCCGGTGCTGATGGCGGGGCACCGCGACGTGTCCGGCAACGCGCATGATCTCACGCTGTCGTATGGATCAGCGATTGGCGGCGGGCGCGCGGGCATCATCGAAACCACCTTCCGCGAGGAATGCGAGACTGATCTGTTCGGCGAGCAGTCCGTGCTGTGCGGCGGCCTGGTCGAACTGATGAAGGCGGGTTACGAGACGCTGGTCGAGGCCGGCTATGCGCCGGAGATGGCTTATTTCGAATGCGTGCACGAGGTGAAGCTGATCGTCGATCTCATTTACGAGGGCGGCATCGCCAACATGAACTACTCGGTCTCCAACACCGCCGAGTATGGCGAATATGTTTCAGGCCCGCGTGTGGTCAACGAGCAGACCAAAGCGGAGATGAAGAAGATCCTCACCGACATCCAGACCGGCACGTTCACGCGCAACTGGATGCTGGAGAACCGCGTCAACCAGACTTCGTTCAAGGCCATGCGCGCCAAGATGGCGTCGCATCCCATTGAGCAGGTGGGCGAGAAGCTGCGCGGCATGATGCCTTGGATCAAGCAGCGCGCGCTGGTGGATAAGAGCAGGAATTGATCGACTATTTTTGTTGAAGGGCTATTCGTTTTTCTGCCGAAAGAGGGCGACGATGTCTTTCACTCGCTTCCGCATTGCTGCGGTTGGTGCCGCGCTTCTCGCGGTCATGCTGTCCCACGCGGCCGCGCAGCAAGCGGCGCCTACGCCGCCCGCTGTCATTCGATTTCCGGCGGGTGCAGCTTTTGAAGTGCCGCAGAGCTGGTCCTGGGGCGAGCTTGTCACCAGCGGCGGAGTCGATACCGTCGAGCTAACCTATGACGCGACAGGATCCAATGACCGGACGAAGAATAATCCGAATCGCCTTACGGTGCAGTTAGGCATGACACCGTCAGAAGAGAGCTGGAGCCGGATAGACATAAACCAATCGCAAACCTTGCCCAACGGGGTGTCTGCCCGGTGGAAATCCGGAGCACGTTGGAACATTCATTCTTGGTTCGAAGGTTGGGCGACCGCCGGTTCGAAAACGATCAGGGTGCTGGCCTCTGGCGGCCTGCCGGCCAAATTCAATTCTAACGTTCTTCAGGCGGCGTTTCTCAAGATCGCAGGCTCGATGCGCGAGGTGCCGCGAGACAATGCAATCTTCCATCCCGTCGCCGGATTTTCAGTCGGTCGCGAAATCAAGAACTGGAATGTCACAGTTCTTCCTGCTTCAATCGAATTTCGCTGCGGCATTTGCGGAACAGACAGCCGCGTCTTGATTTATGTTTATCCCGCCAAGAAGCAATTCAACGATTTGAGTGCAGCATTAGCGGATGTGACCGCCGTCTTCGTCAAGCACGACAATGCGAAGGCCGGTGAACTTCGCCGCGCGTCGCTTTCCGAGGGCGAAATTCTTTGGACCGAACAGCCCGATAGCGGTTGGCCGGTTGCGGGCGTATTAACGAGCGACGGGAAGATGTTTTTCGTCAATATGACCGGGAAGCTCCCAGGCTCGTTGTCAGTGGAAACGCTGCGTGCGGACTACATGGCCGTGGCGCAAAGCGTGAAACCGTGGGATGGGCGCTAAGCTGCGCGGATGGAGGCATGACAGACATTTCGGTCGTGCCTATCGAGCGGCTGGAGCTGACCTATTCCTCTTGGGCCTGGCCCTTGGCCGCCGAGCGGCGCCGCGAGATCGACGCGCACTTTACTGAGTTGCAGCGCGCAAAGCCGGAGCTGTGGAACGGCCGCGTGCTGGTGCTGCGCGACTTATCCATAGCGGATCGCGTATTCCGCGGCAGCTTTTCCGAAACAGACTTCGCCAGTCTCATTGCGTGGCGCGACTGGAACTTCCCCGATCCTCAGGTGAAGAACTGCTTTGCCATGGGCGCGCTTCGGGGTTCCGACGGAGGTTTTGTCCTCGGCCTGATGGCGCCCCATACGGCGAATGCCGGCCAAGTCTATTTCCCGTCGGGAACGCCGGATCCCGACGATGTCGCGGGGGACACGGTTGATCTGGCCGGAAGCGTCATGCGCGAGATGCTTGAGGAAACCGGCCTCACCCCCCGCGACTTTGTTGCCGACCCGGGCTGGATCGTTGTGCTGGCCGGCGCGCGCATCGCACTGATGAAGATACTCAATGCGCCTGTTCCCGCCGCCGAGCTGCGCGCCCGCATCCTCGGATATCTTGCGCAAGAGAAGCAGCCGGAACTCGTCGGCATCTATGTCGCGCAGGGGCTGGGCGATCTCGACCCACGCATGCCGCCTTTCGTGACAGTATTTCTGTCCTATATGTGGAGAGAGGGGCCACAGCGTTAGCTTGCCGACGCTCTTGCGGCCGTGCTGAGTTTTCCGTAGAAAAGGTCGGTCAGGACGCCCGGGTTAACGCGCGGTTTACCAACTTCCGCGACCTTAGAGGTCCTGTGACGAGGGTTTGAGCATGTCGATGCGCCGCGATATTCGCGCGATCGGTGGGGCGGCCGAAAGGCCGATGCCCCGTGCCGCCCTCATTCTCGCTGGGCTCCTGCTCCTTATCCGCCCCTGAGGGCCGGCTGGGCGTTCGCGCCTGGGCACTCAGGGGAAGCGAGCGCGGCCAGCAAAAGTGGCATCCGGTTTTGCGTCCGGCCGCGCGAGAATCTCAAAAATCCCGCGACCCAGACGATAAGGACCATTCCCATGACCACCCAGACCCAGTCCGAAAAGGACCGCGTCGTCATCTTCGACACCACCTTGCGCGACGGCGAGCAATCACCCGGCGCCACCATGACCCATGAGGAAAAGCTCCAAGTCGCCGAGCTGCTCGACACGATGGGCGTGGATATCATCGAGGCCGGCTTCCCCATCGCCTCGGAAGGCGACTTCCAGGCGGTGCACGAAATTGCCAAGCGCGCCAAAAAGGCGGTCATCTGCGGCCTCGCGCGCGCCGGGCAGAAGGACATCGACCGCTGCGGCGAGGCCATCAAGCCGGCCCAGCGCGGGCGCATCCACACCTTCATCTCCACCTCCCCGGTCCACATGAAGTGGAAGCTGCAGATGGAGCCGGAGAAGGTCTACGAGATGGTGATCTCATCGGTGACGCGCGCGCGCAATTACACCGACGACGTCGAATGGTCGTGCGAGGACGGCACCCGCACCGAGCACGACTTCCTCTTTCGCTGCGTCGAGGCGGCGATCAACGCGGGCGCGACCACCATCAATATCCCCGACACCGTGGGCTACACGGTGCCGGAGGAATATTTTGCGCTGATCAAGATGCTCCGCGAGCGCGTGCCCAATTCCGACAAGGCGCGCTTCTCGGCGCATTGCCACGACGATCTCGGCATGGCGGTGGCCAACTCGCTGGCCGGCGTGCAGGCCGGCATCCGGCAGATAGAATGCACCATCAACGGCATCGGCGAGCGGGCGGGCAATGCCGCGCTGGAAGAAGTCGTGATGGCGATGAAGGTGCGCAACGACGTAATGCCGTATTGGACCAACGTCGACACCACCATGCTGACGCGCGCTTCGAAGCTCGTGTCGGCGGTGACGTCGTTCCCGGTGCAATACAACAAGGCCATTGTCGGGCGTAATGCGTTTGCGCATGAGTCCGGCATTCACCAGGATGGCATGCTCAAGCACACCCAGACCTACGAGATCATGACGCCGGAAACCGTGGGCGTGAAGCAGACCTCGCTGGTGATGGGCAAGCACAGCGGACGGCACGCCTTCGTGCATAAGCTGGAGGAGCTGGGCTACAAGCTCGCCGACAACCAGTTGGAAGACGCCTTCGTGCGCTTCAAGGCGCTGGCCGACCGCAAGAAGCAGGTCTACGACGAGGACATCGAGGCGCTGGTGGACGAGGAAATCGCCCACGCCCACGACCGCATCAAGGTGCTGTCGATGACGGTGATCGCCGGCACCACGGGGCCGCAATCGGCCACCTTGACCCTCGACATCGAGGGTAAGCACGTCACCACCCAGTCCACGGGGAATGGGCCTGTGGACGCCATCTTCAAGGCGATCCGCACGCTGGTGCCGCATGAGGCCAAGCTGGAACTCTACCAGGTGCATGCGGTGACAGAGGGTACCGACGCGCAGGCCGAGGTTTCGGTCCGCCTGTCAGAGGGCGGCCGGGCCGTGACCGCCAAGGGTGCCGATCCGGATACGCTGGTGGCGTCGGCCAAGGCCTATCTCGGCGCGCTCAATAAGCTGATGGTGAGGCGGCAGAGAGGAAAGCCGGAGCCGATGGTGGTCGGCGGCCAGCGGGTCCATTCGACGGATACCATCTGAGGGCCGGATAGGGCGCTTAACCTTGTATCGAACGCTGCGGTCGTCCTGATTGCGGCGTTTGGTTTCATTGCCCCAGAATGGCCCTGGATTTGCCTGAGCAGCGCCCGAGCTTGAGCGCGGCGAAAGCAAGGTTAACTACTAATTGTACGCTCGCGAGGGGCGTTTCTGCTTGTGGACGGGGTGTCCGTTCCAGTATGCCGCCCGGAACAAGGGACAAAAACGGAGGCGTGCATGTGGAAAGCAAGGCTCGCGGGCGCCGTTGCGCTCGCGACCATCGGTTCAACCTTTGCTTTCGCCGGCTCTGAGACAACTCCCGCACATCAGATCAGCACGGTTCAATCCGAATCCGTGCTGAGCCATGCGCAGATTGCCCGCTTGAAATCCATGTTGAAATTGACTCCGGCGCAAGAGCAGTTTTGGCCCGCCGTCGAAAAGGCCTTCCAGGAACTCGGCCGGCAGCAATTCGAAGATGGCGCGGCTGCCCAAGGCTTGGTTCAAGGAATCAGAAGCCGCGCGGCAGTGATCGGCCTGGATGTCATGGCGCTTCGTCGCCTCGTCGCCGCGGCCTATCCGCTCATCCAGACGTTGAACGACGAGCAGAAGCAGAGCGCGCTTGCTTTCGCCAGGTCCGTCGGCCTCGAAAGCGTGGCGGCGGCATTCTGAACAAAACGTCAGAAAAGCAATCTAACAAATCTTTAACTTGCGGGCGGCGTTCGCCGTATCTCTACTGGAGGGGGGCCAACCTCTTTTGGAGAACGGCTATGTGGAAAGCTATTCTTGCCGGAACCGCGGCAGTTGCGATTGCCGGCACGTCGCTCGTTTATGCCCAACAGCGTCCTGACGGCTCGGCCGCCCGAGCGCGTCCGTCGCAAGCGGACGTGGCGGCCTTCACCGACGCGCGCATCGCCGCGCTGAAGGCTGGCCTGCAGCTCACCGCTGAACAGGAAAAAGCGTGGCCGGGTTTTGAGGCGGCGCTGCGCGATATCGCCAAGGCGCGCATGGAACGCCGCCTTGCGCGGCAAAGCGAGCCGCGCCCGACTGATCCGGTCGAGCGCATGCACCGCCAGGCGGAGGAGTTGACCACGGCCGGAACTTCCCTCAAGCGACTCGCCGACGCGCAGGCGCCGCTCTACGCGAGCCTCGACGAAGGCCAGAAGCAACGCTTCCAGATGCTATCCCGCATCTTGGCGCCCCGGCACATGCGATTTGCCGACAGGGGCGGCCGCGACCATGACTGGCGCAGCAGCCGGGATAGCCGCGACCATCACGGGTCGCGCGGGTCGAACGGCGGACCTGACTACAGATTGTAATCGAGACGCGCGTATCCTGGGCGTCAACGAACCAAGCCGCCGGTAGTGCCGGCGGCTTTTTCGTTTAACAACAAACGGTTACGCGGGAGTGTAATGGATCGATGGCCATAGGGGGCGCGCTTGGCGGCCGCAATTGAGAAGTTGGATGCTCTTGCGATGACAAAAATATTACAGTTTTATAATCCAAGTGCTGTGTGCCGGGCTGTAACAGGTGGTCATTGCCGGGCACGGCGCCACTGATGTCTTCCGATACTTACTTATTGAAGAGTCGCTTGGCCGCAGCGGACATCGTTGCGCGTCACGGAATTTTGCCGGTTGCCCTCCTCGCCGCGCTGCATCTTTTGGCCATCGCCGTCATGGGCTGGTACGAGTACGCGATCGTGCCCAAGGCTGCTTTCATCCTGGCCTGGGGCTTGCTCAACTTTTTTTGGATCGCCGTCCTGCGGCGGCCGGCCATATCGGCCGCACTGTCACTTGTCATGATCGCGGTCCTGATCCTGCTGTCGGAGCTCAAGCATCAAGTACTGTTTATGACGCTGAACTTCGTCGACCTGATGATTATCGATACCGATACCATTGCCTTCTTGTTTACGGTCTTCCCGAATCTTCACCGCGCCGTCATCGCTGTCGCCGTCTTGACGGTTCCGATTCTGGTTCTGATTTGGTGGCTGGATCCTTTTAGGATCCGCCTCAGGTCCACTTTGGCAGGAATGAGCACCTGCATCGTCGGACTCGCGGGTCTCTCGTTCGCGGCGACGCTGGCGCCCTATGAGGCTTTTTTCGGCAACAATCATGTTTCCTATTTCGCGCGATCCGGGGTTACCGCGATTTCCGAGTTTCTGACGCACGGATTGATGGAATCCGATGCGGTGGCGACCGATCGGCTGAAGTCGAGTGCGGATCTGTCATGCAAGCCCGCCGCAAAGCCGCCGCACATCATCATGATCCATGACGAGTCGAGTTTCGACATCCGATCTGCGCCGGGCATCCAGGTTCCACCGGGCTATGGCTCGCACTTCAAGTCCTTTGACGGCAAGGCTAGGAAGTTCCTGGTCGAAGGCGTTGGCGGTGCGAGCTGGTACGCCGAATACAACGTGCTGACGGGCCTATCGGCTCGCTCATTTGGTAGGTTCTCCTACTTTGTCACCCGCATCGCAGCCGGGCGGGTCGTCCGCGGCCTGCCGAACGCGCTGCTCCGGTGCGGCTACCAGACATTCTCGCTGTATCCGGCGGCGGGCGCTTTTATGTCGGCCCGCAGCTTCCAGACGACAACCGGAATACAGAAATTCGTTGACGCGGCCGACATGGGCACGAAGCGGCTGGAACCCGACAAATTCTACTATGACGTCGCCACCCGCATGATTGAAAACGAGCGTGGCAAAGGACCGATGTTCGTCTTTGTCTATCTCACCGCCAATCATTTGCCCTGGAATTATCGTTTCCACCCCGATCTTCTGCCGCAGTGGCGCGACCTGGAAAACAAGCCGGAGATCAATGAGTATCTACGGCGCCAGGCCATGAGCGCGCAGGACTACGCGGCATTTCTTACTAATCTCAAACGAAACTTTCCGGATGAGGCTTTTCTGTTGGTGCGTTACGGGGACCATCAGCCCGATTTCTCCTTTTTCATCATGGATCCGTCCCTCGATTGGGCGGGCATTGCACGCCGGCTGATGGCATTCGATCCCAAATATTACACCACCTATTACGCGATCGACGCGATTAACTACAAACCGGCCGACACGTCGTCGGCGCTCGATACGCTTGATGGCGCCTATCTGCCGCTTGTCGTGCAGGAGGCCGCGGGCTTGCCGCTCGATCCGTCATTCGAAGAGCAGAAGAAGATTTTCAAGCGCTGCGCGGGGATTTTCTACGCCTGCAACGGTGGAGCCGAGGCCCGCCGATTCAACCGGCTGCTGATCGACGCCGGTTTGATCAAACGGCTTTAATCGGCCCATTGATCGTCGGTGAAACGATACAGATCAAAATAAAGCGAAGCGTTCAGCAAGGGCCAGGAGCCAGATCAGTCCAGCAATAAGGATCGCGAGGCCCACGGCAGCCGAACCCATGTCCTTGATGCGGCCAATCCTTGGATCATGAGCCGGCGTGATGAAATCGGCAAGCTTTTCAATCGCCGTATTGAGCAACTCAATGATGAGGACGAAAACGACCGCGGCGATGAGGGTCAGCGGCTTCCAGCTCTTAGAACCGACGAGAAAAGCCAGCGGCACGGCCGCCGCAAGAACGGCCAGTTCCTGACGGAAAGCGGCTTCGCTCCGGGTGGCGGCGAGCAAGCCGTTCCAGGTGTTGACGGTGGCGCGTAGCAGCCGGTCCAAGTTGGCTCCGTTGGGGACAACCTTCTGCGGTTGACGGTAAGCGAGCAAGTTGATGACGGTCAAGTTCCGGGGCCGACGTCCGGGCCGCGGTCTCGCTGGACTCAGGCGTGTCGCTTTGCTAAATGACCCGCGTCCTCGCGGAAATCTCCGCCGGGGCAATCCGGGCGCATAGCTCAGTTGGTAGAGCAGCTGACTCTTAATCAGCGGGTCCCAGGTTCGAGCCCTGGTGCGCCCACCAAATTTCCTGGAAAACTCCGGCGGTGTGGTGTCAAGCGTTTTCGCTGGTGGGCGCAAAAGAGTCCGCCCACCGAGGAGGAATTGCACGAGATGGCAGCGGCGGTTCGGCATGACATCCTTCGCGATCCCTACATGGAATGGGTCGCGCGCCAGGGCGTCCCCGTGGTCGAGGATTTCGGCATCGACATCCGCAAGGTGCCCGTGGCGCCGTGGGAGCGCTACGGCATGCACGGCGCCTTCTGCCATCTGAAGGGCCGCGACGACTTCCTCTCCATCTTTGCCTTTGAACTGCCGCCCGGCGGCAAGTCAGCGCCGCTGCGCCACATCTGCGAGGAAGTCATTT